>Ga0326597_10003132_pt1 | contig 24113 bp, 19 predicted proteins | sample RVTome_12_FD_203789 | JGI IMG/M metagenome (GOLD analysis project Ga0326597, IMG submission 203789) | Soil microbial communities from uranium-contaminated site in the Upper Colorado River Basin, Wyoming, United States - RVT100D185 | ecosystem: Environmental > Terrestrial > Soil > Contaminated >... | reverse complement strand
AACACGCGCCTTGAACTCGGGATTGTGCCGCTTGCGTCTCGTCATCGCTGATCTCCTCTCGTCGAAGACCAGCAGACACCGAATCCGTAGCTTACGTCACTGTCCGATTTCCGGGGAGTAGCTCAATCCACACGCTCGCAACCGATCCAGCGCGGATCCAGGATCGCTTGCGCAGTGCCTGGATCGCAATAAGTGGCGTAAAGCCCGATATGCTTCCAGTAGATTTAAGAAGTGATCTCATTTACATCTCGACGCGCCTTACCAGCAAGAAAGACGACTTACAAGGCTCTGTTACTACAACCATTGGCACCTTATCCGAATCAGACTGCTGCGAAATCGCGTCGAGAATATTAAATCTGGCTGACCGAGTTGATGAGATTTTGCGAGATCAAAAATAACGATTGCACGACTCAGGCAGTCATTGTCGCAGCGCCTATCTGGTTGTGACAATTCCCTCCAACTCCGTCAACAGCTTGTCCGCCACCTCGACGCCGGCCTTTCGCGCCTTCTCCCGCGCCTCAAGCCGCCGGCTGCCGGGCAGCCGGGTGCCCTTCTGGGCGAGGATCGCCTGCATCAATTCCTCGACCCGGTCGACGAAGCTGTCGCCGCCCAGCGCCTCCGGCTTGAAAACCACGAACAACTGGCCGACGTGCGGCGGCGGGCCCTCGGCGTCGTAGAACGAGCTCGCCTCAAAGGCGAAGTTGGAGCCGGTGAGCGCCGCGCTCAACAGCTCCACCATCAGCACCAGGGTGGCGCCGCGGGCGTCGCCCATGGGCAGGAACGAGCCCGAGAAGCCGGCCTTGGCGTCGGTGGTCGGCCGGCCATCCTTGTCCAGGCACCAGCCTTCCGGGATCGGCTCGCCGCGATCGGCGGCGAGCTTGACCTTGCCGCGGGCGACCTTGCTGAGCGACACGTCGATGACCAGCGGCGGCGCGCCGGCGCGCGGGCACGAAAAGGCGACCGGGTTGGTGCCGTAGAGCGGTCGCGAGCCGCCCCACGGCGCGATGGCGCCGAACGAGTTGGTGAACGCCATTGCCGCCAGGCCCTTCTCGGCCATCCTTTCCGCGTGGTGGCCCATGACGCCGGCGTTGTGGGAGTGGCCGACGGCGACGGCGACGACGCCGGTGCGGCCGACGATCTCGGCGGCGCGGTCGAGGCCCATATCCACCGCCGGGAAGGCGAAGCCGGAGCGGGCGTCGACGCGCAACGTCGCGTCGCCGGTAACGGTCAATTTCGGCTCGGCGAAGCCGTCGACCTTGCCGGCGATGGCCTGGGCCGAGAACGCCGGAAGCCGGGCGACGCCGTGCGACGGCAGGTCGTCGCCGTCGGCCCTCACCAGGGCCCGGGCGACAGACTCAGCGTTGGCCGGCGAGGTGTTCGACGCCCGCAGCACCGCGACCGCCAGCGCGTGCAACTCGTCGAGGCTGCGCCGTGCCATGGTGCCCCCCTTCAACCGCCCTCACCCGTCATGCCCCGGCGAAGCCCGGGGCATCCAGCTTGACGACCCCTGGATCGCCCGGGCTGCGCCGGGCGATGACGGCCTTGATTACGTCACGCCCCGGCCGGCGCGTCACGCGCTGCGGTAGAGCTTGGTCAGCACGAACTCGCGATGGCCGAGCGTTTCCGCCGCCGTCAAGCGGCCGTTGCAGGTGCGGATCGTGATGTCGATCAGCTTGTCGCCGGCCTGGTCGAGGTTCATCTCGCGCCTGAGGATGCCGGAGACGTCGAGATCGACGTGCTCGGGCATGGTGCGCACGGTGCGCGGATTGGCGGAAAGCTTGATCACCGGCTCGATCGGGTTGCCGATGATGTTGCCCTGGCCGGTCGGGAACAGGTGCACGACGAAGCCGGCGGCCGCCTGCAGGGTCACGCACTCGGCGGCGGCGGAAGAGGTGTCCATGAAGTAGAGGCCGGGGCCTTTCTTGGGCGTCTCGGCCGGGTCGAGGACATCGACGTATTTGGTTTTCTTGCCGATCTTCTCCAGGTTGCCGAACGCCTTCTCCTCGATGGTGGTGAGCCCGCCCTCGATGTTGCCCTTGGTCGGCTGCGATTCCGAGAGGTCGTCGGTCTTGTAGGGCTCGATCACCTCGTCCATGTAGGCCTGGAAGGTCTTCAGGAACCTGTTGCCGATCGCCTTGGTCTTGCCGCGGGTGGCGCAAACCATCTCGGCGCCGGTGATCTCGGAGGTCTCGCCGAAGCAGGTGGTGGCGCCGAGGACGTCCATCTTGTCGATGAAGTTGCCGACGGTCGGGTTGGAGGCGAGCCCCGAGGTGGTGTCGGACTCGCCGCACTTCACCGAGACCCACAGGTCCCTCGGCCCGCATTCCTCGCGCTTCAGCTCGGAGGCCCACTGCAGGTATTCCTTGGCCTGGCGGCTGGCGGCGGCGATGGTCTGGATGTCGCCGTTCTGCTCGATGGCGAACGCCTTCACCGGCTTGCCGGTCTTGGCGATGCCGTCGGCGACGCGGCCGGCCCAGCCGGGCTCGATGCCGATGACGACGACCGCGGCGACGTTGGGATTCGAGCCGGTGCCGATGAGGGTGCGGAAGAACAGCTCCAGGTCCTCGCCGAATTGCAGCCGCCCGTAGGAATGGGGAATCGCGAGCGTGCCCTTGATGTTGTTGGCGACCGCCTCGGCGGCGGCGTTGGAGAGGTCGTCGAGCGGCAGGATCAGCACGTGGTTGCGCACGCCGACGCGGCCGTTGTTGCGCCGCCAGCCCATGAACGCGAGGTCGCGCGCCTTGCGGGCGCCGGCGATGCTCACCACCCTGGCGGCGGTCTTCCTGCCGCTGTTGCCGGCCTTCCCGGCCGTCTTCTTTTTCGACTTCGCCTTTTTCGCCTTGCGCGCCATGGCTACCACCTTTTGGTCTTCAGGTTGTGAATATGGACGTGACCGCCCTTCTTGATGGGCTTCACCACCTTGCCGATGTCGTGGCCGTACTTGAGGACGGTGTCGCCCTTCTTCATCGACGCCAGCGCGATCTTGTGGCCGATCGGGATGGCGTCGAGACACGCCAGCTTGACGGTGTCGTCGGTGGCCATGACCCAGCCGGTGAGCGTCTGGCCCTTCTTGATGCCCTCGACGACGACGACGCCGACGGAATCGGTGGTGTCATGGACGATGAAATGCGGCGCGGCCAACGGATCCTCCCTAGCGGTTTTGCTTTTGGTAATGGTCTCGGATACCGGGCGATCCTACCCGCGCCGCCGGGCCGAGGCAACACGGCCGACGACGGCGACGGGCGCCACGCTTTCGATTGCCATTTTCCGTGGATGCGCCTAAGAAGAAACGGGGGCGGATCCCGCGCCGGTCGCGCCGGCCGTCCCCCAATAACGACAATCCCGCAATCCCCGGCCGACGCCGCGCCGGCCACCACCCTTCTCTCGGTTGCGCCGCATGAATTCCAGGCTGCTCGGCTTTTTCGGAATCCAGACCGCGGGCTACCGGCCGAAGAACCTGGTCACCGACGCCTCGTGGGGGGTGCTGAACGGCGTCGAGTGGGCGCTGTGGGCGTACGTGTTCGCGTCGCTGATCTTCACCGGCGCCCTGGTGCCGTATCTGCCGCTGGCGGCCGTCGTCTTCCTGGTGTGCACGACGGTGCTCGTCGCCGTCGTCGGGGTGACCTCCAAGATGCCGGTCAACGTCGCGGCCACCGACAGCCAGGCGGCGGCGATCCTGTCGGCGATCGCGGTGCTGATGAACGCCCGCGTCGATCAGTTCGAAGGCCCGGCGGCGATGGCGTCGACCATGTTCTTCATCATCGCCGCGACGACGTTGGCGTTCGGCGTCGCGTTCCACCTGATCGCCCGCTTCCGGCTCGGGCTGCTGATCCAGCTGATCCCGTTGCCGGTGGTGTGCGGCTTCCTGGCCGGCATCGGCTGGCTGCTGTTCGAGGCCGCGCTGGCCGAGGTGTCGGGCCTGGAGATCGCGTTCGCCCAGGCGCCGAAGTTGCTCGAGCCCGGGCGGATGGCGCGGTGGCTGCCGGCGATGGCGGCCGGCGCGGCAATCCTGTGGCTGATGACGGCGAGGAAGAATCCGTTCGTGCTGCCGGGCGCGCTGCTCGCCGGCTTCGTCGCCTTCTACGCCGTCGCGCTGGCGTTCGACATCCCGTTCGCCGCCTTGCGCGAGGCCGGCTGGCTCTACGACATCGAAGCCGAGGCGGGCGTCGCGGCATTGAAATCGCTGTCACTCGATCAAGTGAACTTCCGCTTCGTCCTCTCGGTGCTGCCGGAGATGGCGACGCTGGTGCTGATCGCGCTCCTCATCGCCTCGTTCTCGCTGTCGGCCCTCGAGCTCGCCACCGGCACCCTGCTCGACCTCGACCACGAACTGAAAAGCCACGGCACCGCCAACATCGCCAGCGCCCTGGTGCTGGGGGTGCCCGGCTACACCGAGGTGGCGGTGACGGTGATGAACCGCCGCCTCGGCGCCACCAGCCGGTTGTTGGCGCTGCTCACCGCCGCGGTGCCGGCGGCGGTCGCCGTGTTCGGCGGCGCGTTCATCGGCTATCTGCCGAAGGTGGTGCTGGCGGCGCTGATCTTCGTGGTGGCGTTCCATTTCCTGTACGACTGGATGGTGGTCGCCTGCCGCAACATGACCTTGTCGGACACGCTGACCGTGTGGGCGATCTTCGCCGTCATTGTCGTCATCGGGTTCATCCCCGGCATCGCGCTCGGCATCGCGCTCACGTCGCTGACGTTCATCGTCCGCTACAGCAAGATGGGGATCGTGCGCTCGGCGTTTTCGCTCGCCCAGGTCGGCAGCACCGTCGACCGCACGGCCGCCGAGGCCCGGATCATCAATCGCTTCGGCAACGAGGTGAAGGTGTTCAACCTGCGCGGCTTCGTGTTCTTCGGCTCGGCAAGCCTATTCTTCGAGATGGCCAAGAAGCTGCCTCAGGACGAGCCGGACCTGCGCTACGTGATCTTCGACTTCAAGGCAGTGCTCGGCATAGACAGCACCGCGGTCCAGGTGTTCTCGAAAATAACCAATTTCCTGAATTCAAAAGGGATCGAGCCGATTTTCTGCGGCATGAGCCCCATGGTCGCCGACGCGTTTCAATCTTCGCAGGTGATTGTCGAGGGCGACTTTCTGACGCTGAAGGATCTCGACCGCGCGTTGATGTGGACGGAAGAAATCCTTCTGGACAATCGTCTTTATCGCCGCGTGTCCACCAACGTCCGCGATATCCTCGCGGAAATTATCGGCGATGGCGGCAAGGCGGACTTGTTGGCCGGCATCATGGATCGCCTGGAATTGGCCCCCAAGGAGTACCTGTTCCGCCAGGGCGACGCCGACACCTCGCTCTATGTCATCGAATCCGGCAGCATCGAGGTGCGCCTGGAAAAACCCGAGGGCGGCACCATCCGGCTGCGCGAGTTCCGGCCGGGCACGGTGGTCGGCGAGATGGCCGCCTATACGGACTTGAAACAACGCTCGGCGTCGGCGGTGGCGACGCAGCCGACGGTCGTCTACCGGCTGGTGCCGGAGAAGATCAAGGACCTTCCGGTGCACGCCCGTGACTGCGAGACTGCGCTGCACGAGTTCGTGGCGCGGCTGTTGGCGGCGCGGCTGACGTTCATGAACAAGCGGGTCGAGGCCGATCTTTGAACCCCCGTCAGTTCCGATCCGCGCCGGCGACACGTGGCAACACGGCGGGCGTCGGGGCCATTTTACCAGTCGTCATCGCCCGGCTTCGCCCGGGCGATCCAGGGCGCAAGTCTGGATGCCCCGGACCGACGCCGGGGCATGACGACCCGTTTTGTGGCCGGGCGCTACTCGGCGGCGGGGCGGCGCGTCCGACGCCAGTTGCGAAAGCCACGGAAACCGCATAAGAAACGACAAGGTGGTTGGTCGCAGCTTGGCGGCCATCGTCGTCATTGGGTTGGGCCGCATGTTTGCCAAGCTGCTAGGCTTCCTCGGAATCCAGACCACCGGCTACCGGCCCAAGGACTACGTCACCGACGGATCGTTGGGTGCCCTGCACGGTATCAGATGGGCGCTGTGGGCGTACGTCCACGCGTCGCTGATTTTCACCGGGGCGATGCTTTCTTACCTGCCGCTGGCCGCCGTCATCTTCCTGGTGGGCACCGCCGTGATCAGCATCGTGGTCGGCGTGACGTCCAAGGTGGCGATCAGCAATGCCTCCGCCGACTCGCAGGCGGCGGCCATTCTGGCGACGATCGCGGTGCTGATGAACGCCCGCGTCGATGGTTTTGCCAGCCCGGCGGCGATGGCGTCCACCATGTTCCTGATCATCGCGATCTCGTCGCTGCTGCTGGGGCTCAGCTTCCACCTGATCGCCCGCTTCCGGCTCGGCCTGCTGATCCAGCTCATCCCGTTGCCGGTGGTGTGCGGCTTCCTCGCCGGCATCGGCTGGCTGCTGTTCGCGGCCGGGCTGGCGGAGGCGTCGCACCTCAAGGTCAACCTCGGCAACGCGGCGCGGCTGTTCGAGCCCGGGCGGATGGCGCAGTGGCTGCCGGCGGTGGCCGCCGGCGCGGCGATCTTGTGGCTGACGAGCCGGAAGACAAATCCTTTGGTGCTGCCCGGCGCGCTGCTCGCCGGCATCGTCGTATTCTATGCCGTCGTGCTGGCGTTCGATGTTCCGCTCGATACTCTGCGCCAGGCCGGCTGGTTGTTCCACATCGACGGTGCAACCGGCGTCGCCGCCCTGGCGTCGTTGTCGCCAGGCCAGGTGAACCTCGGCTTCGTCGTTTCCGTGCTGCCCGAGATTGCCACCCTCGTCCTGATCGTTCTGCTGACCGCGTCGTTCTCGCTGTCGGCGATCGAGCTGGCGACCGGCGCCCTCCTCGACCTCGACCACGAATTGAAGATCCAGGGCACCGCCAACGTCGCCGGCGGCCTGGTGCTGGGGCTGCCCGGATACACCAAGATCGCGGCGACCATCGGCAGCCAGCGGCTGGGCGGCAGCAGCCGGTTGCTGCCGCTGTTGAGCGGGGCGGTTCCCCTCATGGTCGCCGTCGTCGGCGGGGCGTTCATCGGATACCTGCCGAAGGTGGTGCTGACGGCGCTGATCTTCATGGTGGCCTTCCAGTTTCTCCATGACTGGTTGGTCGTCGCCTGCCGGAACATGGGCAGGTCCGACACGTTGATCGTGTGGGCGATCTTCGCGGTGATCGCGGCGGTCGGGTTCATCCCCGGAATCGTGCTGGGCATTATCCTGACGTCGCTGATGTTCATCGTGCGCTACAGCAAGATGGGGATCGTCCGCTCGGCGTTCTCGCTCGACCAGGTCGGCAGCACGGTCGACCGATCGCCGGTCGAAAACAGGATCATCGGCCGGTTCGGCAACGAGGTCAAAATCTTCAACCTGCGCGGCTTCTTGTTCTTCGGCTCGGCGAGCCAGTTTTTCGAGACCATCAAGAAGCTCATCCAGGGCGAATCGAGCTACCGTTACATGGTATTCGACTTCAAGCGGGTGCTCGGCATCGACAGCACGGCGGCGCAGGTATTCTCCAAGATCGTCAAATTCCTGGATTCGCGGGAAATCGAGCCGGTCTTTTGCGGCATGAGCGCCGTCGTCGCCGAGTCGTTAAAGGGGTCGCAGGTGATCGCCGGCGACAAGTTCCTGGTGCTCGACGATCTCGACCTCGCCCTCAGGTCCGCCGAGGAGATCCTGCTCGACGATCGCCTGTACCGCGCCCGCGCCTTGAACATCCACGACATTCTGGTCGAGATCATCGAGGACAAGGAGAAGGCGGCGCTGCTGGTCGGCATCATGGACCGACTGGAGTTGAAGCGCGGCGATTACCTGTTCCGCCAGGGCGACACGGACACCTTCCTTTACATCATCGAGTCCGGCGGCATCGAGGTGCGTCTGGAAAAACTCGACGGCGGCGCGATCCGGCTGCGCGAGTTCCGGCCGGGCACGGTGGTCGGCGAAATGGCCGCCTACACGGACTCGAAACGGCGCTCCGCGTCGGCGGTGGCGATCAGGCCGACGGTGGTCTACCGGCTGGTCCCGGATAAGGTGAAGAAACTGCCCGAACAAGCCCTGCAATGCGAGATGGCGTTGCATGAATTCGTGGCGCGGCTGCTGGCGGCGCGACTGACGTTCATGAACAAGCGCATGGAAGTCGAAATCTGAGCCGCCGCCGACCGGGGCGACGCCGCGGGCCGGACGAAGCGGCTACTCGGCGGGCTTGGCGTGGCGCAGCTCGAGCGCCGTGACGCGGCGGTCGGTGGCCGGCTGGTAGAAGACGCTGAAGGCGTTGGCGTGCTTGCGCCATTCCGCCGGGTCCTCGCCCGCGCGCAGCTCGAAGGCGTCGAAGCCGCAGCGGATCATGAACTGGTGCTGGTCGCGCAGCACGTTGCCGACGGCGCGGATCTCGCCCTTGAAGCCGTAGCGCTCGCGCAAGAGGCGGGCGTAGGAATAGGCGCGGCCGTCCTTGAAATGCGGGAATTCCAGCGCCACCAGCGAGAACCGGTCGAGATCGCCGGCGATCGCCGCCGGCGACTGGTGGCTCTTCAGCAGGATGCCGATCGGCGCGTTGCGGCCGGCGAGGTCCTTGGCGCGCGCGAGCCAGCGTTCCTGGCTGACGATCACCGGGCTGTCGGCCGGCAGTTCCTGGTCGTCGGCCACCGCGATCCACGGGTCGTCGGCCAGAGCCTCGTCCTTAAGCAGTGGCATAGAGACGCTCCTTGAACGGTTCCTTGCCGACGCGGCGATAAGTCTCGAGGAAGGCCTCGCCGTCGTTGCGGATGTCGAGATAGGTGTCGATCAGCGCCTCGACTGCATCGACGACCTTGTCCGACGGGAAGGCGGGGCCGAGGATGTCGCCGATCGAGGCGTGCTCGTCGGCGCTGCCGCCGAGGGTGATCTGGTAATACTCCTCGCCCTTGCGGTCGACGCCGAGGATGCCGATGTGGCCGACGTGATGGTGGCCGCAGGCGTTGATGCAGCCCGACATCTTCAGCCGCAGCGGACCGATGTCGTGCTGGCGCTTGAGATCCTGGAAGCGGCGCGCGATGCGCTGCGCGACCGGGATCGAGCGGGCGTTGGCGAGGGCGCAGTAATCGAGCCCCGGGCAGCAGATGATGTCGCCGATCAGCCCGACGTTGGCGGTGGCGAGGTTGTGCTTCTTCAGCTCCTGCCATAGCGCGTATAGGTCGGTCTTGCGCACGTCGGCGAAGGTGAGGTTCTGCTCGTGGGTGGCGCGGAGCTCGCCGAACGAGTAGCGGTCGGCGAGGTCGGCGACGGCGTCCATCTGCGCCGAGGTGAGGTCGCCGGGCGGCACGCCGATGGGTTTAAGCGACAAATTGACGATCGCATAGCCGGAGCGCTTGTGGGCCGCGGTGTTGGCCGTGATCCAGGTGGCGAAGTCCTTGTCTTCCCTGAGTTTTTTCTTGAACTCCGGGGATGCGTCGGCGAGCGTCTCGTAGGCCGGCGGCTGGAAATGGTCGGTGATGCGGTCGATTTCGGCCTGCGGCAAATCGAGATAGCCGTTCTTGATTTGCGCCCATTCCGCCTCGACCAGGCGGCGGAACTCGTCGATTCCGGTCTCGTGCACCAGGATCTTGATCCGCGCCTTGAACAGGTTGTCGCGGCGGCCGAGCATGTTGTAGACGCGCATGATCGCTTCCAGGTACGACAACAGGTGCTTCTTCGGCACGAACTTGCGTACCGTCTTGCCGATCATCGGCGTCCGCCCCTGCCCGCCCCCCGCCAGGATCTCGAACCCGACCTCGCCCTGTTCGTCGCGGTGCATGATGACGCCGATGTCGTGGAACCACACCGCGGTGCGGTCCTTCGGCGAGGCGGTGACGGCGATCTTGAACTTGCGCGGCAGGAACGAGAATTCCGGGTGCAGCGTCGACCACTGGCGGATGATCTCGGCGTAGATGCGCGAATCCTCGACCTCGTCGGCGGCGACGCCGGCATACTGGTCGGCGGTGGTGTTGCGGAACGAGTTGCCGCTGGTCTGGATGGCGTGCATCTCGACCGACGCCAGGTCGGCCAGGATGTCGGGCAGGTCCTCGAGCTTCGGCCAGTTGTACTGGATGTTCTGACGGGTGGTAAAATGGCCGTAGTCGCGGTCGTAGGTGCGGGCGATGTGGGCGAGCATGCGCAACTGCCTCGACGACAGCAGGCCATAGGGGATCGAGACCCGCAGCATGTAGGCGTGCAGCTGCAAATAGACGCCGTTCATCAGCCTGAGCGGCTTGAACTCGTCCTCGGTCAGCTCGCCGGAAAGGCGGCGGGCGACCTGCTCGCGGAACTGCGCGACCCGCTCGTCGATGAGCCGTTGATCGAATTCGTCGTATCGGTACATGGTCGGCCTTCGTTCAGGCCCGCTTGCGCGACACCGGGGACTCTTCGTCGTCGTCTTCGGCGGCGAAGTGGCCGGCGGCGTCCTGCTTGGCGAAGGCCGGATGAATCGACGGCCCGAAGGCGCGGATGCGCTCGCGGTAACGGACGGGGCGAACCTCGCCGTCGTCGCGGGTGACGTCGATCGGGTACGGCTCGACCACGATCGCCGCCTTGGCGGCGGCGGCGGCGAGCGTCTTCATCTGCGCCAGCTCTTCGTCGTCCTCGATCACCCGGCTCGCGGCCAGGGTCTCGGTCCAGCCGCCGTCTTCGGCCAGGAACACGACCAAGCCGTCGATCAGACGGTTGCCGGTGATGATGTGCAGCGCCATCGATTCCTCCTCGGCCGCCGGCGATGGCGGCCAATGAATCACACCTATATTATGGGCGATGCTGCTATTTCCGTCAAATTTTTTGTTAATTATATTATATAACATATATTAAATGTAATATAAAGCCGCGCCGGCGCGTGTTTTTGCCTCGCCGGGTGCGGTCCCTTAGACTTGCCGCGACCCCGGCAATCACCGCTAACCGCGAACCCCGCCCCCCCCCATGACCGAACCGCACGGTTTTCCCCACCTTCAGGAAGTAGTCGTGTTCCTGGTGGCGGCAGGCATCGCGGTGCCGGTGATGCACCGGCTCAAGATCGCGCCGATCCTCGGCTACCTGCTGGCCGGGGTGGTGATCGGGCCGTACGGCCTCGGCCTGCTGGCGGCGCGGTTTCCGATGCTCGCCTACGCCACCATCACCGACCTCGAGGGCGTGCGCTTCCTGGCCGATCTCGGGGTGGTGTTCCTGATGTTCATGATCGGACTCGAGCTGTCGCCGAAGCGGCTGTGGGCGATGCGGCGGCTGGTGTTCGGGCTCGGCGCGCTGCAGGTGGCGGCGACCGCGCTGATCATCGGGCTGATCGCCTGGGGCTGGGGCAACGCGCCGCGCGCGGCGATCCTGCTCGGCGCCGGCTTCGCGTTGTCGTCGACGGCGATGGTGATGCAGATCCTCACCGACCGCCGCGAGGTCGGCACCACGCTCGGGCGGTCGAGCTTCTCGATCCTGCTGTTCCAGGATCTCGCGGTGGTGCCGGTGCTGGTGCTGATCGGCGTGTTCGGCGCCGCCCGGGAGGCGGGCCTCGCCTTGCCGCTGCTGATCGCGGCGGCCAAGGCGGCGGTGGTGATCGGCGTCATCGTGCTGGCCGGCCATTACCTGGTGCGGCCGCTCTACCGCAGCGCCGCCGCGGCGCATTCGCGCGAGCTGTTCATGGCGATGACGCTGCTCGTCGTCATCAGCACCGCGGCGCTGACCGCGGTGGCCGGATTGTCGATGACGCTCGGCGCGTTCCTGGCCGGGCTGCTGCTGGCGGAGACCGAGTACGTGCACGAAATCGAGGTCGACATCGAGCCGTTCAAGGGCCTGCTGATGGGGCTGTTCTTCATCACCGTCGGCATGGGCGTCGATTTCCGCATCGCGGCGGCGGAGCCATTCTGGATTCCCGCTTCGGTGGTCGGGCTGTTCGCCGTCAAGGCGGCGATCACGGCGGCGCTGTGCCTGGCCATCGGCGTGCCGCGCGCGACCGCCGTCGAGACCGGCCTGCTGCTCGGCCAGGGCGGCGAGTTCGCGTTCGTGATCGTCGGCCTCGGCATGGTCGCCGGCGTCATCCCGGCGGATCCCGGCCGCTTCATGCTGATCGTCACCAGCCTCAGCATGCTGGTGACGCCGGCCGCCGCCGTGATCGGCAAGCGCGCCGGCGCCTGGATCGCCGCGCGGGCGCCGGCCGACGGCGCCGCCGCCGCGGTGGCGGCGCCGCAGGAAGGCCACGTCATCATCGCCGGCTTCGGACGGGTCGGCCGCATCATCGGCCAGCTTCTCGACACCGACCACATCCCGTGGGTGGCGCTCGACCGCAACCCCGACCTGGTGGCCGAGCATCGCAAGCTCGGCCGGCCGGTGCTGTTCGGACGCGCCGACCGGGTGGAGCTGCTGCGCCGCGCTGGCGCCGACCGCGCGTTGGCGCTGGTGATCACGGTCGACGATCCGCGCAGCACCCAGTTGGCGGTCAACGTGGCGCGGCGGGCATGGCCGCAACTGCCGGTGTTCGCGCGCGCCCGCGACGCCCGTTACGCCGCCGACCTGGTGAAGCTCGGCGTCACCGACCCGGTGCCGGAGGCGACCGAGGCCGGTCTCACCCTCGGCGGCCGGCTGCTGGCCGGGCTCGGCATCCCGGAGGACGCGATCATCCGCCGGCTCGAGGCGCTCCGCCTGGCCGAGGTCGCCGCCGTGACGCCGAAAAAGCCGCCGCCGGCCGAGGCGCCGCCCGCGCCCGAGGAGAGGTGAGCGGCGTCGCCGGTCACGCCTCGTATTCCACCGTCGTCATCATGCCGCCGGCCATGTGGTAGAGGTGGTGGCAATGCAGCGCCCACTTGCCGGGATTGACCGCATCGAACGCCACGGTGACGCTGCCGCGCGCCGGCACCAGCACGGTGTCGCGCACCGCGCCCGACATGCGGTGGCCGTCGATGGCGACCACCTGGAACGGATGGCCGTGCAGGTGCATGGGATGCGCCATGGTTGTCTGGTCGGCGAAGGTGATCTCGACGCGTTCGCCTTGCCGCACCGCCAGCGGCGCGTGCTCGCCGTGGACTTTGCCGTTGAGCATCCACACGTAGCCCGGCGCCTCGGTGAAGGTCAGGGTGTGGCTCCGGTCCACGGCACGCGGGGCCAATGGCGCCGTCGCCCGCAGGCGCCGCTCGAGCCCGAGCCCGACCGGATCGGCCTTGTCATGGGCCTCGCCGGCCTGGCGGGCGATGCGGCCGCTCTTGGTTGCCAGCACGAAGCCGGTGCGCTTGACGTCGCCTTCGCGCACCGCGAACACCGGCCAAGCGCCCTCCTCCGCCGGCAGTTGCAGGAGAATATCGAGGCGCTGGGCGATGGCGAACTCGAAGCGGCGGCCGTCCATCGGCACCACCGCAATGCCGTCGACGGCGACCAGGCGGCCGTGCAGGCGGTCGAGGTCGATCCAGAAATGCGTCGCCGTCGCCGCGTTGATCAGCCGCAGACTCACCCGGCCGCCCTTTTCGACGCGGTAGACCTGGGGATCGTCGAGGCTGCGGTCGGCGGCGAGGAAGGCGTCGTACTCGACGTCGTGCAGGTGCGCCGCGGCCGGAGCCATTGCCGCGTGATCGCCTTGGCCGCCGTGGCCGGCGGCGGCCGGCGGCGGCGCGCCGTGGCCAGCGGAAGCCGGCTGTCCATGCCCGGCGCCGTGCCCGCCGGCGGCCGCGGCATCGCCACTGCCGCGCAGGCCGGCCAGGATCTCGGTCGGATCGCGGAAAGTGAAGTCGTGCAGCATCACCACCACCTCGTGGACGTCGGCATCCCTGTCGGCGGGATCGCGCACGATCAGCGGCGCCGCCAGCAGCCGCTGTTCCTGCAGGCCGAGGTGCGAGTGCATCCAGTGGGTGCCGGGCCGCTCGAGCGGGAAGTCGTAGTCGTAGCCCTTGCCCGGCGCCAGCGCCGGCTGCGACAGGCCGGGCACGCCGTCCTGCTGCCACGGCGGCGTCAGGCCATGCCAATGGATCAGCGTCGGCTCGCCGGCGCGGTTCTCGAGGCGAACCCGGAAGCGCCCGCCGGCTTCGGCATGGAGGCCGCGGGCGCCGTCGGGCTGGACGATATCGAACATCTCGGCGGATTTGCCGAGGACTTGGATCGGCCGCCTGACGACGCTGAGCGTCGTCGTGGCGGCGCCGGCGAACGCGCCCGGTCCGAGTGGCGGTGCAACGGCGGCGAGACCCGCGGTGGCGGCGGTGGCGGCGAGGAAGCGGCGACGGGAAAGGTTCATGGCACGGCTCTTTCTAATGAGAATATTGCGACCGGCGGCGGTCCGCCGGCGGGTTCGACGCGTGGTGGCGAGCGTCGTCGGACCTTATGCGAGGGACTTGGGCGGCCTGCGGCGCAGAGCGGCCGTTACGCCGCGCGGAGCTTCGCCGGTCACGGCCGGCGTCGTGTCGCCTTCCTGTGCCCGCCATTCACAGGGTTGCGCAGCCGTGATCCAGGAATGGCATCCGCTAGCGAAGGTACAGGAATCAACGATGCCGTTGTTGTCATCGCCGACGGCACCGTCGGTGGGACTGGTCGCCACCATCGATGCGACGATGGTACCGGCGTGCTGGGCCGCGTGGGCGTGGGTATTGTGCAGCACGCCGGCGGCCGTCACGGCCAGGCACAGCATCATCGCGATCACGCGCGTGAACGCAGATCGACGCCGAGGGTTGCCGGACTTGCTGTCGGAATCGCTCACCAAATACCTTCAACCAATGCCGCCACGAGAATCGAAGCGGGATCTCGCGATCCTGCCCCGATCCTATGTACGCTTCAAGCCTGCGCGTCATCCTTGACGCCGGTCAAGCATCAGTCCGGCGCCGCGGCGGATCGCACCGCTCAGGCGTAGGCCTTGTCCTTCTTCACCGTCGGCCAGTTGTGGGTTTCGCCCTGGGCGTGGCGGCACCAGCCGTAAAGCGCGTCGTAGACGACGATGCCGTCGCGCAGCATCCCGGCGTCGTCGGCGCAACTGGCGGACAGCCCGAGCGAGACGGCGAGCAGGCCGGCGCACTCGGGCGCCAGATCGAGGCGCGCGGTGTCGGCGCCGCGGACGATCACCGCCAAATGGTCGAGCGCCGGATCGCGCACCCGGAACTTCTCGACGAAGGCGTCGAAGCTGCACCGCTCGCCGACGTGGGAGAACTCGACGTCGGGAATGTCGAACGGCACCGCGTCGAGCTCGACGGCGGCCGCCTTTACCTGGTCCGGCGCGACGTAGTGGATGGCGGCGTCGCGGTCGATGAAGCGGCGAATCAACCACGGACACGCAATGCGGTCGACCTTCGGCCGCTCGCGAGTCACCCAGCGGCTCGGCCGGCCGGCCGGCGTCCACTTGGTCCTGGCGACGGTGACGCCGCCGGCCTCGCGGTAGGCTTCGATGCCGCCCGCGAGATAGCGCGCCTTCACGCCGGCGGCGGCGAGCAGCGCGCAGGCGGCTTGACTCACCTGGTGGCCATGCACGCAGTAGACGACGACGTCGCGGCCGGGCGCCAGTTCGCCCGCCCACCGGTCGGCAGCGCGATGGTCGCGCCAGCGCGCCGTCGGGATCACGTCGGCGGCCTCGGCGTAGGCCTGTTCGCGCCGCACGTCGACGATCGGCGGACAGTCGGCGGTGCCGACCAAGAGTTTCAACTGTTCGGGAGAGATCGTGTTTTGAGGAACGCCCATGGGCTCAACCCTCCTTGCCTTCAGGAGCGTCAAGCAGTGCTTGGGCCAACGAGCCTTGGCGAAGCCGGGAGACCGCTGTTACCCCGACGGCGCCGATCATACGCCAGGACCCGGCCCGCGGCAATGGCGGCAACTCTTTGATTCGGCATATTGTTTTTTTCGGCGGCGCGGCCGCCACCGGGGCCTTTTCGCCGGCCCGGCGGCACCCCATATTGGTGAGGCGGCGGCCGACGGCCGCCTACCACCAGGGAGGAATTTCATGCACCGGTTTCCAGGAGTCGCCGTCGCGGCCTTGCTGCTGCTTGCCGCGCCGGCAGAGGCGACGGGCGTCAGCGCCCAGGCGTACCCGGTTCCGGCCGGCGCGCACCCGCACGACGTGGCGCCGGCGCCGGACGGCACCGTGTGGTACACCGCCCAGCACCAGGGCGCGCTCGGCCGGCTGGACCCGAAGACCGGCAAGACCGAACACGTGCCGCTCGGCCAGGGATCGTCGCCGCACGGCGTCATCGTCGCCGCCGACGGCCTCGCCTGGGTCACCGATAGCGGCCTCAACGCCATGGTCTCGGTGGACCCGAAGACCTTGAAGGTGACCGTGTACCCGCTGCCCGGCGATTCCGGCTACGCCAACATGAACACGCCGGCGATCGACGCCAACGGGCGGGTGTGGTTCACCGGCCAGAGCGGCGTCTACGGCCGCGTCGATCCGAAGAGCGGCGAGGTGAAGGTATTCAAGGCGCCGCGCGGCCGCGGTCCCTACGGCATGCATCAGACGCCGGACGGTATCGTGTGGTTCTCGTCGCTGGCCGGCTCCTACATCGCCCGCGTCGACAGCGCCACCGGCAAGCTCGAGGTGTTCGATCCGCCGACGTCGGGCGCCGGCGTGCGCCGCGTGTGGTCGGACTCGAAAGGAGTCCTGTGGGGCAGCCACTGGAACACGGGCCAGCTTTCGCGCTTCGATCCGAAGAACAGGCAGTGGAAGGAATGGAAGCTGCCGGGCGACGACCCGGCCGCTTACGCCGTCTACGTCGACACCGATGACAAGGTGTGGCTCAGCGACTTCGGCGCCAACGCCATGGTGCGGTTCGATCCGAGGACGGAGAAATTCGAGACGTTCAAGATCCCGCGCCGCGGCGCCCAGGTGCGCCAGATCCTCGGCCGCAAGGGCGAGGTGTGGACGCCCGAATCGGGCACCGACCATCTCACCGTGTACCGGTTCGAGTGACGCGCCCGCCGTCGATGACGCGGCCGGCCGGCCGGCCGGTGATCCTGGCCGCCGGGCTGCTGGCGGCGCTGCTGGCGGCGCTGCCGGCCGCCGCCGGCCCGGAGGAAGAGGCCGCCTGGGCCGCCTTCGCGCGGCCGGGAACGGTCGCCCTGATGCGCCACGCCTATGCGCCGGGCACCGGCGATCCGGCGGGTTTCAACCTCGACGACTGCGCCACCCAGCGCAACCTCGACGACGAGGGCCGGGCGCAGGCGCGGGCCACCGGCGACGCCATCCGCAAGCGCGGCATCCGCGTTGCCCAGGTGATCGCGAGCCCGTGGTGCCGGTGCAAGGAGACGGCGGCGCTTCTGGGCTTCGGGCCGGTCGAGACGCAGCCGTGGCTGCAATCGCTCTACGCCGCGCCGGCCCAGGAAGGGCCGCGCACCCGCGAGCTGAAGGCGTTCATCGCCGCCCTGCCGAAGGACAGGAAGGCGTTCATCGTCACCCACCAGTTCAACATCCGCGCCCTGGTCGGCCGGCCGACGGAATCGGGCGCCATGGTGGTGGTCGAGACGGCGCCCGACGGCGGGGTGAGATACCTCGGCAGTATCCGCGTCGAGAACAAATAGCCGCGCCGGAACGGCGGCGCGCCGCGGCCCCGGCCGGGTGCGCCGGTTATAAGGCTTGACATCGCCCGGCATTAGGCGCATCTACCCGCCACGACAGAACAATAAGAACAAAGTTTCTCGCGATCGCGCGATGCGTCAGTCGGCCTTTTCGGCGACGCCTTCATCCCGAGACATTTTCCCAAAAACCCGTTTGCTCTCAGCGCGTGGGAGCCAGCGACACGCCAGGATGGCGTCCCGTTCCCATTGCGGACCGGCAGCCACCGGCGCGAAAGGATACTTACGAAGTGACTAACAATAACAACACGACCAACAACAACACGACCAACGAAACGACCTCTTTTTCCGGCCTCGGCGTCGCCGAGCCGCTTTGCCGCGCGCTCGCGGCCGAGAACTACACCCGCCCGACGCCGATCCAGGCGCGGGCGATTCCGCCGCTGCTCGCCGGCAAGGACGTAATCGGCATCGCCCAGACCGGCACCGGCAAGACCGCGGCGTTCGCGCTGCCGATGCTGCAGATTCTCTCGAGCCGGCGCGAATCGGCCGGCGCACGCGGCACGCGCGCGCTGATCCTGGCGCCGACCCGCGAGCTGGCGTTGCAGATCGGCGAATCGGTCAGGACCTATGGGCGCCATCTCCGGCTCAGCCACGCCGTCGTTCTCGGCGGCGTCGGCCAGCGGCCGCAAGTCAACGCGCTCGCCCGCGGCGTCGACGTGCTGATCGCCACCCCGGGCCGGCTGCTCGATCTCGTCAACCAGGGCCACGCGCGCCTCGACAGGGTGTCGTTCCTGGTCCTCGACGAGGCCGACCGCATGCTCGACATGGGCTTCATCCGCGACGTCAGGCGGATCGTCCAGGCAACGCCGAAGGCGCGGCAGTCGCTGCTGTTCTCGGCGACCATGCCGGCCGAGGTGGCGCGCCTGGCCGCCGACATGCTGCGCGACCCCGTCCGCATCGAGGTATCGCCGCAGGCGATGACCGTCGACAAGGTCGACCAGCGCGTCTTCCACGTGCGCAGCGCCGACAAGCGGGCGCTGCTGACGGGGCTGCTGCGCGACCGTTCCCTGGCGCGGGTCATCGTCTTCACCCGCACCAAGCACGGCGCCAACCGGCTCAACAAGCAGTTGCTTGCCGCCGGCGTCGCCGCCGAGGCGATCCACGGCAACAAGTCGCAGAACGCCCGCCAGCGCGCGCTCGAGCTGTTCAAGACCGGCCGCACCCGGGTGCTGGTGGCGACCGACGTGGCGGCGCGCGGCATCGACGTCGACGACGTCACCCACGTCGTCAACTACGAGCTGCCGAACGTGCCCGAAAGCTACGTCCACCGCATCGGCCGCACGGCGCGCGCCGGCGCCGGCGGCGTCGCGTTGTCGTTCTGCGATCCGGACGAGCGCGGCTACCTCAGCGACATCGAGAGGCTGACCAAGCGCCGGCTGGCGGTCGCCAGCCACCCGCGCGCCGGCCACGACGCCGTCGCGGCGCCGATCTCGGCCGTAGTCGAGCCGCGGCGCGGCAACGGCAAGCGCCGCCGGCGCTCCCGCCGCCGCTACCACCGCCAGGCGGCCTAAAGCGACGCGGCGGCGCTCACCCCGCCGCCGGCAGCACCCAGCGAAGCCACAGGAACGCCGCGGCAAGGCTGAGCAGCGTCGCCGGCACGCCGGTGCGGGCATAGTCGGCGAACGACACCGCCACGCCCTCCCGCCCGGCGCGCTCGACGGCGATGATGTTGGCAATCGAGCCGACGATGAGGAAATTGCCGCTGAGGGTGCTGAACAAGGCCAGCGCGTAGAGCGAATCGCGGCCGAAATCCACGCCCAGCGAAAGCAGCAGCGTCACCAGCGGCACGTTGCCGATGATGTTGCTGCCGGCGAGCGAGACCGCCAGCAACGGCGACAGGCCGCGGAGGTCGAAGCCGGCCTCGCGCAGCCCGCCGATCGCGGCGGCGGCGAGCGGCGTCTTCGACAGCGCCCCGGTGACGATGAACAGCGCCGCAAACAGCAGCAACAGGTGCCAATCGACCATGCTCATCATCTTGCGGGTGCTGTGGCGCCGGCTGAGCAGCAGGCCGCCGGCGATGGCGAGCGCCCACGGCACCGGATCGGCGGCGAGCGTGAAGACGGCGATCATCGCCGCCGCCGCGGCGACACCCTTGACCAACGCCGATCGGTCGAGCGGCGGCGGGGCCGTTTCGGGCGCGCCATCGCCGGCGCGCAGGCTATCGCGCCACATCCAGGCGGTAATGGCGTAGACGATGGCGAGGGCGAGCACCGCCGGGCCGATGCAGACGAGCGCGAACGGCCAGAACGCGAGGCCGCCGACCTGGCTGATCAGCAGGTTCTGCGGATTGCCGATGATGGTGGCCGCCGAGCCGGCGTTGGCGGCTGCAACCAGGGCGATCACGAACGGCCGCGCATCCAGTCCCCGCTTCGCCAGCCCGCGCACCAGGACCGGCGTCATCGCCCACACCACCACGTCGTTTGTGAGCACCGCGGCGAGGCCGGCGGCGATGACGATCACCAGCAACAGCAGCGTCCTCGGCCCGGCGTCGGCGCCGGCGATGGCGGTCGCCGTCCATTCGAAGAAGCCGCTGGCGGCAAACTGCGCCGAAAGCACCATCAGCGCGAACAGGATGGTCAGCGTCGGAAAATCGATGGCCTTGACCGCGTCGCCGGCGTCGACAGCGCCGGTGAGGAACAGGAAAATGGCGCCGATCAGGGCGACGCCGGTGCGGTCGACGGCGAGCCCCGGCCAGCGGCCCATCGCCATGCCGACGTAGACGGCGGCGAAGGCAACGACGACGATCCAATCCAGGTTCATGCCGTTGCCCGCACCGTCGGCCGGCGATCCGATCGACGCGCCTCGCCGGACGGCGGGAACCGGGAGGTCACTGCCCGCGCGCCCTACTTGACGTGTTCGATGACCGCGACGTTGCCGAGCCGCGGGCTGTAAACGTAGGTGTTGTCGGTGCCCTTCCGGGTACCGCCGTCGACCACCCAGCGATAGCGGAGCGAGTGCGGCACGCCATTATGAACAAAATCGATGTCCTCGATGGTGACCTCGATATCGCGAGTATTGCTGCCGCATTGGATGGTATAGCTGCGGGTTTCTCCCTGCTTCCAAAGACCGAGCGGGAATTTCACCTCGTCGGTGCAGTTGCGATCATAGCGGGAATCGTAGACTCGGCCGATGCCGTCCTTGTTGGACGAGATGGCGAACAGTTGCACCTTGCCGCGATTTTCACGCCGGTAGACCAGGATCCGGTCGTTGGTGCCGGGGCGGACGAACGGTTCGGGGCCGGTGATCCTTTTTTCGCCGCGGCGGCCGAACGTCAGGTCGGCCTTGCCGGCCTCGATCACCCTGGCGCCGTCCCAATCGGCGCCGGTCCACAGCTCGACCGGGATGAAGCGGGTCTTGGTCGCCGCGTCGTAGGCGTCGTCCCACACGTCGGCGCGCGCCGGCGCGGCGGCGAACAGGGCCAGCGCCACATAGACGAACGACATCTTCGACAATGCCATCAGAGGTTGCCTCCTCGGCCCTCCGGCAGCGCGGTTACTCCCCGGCCTCCGCCTGCTGGCTCTTGGCGTGACCCGGCAGCATATTGGCGATCAACGGCCAGAACAGCACGAAAACCGCGAGCGCGCAAATGCTGCCGACCAGCCAGTTCGACCAGAAGATCGACACCGAGCCCTGCGACAGGATCATCGACTGGCGGAAGGCGCTTTCGGCCATGTCGCCGAGCACCAGCGCCAGCACCAGCGGCGCCAGCGGGTAATCCAGCTTCTTGAACACATAGCCGACGACGCCGAACCACAGCATCAGCGCGATGTCGAGGAAGGCGTTGTGCACGGTGTAGGCGCCGATGGCGCAGACGACGACGATGACCGGGCCGATGATGCTGAACGGGATGCGCAGGATCGCCGCCCACCACGGCACCGTGGTCAGCACGATGATCAGGCCGACGATGTTGCCCAGGTACATGCTGGCGATCAGGCCCCAGACGAAGTCCTTCTGCTCGACGAACAGCAGCGGCCCCGGCTGCAGGCCCCAGATCAGCAACCCGCCGAGCAGCACGGCGGCGGTCGGCGAGCCGGGAATGCCGAGGGTGAGCATCGGCAGGAGCGCGCTGGTGCCGGCGGCGTGGGCCGCCGTCTCGGGGGCCACCACGCCTTCCAACTGGCCGGTGCCGAACTTGTGGCCGTCCCTTGAGAACCGCTTGGCGAGGCCGTAGCTCATGAACGAGGCCGGCGTGGCGCCGCCCGGCGTGATCCCCATCCAGCAGCCGACCAGCGTGCCGCGCAGCGCGGTCACCCAGTACTTCGGCAGCTTGGCCCAGGTCTGCAGCACCACCTTCGGATTGATTTTGGCGGCGGTGCCCTTCAACGTCAGCCCCTCCTCCATGGTCAGCAGGATCTCGCCGATGCCGAACAGGCCGATGACCGCGACCAGGAAGTCGAAGCCGCGGATGATTTCGTTGATGCCGAAGGTCATGCGCAGCTGGCCGGTCACGGTATCGAGGCCGACGGCGGCGAGCGCGAACCCGATCATCATCGAGGCGACGACCTTGAACGGCGCCTCGCGGCTCATGCCGACGAAGCTGCAGAACGTGAGGAGCTGCACGGCGAAGAATTCCGGCGGCCCGAACTTGAGCGCGAAGCTGGCGACCAGCGGCGCCAGGAAGGTGAGCACGATCACCGCCACCAGGGCGCCGACGAACGACGAGGTGAAGGCGGCCGTCAACGCCTCGCCGGCCTGGCCCTTCTGCGCCAGCGGGTAGCCGTCGAAGGTGGTGGCCACCGACCACGGCTCGCCGGGTATGTTGAACAGCACCGAGGTGATGGCGCCGCCGAACAGGGCGCCCCAATAGATGCACGACAGCATGATGATCGCCGACGTCGGCGACATCGAAAACGTCAACGGCAGCAGGATGGCGACGCCGTTGGCGCCGCCGAGCCCCGGCAATACGCCGATCAGCACGCCGAGCACGATGCCGACGAACATGAACAACACGTTTTGCCACGTCAGCGCGACGGAGAAACCGTGGAACAATGCATCAATGGATTCGATCACGAGCGGTGTTTCCTGTCGTTGCGCGCCGCGGCTTGCTCAATAGCCAAAGAAATTCTCGATCGGTCCCTTCGGCAGCGGCACCAGGAACCAGATTTCGAACAGGACGAACAGCGCCGCCGGCACGCCGAGCGCGACCGGCGCGATGATTTTCCAGCGGTAGCGGCCGAGCACGCGCATGAAATACGCCAAATACAGGGTCGAACCGACGTAGATGCCGACCGCGTAGACGACGCCGATATAAACGATGGTCGGCACCAGCAGCGCGGCAATGGATCTGAGCTGCGCCGGCTCGGCGAACGGCTGCGGCGGCTTCTTCGAGAAAACCGCCTGCACGAACACGATGGCGCCGGCCCCGAACAGCATGACGCCGACGTAGAACGGGAAGTACCCGCTCTGCGGACCGTCGCTGGCCCAACGGGCGCCGATCCGCCAGCTGTCGTACATCACGAGCGTGGCCATCGCCATGATCAGCAACGCGACGGCGATCTCCATGGTGCGGGTGGAAATGGTTCCGCGTTCCAGATTCATTGCCATTCCTTACGCGATTTCACGGCGAAAAAAAGCCCTCTCCTCGGAATGAGACCGGCCCCGGAGTGAAGGTCCGGGGCCGGACCGGAACGGATACTGTCCGGGGAACCGGACGACGACCGGCGGCAATGGCCCGCCGCCGGGTCGCCCGTTATCGGTCTACCCTCACTTCTTGGCGAGGAAGCCCGCCTTGGTCATCAGGTTCTTATGGGTCACTTCGGCGCTCTCGACCCATTTCTTGTACGCGTCACCGGTCATAAAGGTGGTGTTGAAGGCGCCCTTGGCCATGAAGTCTTTCCACTCGGGCGTCGCGCGTACCTTGTTGAACAGTCCGATGTAATAGTCGACGGCTTCCTTCGGCACGCCGGCGGGCATGAAGATGCCGCGCAGCATCACGTACTCGATCGGCAGTCCGGATTCTTTGCACGGCGCGATATCGTTCCACGACATCGTCTTCGTCACTTTTTCCTTCAGCGGGATGCGTTGGCCGTCGAATACGCACAATGGCCGCAGATTGCCCGCGCGCCACTGGGCGACCGCCTCGATCGGATTATTGACCGTCGAATCGACGTGCTTGCCGACCAGCTGCTTCGCCACGTCGCCGCCGCCTTTGAACGGCACGTAGGTGAACTTGGCGCCGATGGCCTGCTCGATGCCGACCGTGATGATCTGGTCCTCCTGCTTCGAGCCGGTGCCAGCCATCTTCAGCTGGTTCTTCTTGGCCGCGGCGACATAATCTTTCGCCGTCTTGTAGGGCGAATCGTTATGCACCCAGAGTACGAACTCGTCGAGGGCCAGCATCGCGACCGGCGTCAGATCCCGCCAGTTGAACGGCACGCCGGTGGCGAGCGGCGTCGTGAACAGGTTGGACAGCGTTATGATGATCTTGTGCGGATTTCCGGCAGAGTCCTTGACGTCGAGGAACCCTTCGGCCCCCGCGCCGCCGGCCTTGTTGATGACGACCATCGATACCGGCATCAGATTGTGCTTCTGGACGATGCCCTGCGTCATGCGCGCCATCTGGTCGGCGCCGCCGCCGGTGCCGGCGGGAATGATGAACTCGACGTTCTTGGTCGGCTTCCACTCCGCCGCCGGAACGGCGGT
>Ga0326597_10003131_pt1 | contig 24115 bp, 24 predicted proteins | sample RVTome_12_FD_203789 | JGI IMG/M metagenome (GOLD analysis project Ga0326597, IMG submission 203789) | Soil microbial communities from uranium-contaminated site in the Upper Colorado River Basin, Wyoming, United States - RVT100D185 | ecosystem: Environmental > Terrestrial > Soil > Contaminated >... | reverse complement strand
CTTGTGTACCCCGTCAGGGCATGGCTTCAGCCATGCCGAAAACGCAGCAAGGCCTGGGGGCTTTAGCCCCTGGGGTTCGTCTTCCATTCACGCGGCGGGTTACACCATTTGTGAAAACGCTCTAGGTAACTATATTCTTGCCGCTGCAACTCCCCAATTCCCAATGCGTGTCATCCCGAGGAGCGTAGCGACGAGGGACCTGCACTTGCAGTTCCGTCTACACCAATTGAAAGTGCTATAGAAACGGCCCGCCTTTCCGGAATCTGGAATTCGGAATCCGTCCTATCCGTCATTACTTTGTCCCGCCCCTAACCCCCCCTAACCCCAATGCGGTTCACTTAAGACGCCCGCCTTCGCCAAGACGACTTGAGAACGATCTGACGGTCGCGCTGCCTGCGAGGCATCTCCGGAGAATTGCTCGTCAGGCAGAGCTGCGCCAGCCGCTTCTGGAATTCAGCAGCCGAGATGGGAAGGGTGCTCACATCCGCACCGGAGGCATCAACCTATTTCGCAAGAGTTCATTAGACGGCGTCCAGTATATAATAGACAACATGGCGAAGCAGAAATGGAAGAAAACCCTCTTCTCGTATTCCGTGATCTATGAAGCTGCTCCCGAAGGCGGATACGTAGCGTCTGTACCGGCCCTTCCTGGATGCCACACGCAAGGCGAAACTCTGGAAGAAACGGAGAGCAACGTCAAAGAAGCCATCGAGGTGTATCTCGAAAGCCTCCTAGCACATGGTGAGCCCGTCCCGGAAGAGCCCAGGATTCTCCAAGGGAAAGTAGAAGTTCAGGTAACCTAAGCCGAGATGCCCAAGCTTCCTGCGCTGACGGCCAAAGAGTTAGTCCGGGCATTGAAGCGGGCGGGATTTGAAGAAGATCGGCAAAAGGGGTCGCACCTTGTTTTGTTCCACTCCGAAACCAAGAGAAGAGTGGTTGTGCCGATGCATTCCGGGAGTCTCAAAAAGCCATTACTCTTGTCCATCATTCACAGGGACCTCGGGATTTCTTTGGAGGAGTTTGTCCTCCTTCTGAAATCACGCTGAGATGCCCACCTACATCCGCACCGGAATGCCCTGATCTTTCAAATGCCCTTTGAGGTCCGAAACGCGGACTTTGCCGTAGTGGAAGATGGAGGCGGCGAGGGCGGCGTCGGCTTCGCCCCGGGTAAGCACGTCCGCGAAGTGCTGGGCGTTGCCCGCACCGCCCGAGGCGATGACGGGAATCTTGACGGCGCGGGAGATGGCGCGGGTCAGCTCGCAATCGAAACCGCCCTCCGTGCCGTCGCAGTCCATCGAAGTCAGCAGGATTTCACCCGCGCCGAAAGCCTCGCCTTCCATGGCCCACTCGACCGCGTTCAGGTTGGTCGGCTTGCGTCCGCCATACGTGTAAACGCGCCAGACATCTTCTCCCGCGGCGTCAGCTGGAGCCTCCGGGTCCCTGTAGCGGCGCGCGTCATCTTCCGAAAGACGCCTTGCGTCGATGGCGAGCACCACGGCCTGCGACCCGAATTCCTCCGACAACGCGGTGATCAGCTCCGGACCTTCTACCGCCGCCGTATTGACGGAGACCTTGTCGGCGCCCGAGGTGAGGATGGCGCGCGCGTCTGGTATGGAGCGAATCCCCCCGCCGACTGTGAGCGGGATGAACACCTTCCGGGAGGTGCGCGCAACCGTCTCGACAATCAGGCCGCGCTTCTCAGCCGAGGCGGTGATGTCCAGGAACACGACCTCGTCCACGCCTTCCACGTTGTAAGCCGAGGCAAGCTCCGCCGGATCGCCGGCGTCCCGCAGCTCCAGGAACTGGATGCCCTTGACGACCCGGCCATCCTTGACATCGAGACAGGCGATAACTCGTTTGGCTAGCATGGTTGCGACCTAAGCCATTGGATAGCTTGCGTCACGTTCCCCAATAGATCGCGACGGCGAACTTCAGTGGTACGGGCTTATGTTCTGGTTCCTCGGAGGGGCTTCTTTCATAGATGTTTTCAATGCTTTGAACCATCAGTGAAAGGCAAATCGTTCTGGGGGGAAAGGCGTTTCGGCTCCTCAACTCCTATCAGATGCTTAATCTTGTCGAAATCCTTATCCCACCTGTGCAGAACGTCGCAAGGTTGCAAAACCGCCGAGGCTGCATGCACGGCATCTCCAGGTTTCAACCCGAAGTCCCTTGAGTACTCCACGGCTCTTGTAGCAACCCGCTCATCAACGTACATTTTCTTGAGGAACGGCCATTCAAACATGGCCTGAATCTTCAAGATTTGTTGGGGCGCCAGCTTCTGTGCGGGATTAGATCGCTGGTAGCGCTTCCATAGTTCCTCCAGCGGCTGTGCGGCCTCAGGCACCTTTTCTATTGCCTTCGTTGCCCACTGGGGCAGAGGAGAATTCCCCGGCATCTTTGGACGGATGACTTCTACAATCACCCAAGTGGATATCCAAATCTCAAATTCACCCAACTCGGCGTGCTTCAATACATCCTGGCAGATAAGACGCCGCTCAGTCTCGGCAGGGTTCAAGAGGCACAGGAAACAGCTTGTATCCCAATATAGCTTCCGATGGTTACTCATCCCCGAGTTCCTCTAGGTACTCTTTCAGCGGCTTACCCTCAGTAATCCCAGGGACAAATCCGGACATCTCCTCAATGGTCGGCAGCGTCTTCTTCTCAACCGGATCAACGTTATCCAACTCCATGGTAATTGGCACACCGGAACTATTCGATTTGATCGTACCCGTGACCACAACCCTGCTTCGAAGCAGCGATTTAACATGGCTTTCTTGTCTGTCATCAAACTTACAGCGAATAACCCTGCCAGTCTGTTCATCCCAAACGCGGAATTCGTTCCCCCTGTGAACCGAGATCGCGTCGAGGTTGCCAGTGATCGATCCGTAGCCAGAATACCGAACCCCCGTAAGGCGCTGCACGTTAGATAAAGTTGATTCGGTTATTTCGCTGACGTTTTTTTTGCCCTTGCCATCAACGTAGATCGCATGAGGACCTAGGTGCTTACTCTTTTCTGCAAGATGCTCCATTTTGTTCAGGAACGAATACGACACGTAAGTCGTCGGTTCCCCGCCGGTTCGGAGTATCGTCGCGGTCTCGAGCATTTGAGTTTCGACGACACTAGAAAAATCCTGCATCTGGGGCCTTGGTATAGGGCTAACGCCTACAATAGGCGGACTGTTCTGACGGAGAGAAACGACTTCCCATACGACGCTACCTCTCTGATCCCTGGAAATGGTTGCATCCAAGTCCCGCAGCATTCCGAGGAAATCCTGAAGAGCGTTTATGAAGACGGCGAGTGGAACACGATCCTTTTTCCCAACTCGCAAAAAAATAGTACGGGGCATCATGCCTCCTCCGTGATACACTTCGAGTAGGCACAATGGGAACGGCGTTCGCAGCGTCGCTCCCGCTGACAGAGAAATGCCAAAGGTTCTAAGCCGTGACCGAGAATCACGGCTTGTTTTTTTTCAGGCCACGGTTCTTGAGCCCCGCAGCATGAGTCTCGTTCCATCGGCTTCCTTGACGGCCACCGAAGATCTTCTCACCGTCCTTAGCCTTACGGGAATTATATCGGAAATCGAACTCACTCAGGTAAAACTTTGACCGCTCCCTTACGGGCGCGGCTCGGCCTCTGCATTCCCGCAGGCCCGCACGAAGTTTTCCAGAATCCGCAACCCCGCATCCCCGGACTTTTCCGGGTGAAACTGCGTTCCCCACAAGCGCTTCTGCTCGACGGCAGCCACGAACGGCTGGCCGTACTCGGTGACCGCGGCCCAGTCCGCGTCCTCGCTTCCCTCGGCCGGGACGTAGTACGAATGCGCGAAATAGACGAACTGCCCCGAGGGGATGTCGCCGAACAGGCGGCTCCCGGGGATGATATCCAGGCGGTTCCAGCCCATGTGCGGGACTTTCAGCCCTTGACGGCCTTCGGGGAAGCGCCGCACCGTGCCGCGCAGCACCCCGAGGCCCGGCCAGTGCGGAGCTTCCTCGCTCTGCTCATACAAGGCGTGCATGCCGAGGCAAATGCCGAAGTAGGGGATGCCGCGGCGGATCGCGTTCCGTAATACCGGCGTGATTTCGAGGAGATCGAGCGAGCGCATCATCTGCCCGAAGTGGCCCACGCCCGGAAGCAGAACGGCCTCGGCGAGGGCCACGTCGGCAGGCTGCGAGGTAACGGTGAAGGAAGTCTGCAAGTACTTGAGCGCGTTCTCGACCGAGTGCAGATTGCCCGCCCCGTAATCAATGACCGTAATCATAACAGGCCTTTCGTGCTCGGCATCTGGCCCTTGAGGCGCGCGTCGCGCGAGACGGCCATCTTCATGGCGCGGGCGAAGGACTTGAACAGCGCCTCGACCGCGTGGTGCGTCGAGCGCCCGTAGAGGACTTTCAAATGCACGTTTGCCTTGGCGTGCGTCGCGAAGCCTTGAAAGAAATCCTCCACCAGCTCGGTTTGCATGTCGCCGACCAGGCGCTGGCGGAACCGTGCGTTGCAGACCAGATACGGCCGCCCCGAGAGGTCCACGGAGGCCACGGCCAGCGTCTCGTCGAGCGGCATGAGGAAATAGCCGGCGCGGTTGATGCCGCGCTTCTCGCCCAGGGCTTTGGTGAAACATTGGCCGAGCACGATGCCCACGTCCTCCACGGTGTGGTGCTGGTCGACGTCCAGGTCGCCCGCGGCGCGCAGTTCGAGGTCGAAGCCGCCGTGCTTGGTGAAGAGCTCGAGCATGTGGTCGAGGAAGCGGATTCCGGTGCGCACGTCGTAGCGCCCTTTGCCGTCGAGCAGGAGGCGTGCGCGAATCTGAGTCTCGGTGGTCGTGCGGTCAACCGATGCCGTACGCGAGGCCGCGCGCGAGGCGGCCGGTTGCTTTGGGCGGACTGCTTTGCCCGCTCTGCGTTTGGTCGACGGGAGCGCAGTCGACGGCGGCGCAGTAGAAGGATTCTTCATGCGTTTCGTCAGCGGTTTTGTCAGCGGTTTCTTCATGGCAGCACCTGCTCCAGCTCGTTGATGTCGGCGACCACGGCCCTTGCGCCCTGTGCCCGGAACAGGCGTTCGAGCTCGACGGCGAGCGGATTGTCCTGCGGGACAACGCCGATAAAAGGAACCGAGGCAGCTTTGGCGGCCAGGCAATCATCCATGACATCCCCTACGTAAAAAGGTTCCTCGGGCTTCAAACGGTCCAGAATCTTCAAAAGTCCCTCCGGGTGCGGCTTCTCAAACTCAACGTCCTCCATGCCGACGAGCGGGTCGAAGCGAATGCCGGGAGCGAACTTCGAGAGCGTAAACTCGGCTTCCCAGCGCTCCCGCCCGGTAAACAGGGCAAAGTGGAAGCGGAGCGCCAGGCGTTCGAGCAGTTGCTCGCGCGGGAGCCAGCGCTCGCGGGAGATCAGGCCGGTATTCCCCTCGCCGAGATAGACGCGCTGAAATGCGGCGATGACTTCCTCAAGGGACGGGGAAGCCCCGCGCGCGCGAATCAGCTCCAGCGAAAGCTCCCAGTCGTTATTCGAGCCGCCGCGGTTCTTGGCGGCCTGTATCTCCTTGTGCGTGATGGAGATACCGGTGAACTGCCGCACCGTCTCCCGGATCGCTTCCCGATACGAATCCGTAACGTCCACCAGCACGCCATCCATATCGAAAATAAGGAGCTTCCGTCTGTTCATCGGCCAGCCGCCATGCGCATGGAGCGCAGAACATCGATCAGCCTCCGCGTTTGCTGCACCGTCCCCACGGTGATGCGGATGCAACCAGGGATCTCGTAGCCGCGGTCGCGGACGAGAATGTCGTGCTCGCTGAGCTGCTTGCGCACCGCCGCCGCCGCAGAACCGAAGTCTACCAGAACGAAATTGGCGTCGCTCGGATAGAATTTCAGTCCAAGGGAATCGAGCTCCCGGCAGAGCAAGGCGCGGGCGCGCACAACCTCGGCGGCGTACTTGCGGAAGTAGCCGGGGTCGCGGACCGCGGCGAGGCCCAGCGCCACGGCGACGCCGTTCACGCTGTACGGTGACTGGCCCTTGCGGACCGCCTGGATATTCTCGCTGCGGGAAAACAGGCAGCCAAGGCGCAGCGTCGCGAGGCCGATGGCTTTCGAGAACGTGCGCGAGACAAACAGGTTCGGGTACTTTGCGATCCAGGGAAGGACCGTGTTCCCGGAAAACTCGAAATAGGCTTCGTCGACGACCACGGCGGCGCGGGGAGCGGCGCGCAACAGGGCTTTCAACTGCGCGGGCGAGGCGGACGTGCCGGTCGGGTTGTTCGGATTGGCAATGAAAATCGCGCGCGTGCGCGAGTGGATCTTCCGGAGCAGTTCCTTGGCCGGGAAGCGGAGACCGGCGGCGTAGGGGACCTCGACGAGGCGCGCTCCGGCCACCTGCGCGTAAAAATGGTACATGGCGTAGGTCGGGCGCGGCAGGAGCACGGTGTCGCCCGCGTTGACGTAGGTGTTGACGACGAGCTGAATCGCCTCATCCGTTCCGTTGGTCAGGGTCATCTGATCCGGCGAGACACGGAAGTAAGCCGCAAAGCGGGGCAGGGCTTCGCTGTACTCCGGGTAGATGGCGAGGTCGCGGGTGGCGAGGCCCCGCAGGGCCTGCCGCACGCGAGGCGAGCAGCCCACCGTGTTCTCGTTGAAGTCGAGGCGGAGCTTGCCGGCGCGCCCGGAAGAGGGCGGACGGTAGGGGTCCATGCTCTGGATGGCAGAGCGGGGCTGCAATCTGTTATTCCGGTTTCTCATGCCAAAAAGCAAAAAAGCCAAAAGCCAAACCACCGCTCCCTTACCGTCGCGGCTCGGATCTCAAACGAATCTCCACCGAGCGGGCGTGGGCTTCGAGCCCTTCGCCGCGCGCGAGACTCACGACGGCGGGCGCGAGCTGACGAAGACCCCGGCGGTCGAGTTCCTGTACCGAAACGATCTTAACGAAATCGAGCACGGAAAGGCCGCCCCGGAACCGCGCCATCCCCCCGGTGGGCAGGACGTGATTCGGGCCGGAGGCATAGTCGCCTGCCGCCTCCGGGCTGTAGGGGCCGACGAAAACGCTGCCGGCATGGCGAACCTTCTCCAGCGGGAACTGCGCGGGAACCACGAGGTGCTCGGGCGCAAACTCGTTGGCGAGAGCAGCGGCCTCATCGAGATTGTGGACGACAATGATCGCGCCGTTGTTCTGAAGCGACACGGCTGCGGGATTGCCTTTGGGCAGCGAGGCAAGCTGCGGGACCAGCGCCCGGGCTACAGCCTTGGCCAGTGTGGCGGAGGTCGTGAGCAGAATCGCCGAGGCGTCTTCGTCATGCTCGGCCTGCGCCAGCAGATCGGCGGCGAGCCAGGAAGGATCGGCGCCGCCGTCTTTTGAATCTTCCGTGGCGATGATCAGGACCTCTGTCGGTCCGGCGACAAAATCGATGGGCGTGTCGCGCGACACAAGGCGCTTGGCGGCAGCGACGTAGGCGTTTCCGGGGCCGACGATCTTCGAGACGGGCGCGATTGTTTTGGTGCCGTAAGCGAGCGCGGCGATGGCCTGCGATCCGCCCACGGCGTAGATCTCGCGGATGCCGAGCTCGCGGGCGACGGCAAGAATTTCCGGCGCCGGCTGCGGAGTCGTTACGACAATCCGCTCAACGCCGGCGACCTGTGCTGGAATGGCCGTCATCAGGAGCGTCGAAGGGAGCGGGTGACGGCCGGCGGGAATGTAGCAGCCGACGCTGTCCAGGGGGCGCACAAGCTGTCCGAGGCGGATGCCGGGCCGCGCGGGCTTGATCCATTCCCGCGGCATCTGCATGCGGCAGAACGACCGGATGTTCTCGGCCGCTGCGCGGACGGCGGCGCAAAACTCAGGCGAAACGGCGGCGGAAGCGACCGCGGACGGAGAGACCACGAGGTCGCGAGCCACACGCCCTGCGAATCCGTCCCAGCGCCGGGCGTAGCGGACCAGGGCGGTGTCGCCCAGACGGCGGACCGCGTCGAGCACCGGGCGCACGGTGCGCTCGGCCTCTTCCAGGCGCGCGGCGCGGCGGGCAAACACGCGGCTCACGTCCCGTTTGTCGCGGCTCGAAAGGACCGGGATGGGGAAACGCTTGTTGGTTTGAGTGCGCGGCATGATGGTACTCGATTGCCGAAAACGGACTAATCTCAGGGGCTAGCGCCCCCTGCCTTTCTGAACCTGTTCGGCACGGCCGAAGCAGTGCCCTGACGGCGCCGAACGCCAACCCCTCCCTCCCGGTCGGGGCTCGGATTCCTACATGATGATCTTGTTCAGCGGGTATTCAACAATCCCCTGTGCGCCGGCCTGCTTGAGCTGCGGGAGAATCACGCGCACCAGCTTTTCCTCCAGGATTGTGTTGATGGCCACCCAGCCCTGCTCGCTCAGCTCGGAGATGGTCGGGCGCTTGAGCGCGGGAAGAACGTCGAGCACCGCGCGCAGGTTGTCCTTGTGCACGTTGAGCATGAGTCCGACTTTGCCGAAGGCCAGCATGGCGCCTTCGAGCAGCAGCTTGATGTTGCCGAGCTTTTCGCGCTTCCAGGGGTCTTCCCAGGCGGAGCGGTTGGCGATCAGGACGGTGTTCGATTCCATGACGGTGTCCAGAATCTTCAGCTTGTTGGCGCGCAGCGAGGAGCCGGTCTCGGTGACTTCGACGATGGCGTCGGCCAGCAGCGGCGGCTTGACTTCGGTCGCGCCCCAGGAAAACTCGACGTGCGCGCGCACGCCGTGGCGGGCCAGGTAGCGCTCCGTGGCCTTCACCAGCTCCGTTGCAATCACTTTGCCTTCCAGGTCCTTCGGGCCTTTGATATCGGAGTTCTCCGGGGCGGCGAGGACCCAGCGGACTTTGCGGAAGCTCTGCTTGGCGTAGACCAAATCGGCGACTTCAACGACCTGCGCGTCGTTCTCGGCCACCCAGTCGCGGCCCGTGAGGCCGGCGTCGAGCACGCCGTCCTCGACGTAGCGGGCCATCTCCTGGGCGCGGATCAGGACGCAGTCGAGCTCCTCGTCATCCACCGTGGGGAAATACGAGCGGCTGCCGACTTGGATGTCAAAACCGCCCCGGCGGAAGAGCTCCATGGTGGCGTCCTGCAGGCTGCCTTTGGGAATCCCGAGTTTGAGTTTCGGGGTCGAATTCGTCTTGTCGTCAGGCATCCGGGCTACTCCTTGTTCGCGGGGGCTGGAGATTGACTCTTCGAAGAATCCCCATAAACCTGCTCGGGATCGAAAGCGCGCGGCTCGGCGATGACGAGGTCCCCGGCCTCGACGCGCCGGAAAAAGCACGAGCGGTAGCCCTCGTGGCAGGTTCCGGGACCCAACTGCTCGGCCACGACCAGCACGGCGTCCGCGTCGCAGTCGACGCGGATGTCCTCGACTTTCAGGACGTGGCCGGAGCTTTCGCCCTTGACCCAAAGCTTGTTGCGCGAGCGGCTGAAGAACGTGACGTTGCCGGTCGCGAGCGTTTTCTCGAACGACTCGGCGTTCATGAAGCCGAGCATCAGCACCTTGCCCGTGCCCGATTCCTGGACGATGGCCGGGAGCAGGCCGGTCGCTTTGTCGAATTTTAATTGCATGGTTCACTCCTGCGTCAGGTCGCCACGGGCATGGTTTGAATGCCGTGGGTTTGTTCCGGAACATGCCCACGGCACACACATCGTGCCGCGGCGACCGAACAATAAAAAACCCGCTAGCTTCTGCCAGCGGGCTGTTTGATTCCGAACAATCGGTCGAGCTAGGAAACAGAGGTCCGCCGGCACACGTTGGAGTGCGTATGGTGATGATGCCCGTGAGTGCGCCCTGGCTGAACCATAAAACGCAAGAATAAGCGACAGGAGACGGTTTGTCAAATGGAAACCGGCAGTTCCCTGACACCTAGCACCTAAAACCTGACACCTTCTGCTTTTCGCCAGCGCCGGTAGAACGGCAGCCCGGAGAGGATCAGCAGCAGCCCGAGCGAGGATCGTACGGGAAGCTCCAGCCACAGGTTTACGGTAAGAGCCAAGGCTCCGATCACGAACAAGGCCGGCGCCCAGGGGTAGCCCCAGGTGCGGTACGGGCGGTCGAGGTCCGGTTCTTTCCGGCGCAGCCGAAACATGGCCACCACGGTAAGCCCGTAGAAAATCCAGGCGGCAAAGATAAACAGGTTCAGGAGCTCATTAAACGTTCCGGTCAGGGCGAACAGGCTGGCTAGGCCCGCCTGAAACCAGAGGGAGTTTCCGGGAACACGAAAGGTCGGATGAACCCGAGCGGCAAAACCAAAAAAGAGGCCGTCATGCGCCATCGCGTACGGGACGCGCGCGCCGCTCAGGATCGAGGAATTAAGTGTCCCGAGCGCCGAAACGACCATGGCGAGGGTGATCCATTGGGCTGCACCACGTCCGGCAAACTGCTCGACCGCATCGGAGGCGACGTGCTCGGACTGGGCCACTTCCCCCAGCGACAAGACGGAGAAATAGACGATGTTGACGAGCACATAGACGCTGACCACAAACAGGACCCCGCCCACCAGCGCCCGCGACATATTTTTTTCAGGATTTGCCACCTCCGACCCGACATAGGTCACGTTGACCCATCCGTCGTAAGCCCAAAGCGCCGCCACCAGCGCCGTGAGAAAGCCACTCACCGTGCCGGTTAACAGAGCCCCAGCCGGGGCAGCTTCCGGGCGGTTCGGGCCGTCTGGCGCGAGTGCGAAACCCAATACCACCAATAACAACACTGCTACTACCTTGATCACCGTGAGCACAACCTGGACGCGCCCTCCCTGCCGCACCCCAAAGTAATTCACCACGGTCACGAGCAGGATCACCAGCACGGCCAGCGGCTGCGCAAGGGTAAATCGGAACTCATACAGTTCTGCCTGGAACGGCAGAGGAATCAGCCACACAAAGAGCGGTGTGGCGACTGCGGGCATCAGAAAACTCCAGAAGAGCAGCAAACCCGCCGCAATGGCTGCCATAGCAGCCGGAGATGCAACTATCGCCGCGGTCCATCCGAACAGGAAAGCCCAGGCAGGACCGAACCCCCTCTTTAGATACGCATAAGGACCGCCCGCTTCCGGCAGGGCTGCGCCCATTTCCGCATGGGCAAACGCGCCAAACAGCGAGAGCGCCCCACCGGCAATCCACGCGGCAAACACCAACCCCACCGAGCCTGCCGTGCGCGCCATCTCGCTCGGCACCAGGAAGATTCCGGTGCCGATGATCTGGCCCACCACGATGGCGGTCGCCGACCAGAGTCCCAATCCGCGCACCAGCTCGAGCGGCTTGCTGCTCACTGTCCCTCCCGTGGATCACGTCATGATCTGGTGGCCAAATTCTACAGGGAAACCCCCAAACCCCAAACCCCAAACGGCCAACTTGGGCTGTTCGATTTGAATTTCTTGTGTTTTGGTCATTGGGATTTGTTTAGGATTTAGAGCTTAGGATTTAGGATTTCCTTTCAGCCAAGTATCTGAATCCCAGATCAAACGTTCTGAATCACCCACCCCGCCACTGCCCCCACGGCCGCGACTTTGATGAAGTTGATCTTGAACCCCCACATGGCGAGCACCGCCAGGGCAAACAGCGCCAGGGGAATCGGCTCGAGCAGAGCGCGGTAGGAGAGCGTAAAGAACGACCCCAGAATCGCTCCCACCGCGGCCGCGTTCACCGGCTTCAGGAACGCCTGCACGGTGGGCGAGTGCTCGATCTTTTCGAGGTACGCCGCGCCCAGGAAGATGAACAGAAACGAGGGCAGGAAGATCGCCGCCGTCGCGACGAGCGCACCCCAGTACGATCCCACCTTATAACCGATGAAGGTAGCGGTGATCACGACCGGCCCGGGCGTCATTTGGCCGAGCGCAAGGCCGTCGAGGAACTCTTTCGGTGTGAGCCATCCGAGCGTGTTCACTACCTCCTGCTCGATGAACGGAACAATCACGAGGCCCCCGCCGTAGATCAGCGACCCGACCTTGAGAAAGAACCACGCCAGTTGCGGCAGGACGGCCGGCAAAGCCAAGGCCAGAACCATCGCCGGCGTTCCCCTCCTTCCCCACGGGGGGCGTCCCGGTCCGTACACGAGAATCCCGAAAACACCTGCCAGCACGAACAGCAAAATGATGTTCAGGGAACCGAGCGCCACCAACGCGCCGCTCACCACCACCGTTGCGAGCAGCATCCGGTCGGTCGCGACCGACTTGCCTAGTTTGTAGCCGGACACGAGAATCACGGCCAGCACCGCGGGCGTCACGCCGTAGAAAAGCTCCTGCACCGCCGGGATGGCCTGAAACCGGAAATACAGCCAGGAAAGCGCCAGCATCATGAAGAATGCCGGCAGGATGAAGGCGCAGCCGGAGACGATTGCTCCCCGATATCGCCGCAAACGGAACCCGACGTAGATGGCGAGCTGGGTCGAAGCCGGGCCGGGCAGCGCCTGGCTCAGGGCGAGCCCCTGCAGGAGCTCCGCTTCCCGGAGCCACCCGCGCTTTTCGACGGCTTCGTCCCGGATCAGGGCGATGTGAGCGAGCGGACCTCCGAAACCTGCGACACCCAGCTTGAGGAAGATGCGTCCGATGTCGGTTAGGGAAACCGGCGGGCGAGCAAACGTTCCCGCGGGCGCCTCGGAAGGAATCGGCATGGCTGCGTGTCCAGAGCCGGATACTATACTCCGATACTATACTCCACCAGCGGCAGCCTGCTGCACAGCGGCGCAGGTTGGGCGGCTGTTCTCTGGGTAACTCCGGCGCGGCTGTCCGGAGGGAGGACCTAGCGGAACATGACAGCCACGCCGCACTTGGACTGGTTGTGGAATTTCACGGACTGGCTTCGTACGATCTGCGTTCGCATGGTCCGCAACGCCTGGCCCAGGAGCATTTCGGTGGAGACCATGAACTCCACCTCGATCGGCGCCTCCGGGTCGGGATCGTTTTCGATCAGGAAATACGCGCCGCCGAGCGAAAGGTTCTCCAGAATCGTCTCCTCTTCGAACGGAGTCCCGTCGGGACGCACACCCTGCACCCGCAGCGGGACGTGCATGGGCTGGCGGTTGCCGGTTCTTCGCTCCGAGGGGTCCCGTGGATGCGTATGCTGTCCGGCGGTCAGGTCGATCCCCATCCCCTCCCAGGCCACTACGGAGTTCGGAAAGAACTTGAGCGTCTCGCTCAGAATGGAGTCGAGGAACGTGTCGCTGTGGTCGGGGTCATGGTGGAACAGCACCAACTGGCGGACCTGCGATTCCTGGGCGATGTTCACGGCTTCGCGCCACGTGGAATGCCCCCAGCCCTTCTTCAGGCTCACGTATTCGAGCGGCGTGTACTGTGCGTCGTACACCAGAACGTCGGCTCCTTCGGCCAGCTTGCGCACGTTGCGGTCGTGCTCCGGCGAGCCCGGCTCGTTGTCCGTCGCGTAGACCAGAACGTAGCCGCCGCACTCGATCCGGTAGCCCAGGCATCCCTGCGGGTGATGGAGCGGCAGAGATTTCAGGCTAATGTCCTTGAATGAGATTCCTGTTTTCTCGATCCGGTGAAACTTCCGCTGCGCCCGCATGGCGCTCATATCCACCGGGAAATAGGGATTCGACATCTGTTCCGACAGCGCCTGCTCCACGCTGCGCGACTGCGATGGAAACGAATGGAATTCGAACGAATTCTCCGGATTGTAGAGCGGCTCAAAAAACGGAATGCCCTGGATGTGGTCCCAATGAAAATGCGTCAGGAAGATATAGGCCTGCAAGCTGGTATGCCCGAACTCCGACAGCAGTTGCTTCCCCAGCGGACGGAGGCCCGTGCCGCAATCCAGGATCAGAATGTCCCCGGCCGGGCTCCGCACTTCCAGGCAGGAAGTGTTTCCTCCGTACCGGTAGTTGTCGAGTGTGGGAGTGGGAGTTGATCCGCGTACTCCCCAGAAGCGCACCTTCATAAGATGTATTCTGCCACCAGTGCTACCCGGGGGCCAGAGGGCATTCAAACCCTCGCTGCTCCATGGGGATTGGGGGGATAGCTCTCTCTGTTTCTGCCTGGAACGCAGAAAACGGTACCATGCCGCCCGAACCGCTCGCAAGGGATTTTCGATCTCGCGGGAAGAATCCGAAAGATTCGTACAAACGATGGCACCCGCATCCGTGCACATTCCCAGGAGTACTCGGCGGCGCTGCCGGACTGCGAATCTATGCTACCCTTTGGAAGCGGTGCCGCGAAAGGGCCGCGGGCTTCCCGGAATCGAGGGGCCAAGAGTCGCTAATACGATGCAGAGCTCCAACCAAATCGCGCTCCAAATCGCCCTCAAAGAGTGGGCCATCGTCGTCCATGCGCTCTCCGAAGGCTCACAGATCTTCTTGTTGCGGAAGGGCGGCGTCGCGGAAGCGGATGGAGAATTCCGTCTGGAGGCCCGTGAGTTTTTCCTCTATCCCACATGGGAGCATCAGCAGGAGGCGCTCCTGCAACCCCGTTACGTTCCGCTGTTCCGCTCACATCCTCCGTCTCAGCCGGGGGGCGAGTTGCGGTTCGAGCACTATGGGGTTGTGACGGATGTGTGGCCTGCGCCGGCGCTGGCCCGCATCAAGGCGGTTTCCGCGGAATTCATTTGGAATGAGGCATTGCTGGAGAAGCGGTACGCCTACAAGCCGCAGTTGCCGCTGGCGGTGCTGGTGCTGAGGGTTTACCGGCTGCCGGGTCCTCTCCGCGTGCCTTTGCTGGATCGGTACGCAGGGTGCCGGTCCTGGGTGGAGCTGGAGGAAGCCCTTCCCACGGAAGGAGCCGAGCCGATATTGGATGACTCCGCGTTCGAGCGGAGACGCGAAGCTCTGCGGGATCAACTTGTTGCGCGAGCAGTAGCTGGATATGCCTGAGTCTTCCACCGCGATCATTGTCTTCGCGCACGGCTCGGCGGTGCCGGAAGCGAACGGAGAAGTGGCCCGCCTCGCTGAGGAAGTTTCCCGGCGGGCACGCTGCCCTGCCCGCTCCGCTTTTCTCGAGCTGGCACAGCCGGACCTCGCCGCCGCCGTCGCAGAGTCCGTAGAGGCGGGAGCGCGCCGGGTTGTGGTGGTGCCCTACTTCCTGACGATGGGGGTCCACGTGCGGCGCGACTTGCCCCGCTTGATCGCCGAGCAGCAGGCACGGTTTCCCGGCCTGGACATCCGCGCCGGGCAGTCGCTCGAAGGCTATCCCGGCATGGCCGACGCGCTCCTCGACCGGGTGCGGCAAGCGTTGGAAAACAGTGGATAGAGATTAGTGGATAGTGAATAGTGAACGCGGGACGTCATAACCGATGTTCAAAAAAGGCCTTTAACTATCCACTAATCACTATCCACTAACCACTTCTTTATGAACATGCACCGAGCCATCTCCACGTATCTGTTTCGCAAGGCCGCTCTGGGCGTGCATCTGCTCGACCAGGTGGCGCATACGGGGATCGGGCAGGTCGAAATCTACTGCGACCGCGGGCATTTCGACTACACCAACCCGACGCACGTCCGCGAAGTCGCCGGCTGGTTCTCCGACTCGCCCGTGAAGCTCCATTCCGTGCACGCCCCCGTTTCGCGCGACCCGCAGGAAACCACGCACCATGCCGTCGTCTCGATTGCCTATCTCGAGCGGCAGCGCCGCCAGGAGTCGATGGACGAAATCAAGCGGGCGCTGGAGCTGGCTGAGAGCGTTCCCTTCCGCTTCCTGATCGTGCACGTGGGAGTCCCCGGGGAAGAGCATGACCTGCGCAAGTACGACGCCGCTTTGACCAGCCTGGAGCACCTGCGTCTGTTCGCCGGGCAGGGCGGCGTGGAAATCCTGGTGGAAAACATCTCGAACGACCTGTCCTCCCCGGGCCGGCTGCTCGAATTTTTCCGGCACACGCATCTGCGCGACATGCGGGTGTGCTTCGACGTGGGGCACGCCTATCTCGACGGCGACGTGCCCGAGGCCTTGAACCTCCTCCAGACCCGCATCGCGGCCGTGCATCTCAACGACACGGGCGGCTCCCTGGACGACCATCGGGTCCCGTTCGAAGGCGTGATTCCGTGGAAGGAAGTGATCCCGACGCTCCAGCATCTGGCGCCCGAGGCGGCCTGGGTGCTCGAAGTCCGCGGCGAGGAACCCAAGCCGCCGAAACCCGCGGACCTGGTCCGCGTCTTCGACCGGCTGGAGCAAGTCAAATCCGAGCCGCGACCGTAAGGGAGCGGGGGTTCTGTTGCTACGGAAGACTACAGGCTTGCTATGACCCAACAGGATGATGCGATACGAGTCCAGGAAATCTTAAACAAACGCGGACGCCTTTCAGACGGCGAAATAGATGAGTTACTCGAAGTCGGGCCGCGAGGACTTTCTTTCCTCGGTGGCGATATCGTCAGGGTATGGCCATTTTTCGTTCCAACCTCGAATTGATTGCGGCAATAAAGAAACTTGATAATGCAACTGAACGTCTGATAGGAACGACGAACAGGCTCACGAAGTGCATTCTGATTCTAACAATAATAGGGGTCTTGTTTGCGGGCGCCTCTCTTTTGCTCTCATACATGGCTCTTAGTAAATAGAGCGGTTTTTAACCGCTGAGGGCCTTGCCTATCACGGCACGATTGTTGTGCCGTGGGTTTTGATTCGGAATTTGGAATATCTTGAATTTGGAATTTCAATAGCCCATGAGCGAAACAGCACCAGTTCCTTCCGAGCATAACGAATCCCGCCCCCCTGTCGTTTCGATTGACCAGATCGCGCGTTGGGAAGGAAAGCAGGTTACGATTCGCGGCTGGCTCTATAACCTGCGCGCCTCGGGAAAAATTCTTTTTCCGATCTTCCGCGACGGCACGGGACTGCTGCAGGGAGTCATCGCCAAGAACGCGGTCCCACCGGAGGTCTTCGAACAGGCCAAGGGGCTGACGCAGGAATCTTCGCTGATCGCCACCGGCACGGTCCGCGCCGACCAGCGCGCGCACGGCGGCTACGAGCTCGACGTCTCGGGCCTCGAAGTGCTCCAGGCGGTTTCCGCCGACGATCCTTTCCCCATCACGCCCAAGGAGCACGGCGTCGACTTCCTGATGGAGCACCGCCACCTCTGGCTGCGCTCGCAGCGGCAGAACGCCATCCTGCGCATCCGGCACACCATCGTCAAAGCGTGCCGCGATTTCCTGGACCAGGACGGCTACCTGCTGGTCGACGCGCCGATCCTGACGCCCGCGGCCTGCGAGGGCACGACCACGCTCTTCGAGACAAATTATTTTGACGACGAGAAGGCCTACCTCACGCAGTCCGGGCAACTCTATAGCGAAGCCACCGCCGCCGCCTTCGGCAAGGTCTACTGCTTCGGCCCGACGTTTCGCGCCGAGAAGTCGAAAACGCGCCGCCACCTGACCGAGTTCTGGATGGTCGAGCCGGAGGCCGCCTTCGCCACCCTCGACGACATGATGGACCTCGCCGAGCGCATGGTGACGTACATCGTTCAGCAGGTGCTCGCCCACCGCCGCCAGGAATTGGCCACGCTCGAACGCGATGTGTCGAAACTCGAAAGCGTCGAGCCGCCCTTCCCGCGCATCACCTACGACGAAGCCGTCGAGATCGCGCGGCGCAAAGGCAGCGAGATCGAGTGGGGCGGCGACTTCGGCGGGACGGATGAAACGCTGATCGGCGAAGAGTTCGCCAAGCCCGTGCTCATCCACCGCTTCCCCGCCGCGATCAAGGCGTTCTACATGGAGCCTGACCCCGAGCGCCCGGAGCTTGCACTCGGCGTCGACATGCTCGCGCCCGAAGGCTATGGCGAGATCATCGGCGGCGGGCAGAGGGCGTCCGACCTGAACCTGCTGCTGCGCCGCATCGAGGAGCACAAGCTTCCCAAAGAGGCCTTCGACTGGTACCTCGACCTGCGCAAGTACGGCTCCGTCCCGCACGCCGGCTTCGGCATGGGCATCGAGCGCGTGGTGGCCTGGATCTGCAAACTCGACCACGTCCGGGAAACGATTCCGTTCCCGAGGATGCTGTATCGGCTGCGACCCTAGTCCGAGCCGCGCCAGTCACAGGGTGGCCAGCAAAGCGAAATCCGATAGTTTTCGCTTGACATCGAACCCCTGCAAGACGTGCCGGGCCTAATCCCTTATGTGTTGGTATGGCCCACGGCGTACTCTCTCTGCTGTGGGCATTACGTCACGGTTCCAGCGTTCAGGTACAATAATCCTCGGAGGCAGGTGAACGATGACCGATTACGAATTCACGGTTGTAATTGAGCGGGATGAGGACGGGCGGTTTGTGGCGGGGAGTAAATCCGAGCCGCGACCGCAAGGGAGCGGTGGCTGATTGCGGCTATTCGCACCCAAATCCTGCCACCGCTTGCTTGCGCGCGCGGCTCGGATGCTTATGGCGTCATTTCCCTTGGCCTATTTGATTACCTTTACGTGTTACGGCGCGAGGCTGCATGGGGACGAAGATGGCTCTGTGGATCGGCGCCACAATATTCCCAGCACTCCGCTTCTGCCGCCGAGACGAGGATGGGTCGTCAACGACCAGCACCAAATGAAGCAAGCCGCTTATCTGCTGGGTCCGGCACAGCGGGATATCGTTTTGCGTTCGCTTCAACAACATTGCGCCCATCGCGGATGGAGGCTGTTGGCAGCGCACGTCCGGTCCACACACCTTCACTTCGTTGTGGCCGCGAAGCAAGCTCCGGCGAGGATTCTGACCGAAGTCAAAGCCTATGCCAGCCGCTCTTTGAACCGGCATGATTCGGAGGATGGGCCTCGGAGACGATGGGCGCGCCACGGGAGCACACGGTATCTTTGGCAGTCAAAGCACGTAACAGCAGCGATCGAATACGTCATGTACGCGCAAGGCGAACCTATGGCCGTATGGCGTGAGAATTGATGAGGGAGGAGCCACCGCTCCCTTGCGGTCGCGGCTCGGATTGCGCGTCTATCTTCTATGCGTAAGATCCGCATCATCGGCGTGCCGCTTGACCTTGGCCAGGAGCGCCGGGGGGTGGACATGGGTCCGTCGGCGCTGCGCGTGGCGGGGTTGAACGACCGCCTCCGCGAGATGGGCTGCGTGGTGGAGGACGCCGGGAACCTCTACGTTCCGATCCGGGAGATGCAGGCTGCCGGGAATCAGCGGGCGAAATACTTGAACGAAATCGCGGTGGTATCGAAGAATCATGCCGCGTGGGTCCGCAAGACGCTGCGCCAGGGGTTTTTGCCGATTGTGCTGGGCGGGGACCACTCGATTGCCACGGGCACGGTGGCGGGTGTGGCGTCCTACTATCAGCGGAGAAACAAGCCCATCGGCCTGATCTGGGTGGACGCGCACGCGGACATGAACACTCCCGAGACCACCCCGAGCGGCAACATTCACGGGATGCCGCTGGCGTGCTGCCTGGGGTACGGCTCTCCGGAGCTGACGGGCCTTGCCGGGTTCTCGCCGAGCGTTTCGCCCCGCAACGCGGTCCTCGTCGGAGTCCGCGACGTGGACAAGCGGGAGAAGGCCGTCGTGAAGCAGAGCGGCCTGACGGTCTACACGATGCGGAACATCGATGAGCGCGGACTGCGGAAAGTGATGGAAGAGGCCATCGCCATCGCCGACCGCGACACGGCGGGCTTTGCCGTGACGCTCGACATGGATTTCGTGGACCCGACGGAGGCCCCCGGCGTGGGAACGCCCGTGCGCGGCGGGGCCACTTACCGCGAGGCGCACCTCGTGATGGAGATGATCGCCGACTCGAAGCGCATGCTGTCGCTCGAAATCGTCGAGATCAACCCGGTCATTGACGTCGCCAACCAGACCGCGGTCCTGGCCGTCGAGCTGACCTGCTCGGCGCTGGGCAAGAAGATACTCTGATTCTGATTTCCTAAGCCGGATGCCGCCCGTCATCAAAAACTCACTAAAATCTCAGCTTCGGTGCGATCTCCTGGAAAGCCGCTCCCGACTGCTCAATAATGAAGCTTGATCAGAGCCGCGCGCGTCAGCAAGCGGTGGTTTGCCATTTGCGCAATCACAAGCCAGAGCCACCGCTCCCTCGCGGTCGCGGCTCGGATTCGGGTGGCGGCTCGGAACAGAAATGGGAAAGAAACTACGCGTCGGAATCCTCTTCGGGGGGCGCTCGGCCGAGCACGAAATCTCGGTGCGCTCAGCAGCCAACGTGATGGAGGCGGCGGACCCGAAGAAGTACGAGATCGTTCCCATCGCGATCACGAAAGACGGCCGATGGCACGTGGGCCTGCTGCCGGGGGGCTCGCCCACGCGACCCCAGCTCGAAGAATCGGGCGGCAAGAGCGTGGAAGTGGTTCCGGCGGCGAGCCCCGCCGGCTCATCGGGACGGGGGCCGCTTGTTCCCGTAGGAAAATCGAATGCCGACGCCCGCCTCGGCCGGCTGGACGTGATTTTCCCGATTCTGCACGGGACCTTCGGCGAGGACGGCACGGTGCAGGGCCTGCTCGAACTCGCCGGAATTCCCTACGTCGGCGCGGGCGTGCTCGGCTCCGCGGCGGGCATGGACAAGGAAGTCATGAAGCGGCTGTTCCGGGAGCGCGGCCTGCCGATTGTTCCGTACCTGGCGATCCGCCGGGCCGAGTGGGAAGCGGCGCCGCGCCAAACCGCGCTCGCAATCGAAAAGAAATTCCGCTATCCGGTCTTCATCAAACCCGCGAACCTGGGCTCTTCGGTGGGGATCACCAAAGCGCACAACCGCCGGGAACTGGAAACGGCTCTTGGAACCGCCGCCGGCTACGACCGCAAGATTCTGGTGGAGAGAGCCGTCGTGGGGCGGGAGATCGAGTGCGCCGTCCTGGGCAACGACTCGCCCGCCGCGTCGCTGCCGGGCGAGGTCATCCCCGGACGCGAGTTCTACGACTACGCCGACAAGTATCTCGAAGACACCGCGGAACTGATCGTTCCCGCGCCGCTCCGGGCGGTGCAGACGAGGCGAGTGCAGCGGCTTGCGGTCGAGGCGTTCCAGGCAACGGACTGCGCCGGCATGGCGCGCGTCGACTTCTTCCTGGAAAAAAGAACCGGCAAGATCTATGTGAACGAGATCAATACCATTCCCGGCTTCACGTCCATCAGCATGTACCCGCGCATGTGGGCGGCGAGCGGGATTCCGTATGCAAAGCTGATCGACCGCCTGATCGAGCTGGCGCTCGAACGCCACGGCGAAAAGACCCGCACGCGCTACAGCCTGCGATAGCTAGGGAGGTATCTTGCGGTCCCCCGTGATCCACCAACCTGAAAACATGAACGGCAGCTTGAGATCCTGTAGGTCTTGCTGGAAACCGGATGGATAGACTTCCCTACATTAATGAAACGGATCGGACCGCAGTACGCATCACTCACGGTTCCGGGAAAGGCCATTGTTCGAGACCTGAACTACCTGATCGAGTTGAAAGCGGTCAAATTTGAGAGACGGGAAGGTACGGTTCGATTCTTTATTCGGCTGGAGTGGCCGACCGAAATTACCGAATCCGAGTTTTTCGCGTACTGCGAGTTTTTCGCGTACTGGAAGAAGCTTCCCCGAGCAAAAACATACTCGTTCTTGAGCTAACCGGCGGATTGTTGCGGCTCAACTTGCCCCATATTCCAGAGCAATGCTAGTCTGCCAGAGGAGTGAAAAGCAGGTCCTTCGTCGCTGCGCTCCTCAGGATGACCGCGCGGAATAGTTTGTCCGCAAGGAAACGAATATGCCCGGAGCAACCACAAACCATCTTCGTCCGCTCGGCAGCACGGGACTCGCGTGCCATCCGCTGGGCTTTGGCTGCTACCGCATCATGGAGGGCAGCGCGCAGCACGAGGCCGCGCTGCGCAAGTACCTCGACTGCGGCGGGAACCTGATTGACACCAGCGCCAACTACGGCGACGGACGCTCGGAGGTGCTCGTCGGGCGCGTGCTCCAGGGCGTGCTCAAAGACTACGCCCGCGACCGGGTGATCGTGGTGACGAAGGGCGGCTACATCCAGGGGCGGAACATGACGCTGGCGCGGCGGCGCGAATTCCCCGAGGTGGTCCATTACGGCGACGGCATCTGGCATTCGATCCACCCGGATTTTCTCGAAACGCAGATCACGATGAGCCTCGAGCGAATGCAGCTCGGCATGGCGGACGTCTATCTGCTGCACAACCCGGAGTATTTTCTGGAGGACCAGGCGCACCACAAGCCCGTCGGCGACGCCGAGCGGGACGAATTCTACCGCCGCGTGCGCGAGGCGTTCCGGTATCTGGAAGAGGAGGTGGCGAAGGGCCGGATTCGCTGGTACGGCATCAGCTCGAATAATTTTCCCGCGCCGGCCTCGGCTCCCACGCGTACCAGCGTCGAGCGCTGCTGGCAGGCGGCCGAGTCCGTCTCGCCCAACCATCACTTCCGCGTCGTGCAACTGCCGCTCAATCTCTACGAGAGCGGCGGGGCGCTGGAGGCGAACAACGGCGGGAAGACCGTCCTCGGGTTTGCCAAAGAGAAGGGCCTGGGCGTGCTGCTGAACCGGCCCTTGAACGCCATCTTCAGCAACCGCATGATCCGTCTCGCGGATTTTCTGCCGGTCGGGCAGCCGTCTCCGGGCGTGGAGCAATTGCAAAAGATTCTGGAGCCGGTGTGGCAAATGGAAAAAGAACTGGAGCAGCAGCACAACATCCCGCTGCTCTACGGCGAAGGCAAAGGAATCGCCCATTACCTGGGCACGATTGTCCCGCAGGTCAAGGCCCCGGCGCAGTGGGAGCAGGCGTTCTACGAATACGTGGTGATGCCGATCGAGCGGTGGGCCACGGAGTGCCAGCAGCTCTACGGCGGGCAGCCCGAATGGGACACCTGGTGGAAAGGCTTTGCGCAGACCTTGCCGGCGGTGTTTGAAGAGATCGCGCGCTACGTCGGCAGCTCGCAGCAGGCGGTGTCGGATGCAGTCCGCGCGCAGGCCGAGCGGGCGGGCTATCCGGCGACCGGCGAATCGCTCAGCCGCATGGCGAATAACGTTCTGCTGCATCTCGACGGCGTGTCCTGCGTGCTGGTCGGAATGCGCCGCCCCGAGTACGTGGAAGACACGATGGGAACGGTCGCGCTCGACCCCGTGGACTCGCTCGCGATCCTCAGCCGCTTTCGGCAGATGGTTGCGGCGGAATCAAAGGCGACGATTCAATAGCGGTAGCCACGGCACGATTGCTGTGCCGTGGGCAGGTTCCTACCCGTTTCGGAGAAAATCCCCGACACGGTATCCTGCATCGGTGACAAAGAATACTTCGCCCTTGCCTGAGCGATCCTCAACAAGCCCCAGATCGTGGAGCTCGTCCACCGCGCCGCGCCATTGCGCAACGGACCGTGCATCGCCTGATTCCAAGAAGTCGCGACTGTTCGTCTGGACGACATGCGTGCCATCGGCGTAGTCGAGCCGCATGATAACACCTTGGTGATCTTGTGTGGCTTCTAGGAGAAGGTTCCGGGCCGATTCAGAAAGAGCAGGGCGCGGCTTTCGTCTCGGACCCTGGTCCACCTCACCGTTATATTCATCGTTCGTGAATTGTTGAATGATTGTTTGCGCTAGGTGTCTCGCGAACTTCTCGCGGAACTCGGCTAGGTCTTCATATTCGTCAATCAAACCCTTTTGCCGAAGCTCCTCCTTGAACGTCCGAAGTCTCTCGTACTGCTCGGCGTTGACGCTGTCCAAGCGGACCGGTGCGGAAGAGAAGTAGATCATCACCGGTTTTCCAGCTGCAAGATGCTCGTTGATTTCCTCCACGGTGCCACTAGCCGCTACGCCTGTCGGGGTTCCTAAACGCGCCCAGAAGACGGCGACGAGCAGATCGCAAGTAGTCAGCAGTTGTTTGTTGAGGATCGCTTGAGGTCGATCACCCATATCAGGTGAGGAGTTTGTTTCCCAACCAACCGGCATGAGGACAATATTGCGGTCCTCGGCATGGATTACGTTCCATTCTTGAATTACGTCCCGCATCAGACGACGCTCTTGGGCCACATCGCTCGGCGAAGCGATCATCACTTTGACGACGTTAGCCGTGTACCCCACTTGACTACCTCCGATCTAGAGCCTTCTCTCAAGGTCACCGGCTCCACATTTTTACGTCGATGACCCGAACTTCATACTTAGCAGCGCGTGGTGAAAGTATGCCGAAGGCGAGATTTGTTAAAGAAAAGGATGTTGTTAAAGAAAAGGATTGCGCTGAAGTGAGGGAGTGAAGAGAATGGCGGCATGGCCATGGGCACACGAAAACAAC
>Ga0326597_10003130_pt1 | contig 24119 bp, 15 predicted proteins | sample RVTome_12_FD_203789 | JGI IMG/M metagenome (GOLD analysis project Ga0326597, IMG submission 203789) | Soil microbial communities from uranium-contaminated site in the Upper Colorado River Basin, Wyoming, United States - RVT100D185 | ecosystem: Environmental > Terrestrial > Soil > Contaminated >... | reverse complement strand
GGCCCACATAGAATCGGAGCCATGAACGCTCGAGACTTCCAGCGCATCGAAGCCAGCATCCACTTCATCAAAGCGCACCATCGAGACGAGCCCTCGCTGAGCGACATCGCGGCCAGCGCGAACCTGAGCCCGTTTCACTTCGAGAGACTCTTCAAGCGCTGGGCGGGAACCACGCCGAAGCGCTTCTTGCAGTGCCTGCGGGTCGAGCATGCGAAGTCACTGCTCGAACACTCGAGGAGCCTCCTCGACGTAGCTTGGGATACCGGACTGTCGAGCCCTTCCCGCCTGCACGATCTCTTCTGCAGCATCGAGGCCGTGACGCCTGGCGAATACAAGAGCGGAGGCAAAGGCCTCGAGATCCGCCATGGAATCTACACGAGCCCATTTGGGGATTGTCTGATCGCGACCACCGAGCGCGGGATCTGCCACTTCGCATTCTGCGATGCCGCCGACCAAGCTTCGGCCGGCACGAGCGGAAGCAACCGAGGCGATCACACGCGCGAACTGCGCGCGCTGCAGGACCATTGGCCGCACGCACACCTCGAGACCGATGGCGGAACTTCCGCTGTGCTGATCGCGCGGCTCTTCGATCGCTCGGACGCTAGCCGCGGAGATCCGTTCCACCTGCTCGTGAAGGGCACGAACTTCCAGATCCAGGTCTGGCGCGCGCTGATCGCGATCCCCCCCGGTTGCGCGGTCTCGTACCAGGACGTCGCGAAACGAATCGGAAGGCGCGACGCGGTTCGCGCGGTTGCGGGAGCGATCGCTGCCAACTCGATCGGATACCTGATTCCATGCCACCGCGTACTTCGCTCCTCGGGAGCGCTATCGGGATACCGCTGGGGCAGCCAGCGCAAGCTCGCACTCCTAGCCTGGGAATCGGCGCAAGCTGAACCCGGACTCCGAAGCATCACACGGAATCGAGACTCAACACCGGGGCGGACCGACCCGTTGATCGAGTGCGACATATCGAAGGATTGGCCGTAGGTCGTATCGCTCGGAACGCGATCGAGACCCAGAGCCGATCCCGTCGAACGTGACGGTCGCCTCCACTGCCCTGACAGTCCGATCCAGTGAAACGCGACACGCTTCACTGCGATCGCGGGTCGATCAGAATCCAGTCATTGTGTCCAAGAACCCGATACTCGGGATTGGTCTGACAGAAGTGCTGTAACGCCATGACGCGTTGCCAGTCGCTCTGCCCCATGCGACGTGTGCGTAGGAGGACGCCAATGTCCACGAAATCGCGATTGGTTCGGTTGGATCGGCAGATTTGGCGCGCGATGCTCCAGTACACGATGGGATCACACTCGATCCGCTTGGGAACGTGGGGCGCTTCCAGGGCGACGAGGGCCTGCGGCCCAGCATCGGTGAGTTCCAGGGCGAAGGCTTGGCACTCGAGCGGCGCGTCGAACATGTGCAGCGCGAAGAAACGCCCCTCGCCGGTAATCGCTGAATCCCCGGGATAGACGTGCGGAACCAACTGCATGCTGAAGAACCCGCCCAGCAACACGCCGATCGCAATGCGCCGGCCCCGCGTGAGCAATGCCACTTGGGGGAGCTCCTGTTGAGGTGGCGGTTGGATGTAACGGTCGAGCACGAAGATGCTCAGGATGCACACCATCAGAAGCGGGTAATAGAAGCCGACGATGCTCCAGGACGTCAGGTGAAAGACCGCCAGTTGCGCGAGCGTCACCCAGAACAACGAGGTGCGTTTCGACAGCAACCCGAAAATCAAGATCAGCTCCAAGACGACCACGTAGACGCAGGCCGCGGGCACGAGAGATGCGGGAATCAACAGGGGGGATCCGCCGTGGAGAGCCGCACCGGACAGCCACTCCGGGTTGAGTTTGATGATGCCCGCCCAGAAGTAGAACAAGATGACCAGATACCGGATCGCCACGCGCTTTCCGGGCACAAACAGGAATGCGAACATCGACCAGTAGAGCATGTAGTGCTGGTTGAGCCGCAGCCGGTAATCCTGGAAGAGAAAGAAGCCGCGATAGAACAGCAGCGCGAAGAGGATCCAGTAGCCGACCCGCGCGAACCGGGGGCTGGCAAAGGCCAGGGCGGCGACCAGGGAGAGTGCCAGGTAACCCCACAGCATCGAGCTGAGCGCGTTCGCGGAGAGTACCCGCAGCGCATGGCACTCGCTGAAAAATGGCCAGCAGATGGGGATCGCGCCGGGTGCGAGGACCTCCACCACCGGTAGCGTGAGCTGCCAGTAGGCAAACGTCAGCGCGTTCGCGAGAGCGAGCGCCAAGCCAAGGAACTGCAACGCCCGGTCGCGTTCGATCTCCTCGGTCTGCCGCGCGATCCATCCCATGCTGTCGGAAGCTGATAGGGGCGCTACGCGCCGATGTCCAGCGATCAAACAAAATACGCGCCGCGCCAGGTCGAAGTGGGTGGCAACCGAATCGACCCGATCGGACACTGCCGAAAACCCAACCCGCTCACCCCCACAGGGCTGGCGAGTGGCCTCGCAAGAGATCTCCTAAGTGCCTAATAAAGCTGAAGAAATTCAGAAACGTGCTGAATGGCCTCGCGACACCGGGCTTGAGCCTGTGATGTGAGAGGCCGATGACGCGAGCATGGGGTTTCAAGCACGACGAGGATCGAGGCGCGCGGCCTTCACGCTGGTCGAACTGATGATCGTCGTGGCGGTGATCGGAGTGCTCGCCACGATCGCAATTCCGTTGCTGGTCACCTACCAGCTCAGATCGAAAACTGCCGAGGCCAAGACGAACCTCAGCGCGATCCAGGTGCTCGAGGAGACTTTCTACAGCGAGCATCAAACATACCGGAGCGCCAACGCGGAGCCGGCCGCCATTCCGGGCACAGTTGCCGCGATGTTCGACGAGGTCAACAGCGACTTCCGTGTATTGGGATTCGTGCCCGAAGGTCGCGTCTATTTCTCCTACGGAGTCGCGGTGAGCGATGACGGCACGGGTTTCACAGCGGACGCCGGCGCCGACATCGATGGGAATGGCTTCGTCCAGTACTGGGGTTACGCGAAGCCGGGCGGTGGCGGTGGGTTGGTTGCGGGCAAGGTTGGTTGCGACGTCGCGGGCATCCAACCAGAGACCCTCGGCCCCTGCACTCCGAGTTCCGGCAAATCCACCTTCTAGGTCAACCGCTGACGAACCCTCCAACGCGGAGCGGATGTGACTCAGTCCAGCAAAGCAGCGACGCCCGATCGAATGGAACGAAAAACCGACCTCGATTCGACGCTGAGAGCGCTTGTCGATCGCCTGCGCGCACTGCGCTCTGCGTGGGGCGTGCTCGCGCCATCTGGGCTCTCCGCAGAAAAAACCGACATTTCCCAAACCGGGCGCACCTTGAACGACGATTTGATGGAGCTGGTCGGGCACGATGCGTCCTGTTCGGAGTTCGCGGCGGCCGCCCTCATCGAAGCCCGCCTCGATTCGCTCGAAACTGAAATGCGTGCGATCGCCTTTCAGGTTCCCGTCTCCCAGCTTCGCTCCACGCTTCCAGCATGCGTTTCGCAGAACCGGCGGGGTGTGCTCGACCTGCTCGATCTGATGCTCGGCGCCGAAGTTCTAGGGCTGGATGACACCCCGGCGCGAATTCCATCGATCGATTACCTGATCACGTTGCTGTGCAGCGCGGGCTCGGACCGACCGCCTCACGATCCAGTCCAGCTGACGCCGCGATTGCATGAGCTGTGCGAGCGATCGGGGGTCGATTACGACCCTCGACTTCCTGAAATCGAGGCCGAGTTCTTCCACGCGGCGGACATGTACGAAGCCGAGGCGCGAAACGAGCTGCAGCTGCGCGCGCTTCGAACTCGCAAGGCTGAGCTCGGATCGAGCTATTTTGCACCGCAGGTGCTGCGCGCCATCGTGACCTACAACGTCTCGCTACTGCAGCGCATCGACGAAGAAGTACTGACTTCACAGGACTGGGGTTCGCTGCCGCCAGTGGCCACCGAGCCCCAGCGGTCTGTTTCAGTGCTCGAGACGACGGCTCTTCCACAGATCGCTCAGGCGCTGAAGCGGCGTTTGGCAGGAGGAACTCCCGAGTTGAGCGCAGTCGATCGCATCGCCTGGTGTCTCGATCTCGAGTATCTGACCGCAGCCGAACGTCGGACGCTGTTGTCCGGGCCAACAGGCGCCTCCGACGATCTCACTGGGACAGTGATCCTGGTTGGGCTGTTGTGTCGTTCCGCAGTGGTACTCGAAGATGAACTTCCGGCGATCGGTACCTCGTCGACGCAGCTATTCGAGGAGTGGGTTCCCGAACTCTCCGAAGCGCTCCAGCGAAAGGTAAATCGCGGAATCTCCGGAGACGATTTTCGGGAGGCATGCATGCTTTCCGAGCTGAAGACCCGGTTTCTCTACACCTCCATGGCTGAGGCACGGCACAAGAACCACCGTCGCATTTCCACGTCCATGCCCGCGTCCGCGCCCGTTTCCGTTACCACGCCCAATACGGCGGGGACGGCAAAGTCGATCATCCGAGAGGCGCTCGTCGACGCGCAGACCGCGGCTCTCGATGAACGACGCCCAAATTGGAAGAGCTGGCCGGTGCGACGTCTCGCGGTGATTGGTGTTGCGATCGCGGGCGTGCTGCTGGTTTTCGGAATGGGTCGAACGTTCCTGTGGAACGGCGACCTCGCGCACTTCAATCGCGACCAGCTCGATCAGGTGTCTCCGTATCTTGCACACGGCGCCCGCAGCCAAAACGGGCTGGGGCCCGCCTTCGTCGGCGGAATTCGGAACAGCTGGTCGGCGCTCGAGGCGTCGGATCGGATGCTCGTAGCGACGGACCTCGTCGAAACGCTGCGCGAGAACGGGGTGCGGGACGTCATGATCTACGACGACGACGGATTCCTGCGCATCCAGGCGCTCGGCAAGCAGCCGCCTCGAATGCCGCCCAGCCGCGAACCGGAACCCTGATTCGCGAATTCGGCTAGACAGCGCGAACTCATTCTGCTTTCCTCCCGCACCATGAGACGACGCCATCTGCCGCACTGTCTAATCACACTCGCCGTGCTCGCGGGTGCCGGATGTTCGTCGACGCGGCTCAACTCCGCCTGGTCCGATCCCAACTTCACCGGCGAACCCTTTCGCAAGCTGATGATCATCGGCCTCGGCGCAACCGAGGGCGGACGCGCAGAGTTCGAGAACACCGTGGCGGACGCGTTCCTGACGCACGGCGTGATCGGCGTCTCGAGCACCGGCTATTTCGTCTCGGCAGCGGACATGACCCGCGAAGCCGTTCGCAGTTGGGTTCAGCGGGACGGCTATCAAGGCGTGTTGGTGGCAAGGCTCGTCGACGTCCGTCGTGAGCAGTACGCCGTTCCTCCGACGTACACCGACCTCTGGGGTTACTGGGGTTACTACGGCACGGTCGTGACGTCTCCCGGTTACGTGGAGGATCGTACGACACTGCTCATCAATACCGATCTCTTCGACGCCTCGACGGGGAAGGTCGTCTACACCGCGGAGTCGAAGAGTTCCAATCCGAAATCTCGGGCGGTCGTGATTCGCGAGCTGACGGCGCTTCTCATGAAGGACCTGACCAAACGAAGCCTCGTACCGCAATAACATTAACTCGCCCGAGCCGCGCGATCCTCCTGGTTGTGTCCGATTCCGCTGAGTTTGGCTGGCTGCGTTGTTGGCAATGTCCGATGCTAGACGGAAGCATTTGAGAACAAACGGACCTCGCGGGTTGAAGATGGAGGAGCCATGCGCTTCGAAGTGTGTGGTCACGTTCTCTCGCTGATCGCGGTCTGCGCATTGCTCGCATGTGGCGACCGTGACGTGCTGGAACCGGCCGAGCGAAGCGCGTCTCCCGCGGACGTTGCGGAGATCGAAGCGACGCCTTTGCCACGCGAGAATCACGGCAATGCAGCCGCGGAAACAACCGAAGCCGGAGATGAGATCCCCGCGCCGCTCTTTCCGCGCGGCCTCGTCACCCGGAAGCCCGGCGTCTCAGCGGGCTACGTGCTCTTCAACCCCTTGCTATCCGATACCACCTATCTAGTGAACAACGATGGCAGCATCGTGCATCACTGGCAGAGCGAATACTCGCCCGGGGGTGGAATCTACATGTTGCCGAGCGGCAATCTGCTGCGCCCCGGGCGAGATCCCGAGCGGCTGCAGTTTCGCTCGGGCGGGACGGGCGGGATCCTCCAGGAAATCGACTGGGAGGGAGACGTAGTCTGGGAGTGGCGGTTCTCGGATGACGCCCGCGTGCAGCACCACGATATCGAGCCGCTGCCCAACGGAAATCTACTCGTGCTCGCTTGGGAGGTGAAGTCCAGCGAAGAGGCGCGGCGCGCGGGCCGTCGTGCGGATCAAATCCCCGAGCAGGGCCTCTGGCCGGATTGGTTGCTCGAGATCGAACCGATACGACCCGACGATGCGAAGATCGTCTGGGAATGGCATAGCTGGGATCATCTCGTCCAGGACGCGGACCCCGAGGCCGAGAACTACGGCGATCTCGCCAAGCACCCGAAGCGCATCGACATCAATGCGGGTTCGGATGCGCCCCCAATCGGCGCCGACGAACTCGCTCAGCTGCAGGCTCTCGGGTACGTGCCCGAGGATGCCACCACCGACGATCTCGAGAGCGACTTCCTCCACACCAACGCGGTCGCCTACAACGCGCGACTCGACCAGATCGCGCTGTCCGTCCCGAATTTCGGAGAGATCTGGATCATCGACCACGCGACGACCACCGAGGCGGCTCGCGGCGCACGCGGCGACCTGCTCTACCGCTGGGGAAACCCGTCTGCCTATGGTAGGAGCGACGTGGGCGGCAAGCGTTTCTTCCATCAACACGACGTCCGCTGGATTCCCGACGGCTGGGAAGGCGCCGGCAACCTCACGGTCTTCAACAACGGAGAAGGCCGCGCAGAAACCTCCTTTTCATCCATCGACGAGTGGGCACCGCCGCTGGCTGCAGATGGCGGCTATGCGATGGGGGAGACTGGGACATTCGGCCCTAGCGATCTCGCGTGGCAATTCGTCGCCGCGGAACCGAGTGACTTCTTCTCGCCGTTCATCTCCGGCGCGGAGCGTCTCGCCAATGGCAATACGATGATCTGCTCCGGCGTGGGCGGCCAATTCCTCGAAGTGACGCGCTCGGGCGGCATCGTCTGGGAATACCGCAATCCGTTCAGCGGCAGCGTTCGAAATGCAGACGGATCGCCGCCGCAACCGGGCCTCGACGACCGCCCGTATGCGGTATTCCGCGCCACGCGAATTCCCGCAGATCATCCGGGTCTCGCAAATCGGAAACTCGAGGCATTGGACCCGCAACCGACGTGGTTCGACTTCGCGGCGCGGAAAAACGACGAGTCGAAGTAACCCTGAGCCGATTAACATCCTAGGGCGCATGCGCCTGCAAACAGCGATCTAGGTTCCCGAGAGCGCGAAGGTTGGTGTCTCACGAACACTCGCATGAATCCCCGGAGGTTTTCCCCAAAGGCGCTACCATCTACCTCGTCGCCCACGATCACCAGGTTGCCTCCCTGAGCGGGCACCGCAGAGTGCGTGTTCCCCTCCTCGTTCAGATAGTTGCCTCGCCCGAGGAGGCGAGGCTGGGAGGGATCGGAGATATCCAGCAGGATCAGGCCCGCGTCCCAATACGAGAGATAGGCGACCGTCCCGTCCCTGTTGGCCATACGTCATGCAGGTAGATCCAGGCACCTTCTTCTCCGCGACACACGGGCCGACAATCGTCCCCTCTGACGGTGCCGTTAGACAAGATTCGCCCGACCGGCTCCCCGAGGTCCTGCTTGACACCCCAGCTGGCGATCTGCACCGGCTCGCGGGGATTCGTTACCTCCACGATCTTGAATTCGCCGGTTGCTGGAAGGTCGTTATTTGCCTGATCGGTTTCCGCTCCACTGGCAGCAAGCAGCGCGAAGGCGCGGTCGCCCTTCTGATAGAGGTAAAGGTTGTGTACGCCAAAACCCCCCTCGAAGAACGTAGTCGAGCTGGCCTGTTTGGGGCCGAGGCTTCCCAGAAACTCTGCGTTGGGCAGATCCGTCACGTCCCACAGTTCGATGCCACGCGCACCGCGGAACCGGCAGTCTTCGTTGCTGACCACCAGGAGATCACCCTGGAAGAAATCCGTCTCGACGCGGGTGGCCTTGACATCACCGACGCGGGTGCTGCGCGGGGTTGGCAGCGTGTTGACCTGCGCCGGGTCTGCGGGATCGGAAAGATCAATCACCTTGATGCCGGCGCCTGGATCGAAGAAGGGACAGAATACCTCGGAACGTCAGACTCCGACGTAGGCGTAGTGGCCTTGGGCCCACACGTCGCTGTTGAAGCCGTATCCTCCCAAATCGTGGAAGCCGATCTGTTCCAGGTTCGAGCTGCATGCTGGGCGAGGCGGCGTGGGCAACTGCCTCTCTTGCTCGCTGGCAGCGAGCAATCCCTCATGAAGTGACCCGAGTCTCTGCGCCTCGGTTGTCTGCCCCTGCTTTGTCCGCGCCTGCTTTCGCTCTGCCTGTGCAATTCCTGTGACCAACACAAGCCCGACCAATGCAGCCAGAATCGCCCCATAAATACGCAATTGACGCTTCATTGGGTCCACCTCCTATCTGCTGAACGGTCACTGCCAGCCTGAACTCCTGGAGCAGTCGATGCAAGTATGAATTTTGGCGATGAATCGTAAAGAAAACAGTGTAATAACTTCTGGGTGTTACTCTATATAGTGTCTAAATGGCAACCTCTAGATCCCTCCCACACAGGAGATGAATACGGGCAAACCGAAGCGGAGACGGGGGTAGGCCAGGCACTCCAATGCCCCCCACAGCCTCTCGATCGCCGAATACCAAGATCTTTTTTGTGGGAGAGAGTCAGTAGGAATAAAAGCCGGTTGATCGAATGGTAGCGGTGGCTGGACTTGAACCAGCGACCTACGGCTTATGAAGCCGCCGCTCTAACCAACTGAGCTACACCGCCCCAATCGTTCCGACCGCCAGCAGCGGCACGGTATCGTAGCGCACAGAAACCGGGCTGGGCGGCTGCCGAACCTACTCGGCTTCGCCGGACTTCGAAGCCGCGGGGGGCGCGAAAATGACGCGCTCGAGCGCCTCGATGCGGAGTTCGAGGTCCACCAGAGAGGCATTTTCCGGCGCTGGCGCGCTGGAATCTTCGCTTGCCAGTGGCGGGGCGGGCGGCGCAGCATCCATCAGGTAGCGGCTGACGTTCTGCGCGAGAACGTCGAGCTTCGGGATGATCTCGCTGGCGCTACCCGCTTGGACGAAGACGCGGCGCGGCTCGTCGGCTTCTCCACCGACGACTGGCGCGCAACGCAGATCCAGGCTCGCACCGTCGCCGAATTGGGTGTACGAGCCGAACAAGACGTACCCGACGCCGGCTTTTTTCCCCGCTTCGATGGCCTCTTCTTGGCTGGTGACCTTCGCGTCGAGTCGGACGACCAGGATCTGCCCGCTCTGTTCCAGGCGGGCCGAAATCATGTCGCCAAGGCCGGCGCTGAGATGGCCCGTGTCGGGAAGCGAACTGTTGACCGCAACGGGAAACATTGCGACCCGAACGATCTCTGCGTGGGCCACACCCGGTTGACCAAGGCAGACCAATCCCATCGCGAGAGAAGCGAGCATTCCAGATTGCACAAGATGCATTGATCGCACAGCAGTTCTCTCCGGATCCTCGAGGCCCCTCCAGCTGGGGCACCGTAAGGTCGGCAGGAGAATTACCGATCGCGGATCGCCGGGTCAAGCGACGCGAAGGGTCCGGCGAGTTCGGCCGCCGGATACGAGAGTCGCCGGCTTCGCTTGCGGCGACGCGCGGCTCTCTGGGCGGTGCTCCTAGCGGGCGAATCGTTCGGATTCGTTTGCGGCGTTGCGCGCCCCTCTGGGCTGTGCTCCTAGCGGGATTGGCTGGTAGGCAACCGAACCCGAAAGGTCGAGCCGACACCCGGTGTGCTGGCGACCTCGATCTCGCCCTGGTGGTCGGTTACGAGCCGATGGCAGATCATCAGCCCCAAACCGGTTCCCTGGTCGGGCCCCTTGGTGGTGAAAAAGGGATCGAAGATGCGCTCGAGATCTGCGTCAGAGATTCCGGAGCCGCGATCGGTCACTTCGAAACACACGGCGTCGACCTCGTCATCCGGGAAGACCCTCGCGTGCACTTCGCCACCCTTCGGCGAAGCGTGGATGGCGTTGAGCAAGATGTTCATGAAGACCTGCTGGACGTGGTCACGAATCGCGACGATTTTCGGGAGGTCCGGCGCCACATCGGCGGCGAGTCCGACTTCGGCTTTGTTGGCCTCGCGATCGAGTAGTCGCACGACTTCGTGAAGTAGCGCCCCGGAGTCCACCGCCACCCAGGGGTCACTCTCGCCGTTGGCGGAATCGCTGCCTCGGCCGAATCGCCGCATCGTGTCGACCAGCCGACGAATTCGATCGACTTCCTGGCAGGCGAGCTCGTGGTAGCTGCCCCAGAACTCCGTGTCGGTCTCGGCGCGTTTGCTCGGTGCCATGCTCATGAACGTGTGGATCGAGACCAGTGGGTTGTTGATCTCGTGGGCGAGTCCTGCGGCGAGTGTTCCGAGCGTTCCGAGGCGATCCGCACGCACGATTTGCTCGCGGGTTCGGCGCAAATCTTCGACCATCCGAGCGTTGCCGATCGCCACCACAGCGTGATCCGCCAAGCTCTCCAACAGCGCCCGATCGTCCGGAGAAAAGCGCGCACCACCACGCCGGTTATCGACCGCCAGCGCCCCGATCGCGCCCTCCTTCCCGATCAACGGCGCTACGAAGATCTGTTCGGCTGCAACCTCCATCACCCAATCGCGAATTGGAGCCTCCAGACCGAGTGCGTCATCGACCGAGAGCGTCTGCGACTCGCCCGCTCGCAGCGCCTGGATGAACATTGGAGCGCGATCCGTATCGATCGCGAGAGAAGCCAGCGACCGATTGGCAGGGCTGTCCTCCGGCGCAAGCCTTCCCCAGGACAGGGCTTTTCCCTTCTTCCCAAACAGCAGAATTCCCGCCGCGTCGTAGCCGAGATCTTCGATCACCGAATCGAGCAATAGATCGAGAAGCGGCTCGCTCGCGAGCTGTTGATTCATAGACTTCGAGATTCGATTGATCAGTGTCAATTCCCGGAGAAGTTCCTCGCGCTCTTTGGCAAGCGCGAAACGCTCGATCCCATTGCGCAGCGTGACCCGCATGTCTTCTGGCGTCCACGGTTTGGGGACGAATCGGTATATCGACCCGCTGTTGATCGCAGTCTCGAGGGTTGCCACATCACCATACGCGGTCACTAGGATCCGGATCGTCGACTCGTCGAGCTGATGAACCGCGGACAGGAATTCGACACCCGTCATGCCCGGCATGCGGTGATCGGAGAGCACCACCGCGACTGGCCGCTGGCTCAGCACCCCGAGCCCCGAGGACGCGTCCGCTGCGGTTAGAATTTCGAACTCATTGCGGAATGTCAGCTCGAAGATGCGCAGGTTGTCGGGTTCGTCGTCGACGTAGAGAATCGGGAATTGGCGATAATCGACCGCCCGATCTGTTCTCGCTCTCGCCATTTAAGCCCCACCAGAAACAGCACCAGCAAGAGTCGCCCTGCCGATCCCGGGGCGGTGTTCGCTGGCCCGTGACGGCCCGCACGCCCCCTCATGGGCGCTTCGGCCGCGTCCTCGAGAAGGTTTAGGAGAATCTGCCGCACGCCTCAGACGCGCGCGATGCCACCCTCTGGTGTCGATGGCAGACGCGAGAGCAATGCGGGCAGAAGAAGCAGATCTGCGAGCAGGCACAAGATCATCAATCCCGCCGTCAGGATCCCCAAGTGACGGATCACGGAAAATCGCGAGAAAGCGAGCACGGAGAATCCCAGTGCAATCAGGGCCGTCGTATAGATCAGGGGCGGTGCAACGCTCCGATAGGTCGACTCGAGCGCAGCAAATGTCGATTCACCGGCCTTCCACCGCGTAAAAAATCCCGTTACCGCGTGGATGCTGTCGTCGACCGCAATCCCGAACGCGAGATTGCCGATGACGACGGTACCGGCGTCCAACGGAACGCCAAGCAGGCCCATAGCGCCAAATCCCATCGCGATCGGGACCAGATTCGGCACCAGGGCGATCCACGCGAGCCCCGCCGAGCGAAAGATCGCGAAGAGCAGCCCGGCGACGGTCAGGAATGCGAACGCCAAGCCCCTGAGCTGGCCAAACGCAATGGCGTCTTCTGCGCGAGCAAATTCGAACATGATTCCGGTAGTACGCGCCGTGCAGCCCGGCGCGCCGTTTTGCGCCCACCATCGCTCCGCTTCCTTCGCGACGTCCTGGAGCGCCCCTGAACGGTTGTCATCGACCCGAAGCAACAGGTTCGCGGCTTTCCAATCCGCGGTGATGAGGTCCCGGACGTACGGCTTCGATTCGAGGAGCACCAGATATTGGCTGATCGACGCCTCGTCTTCGGGCAGCGGTAGTGATGGGTCTCCCGAAAATCCGCCATGGAGCTGTCGCAGCGGGTCCGCGATCGAGATCGAGCGCCCGACGGCAGGCAGCGCTTCCAGGTGACTCGACAGGCGGTCGATCGCCGAAATCACCTCCCCGGTATTCAGTGCGGAGGCGTCGGGCGCCTCGATCACGACGTTCAGGGGGCTTATCCCCGAAAGGCGATCGCGAATGTTCGTGTAGGCGACGCGGATCGGATCATCGGGCTGAAACCACAGAATTACGTCCGTCTCGACCGCCAGGCGGCCGAGTCCCACCGACATCCCCGCCATTCCCGCGAGCCATGCGATCAACACGCCGCGTCGGTGGCGGGCGACGAAGCCGAGAATCGCCGGCATTGCCCGAGCGCCGATCCAACGCTGAAATCGGGCCTCACGAACCGGCAGCGGCCAGAGTGTCAATGCGGCAGGACCGACCGTCAGTGTCGCGGCGAGGACCGCCAACACCCCGAGCGCACCGAAGATTCCAATGTCCCGAATCGCATCGATGCGCACGAAGGAGACGGCGAGCAAGCCGAGAGTAGTCGTGAGGCCGGACAATGCAATTGGAAACGATACGGCGAGCAGCGATTCGGACCGCTCGCTTTCGCCCGCGTTGGATGCCGCGCTGAGCAGGTGCAGCGAATATGCGCAGCCGAGTGCGAGCAACACCGAGGGAAGAACGACTGTCGTGATTGTAATCGGGATGTGGAGCGCGCCCATCACGCCGAGCATGATCCAAGTCCCAAGCCCGCTCGAAGAGATGGGGACGAATACGGCTTGCACTTTTCGAAACAGGATGATGAGTGTCAAGGCGATGACCGCGACCGTCAGCGGGATGAAGAGACCGAGTTCCGAGCGCGTGCGGGAGTCTGCCGCGAGCCGGAATACCGGGACGCCCGAAACCCAAACCCGTTTTCCTCGGGTAGCCGCCTCCACTTCCGACAGGATCGAGCCGTAGTACGCCTCCGCACCCCGCTCCAGCACCAGGTTGACCGCAAAGGCGCGCTCGTCGGATGAGACCAGCGTTCGCGGAGCGATCCGATCGGCCCGCACGAGTGTCGCCAACCCCTGCAGCTCTTCATATGCTTCGGGAACGCCAACCGCGAGAGCCGACTCCAGCGACAAGTCGCCGTTTGGTGACGATCGAATCAACGGCACCGTCGACAGGCTGTCGACGCGTTCAACACCCGAAAGGCTCTGGAATCTCTCCGTGAGCCGAACGACCTCTCGGAGGGTGGCCGGCTCGAACGGCGCGTCGCCCTCGATCAGAAGCGTGAGGATTTCATCGCCGCCGAAGCGGCGCTGCGAGTCTTGGTAGAACGCCCAACGCGGATCCGAGCGATCGAGCACACTGTCCGTGGATGTCTCGATTTGCAGCCTCGCGACACCGAAGCTGGACACAAGGGCAATCGATACCCAGAGGACCAGTACCGACCGCGGCGACTGGAGGCCCAGGCTGACCAACGCGCGCGGAATAAGACTGCGGGGTTCGAGGCCTTTCATCCGATCGATATCCGCGCCCCACTCCGCTCTTGCGACGCATCCGGAGCACGAATCCGCACACCGTGACGAGCCGCGCCCGATACGCACTGACGACCCGCAAGGTACTGATTTCTATATTGCTTGGGAATCAGGCAGGCGCGCTGGATCGACCGGCAGGCGCACGCTGAAACGCGTACCGCGGCCCACTTCCGAATCCACATCGAGTTCGCCGCCGTGCGCGGCGACGATCCTTCGGCTGATCGACAGGCCTAGTCCGGTTCCTTCCCCAGCCGCCTTTGTGGAGAAGAAGGGCTCGAACAACAGCGGGATGCTGTCTTCGGGTATTCCGGGGCCATCGTCGGCGACCGTTACGACGAGAGTGCCGTCATCGCACCGAAGCGATACCTGGATCGAACCCCCGCTCGGCGGGAAAGCCTCGGCGGCATTCTTGATCAGGTTGAGGAATACCTGGTTCAGTGCTCCCAGATCGCCACAGAGGGATGGCACACCATCTTCAATATCGAGTTCGATCCTGGCGTTGCGCTCCCGGAGGCCGTATTTCAGCAACTGGATCGTCGAACGAAGTCCCTTGGCGAGATCGCAGCCGGCCACCCGCTCCTGTGATTGGCTGACCGCAGCAAAGTCGCGAAGGTCCCGCACGAGCGAATGGGTGCGTTTCAATCCATCGCTCACGATCTCGGCAAGCTCGACCAGGGTAGCGGCCAGATCATCGGCCCGGCCCGACTGCTGCTCGGCCCGAAGTTCTTCGACCTCCCGGGCCAGTCGTTCCGTCTCTCCAAAATCAAGAGTCGTCACGCGATTGGCGAGATCGCGAAGCTCCTTCACTGTCCCATCCATCGCACGTGCCGCGTTGAGCGCGAAATTAACGGGGTTGTTGACTTCGTGAGCGATCCCGGCGGCAAGCTCCCCCACCGCGGCGAGCCGCTCGGACTGCACGAGCTGGACCTCTGCCTGCTTGAGCTCTTTCAATGTTCGCTCGAGTATCTCGTTTCGATCCGCCAGAATCTTCTGCAATGCTCGAACACGAACCAGTGAACGCACGCGTGCGAGCAGTTCGCGCGGATGAAAGGGCTTCGTGACGTAGTCGTCTGCACCCCGCTCGAGTCCTTCAATCTTCATTTCGCGCTCGGCCTTAGAGGTCACAAGCACGACCGGAATACCCTGCGTCTCGATGTCCTCCTTGATCGCTTTGCAAAGATCGATGCCCGACATTTCCGGCATCATCACGTCGCTGAGTACGAGGTCTGGTGCCGACTCGCGGAGCGCCTCGAGCGCCTCACGGCCGTTGCTCGTCACGCGGACGCGAAATTCGCGGCCCACGATCAACGACAGCAGTTCTCGCATATCGGGATTGTCCTCCGCGATCAACACCTCCGGAGCGTTCATCGGCGCTCGCTGCACACCAGCGTCGACACCTGCGATCTCGCGGCTGCCCTCCCATCGCTCCACCGATCGCTCCAATTCAACAAGTGAATCTGCAGTCTCGACACCACGCCCGAGGTTGAGGTCGGCTTCAATCGATTCGATGGAACGACCCAGTGCGACAGATGCGCCGGAATCATCGCTCAGCACCTCTTCTTCGAAATCGCCGTCCGGCTCGCCGATCGGCAACAGGATTCTCACCGTGGTTCCAGCGCCCTCTCCTTCGCTCTCGGCCCAGATCTGCCCTCTATGCAATTCCACCATCTCCTTCGCCAGCGAGAGCCCGATTCCGGTTCCTTCGTACCGACGCGTCGTTGACGCGTCGACCTGGGCAAAGCGATCGAAAATTGAAGATATCTTGTCCGCTGGGATCCCAATCCCCGTATCCGATACTGTGAGCGCGATCGCGTCACCCTGACACTCCCCGCGCAACTCGATTCGACCCCCGCGTTCGGTAAATTTCAGCGAATTTCCCACCAAATTCACCAGAACTTTCTCGATCGCCTCCGTGTCAGCATTCACCTCTGGAAGGCCCGAAAAACCCGCCGCGAAAATCTCCACGCCCTTACGCGCGGCGAGTGCCTGCGCCCCCATCACCAACTCATCCACCATGGGTGCAAGAGACATCGCGCGCCGACGAATAACGAACTGCTGGCTCTCCACCTTCGAAAGATCGAGAAGATTATTGATCATCTTGTGAAGGCGGCGCCCGTTCGCATGCATTGTCGCCAACATCCGCTCGACGGCCTGCGGAAGTCTTCCGAACTCGCCCGCACGCAGAGAATCCAGCGGTGCCAGAATCAGCGTCAGCGGCGTTCGAAGTTCGTGATGGATGTTCGCACTGAACCGGGACTTGGCGCGGTCGAGTTCCGCCAACTCATCTCTCGCTGCCTCAAGCTCTCGCTTCTGCTTGAAATCGACGAAGCGCATTCGGTCCATATAGGCTGATGCCCAACCCGCTTCGACACACGCAGCGCCGAGAAAAAAGAGATGGCGAAAAAATATTGGCCAATTGACAGGATCCTTCGTGTAAAGAGGCAATAACGAATAACCCGCGAACAGCATCGCTGCGATAGCGCTAGCCTGCTTTCCAGACAGGGGTGCAAGTACGCCCATCCCAATTACCAGCAGAATCATACCGACGTAGTACCCGCTCTCTACGCCCCCAGTTTGGTAGACCATTACTAGAAATAACGTGGCGCCAGCTCCGCATACTACTGCAGATGACGCAATTGGATATCGCCAACTGGTGACACAATAAATAAAGCAAAGTAGACCATTTAAAATAACGCGAGCAACCAAAAAGAATACAAAGTGATTCGGGTAAAGAAGCCAGTCCGCGGGGATAAAAATAAACGTCTGCAACAAAAAGAAGATAAGAACCGCATTGCGCAGAGCCCTGTACAGCGGCTCCCCTTCGCTAATACGACGGTACTCTTGATAAGCTTCCCGCTCTGTATCCGTGCACCTAGCCATACGGCGCACTAATCGACTCGCGGACCAAAAACTTTAGAAACTACGGAAAGTTACCATAGCAACAGCTCGTCTTTACTAACCGGTCCCTTGTGTAGTCTACAAAAGATGCTATTCAGCATGCATGAAGTCGATCGACGGTCGCACGCTGTCTCATGAGGTGTCCGAGCACATCCGCCTGATGGCCCTACGCCGGGTGCGCGCCGGGGAGCGGCCGAGTGACGTGATCGGAAGCTACGGTCTGTGTCGGACGACGATCTACAAGTGGTTGCGCATCGCGCGCCGGGGCGGCGAGAAGGCGCTGCGGGCGCGCAAGCATCCGGGCCGCAAGCCGTTTCTGTCGCCGAAGCAGAAGCTCCAGGTGCGCCGCTGGATCAACGGCAAGGACCCGCGGCAGTACGGCTTCGACTTCGGCCTGTGGACGCGGCGGATCGTGGCCGAGCTGATCGAAGAGCGGTTCGGCGTGCAGCTGGGCGTGACGGCGGTGGGCCGTCTGCTGGCCGAGCTCGACATCACGCCGCAAAAGCCGCTGCGGCGCGCCTACGAGCGCGACCCGGTGGCGATCGCGCGCTGGACGCGCGAAGAGTACCCGCGCCTGCGGGCCCGGGCCCAGCGCGTCGGAGCGCGGATTTTCTTCCTCGATGAGGCGGGAGTCCGCTCCGACCAGGTGCTGGGCCGAACGTGGGGCCTGCGCGGGCAGACGCCGGAGGTCCCCACGAGCGGACGGCGCCAGAGCATCAGCGCCATCTCCGCGGTCAACGCGCGCGGGGCGTTCTGGTGGGCCCTCTACACCGAACGGCTCAACGCCACGCGGTTCATCGAACACCTGCGCGCGTTCATGCGCGGACGAAAGGGTCGGGTCTTCCTCGTGCTCGATCGGCACCCGGCGCACATCGCCAAGGTCGTGGCGCGCTACATCCAGAGCTTGCGGGGCCGCCTGGAGTTTCACTTCCTCCCAGGCTACGCGCCCGAACTCAACCCCGACGAGTTCGTCTGGAACCACCTCAAGCGCCAGGGCGTCACCAAGAAGCCACTGCGACGCAACGAGTCCTTGCGCAGCCGGGTCGAGGCCGACCTCACCGCGATCCAGTCGGCCCCCGCGCTTGTCCGCTCGTTCTTCTGTGCTCCGAGTGTAGCCTATACTAAAGACTGATTAGTAATAGTTCAAGATCCGTCCATCTAGGGGCGCACGGCCGAAACTATGAGAGCCTGAGGAGGGCTACCAAGTGAAGTTGTGACTTCTACATCGCTAAATCCCGCGCTAGAAACAAGATCCCTGAGATCGACCAATTCCCAAAATCGAAACATCCCCAACTCTTCAAATTGGAGGATTCTTGCAGCATCGTTCAAGAAATTTTGCGCCAACGCACTGAGCTCAGCGTCTTTGATGCCAGGCAAATCGCTACCGGCCAAACCCAGTTGAAACTCTGCGACACTCTCCACATATAACAGCGAGATATCTGCATCGCTGCACAGGGAAGATGCCACTAAACGTCCGCCCGATCGCAGCATTCGACGAATCTCCTGCAAAACCAGCTGTGGATTGTCTAGATAGCCAAGTAGCAATGAAGCGATTATTGCATCGAAACACCCGCTTTTCATAGGGATGCTTTTCTGGGTATGGTGCAAATTCAAATTCGCATTAATAAAGCAAACATTGAGTTCGCGATTAACCGATTGTTCATTAAGCAAACGCGATCTCGCTCGCCAGAGTGCTTCTTCCACGAAATCGATCGAGCATACAAAAACCGATGGTGGACATTTTGACCAGCGTTGAAGCTCGATCTCGAAAGCGCCATTTCCTGAACCGAGATCTAAGAGCTTATCGCCAGGCTGCAAACGGAGCAGAGAAGCCTGAGTCTCCATCATTCGCCGATACGCGCTGCCACTTGCGAGTAGTTCACTTCCGAACGACCGATCTCGTCCTATCAGATAGTTCCGCCAAAATTCCTTAAGTACCGGGCTAGCAGTTTGAATTCGTTCATTCTCCTTGATTCCGAGCTTCCGCAACTCACCCGCACTTACTTTGCGCGGTGGGAGCTCCCTCCCGATGAGGAGCCGCCCAATTTCGGTTGCGATTGCGAAAAATATATCGCCGGCCTTTCTGCTAATACCAAGTCGGTGTCCAGTGGGAATAACAACGAGTCGTCGATTAGCAACGCAACCTTGGGAAAGCACATCCCGGACTCGGTCGAATTCAACCCACGCATCGTAGCGACCATGGTACCACGAGATAGGAATCCTTATATCTGCCAGATCAGTTCGAGACTCTTCAATGAACGTCATAGCATTTCTTTCCGCATCAAACGCAATGCGATCAATATCGACCACGACGCCGAGAAGCTCTTGAAAACCAAACCGCATGCCTCGCTCATATCCAAGTGCAAAATCCACGCCGCCCGAAATCGATCGCGTCATTGATTGAAGGTCGGGGGATCCCACAACGGAAATCCATGCGCTGATCAACCCATCTCGATCTCGGGCCAGCGCTTTTCGCGCTTCGATGGCCGCTGCGCTGAAGCTCACGAGCGCAATGGACGAGGGTCTAAAATTAGATGACTCCCTCAAAAATCGCGCAACTTCTTCGATATCCTCGACGCCTTGAGAGAACACATAGTGTAGATATTCACGGCCCGGCATGCGGCAAGGTGGATCATTATGCGATTCCCCCCTCTTTCGAATTCCGTCAAATCGCACAACGCAGATTGGTTCTCCCGCCGCGCGAAAGGTCGCAATGATCGTTCGCGCAAGTGGGAGCAATGCCTCCTTGGTTTGCCCCCAGCCAGTCGGCACGATTACTGCGGTTGCGCCACGCGGATCCCCCCAGGAATCGACCAAACCGACTATTTCTTCTCTCTTGCGGTTTAGAAATCGCAAGACCTTTGGCATTGCATGATCGGCCTCGATCTCGCTGGGTTCCACTTCTCGGGCTTCTCTCGCTCCACCCTTGATTGATGCCCAGTACTCGACTTTGATCGGATCGATCATTTCGACGTTTGTCCGAACGATTCCGATTCGCATCCAACCTGGATGCTCGGCCAATGGACGCCAATTGCGCAGCTGCGCCCGGGTTAGCAATCCAGTCTCTGCACCGTCAATAAATTTCACGTCCAACAATGCATCGGAGATCGCGATCGAATCACGCCGGATCAACAGACCCAATCCGCCCGGCGAAACATCGGCCACGAAAGCTTTTTCAGTGCTGCCTCCCTTGAATGCAAGGTTGACTCGCCGCGGATCGCCCGCGCGTCTAGCCGGGACGCGGCGCGGCCGATCGCGGCGTTCGCTGTAAAAGATCGTCTCCGGGATTCGGGTCGCGAAGCGATCACCTTTGATCGGGCCCGTTCGGGTCGTCGCAAAAAAATACGGGCGACCCTCGAAATTGAAATTGAGAAAGACCTGCTCTCGGGAGTCTTTCTCGAATTTGGACGCCTCGAAAATCAGCTTACTGCTCCCGATTCTCTCGAGCTGAGCGGTTTCCAGGTCGACCTGTGTGTTGAGGCCCCGGTGAAATACGCAGCGATTCTCACGGGCGCATTCGAGCAACTGACGAATCTCGCCAACGTCCTCGATCGAATGGGGATGAAGTCCCCGTATAGACGTTCCAGCGATCGGAGTCGACCTATTGAGCAACTGGGCACCCATTGCCGGCGGGGCGGCTCACCACCAGCGAACCGCCACCGCAAGCATCCTTCCTTTCACGACGCCAGCCATATTCGCGCAAGACTGCTCGAGCGCGTGGACCGGGCGCCGGTTCGGCGCCTCCCAACATACTGCGGGATTTCCCGGCAGCTGGCTCGCGAGCCCATATATTCCAACACGTTGCACGCGAAGTTGCAACTGTTTTGCATTAATAACATGAGCCCTGAACAACGCCTTTATGATCAGAACCCGCGCAGTCCCTTCAGGCCTCTAGCTGCCGGGATGCCATTCCGAGACGACGAGGTCGTCGGCACTGCGGCCCAACATTCGCTCGAGCCGGGCCATGTTCGGCGCATTCGTTGATGGTTTTTTGATCAAAGCTTGGCGGTCAGCGATCGACCGTCCGAGTAGGATCGCTGGTGTCAATCACGAACACTGAATTCTCAAGCGCAAGTCGAAGCGAATACTGGAGGTGAGATTTGGATGATCAATCGGATCCGGCTTCCAGAAACCAAGAGATGGAGGCGAAAAGATCCCGTGCGTCGCGCTTCGAATCCATCCGACCTTATAGCCGCCAGACACTGATCGGCGACTGGCATTTCGAATCCGATTGCGATCGTCGCAGAAGCGCACCGATCAATCGTCTCATAGGCGAAAGCCGCGTCATGATGAGCCTCCGGGCGCAGATCATGCGATATGCCGAAACTGAAGAGACTGTCCTGATCTCAGGCGAGACAGGAACTGGAAAGGAAGTGATCGCAAGACTTCTCCACGATCTCAGCCCCAGGCAAAACGCCCCGTTTTTAGCCGTAAATTGTGCGGCCATCCCTGGGCCATTGGCCGAGAGCGAACTGTTCGGAAGCACGCGGGGGGCCTATACGGGGGCCGTTCAGTGCCGCAGCGGCTTGTTTTCGAGAGCAAGCGGGGGCACCCTTTTCCTAGACGAGTTCGGCGAGCTGGCTCCGGAAATACAATCAAAACTACTTCGCGTACTGGAGCTTGGGGCTTACCGCCCATTGGGCGGAACCCAGGAGGAGCGTGCAGATGTCCGAATCGTTGCCGCTACCAACCGCGACCTGGAAAGGTCGGTACTCCAGGGAGAATTTCGCGCCGATCTCTATTATCGAATCAATGTGCTTCAAATCGTTGCACCGCCGCTGCGAAAACACCGAGGTGACATACCGCTAATCGTCGGTGAGATTCTGAGCGAGCTATTGCCGGAGGGCTCCACGGTTCGCGTAACCGAATCCGTCATGGTCGAGCTACTCCACGCACCGTGGTCCGGCAATGTTCGAGAACTAAAGAATGTTCTGCGCCGCTCACTCGTAATGTCGAGCGGAGGAGTGATCGAGCGTCTCGAAAGTGGCACTTATCCATGCGGAGGAAACCTCGAAGCCGTGCGACGTCAATGCGAGCCCGCCGGGAGATTGATCGATGCTCTCGTGCGAAATAAGGGTCGGCTCGAAGCGGTGGCGCATGAACTCGACGTGAGTGTACGTACCGTCCAGCGCCGAATGAGGGATATTGGACTGCGCCTCAAGGATTTCCGAAGCATCTAGGCTGCTTAGCCAGCGACTCACTGGATGCGACGGGTTCTCATGCGGAAGCCGATTCCACCGCTCCGCGACCCAACCCGAAGACGCCACTTTATCATTCGCACAGAGAATTTCGGCCCTCTGCACTAGAATCCATCTGTAGATTCTTGGAGGCGCTCGCATGCCGCTCTACAGATTTGACGTCTTCGAACTTGACGTGGATCTTTACCGCCTTTCTCGTGCCGGTGAGACGGTCCCCGTCGGTCCCAAGCCCTTCGATCTGCTTCTGTATCTGATTCGGAACGGTCAACGAACCATCCCCAAAGCGGAACTGGTTCGTGAAGTCTGGCAGGCTGAAACCGTCAGCGACTCGTCCATACCCACCTGCATCACGGCCGTTCGGCGCGCGCTCGGCGACGATCCCGATAACCCCAGGTTCATTCAAACCGTCAGGGGGCGGGGTTACCGATTCATCGGGGGCGCTTCCTCGGTATCCGAATCCAATATCGATTCGGATCGACAACCTATCGCAGTCTCAAGTTCCAAGACATTCGTCGGCCGACAAGCCGAAATGGCGTCTCTCTCGACAGGACTGTGTCGGGCCCTAGAAGGCAACCCGCAGACGTTTCTCTTGATGGGCGAAGCTGGAATGGGCAAGACCCGAATGATCGAGGAATTTGCCCACCGAGCGGCAGCGCAAGGGGCTTCCGTTCTGGTTGGTCGATGTCGAGAGGAGGAAGGCGCCCCCGCCTTTTGGCCCTGGATCCAAATTCTGCGAACACACATCGAAACAGCTCATCAGGAAACGCTAAGTAGCCTGGAGCCCTACGCAGGCGTGGTCTCTCAGATGCTTCCCGAGCTTCGCACGCTGTTTCCGGCCGTTGCCCCGCTTCCCGATGTCGAGGCCGAACAAGCGCGATTTCGGCTACTCGACGCCATCACGAGATTCTTGCAGGCGTCAGCGAAGCTCAAGCCTCTTGCCTTGATGATCGACGACCTGCACCGAGCCGACACGTCCTCACTCCTCCTTCTTGAATTCCTGGTACGCGAGCTGCGCGCCTCACCCATCTTCATCCTTGGCGCGTACCGCGACCTCGACATCCTCGGTGATGCAACTCGAGAGCAATGCCTGACACGGGTTGCGCGCACCGCCACGAGCCGGTCGATCCAGCTAAAAGGAATTTCACGCCGCGCCGTTGGCGAACTCGTCGGCCAGCCAGAAGATGCTGAACTCGTCTCTGCGCTCTACGAGCAAAGCGCAGGAAGCCCGTTCTTCCTAACCCAACTCGTCCAGCTGCTTGAAGTCGATTCTGCCAAACTGAGCGATAAGTCAGCAGACGAATGGCGATTCTCACTACCCACAGGAGTTAGGGACGCGATCTCCTCGCAATTAAGCGGGTTGCCGCCCCCAACGCGCGAAACGCTCACCGTTGCGGCCGTAATCGGACGAGACTTCTCACCGGCGATGCTCGCACGAGGCCTCGAGATCTCCTTCCCAGAGGTCGTCGAGCGGCTCGAACCCGCAGTCACGGCTCGGTTGATCGTGGATGTCCAAAAACACTCTGGCAACTACCGGTTCTCTCACGCGCTGTTGCGCGATGTCGTTTACGACCAGATTCCCAAGCCGGACCGCGGCCGACTGCACAAGCGAATCGGCGAAGCGCTCGAAGCGCTGCATGTGTCCGATCTCGATACCTGCATTGCCGAGCTTGCATTTCACTTTACAGAGAGCGCCGGCATGGGCGATGTCGGAAAGGCCATCGCTTATTGCATCGCTGCGGGTGAGCAGGCAGCTTCCCGTCTGGCACACGAAAACGCGCCGGAGCACTTTCGAAGCGCGCTCCAACTCATGGATATTCGGGATGTCGCTGACCCTCGCAAACGCTGCGAACTGCTCATCCAACTCGGCGCATCCGAGATGCGCATCGGGGATCGTGAGATGGCCAGGCAGAATCTGCTGCACGCCGCGAATATCGCGCGGCAAATCGATGCTCCGGAGCTCCTTGCAAGAGCTGCGCTCGGACTCGCCCCCGGATTTTTCACGATCGAAGTTGGCACCTATGACCCGGAGCTAGAGTCGCTTCTCAGC
>Ga0326597_10003129_pt1 | contig 24126 bp, 21 predicted proteins | sample RVTome_12_FD_203789 | JGI IMG/M metagenome (GOLD analysis project Ga0326597, IMG submission 203789) | Soil microbial communities from uranium-contaminated site in the Upper Colorado River Basin, Wyoming, United States - RVT100D185 | ecosystem: Environmental > Terrestrial > Soil > Contaminated >... | reverse complement strand
CGATCCGACCGACCACTTCTTAATATGGGTGTTCATCACCTCGAAGCAACTGCCAAGCTCGCGCACCAACCCGTTCGCATCGCCGCCGAAGGCTTCGAAGAAGCCGCGCGGTCCGGAAAAGACATCCTCAACCCCAGTGAAGCCGGCCTGCACCATGGTCGCCGCGGCGACACCGTTGCGCGCGCCCATGCCTCCGAAATCGAAGGCCTTTTCCACGTGGTGCTCGTCGCGCGCCCAGCAGGCGACGCCAGCGGCCTGCTGGGCGGCGTAGCTGAGCGCCCAGCGGCACTGATCCGCGCCGAGTCCCGTAAGGACCGCCGCTGCGCCAGCGGCACCGAACAGCGCGGCGAAGCTGTGCGAGGAGCGATGCATCTCGTGATAGAGCCGCGCCGGGCCGATCGCCATGGTGCTGCGCGTGGCGAGGTCGTAGCCGAAGACGACGGCGCGCAGCAGGTCCGCGCCGCTGCGTCCCTCGCGCTCGGCCATTGCCATCGCCGCCGGTACCACGCCGCAACCGGGATGGGAAAAACTATCGGGATGGGAATCGTCGGTCTCGTCGGCATGCGCGGTGATCCCGCCGGCGAGCGCGGCGTTGACCGCGCTGGTCACAACATTGCTGCCGGGGACCAAGGCCTCCGCTGTACCGCCCTGGCCGCGCACGTAACCGATGACCAGTTTGCCCGGCGGCAGCTTCGCGCCTGAAACCATGGCGCCCAGCGTGTCGAGCAGATGGTGCTTTCCATTCTCCGCCACTTCGTTGGGGATATCCGATGCCAGCACCTCCGCCATGTAGGCGCTCAGTCGGCGCATGACCGGTGAGATTTGCGGTTCGGGGCGACTGCTCATGGGAAAAATCCGACGCGAAACGAAGTCGCTCCCAAGCGTAACAACGGCGCACTCTGAAGTCCGGGCCGTCGATCGCAGCGTTAGGTCTTGCCCGCCGCTTTTAATACTTCTTCGGCCAGGTCAATGGCCGGTTTTATATCTGCCCATTCCGTGCGCACGGCGGCTCGCCTTGATGCGCGCCCATGGAAATCGGTCACCAACAGTTAGATCTTCCCGTGGGATCTTAAGTGCTCTATTCGCCGCCTGACAATGTCTCCCAGGTCCGCAGACGGCAAGCCATCCGGAACTTGAATGGCATCGGCGCCCAATTGGCCGAGCTTCTCGTTGAGCGAGTGGAGGCTGGAGCGAATACGATCAAAATCCAGCAGGTATTGCCGGCAAGCCAAGATATTGTCGTCGATCTCCTCAAGACATTTACTTAGCTTTCGGCTTTCCTGGTTGAACGTTTGCCGCAAGTGGTCGACATTCGCCTGGATGATCTGTTCTTCCACCGGCCGAATTTGCTTAGCGATCTCAGCTTTCATGTCCTGTAGCGCTTGGAGTAACCGCTCGTATGATTGTTCCTCTTTCATGAGATCCTCCGGCATTTGAAATCGATAGTCTTTCATGGCGACGTAGTGTTGCGCCAAGGATTCCGAAACGCGTTTTTTGATCAACGACAGCGCCGTCGCCACATCGTGAATTTTTTCGTCAACCCGCGTGGCGTCGGCCAGCAACTTCGCCAACCTTTCAACCGGGCCTAACATGGACGTCGTCTGCATGGCTTCTCCGTTTGCCCAGCCTGCTCAGTTTATGCGCAGCGTTCCTTTCAACATCACGTGTTCATTATTATCGAGTTCGAATTCAAACATCAAGAACGCTCTGGGTGTTTAGCCGCCAAACGTAAAGCGTTTGTTGTTCGGTGGTCTGGAAAAGCTGAAAGGCCAGCTGAGGGAAAGGGACCCGGAAGACAACCGTGTCAAGCGTTGTCGTGATTTGGCGCTTTGTGCGGCGCCAAGCTTTCTGCCTAACTTTTCTTACCCTGATTCGCTTCCTCGAGCTGGCGCTTCCACCCCAGGGTTCTCGCGTGCGCGCCCACCTGCTCGGCCTCGGCGATCATGCCCTTTTGTTGGTAGAAGATCGACAGACTCGTGTAGGCCAGCTCGTCGTCCGGCGCCACTGCGATGAGTCTTTTGCCTGCCGCGATGGCTTCCTCGAGCCTGCCGAGCTGCGCATAGGTCATTGCCAGGGCATGCAGAGCATCGGCGTAGTCGGCATCCTCTTCCAGCGCACGCTGGTAGGCCGCGACCGCCTCCTCCAGCTTGTCCTGGGCGAAAAGCTCCATCCCTTGATTGTAAAACTTTTCCTTGTTCACGGCCTCGGCTACTCGAGTTTTTGAATCGACGCGGGCGTTAGCCCGGAAGCGGAGGTTGCCTGGACCGCAACCTGAGGACGGCATTGCTGTAGGAGAACTTGCTTGAGCATGGCGGGATTGACCGGCTTTTTAAAAATGACGCCCTGCAATCCTTCCAGGCAACTGCGCTTGATCACGTGGTCCTTGTCGTAATTGAACGCCGTCATTAACACCACCGGAAGCTCGGGTGTGGCATGCTTGACGGCCTGGTACAGTTGATAGCCGTCCATGTCCGGCATCACCACATCGCTCAGCACCAGGTCGAACTGCTGCCGCTTTAACGACTGCATGGCGAAAACCCCCGACGCCGCCGTGTCGATACAACAGCGCTCCGCTTCCAAAAGATCCTTTAGGGATTGGCAAACGCCCGCATCGTCATCCACGACCAGAATCCTTAGGCCGCCCAGCGGAAAATTCTCGTCTGGTTTAGCGCTCTCGCATGGATCGCTCTTGCCGTCCAGGTGGAGATCGGTCATCAATTTTCCACTTAAATACTCTTTAGTGCCGTACTCTCCTTCTTCGGCCATCTGGCCGATGCGCGCGGTAATGTCCTGGATCTTGCTCACTTGCGAAGCCGCCGACTCGAGCCGGTTCGATTCCACGATAAAATCTTCGTCGGCGGCGACCCGGCCGACGTATTTCTTCAGCATCTCGATCTGGTTGACCAGCACCTCCAACGAGTTGTTGATCTCGTGGGACAAACCGACGGCGACCTCGGCCAGCGTCACCAGACGATCCCGCCGCCTGATCTCGCGAATATCCTTGGCGAAGCCGATGGAGCCCATTTCGTCGCCGGGTTCGTCGTAGATGATCGACGCCGAGATCGCCACGGGAATGTTGTCGCCTTTTTTAGTTTTGAAAACCGTCTCGAAGTTCCGCACCCGGCCTTTCCCGTCGCCATCGTCGGCGCGCATCGCGGCCATCACCCGGCGCGCTTCTTCCATCGTCGGATAAATTTCCAGGACGTTCTTACCGAGGACCTCATCCGGGGTGAAACCGAGATTTTGCCGGGCGCCGTCGTTGTAGAAGGTAATGGTGCCGCGCTTATCGACCGCGATAATAATATCGGGGCAACTCTCGACGAGTTTCTGAAAGTATTGTAGAGGTAAGGACATATCGGGCTAACGGGATTTGGTTATCATAGGTCCTTCAATCCCAGGATTGCAAGAGCCGGCGCAAGCATTCCGGCGACACGCCCTAGCCGATCCGAAAATTCAGCAAAATTAGCTCAAGAATGCAACCGACCAAAGACACCAGGCAGCTCACTTGGTCTTTAGCTTGGGCGGTTGTGTTCTGCGACATCGGAACATCGGTTTATTATGTTCCGGGTATTCTATACGGCAGCGTCGGCGACAAAACGCCTTTCTTCGTCCTACTTACGACTCTCGGCTTTATCCTCTTAGCCCTCAAGTACATTGAAATCACCTGGCGTAATCCGGAAGGGGGCGGCGTCGTGACGATTACCACCAAGGCTTTCGGTCCCATGTGGGGTTGCCTTGGCGGCATGTTAATCACCACCAGCTACTTTTTGACTGCGGCGATTTCGGCCGTCTCGGGGTTCCATTACATCGGCAGTGTACTCCCGGGCATTGACGGCTATATCGTCGCATTCGCATGTTTGGGCCTGCTGGCGCTCGCGATTCTTAATATCATTGGTATTCGTGAAAGCGCCATGGTCGCTCTGATTATGGCGTTCTCAGCATTCGCCATCGATATCGTGGTCATTGTTCTATCCCTCAACGAATTTTCCGCGGAGCGGTGGTGGAAGGCGATTGAGACGTTAACGCCCGGCAGAAAAATGTCTTTACACGATCTACTAGTTGGCTTCGGCGCTGCGTGGCTCGCGTTTTCCGGGCTCGAAAGCATCAGCCAGCTCAGCCCGACCATGCGTTTACCTCTGCGCCAGACGACCCGATGGGCTATGGGTGGGGTGATTGTCTCCATGGTGTTAACCTCGCCCTTGCTCACGATGCTATCGATTAACTCGTTGCCGCCCGAGATCAAAGCGACGCAGAGTGAGCGTTTTATCTCAGAGGTCGCCGTAGCGTCAGGCGGCATCGGATTAAAACTGGCCGTAGTGGTAAGCGCGTCGACGCTACTTTTATTTGCGGCTAACACGGCGATCATCGGCGCCTATCACATATTTTTAGCGCTATCGAAGACCGGTTTTCTGCCCAAGGTGATCGCGCTACGCGGCGAAAAGTTTCACAGCCCTCATATTGCGATTACCATTGCGACCATCGTTCCCGTGGCGGTGATCATCGCTACTCGCGGCGAGCTTTCTCTCCTAGGTGAAATGTATGCTTTTGGACTCCTAGGCGCCTTTGTGTTTTCGTCGCTGAGCTTGGATGCGGTTCGTTGGCGTTTGGGGCGCCGCGATTTTGGCTTTTGGGCGGGCGTGTTGACAACCGGCATGGTGCTGGTCGCGTGGGGCGTCAACCTCGTTGAAAAAGAGCTCGCGACCTATTTCGGCGGAGCAGTGACGCTCATCGGCATGGTCACGGCCGTGGGCGTGCGCCGGGCTTGGTTCGTCGACCTGCTCGCGCAGATTCCTTTCATCCAGCGCCTCCAGGCCCGCGCCTACCGCGCCTCCGAAAGTCTAGTCGAGGACGAGTTGAAGGGATTGGTCACGCTCGCCGAAGCGATGGAAGTCAAACCGCTCTATTCTTCCTCGACGCTGCTGGCGCTGCGTGACGAGAGCCCGCGCTTGGTCCAGGAAGGGATTACGCGGGCGAAAGGCAAGGGCGAGACCGCGCTTTATTGCATCTACGTCGAGGAGTGGCCCGGGCTTTTCGCCGGCGATACGCCGCACGTCCCCAACGAACAGGGAATCGCGACGCTAAAAGCGGCGCTGCAGGCGGTGCGGGAAAGCAACATCGAGATCATTCCGATCTGGACCGTATCCCACAACGCCGCGGATGCCATCGCCCACGCCGCCAAGGAGCTCGACGTGGACACGGTCTTGATCGGCGCATCGCGCCGCTCAGCCTTCTATCATATGCTGCGCGGCCACGTGCTCAAAGGCTTGACCAAAAAACTGCCCCATGACTGCCACTTGATGATCTGCAATTGATCTAAGGCCAGGAAGCGTGGAGACCAACGGAATTTTCCGGCGGAGACCGGCTCACGCCGGCCGCGCTATTGCCCTTGTCCGCATCGCGCTTCTTTGCCACAATGCCGCCATGATCATCCTGCTCTCGAACGACGACGGCATCCAATCCGAGGGGCTCACGGCCCTCGAAGACGCGCTGCGATCCGTCGCGGACATCTATACGGTGGCGCCGGACCGGGCGCAGAGCTCCATGAGCCATGCACTGACCCTGCACCGGCCGCTTCGGGTCAATGAACTCGGACCGAGGCGGCTGTCGGTCGATGGCACCCCGGTTGATTGCGTGAAGCTGGCGCTGACCGGGTTGTTGCCGGTGCGGCCCGATCTCGTGATCTCGGGGATCAACAAGGGGCCCAATCTGGGCGACGATATCATCTACTCCGGGACCGTCTCCGCCGCCATCGAGGGGGCGTTGCTCGGTTTGCCCGCCATCGCGGTGTCGCTGGTGACCTTCAAGGATTTCGATTTTCGCGCCGCCGCCGAATTTACCGCGCGCCTAATCGCGCAAGTTCAACAAATCGGAATTCCGCCGAAAACCCTGCTGAACGTCAACGTCCCTCCGGTACCCAAGGACCAACTCAAAGGATGGCGCTTAACGCGCATGGGCAAGCGCCACTACAGCGAAAATATCGTCGAGCGGGTCGATCCGCGCGGCGGCAAATATTACTGGATCGGCGGCGACGATCTCGGCTTTGCCCAGGATGAGGGCACCGATTGCATGGCGGTGCACGACGGCTTCATCTCCGTCACTCCCTTGCAGGTCGATCTGACGGATTACAAGCTAATAGAGAACAGCACTCTGCCGAGCTTCGCTTGGCCATGATGAGCCGGGCCGGTAGCTAGCCCGAGGCATTCATGGTCCGAGGAAGAATCACGACACTGTGCCAATCGAGGGGTGAGCCTGGAGGAGCGAAGGCACTGAGGATGTTCAAGGTTCAATGTTCCAAGTTCAACGTTTCAATTCGATTCCGACTTTGAGCCTTGAACTTTGAACATTGAACTCTGGATTTTCTTGCTTGCTCCGGAGGGCTCGCGCCTCGATTACTGTCATGTGTGGATAATCCAGGCTACTCCGATGCACGGCGAAAACGGCAACGAGGAGACTCGCATCGACAAGTGGCTTTGGGCCGCGCGCTTTTTCAAGACCCGCTCGCTGGCGGCCGAAGCAGTGAACGGCGGCAAAGTCGAGGTCAACGGCGCGCGCGCCAAACCGAGCCGCGCCGTCAAGCCCGGCGATGAAATCAGCGTCCGCCGCGGCCCTTATGAATGGACGGTGGTGGTTAAGCATGTGGCCAAACTGCGCGGTCCGGCGGCGCAAGCGCAACTCCTCTATCAAGAAACTGAAGCGAGCATGCGCAAGCGCGAAGCCGCGATTGCGCAACTCAGGCTCGAGCGTCCGCCGGAATTCGATCAACCCGGCAGGCCGTCGAAAAAGGATCGAAGAGCGATCACGCGCTTCACCAAGCGTGGCTGGTGAATGTCGTTTAATCCCAGTGTTGACTTAATGACTGGGAATCGGTAATTGACAACGCACCCCGATTGCCAAAGGAGATTCCATGACAAGCAGATTGATTTTCGTGGTCGTCAGCGCCGTGGCGGTCGCAATGTTGGCTGCGGTGAGCGGGCCTCTTTTCGCCCAACCCAACTCCTACTTTCAAGGCAAAAACATCATTCTCATCCAGGGACGCGAGCCGGGCGGGACCGGCGCGCTGCGGGTGCAAGCGGCGATACCATTCCTACGCAAAAATATCCCCGGCGAGCCAATCATCGTCACTCAGTTCATGCCCGGCGGCGGCGGCCGCAAGGCGACGAACTACATCGCTCGCAACGCCAAACCCGACGGCCTGACCATCGGCAACGTGGGCTCCGGCCTCATCGCCAACGCGATCCTTGGGTCGATCGGCGTCGAGTACGACATCGACAAACTCATCTACCTCGGCACTTCCAACAGCGCCGCGCAGTATGTCTTCGGGTCGGTGGCAAAACTCGGCCTGGAGAGCCTGGATAAGCTGCGCGCTCGCCCCGGCATTCGCATCGGCGCGCAGACCGTCGGCCACGACATTTATATCAACGGCCGGCTGTTCTCCTGGCTCCTCGGCCTCAAGGAGCCGCGCTTCGTCACCGGCTTTTCCGGCCCGGAACTCGACCTGGCGATGGAACGCGGCGAACTAGACGCCCGCGCAAACATTCCGGACACTATTCTTCAGCGATCCCCGGATCATGTCGAAAAACGGCTGGTGAACTATCACGCGATCATCCAGATTCCCAGGGACGATCGCCATCCTCATCCGGCTTTCAATAAGCTGCCGGAGCTAGAAACTTTCGCCAGGGCGGATCGGGAAAGAAAAATCATGACGATGTTCCGCACCTTTCGCCTGGTCGGTTCACCCTACATCCTGCCGCCCGGGACTCCACAGGAAGCGGTCGCCATCTGGCGCGATGCGATGCGCAAGACCTTCAAGGACCCGGCTTTCCTCCGCGAGTTTAAGAAGCTCTCCGCCGACGACGCCACGCCGCTCACACCCGAGGAGCAGGAAAAGGCGATCAAAGAAATTCCGCGCGACTCGGAAGTCATCGCGCTATTCAACAAGCTCGCGGGCAACGACCCGTTGCCGCCGCGCTAGGCCGATGCCGAATATCGTCGAGCCGCTCTAACGACATGACGCGTCCACCAGAATCGGAGTCCGCATGACTATGATCGATCCTAAGATGATCACCACCGCGCTGGAGCTGCCCGGCCACCGCGTCACGCGCAGCTTCGGCGTCGTGCGCGGCATCGTCGTGCGCTCGCGCAGCATCATCGGCGCGTTTGGCGCGAGCTTACAGACGCTCTTCGGCGGCAACATTGCGCTCTTCACGGACATGTGCGAGCGCGCCCGCGCCGACGCGCACCAGTTGATGGTGGAGACCCACGGACAAGCCCGTGGCACCTCTAGCGCGCCCGTGGGGCGGAATCCTGAGCAAGAGACCCCGGCCAGGGCCGGGGCTCGAGTCGAAGGGTCGAGCACGCCGCCAGCTCGGCGCCAACGCGATCATCGGCGCGTGGACTGCGCCCCATTGACTGGAGAGAAAATCTGAGAATTTGAGGGTGGGTGTGATCGGCTCACTCAGAAATTTGCTGCATGACAATCCCTCGTCCCGGGATGATCTTGAACAGATATTGGGCCGGATCAAGGGCGGTACTGCGCATCTTTTCCAAGGTCATGGTACGAACGAAGCGGCTGCTGGCCAACTCCATCTCCAAAACAATCGTCCCGGCAACCAAATACTCCTCGATTCCCCGCACGTTGCGGCCGGCCGAATGGGCGGTGACCAGGGTGGTTGTCGCCGCATGATTTTTTAGCGCGTAGAAAAGCATGCGCGCCTGATCCTGGACTCGTGCGACGGACTCGCCGGAGAAAATCAGCGGTCCCACAGGATCGATCACCACCCGCGTGGCGCCCGTTTGTTTGATCCGGTTGTTGAGCTCAGTAATGATCTTGTGCATATCGGATTTCGCCTGGTTATCGCCCGCGCGCGCGTTGATATAGCCCGACGCGTCCAAAATGAGAAATTCCTTCTTTTCGATGTAGGGCGACAAATCCCAACCGAGCGAAGCGGCTTGTTCAATGACCTCGGCAGGCTGCTCATCGATGGCAACATAGAGAGACTTTTCCCCATTCAGGAGTCCCTTATACAAAAACTGCAGACCGAATATGGTCTTGCCTGTGCCTGGCTCACCCACGATCAAATAGGACCTGCCGGCTCTTAATCCGCCTTCTACCAGAAGATCCAGTTCATCAATGCCAGTGGAGATCCGAAGTCCATTCAAAGCCATAACGATCTACTCAATGGGGTCTTTGTCAAAAGCGCGGTGCATAGCCAACGGTATCACGACGCCGCTTGGCAAGTTCGTGGAACAGGTCAAAAAGCAATTCTTTGTTTGCGAATCCCGCCGATCTCGTGGCCAACGAACAACCTAAGCCGCGGGTTTCCGGCCGCTCTTACTTTGCGTAAGGAGAGATTTCTCAGAGGGCGGTAGCTCCCTTGCGAACTTTCCACCGCCCGCTTTTCTCCCGGAGCTCGGCTCTTACGCGTTCGATCTCCGCCGACATCCGTTGCTGGAGCTGTTTCAACTGCTCTTTTTCGGCGTCGCGGGAAATGCTTTGCTCTCCCGGATTCCGCGGCGACTCCACTGTCATGGTCGTGGGATTGTCCAAGGGTTGTCCCGTCAACTGCTCGCCCCTTTGAACCATCGCTGCTTCGCTCCCCATCGCGTTCCTAACTGCCGCTTGAGCGCCGGCGGTCGCTGCTGCCTGAATCTGCGCCGCAGCGGGCTCCACCTGGGCGATGCGTTGGGTGATAATTTGCATAGTCGCTTTAAGCTCTGCCAACTCGCCGCGGCCAACTGCTGTACTCAGTTTTTGGCCGAGCTGGTTTTGCAGTTCTTCGATTTTCGCGCTGAGCGCCGCCTCGATCCCCCGGATCATCGAGTCCGTCGGTCCAAGCCTTTGCTGCTGTTCATGGACTTCGGTCTTCAGCGCCGCAATCTCCCCTCGAAGCGTGTCTCCTATTTGGTCAGTCTGATGAGCCGCGAATTCGAGCCGGCCCATGCGGGTTGAAACGTCCTGGATCGCCACCCTTAGATCGCACAGCTCACGCTCACGGCTCTCTATGACTTCTCCCCCAATCTTTTGCCCTCTTTGCAATTCGCTGATCCGCGCAACGAGCGTTTCCTCTAACCGCTTCATCTGCTCCGCCGTCGGCGCGTCGCTTACGACTACTGTCTGCGCTCGCTGCGCGGCAGATTCCACCTCGGCCATCCGTTGCGCCGCCGCGCGCATCTCCGACTTGATCTGCTCCAGCTCTCCGCTGACGCTCTCCAGGCCTCGAACTTTCGCGCTTAGTCGTTCCTCCAGATCCTGCATCTTGGAGTTTAAATTTTCCGCCGCCGCCTTCATCCACCCCGCGCCATCGCCTGTGCGGTCGTCTAGAGAACTCAGTTTTTGCCCAAGCTGGTTTTGCAGCTCTTCGACCTTCGCGCCAAGAGCCGCATCGATACCCTGGCGAGCGATCTCCACGGCCTGCCGTTCATCGAGCCGGGCTCGCAGCGCGCTCAATTCCGTCTCGATCCCCTCTCTAAGCTTGGCGGCGGATTCCGCCTCGGCGACGGCCCACGCCCGGACCTGCTCCGTGCCCGATGCCGCCCGCTCCTGCTGCCCAACCAGAGCTTGCAGGTCCGATCTGAGCTTCGCGAACTCGGCATCGAGACTCTCGACGCGAGCTTGTTCTCTGGCCAGATGGTGCCCGATCTGATCGATCTTCGGGTGGAGATTCTCCTCGATCCCTTTGATTAGGGAATCCGTGGGCGGCGTTCTCTGTCGCTGTTCATTCAGATCGGCCTGCAGCCCGGCCATCTCTGCCTTTAGACTGTCTACCAGTTGCTGCGTCCCCTGCGCTTCATTGGCGGCGAATGTTTGGGCCTGCTGCGTCGTCGATTCCTGCCGGGCAATCCTATCTGCGAGCGCGCTCAATTCCGTCTCAATGCCCTCTCTCAGCTTGGCTGCAGATTCCGCCTCGGCGACGGCCCATGCCCGGACCTGCTCCGTGCCCGATGCCGCCCGCTCCTGCTGCCCAACCAGAGCTTGCAGGTCCGATCTGAGCTTCGCGAACTCGGCAGCGAGACTCTCGACGCGAGCTTGTTCTCTGGCCAGATGGTACCCGATTTGGTCGATCTTCGGGTGGAGATTCTCCTCGATCCCTTTGATAAGAGAGCCCACGAGCTGCGTGTTTTGCCGCTGTTCTGTCAGGTCGGCTTGCAGCCCGGTCATCTCTGCCTGCAGACACTCCTCCCGCTGCTGCGTCCGCTGCGCTTCATTGGCGGCGAATGCTTCGGCCTGCTGCGTTGTCGATTCCTGCCGGGCGATCCTATCTGCAAGCGCGCTCAGCTCGGACCTGAGCTGTCCCGTATCTTCGCGGCCTCCCTCGAGATTTCGCAGCTTCTCGCCTAATTGATTCTCCAGCTCCGTCATCCTGGGGCCGAAGCTTTGGTCTAGCGTCTTAATCCAACCTGTGAGCTCGCCGTCCCGGCCCTCCAGGGTGCTCAGCTGTTGTCCGAGTTGGTTTTTAAACTCTTCAATTCTCGCGCCGAGCGCCGCTTCGATTCTCTCGATGGCGAGGTCCTTGTCCCGACGGTCATGGAACTGATCGCGCAGCGCAGCTATTTCCGTTTTTAGTCCCTCGCTCAGCTTCCCCGCCGACTCCGTCTCACTTTTGACCCATGTTCGGAGCTGTTGTGCAACGGATTCCGCTTCCGCCAACCGCCCGCCGAGCCCCAGAAGTTCCGTTTCAATTCCCCTGAACTGCGCGTCCCGACCCTCCAGACGCTCTTGCCCCTTGGCTATCTGATCCTGCAATGCTTGAATCTTTGCGCTATGTGCCGCCTCGATTCCCCGAATCACCGAGTCCGCCGGCTCAAGCTTACGCTGCTCCACAAGCTCGAACTTGAGCGCCGCGAACTCGCCTCGAAGGTTGTCGCTGGCCTGCTCGCTCCGTTGTCCGGCCGATTCCACCTGCCCGATCCGCCCGGTTAAACTCCGCAGTTCTGCCCTAAGGTCGCTTAGCTCACGCGCGCGGGCCGCTAAAACTTCTCCGCCGGTCTCTTGCGCACCTTGCAATTCGCCGATCCGCGCGACGAGCGTTCCCTCTAACCGCTTCAGCTGCTCCGCCGTCGGCGCGTCGCTGACAACGACCGTCTGCCCGCGTTGCGCGGCGAATTCCACGTCGGCCATACGCTGCGCCACCGCGCGCATCTCCGACTTAAGATGCTCTAGTTCCCCACTGCCGCGCTCGATCACGCGCAGCTTGTCGCTCAGCCAGCCTTCCAAAGACTGGAAATTCACGGAGACATTTTCGAGCAGTTTTTCGATGGTTGAATGGCGCGCATCAAGGCGGCTTTGCCGTTCGCCAAATTGAGTTTGTAGTGCGATGAGCTCCGCGCTAAACGCTTCCTTGAGCTGTGTTTCCCGGCCATCCAAACGACCCTGTGCCTTCGCTATGTGATCCTGCAACTCTTGAATTCTGGTGCCCAGCGCCTCTTCGATCCTCGGAATCACCGAATCTGCCGGCTGAAGCCTACTTCGCTGCTCTACTAGCTCTGCGTTGAGCGCAGCGATTTCCCCGCGCAGGAGGTTACCGAACCGCTCCGTTTGCTGCCCGGCCGCTTCGACCAGACTCATGCGCTTGGCAAAACCTTGAAGCTCGGCCTGTAAAGCGCTTAGCTGGCGTACGTAGCTTTCTGGTATTTCGTCCCCAATCTTCTGTTCCTTTTGCAGTTCAGTGATCCGCGCAACCAGCGTCTCCTCTAACCTCTTCAATTGCTCCGCCGCCTGCGCGTCGCTTGCGGCCAATGCCTGAGCAACTCCAAAGTCGACTCCGGCTTTGCCGACCAGCCAGCCAACCAACATGTCTTTCCCTTTGCCCATTTGATTTTCCCGCGGGCTAAGAGGGTTGTCAGTTCTTTGATCAAAAAGTGCCACGCAATTCGCTCCTGAGCATGTAGAAATTAGGCCAAGCGCCGAATCGGCGAAAACATTCATCCGGCCTCAGAGCCAAATTCATGCCACTCACCCGGCCGGAGCGAAATGCCATAAAAACCAAGGGGGCTGTCCTTTCGGGAAAGATTTAATCGATCACAGTGGAACGTTATTGGACAATCCAGGACGTTTTGCTGACACCAAGGAACTCACACCGATTCGAACAGACTTCCCGTAGCGCACGGCTATGGCATCTTACATTTTTGTACGGTTTTGGTGGTCGTCGACAGTAAATGTCACTATTCGCTGACAGGATTTAGCTTATTTCCAGGTAGTTACGCTCCTGGCAAATATCTTGCTGCCAATGTCGTGGATCTAAACCCTACGGTTCTCAACTCATGAGGTATACCCGCGCGAGAGTCCGAAGAGAAAGGTGAGCAAGAGCATGGCGCATAGAAAAATCCTGCTGGTGGATGATTCCGAAACTATCCTCATGATGGAACAGATGATCTTGCAGAAAGAATCTTACGAGGTCGTGATGGCAAGAGACGGGGAAGAGGGCATCGCAAAAGCCGTGGAGATGAAACCCGATCTGATCCTCATGGATGTTGTGATGCCGGGAATGAACGGCTTTGAGGCCGTCAAGTGGTTGCGGCAACAGGAGGAAACCAAGTCCGTGCCCATCGTCATGGTGACGACCGAGGCGGAGATGGAGAGCATGGAGGCCGGTTATGTAAGCGGCTGCAACGACTATGTTGTAAAGCCGATTGACCGTCTCGAACTTCTGACCAAGGTCAAAAACCTCCTCAGCGAATAACTCGAACTGCCCGGCGATGCAAAAAAGTTATCGGTCACAAACAATCGTGCAACGAAAGCCTCTGTAAGTTCCACGATAATGCAGCAAGAAACCAGAGCAAACGTCACCTCTGTCGGCATGGAGAAGCTCCCTGCGGATGGCGGGCGTTCAAGAATTTATCTTCACCCCGGCCAGCTCTTTGCTTCAGCCGAGCGCTCCGCCGTAAGCACTATCCTAGGATCCTGTGTGGCGGTCTGCCTGTGGGACCCCATTTCAAAAGTTGGCGGGATTAACCACTATCTCCTGCCGCTATGGACCGGGCAGGGCACCGCCTCCCCTCGCTTTGGCAACGTAGCCGTCCAGGATCTTCTCAATAGACTTCTTGAACTCGGCAGCCAGAAGCCCCGTCTCCAAGCGAAACTCTTCGGCGGTGCCTGTGTCATTGAGGCCTTCCGGGAGAGAGAAAACCACCTCGGCACGAAGAACGTCCAGGCGGCCGAAGAGCTATTGGAAAAGGAAGGTATCCCCTTGGTAGGGCACGATGTGGGAGGTTGCAGAGGTAGGAAGTTGATCTTTCACACTGACAACGGCACCGCTTGGGTAAAACAATTATAGGGAACCCTTAATGGAGATCGATCTAGACGCGATCCTGCTCACATTTTCAGCGGAAACCGAAGAGCGGCTCGGTGAGATGGAAGAGGCGCTCATCGCCCTTGAGGTCTATCCCGAGGACGAAAAACCTCTCGAGGCGATTTTCCGTGGCGCTCATACCATCAAAGGCAACGCGGCCAGCCTAGGATTTTCCCCAGTAGCTAAATTCGCCCATGCTTTTGAGGAGCTGCTGCAGCGCTTCCGTAGTCGCGCGGTTACCGTCACCCGAGAACGCATCACGCTGCTGTTACGATCGGTAGACGCTCTCCGTCAGATGGTGCCTGAGGCCATAACCGGCGCCGAGGAGTTGCGGCCGGAGCACTCGGCCCTCTTACAGCAGCTCGCCACTGGCAATCCGTCCGGTGCCACGGAGGAGCCGGTCACCGTTTCGGCTGGGACCGTCCACCGATCCAAACCTTTCGGACGCCGCCGGGAGGACTTCCAGGCGTGGATGGAAGGTACTGGCACGATCCGAGTGGACACTCAAAAACTGGACCGCATGCTCAACCTGGCTGGAGAAATCGCCGTCGCTCATGGGCGGCTCCAAGAAGCTCTGGAGACCCGGGCCCAGGAAGGAAAAGAAGCGCTCGAGGCCCAGGGGCTAGTGGAACGTCTCTCTCTGGACCTCCAGGAACAAATCATGAAGGCCCGTATGGTGCCAATAGGCCCCATTTTCCGCCAGTACATCCGGATGGTGCGCGACGTGGCACAGGCGACCGGAAAAGTCGCCCGACTGGCGATGGGCGGGGAAAGCGTCGAGATCGATCTGAGCGTGGTCGAGCACCTCAAGGATCCGCTCACCCACATGATCAGGAATGCCTTGGACCACGGGATTGAGACTCCGGAGATACGCCAAGCCCAAGGCAAAGACCGCTGTGGTCTCATCACTCTTAGCGCTTCCCATGATGGCGCCAACATCGTCATCCAGGTAAAGGACGACGGGGCCGGCCTGAGCCGTGAGCGGATCGTAGAGCGAGCGCGGTCGCTGGGAATGATCGCGGAACCAGAGAAACTGGCGGACCAAGATCTCTATCAATTTATCTTCGAGCCGGGTTTTTCCACCGCGGAGACGATCACAGACATCTCCGGGCGAGGTGTCGGCATGGACGTGGTCCGGCGCAACATCGAAGCTCTGCGGGGTTCCGTGAACATCGACAGCCAACGCGGCAGGGGCACGACTATCACCATCCGTCTACCGCTGACCTTGGCAATCATCGATGGGTTTGGCGTTGGGGTCGGCGATGAGACCTACGTGGTACCCATGCACACAGTACTCGAGTGCCTTCAACTGCCCGCCGAGGAGCAGCATCAGGGTAACCGTTTTGGTGTGATCAACCTGCGTGGGGAGCCCTTGCCCTATGTTCGCTTGCGCGATTGGTTTGACATACCGGGCTCGCGTCGAAATCGGGAAAACATCGTGGTCGTCGCAGTGGATTGTGTGAAAGCGGGGCTGGTCGTCGACAGCCTATTAGGCGCGCGCCAGACGATCATCAAACCGCTGGGCGAGAAATTTAAGGACGTGCGCGGCATCGCGGGCTCGGCCATTCTTGGCAATGGCCGCGTGGCGCTGATTGTCGACGTGCAAGGTTTGTTACGCGACGTGATTCGCTCGCAGGGAGATACGGCAGCGCAGCCCGCAGAGCACTACCGAGCCGACGTAATTAGAACCGGTGATAACAACCTACCGCAATGTGATCAGATGGGGGCAACATGAATGAAATGGAAAACGGATTAGAACAGACTCAGTATCTAACATTTCAGCTGGCCGGCGAGGAGTACGCCATCGGCATCCTGCAGGTCAAGGAAATTATCGCCTACGGCACCCTCACCAAGGTTCCACAGACGCCCCGCTCGATCCGCGGCGTCATCAATCTCAGGGGCAACGTCGTTCCGGTCGTAGATCTAGCTCTCAAGTTCGGTCTGCCTCCTAGCCCGATCACCGACCGCAGTTGCGTCATTATCGTCGAGACCAACCCGGAAGGAGAGAAAATCGTGATCGGTCTCGTCGCCGACTCCGTCAGCCAAGTCATCGACCTGCCGGCACAAGATATCTTGCCTGCTCCCGCGTTCGGTACCCATATCCGGCTCGATTTCTTGCGCGGCATGGGCAAGGCAGGACAAAAGTTCGTCCTGGTCCTCGATATCGACAAGGTACTCTCCGCCGAGGATACCGCCGTTACGGGGGGGCCTAATAACCCTCATCCCGAGGCACCGTTGAACAAAGACGCCGCTCATCCGGATCAGTGATGGAGTTATAAGAGGACTAGGTGGACCTGGTTGTGAACATAGAATTGAGGCTCGGATATTTCATTTCGGTAAAACTCTTAGTGCGCTCTAAGAGCAGGGGGGCGAAATGTTACGCTGGATGAGCAGGCATTTCAAAATCCGTACAAAGTTCTACCTCCTTTGCGGCTTTTTCCTATCAGGCTATGCGGTTTGCGGTTCCGTGATCTACACCACGTTGGCAGGAGAAGCCGCCGCGGGTGGCACGACATTCAATTTTGTCCTTGCGCTCGCAATCGCCTTTGCCATCGTGGGCTGCCTCATAGGTTGGTGTTTAGCCCATAGTATTAGCCGGCACCTGCTCAATTTCGCGCACCGGTTCAATACTCACAATCACGGGCGATCGGGGCTGTTGAAATGGGTTAAAGCGGTAGACCGCAGTGATGAACTCGGCGAACTCGCTCGATCTTACAATGCCTTTGCCGATAACTTTTACCAGGCCGTCGAAAAGGTGTTTTCGGCGGCAGAATCTCTCTCATCAGCCTCAGCGCAAGTTTCCTCTTCCGCCCAGGTGCTCTCCGCAGGCACCAACGAACAAGCCGCCGCGGTTGAGGAAACGACTTCGAGCCTGGAAGAAATGAACGCGTCGATCACTCTAAACGCCGACAATTCCCGCCAGATGGAACAGATGGCCGTAAAAGGTGCCAGAGACATGGAGGACGGCAGCACCGCTGTCAGGGAAGCCGTCGCGGCTATAAAAACCATCGCCGAGAAAATTTCCATCATCGAGGAAATCGCCTACCAAACTAATCTGCTGGCTTTGAACGCCGCCATCGAGGCGGCCAGAGCGGGAGAACACGGTAAGGGCTTCGCTGTCGTTGCCACCGAAGTGAGAAAGCTCGCCGAGCGCAGCCAGGGTGCCGCCCAGGAAATCAGTTCCTTGGCCTTATCAAGTGTCAAAGTCGCGGAACATTCAGGTGAAGTCTTAAGCGAGTTAGTCCCCTCAATCCGAAAGACCGCGGAGCTGGTACAGGAAGTGGCCACGGCTTCCAGGGAGCAAGGCGCCGGTGTAGCTCAGGTGAACAAAGCGATGGCTCAGGTCGATCAAGTCACCCAGAGAAATGCCGCGGCCGCCGAAGAACTTTCCAGCACGGCTATTCAAATGGCGAATCAGGCGGAAGATTTACAACAATTGATGAGGGTGTTCCGCGTTGACGGCAAAGAAGAGTCCGGAAGTTATCCACATCGGAGCGTGAACTCCGATGTTGCGCGGGCCCCGGCCTCGAACGGATTGATCGTCTCGAGAGTGGCGGCGAGGCCAAGAGAGACGCCGGGGAACGGAGCCGATCGGGCTCGTTCTCCAACTCAGTCGAGAGCTGGCCGGTTCCCGCCGATGCACCCTTGAAAGACGAGAAGCGATGGGAAACCGGCAACGCAAGCGGGACTAGAACTGCGAAGCTTCGAGGTTATTCGTAGAGGCAAAGACGATGTTGAGAATGATAAGGCATCTCCGAGTGAGAACGAAGTTCTTGCTTCTTTTCGGCTTTCTTGCGCTCGGTTACGCCGTCTTGGGAGCTCTAGTCTATAGCTCTTTACCCTCACTCGGCATGCCGTTGAACCAATCTGAAATCCTTTTCCCGTTCGCGTTGGGTTTCGCGATCCTGATGATCGGCTTGTTACTCGCGGTCTACCTTGCCGGCAGCATCATCCGACCGTTGGCCACGCTCACGAACACGCTTGCGGACCTTCACCGAGGAGAGAGTGGACTCCTCTATTGGACTAAATCGCAAGATCGCAGTGATGAGATCGGTGAACTCGCTCGCTCGTTTAATGCTTTTGTCGGCCGACTCGCGGAAATCGTTGGCCAGGTGAATGGCAGGGCAGAGGCAGTGTCCTCCGCCTCTGCGCAGGTTTTTTCCTCCGCCCAGTTATTGTCCCATGGCACCAGCGAGCAGGCCGCTTCAGTGGAAGAAACAACTTCCAGCCTCGAACAGATGAACGCGTCGATTACCCAGAACGCGGACAACTCCCGCCAGATGGAACAGATGGCTTTGAAGGGCGCCAAGGAAATGGAGCAAAGCTCCAAAGCGGTGCGCGAATCGGTCGAGGCGATGAAAACCATCGCCGAGAAGATTTCTATTATCGAGGAAATCGCCTATCAGACAAATCTTCTGGCGCTCAACGCCGCCATCGAGGCGGCGCGCGCCGGGGAGCATGGCAAGGGCTTTGCGGTGGTCGCCACCGAAGTGAGAAAACTCGCTGAGCGCAGCCAGAACGCCGCTCAGGAGATCAGCAGTCTCAGCTCTTCCAGCGTAAGAGTGGCGGAAAGCTCCGGGGAACTGCTCAAAGAACTCGTGCCGTCGATCAGAAAGACGGCGGAGTTAGTGCAGGAGGTGGCCACGGCGTCGCGGGAACAAGCTACCGGGGTAGCGCAGGTGAACCAGGCGATGAGTCAGGTGGATCAGGTCACGCAGAGAAATGCTTCGGCGGCTGAAGAGTTATCGAGCACGGCAGAGGAGATGGCCAGTCAGGCGGAGAACTTGCAACAGTTGATGAAGGTGTTTCGCGTCGACTTCGAAGCGGAGCCCGGAAAGCATAAGGCTCACGGAGCGGTCCCTGATGCTGCGCGGGCCCCGGTCTCGAACGGGTTGATCGTCTCGAGGGTGGCGGCCGGGCCGAGGGAGATGCATCGGAACGGGAAAAACCGGGCTATTTCTCCATCTCACTCGAAGGCTGGCCCGTTCTCGCAGCCGCGTCATTCAAACATAAAGAGCAATGCCAGGACGGGTCATAGCGTGATCGAACTGCCGCCAGTCACACCGGAAAAGCAATCACTCAGGGCTTCTCAGAAGGGCGACAACGTTTAGCTCGAGTTCGGCAAGGGCAAGAATGACAGGAGAAAAACATGGATAGAACCAAGACGATTCGTGCAGACGGCAATGATCGCGGCACGAGCTTCTCGGATGTCTCACCCCCCCCGCAGAAATCGATTCGGGTAGAGAAGAAATATCTTGCGGTGGGCGTGCTAGTTTTGCTGGCCGGTTGGATAACCCTGATGGCATCCATGGGGTGGATCGAATTGGGACTCCCGGTTACCTCTGGCGCACCTCAGGCAGCTCCCCAGTTTACTGTCGTCAATGCGCAAGAGCTTAAGAATTGGCTCGACCAGGGCAGCGCGTTTGCCTTGATCGACGCGCGTTCGCCTGCGGAGTTCACAGCCGGCCATATTCCCACGGCAGTGAACAGACCCCTGGGCCGCGCCCCGAATATGGGTTCCGAGCACCAGGGGCAACATGTCCGGCTCGTTTTTTACTGCGCCGGATCTTTCGAGAGTCGCTATAGCCCCTGCGCGCGGGCCATCAGGCAAGCCCTTCGGAGCGGTTCCCAGCAGGTTTATTGGTTCCAAGGAGGAATGACGGCTTGGCTGGCTCAAGGATATCCCGTCAAAAGATCCTCATAATCAGAATAAAAAGGAGCGAGCAACAATGACACAGCTAAAAAAGAGCCTTAAGATCAAAGTAGCGCTGGGCATCGCCGCCCTGCTGCTTTTCGTGCTCGGCGCTACCACCTGGGTCAGCATCGCGTTTTTTACAAAGGAATACCTCACCTGGATCGAGGCACGCTCCGAGGTGCTCGCCAAGCCTCTGAAAGATCGCATCAAGGACCTGATATCCCTAGTCGGGTACAACCCGACTGTCTTCATCGTTTTAAAAGGCGATGTGGCTCAATTGCTAAAGGAGAACCGCGAGCTTTCCCACGTGGCCATCTATGATTCGGCGGGTAAGCTCGTGCTTCACAGCGACGCGGAGCAAGAAAAACAGCAGAAAGTCCACGCTGGAGTTCAGAGAACTCTTGAACAGCGGCCACAAAAGCCGGTTACGCTTTTCTTGGACGGGAACTATCACACGTTTATTCCTGTGGTGCACGAGAAGGGAGCGCTCTATCTCTCATTAGGTTCCCGTGGCGAAATGGTCGCGGCGGTTCGGTCAGGAATCATGCGCAGGTTCCTTATTCTAGCCTTGATTGCCCTTTTCCTCTGTGGCGCTGGGGTTTACTTTCTCATTCAACGTTGGGTCTCCGGACCGATCGACAGTTTGGTCTCGAGAGCCCGGCGGATCGCTGAAGGCGATCTCAGCCGCGCACTGGCTCAGCGGCGCGACGATGAGATCGGCCAAGTGGAATCGGCCTTCGCCCAGATGATCGACGGTCTTCAGGGTGTCGTCTTGCAGGTACAGTCGGCGGCCAACGCCGTCTCTTCAGCTTCGGCACAGGTTTCTGCATCAGCGGACAACCTTTCTGCGGGCACCAGCGAGCAAGCCGCCTCGGTGGAAGAAACCACCTCTAGCCTGGAACAGATGAACGCGTCGATTACCCAAAACGCGGACAACTCCCGCCAGATGGAACAGATGGCTTTGAAGGGCGCCAAGGAAATGGAGCAAAGCTCCAAGGCGGTGCGCGAATCCGTCGAGGCGATGAAAACCATCGCTGAGAAGATTTCTATCATCGAGGAAATCGCCTACCAGACAAATCTTCTGGCACTCAACGCCGCCATCGAAGCGGCCAGAGCGGGAGAACATGGCAAGGGCTTCGCCGTGGTTGCCACCGAAGTGAGAAAACTCGCTGAGCGCAGCCAAAACGCCGCTCAGGAGATCAGTAGTCTCACCTCCTCCAGTGTCAGAGTCGCGGAGAAGTCGGGGCAGTTATTGGAAGAGTTAGTCCCGGCGATCCGAAAAACGGCGGAATTGGTGCAGGAGGTGGCCACGGCATCACGGGAACAAGGTACCGGAGTGGCGCAGGTGAACAAGGCGATGAGTCAGGTGGATCAGGTCACGCAGAGAAATGCTTCGGCGGCCGAAGAGTTATCGAGCACGGCAGAGGAGATGGCCAGTCAGGCCAAAAGCCTGCAGCAGTTGATGAGCTTTTTCCGCGTCGATGAAAACGACTCTTTGCCGCCAGCGGGCAGTTTGGTCTCCCGGCCAAAGGCGTCGGTTTCAGAGCGGCAGCCATTCCAGAGTATGGCGGCCTCGGCTGAAGCGGTCAGCCGGGGGGAGAGAAACGGGAAAGGAGCGGAGGCTGTTCTGCGCCCCGGAGAGCATGACTTCACTCGCTGGACCGAATTGTAGGGACACTACGGACAGGACCGATTAGTCGGATCGGCTCGGAACGTTTAGATTAAGGAAAAGCTTTGCAACTGTGACGACGAATCAAGGATATACATGTCCGCCGGCTCCGGCGGAGCGGGCCGTGCAGCCGGTGACTGACAAGGAGTTCGGCCTGTTTCAAAAGCTGATCTACGAGAAGGCGGGGATCTATCTCGCCGCGCCGAAAAGAGCCCTGGTCGATGCGCGCCTGGCAAAACGCATACGCGAACTGGGCCTCGACTCCTTCGCGGCGTACTACCACCATGTGGTCGAGGATCGGGATGGCGCGGAACTCATACAGCTGCTCGACCGCATCTCAACCAACGAGACCCACTTCTTTCGCGAGCCGCGCCAGTTTGAGTTCCTCGAAACGCAAATCGTCGCCGACTGGACCGCTGAGGCCGCCGCGGGAATGAGATCGCGGCGCATTATCGCATGGAGCGCCGGCTGTTCGACCGGGGAGGAACCCTATTCCCTGGCGATGACGCTGTGGGAGCACTTTCCGCCCTCGGCCGGATGGGAGATCGCGATCCTGGCCACCGACCTCTCGACCCGCGTGCTCGATTGCGCGCGCGCGGCGATCTGGCGCATCGCGAAAGCGGAAGAGATCCCGCCGAACTACTTGAAACGTTTCATGCTCAAGGGGATAGGCGCACAAGCGGGGAAAATGAAAATGTCACCTGAGATCCGCTCCATGGTGCGCTTCGAACGCGTAAATCTAAATGATGATGTTTATCCCGTGAGCGGCAGCTTTGATCTGATCTTGTGCCGCAACGTGCTCATCTATTTCGACGGTCCGTCAAGGTTGCGGGTGATCCACCGACTGCTGAATCATCTGGCCCCTTCCGGATATTTATTTGTCGGCCACGCCGAGAGCCTGACCGGCGTCACCGACCGGGTACGCCCGGTCATGCCAACGGTCTATGTTCATGCCGGGAACCAGCACTCATTGAATCCTGAAATGAATGCCCATCCGTGGAGAGTGGGGGCAATGCCATGATTTCCGGCAATCGCCATCCCATACATGTTTTGGTCGTGGACGATTCCGCCGTGGTGCGTGAAGTCATGACCGGAGTCCTGTCACAGGAAACTGGCATGCGGGTAGTGGCAGCGGCGGATCCGATAATCGCGATGCAGAAGATGCGCCATCAAAGGCCCGATGTCATCGTCCTCGACCTGGAAATGCCACGGATGGATGGCCGCACCTTCCTTCACAAGATCATGACGGAAGACCCGATCCCCGTGATTATTTGTTCCGCCCACACGGGCCAAGAGACCTCCCTTGGCCTTCAAGCCCTGGAAGAGGGCGCCGTGGACGTGGTGACGAAGCCTCGTTTGGGGGTTCGGGAGTTCCTCCATGAGTCAGCCGTGACACTCATCGATGCCGTGCGGGCCGCCGCTGGCGCCCATCCCAGGCAGCGGCGCGCGGCTTTCCAGCCTTCGCTCCCACGGCGCAGCGCCGATGCCGTCCTCCCAGGGGGGGGAAAACCGGCGCCGGGCCGCGTGAGCCACAACCTGGTGGCCATCGGCGCCTCCACGGGAGGCACCGAGGCCTTGCGGCTGGTGCTCGAAGCGATGCCTGTTCACGCGCCCGGGTTAGTTGTCGTGCAGCATATGCCTGAAGGTTTCACGACTGCATTCGCCCGGCGCTTGAACGAACTATGCCGGATCGAAGTGAAAGAGGCGGCCGATGGCGACCGGGTCGTCGCCGGTCGCGCCCTTATCGCGCCAGGGAACCGCCATACGCTCGTCCACCGCGATGGCACCCAATATAGCGTCGAGGTGATCGATGGGCCGCTCGTCTCCAGGCACCGGCCCAGCGTAGATGTGCTCTTTCGGTCGGTCGCGAAGGCGGCTGGTTCGAACGCCATCGGCGTCATCATGACCGGAATGGGGAGTGACGGAGCCGAGGGGTTGCTGGCGATGCAACATGTGGGAGCAGTGACCATCGCGCAGGACGAGGCGTCATGCGTCGTCTTTGGCATGCCGAAAGAAGCGATCGAGCGGGGCGCCGTGAACCAGGTCGCCACCCTCTCGCACATTCCCAAGCTTATCTTGAGCGCGGTCAATGGCACCCAACGGGCGGCCGACGCAACTAGCAATAAAAGTAATTGACGATGTCTCTGAAAAAAGAGTTTGCCTTGAATCACTGAAATCAATCCAAGAATGAATCGACCGGAAAGGAGAATACCATCGTGACAGAAACGAAAAAAGTGAAGGTTTTGGCGGTAGACGATTCGAAGACCATGCTGGCAATGATCTCAGCTCAACTAAAGGGGAGCGACTTTGAGGTGGTCGCCACGGCAAGCAGCGGACCTGAAGCTTTGGAGAAATATAAGCAGCACAAACCGCACCTGGTGTTATTGGATATCGTTATGCCGGAGGTTACCGGCGTCGATACGCTCGAACGACTGCTCCGCACCGACGCCAGAGCTTGCGTGGTAATGGTGAGC
>Ga0326597_10003128_pt1 | contig 24131 bp, 23 predicted proteins | sample RVTome_12_FD_203789 | JGI IMG/M metagenome (GOLD analysis project Ga0326597, IMG submission 203789) | Soil microbial communities from uranium-contaminated site in the Upper Colorado River Basin, Wyoming, United States - RVT100D185 | ecosystem: Environmental > Terrestrial > Soil > Contaminated >... | reverse complement strand
TGATCCAGCTGGCTCGCAACAGCCTCAAGGCTTCGTTCCTGACCGAAACCGACCCGATTTTCGCAGAATTCGAACAGGGTGCCACAGCCATGGAGTTGGTCGAATAACCAGTTGAGCCGACCGCCTGCCTCATGGCCGTTGCTGCGAAGGACTGAAGCCACTCCGCTCATCGGCTGGTGGGTGTACCTGACAGACCGATCGTCTCCTTCACGGGGATAGTCTGAAGTTCCCCTATCGTGGGTATACCCATGCAGCTTGACATCACGCCTGAAGCCATTGCCCTGGTCCGCCGGAAGGGCGGGGTCATGGCCATCGACTTCATCCCCCCGATCAGTTGAGGCGGAAAGCTTCAGGTGTCGGTCGACATCTACCTCAAAGGCAAAGATCTCAGCCCGTACCAACGGCTGGAAGTAGATGGTGTCGAACTGCATGTATCCCCGGCACTGGCGACGTGGGCAGATCGAGCCTCGGTGACGGTCAGGTCGGGAGCACTCGGCAAGAAGTTCGAGATTCTTGCCGACCATAAACATCAACCGACGTGAAGTCATTGATGGAGCGCCGGTCGGTGCTCTCGAGTGTTCGTCGGACCAACGACTCGCAGATGAGAGACGCAGGTTTTACAATCCGTAAAGTGACCGCGAGAGGATGACATGGATCTAGCTGCCGAGTTTCTGGTGGAGCCTTTCTCAGCAGGAGGGCCGGGGCCCCACGTGCGGGCGGCAGTTCGAGCTGTCGAGTCGACCGGACTGGTTGTGGAGGTCGGCCCCTTCGGCAACACCACCACCGGCGAAGCGACCATGGTTCTGACCGCGGTTGGGGCAGCCATGGCTGCGGCTCTCGATGCCGGAGCTACCCGGGTAAGCCTCAGCATTGTCCGTCGCGAAACCCCTAACCCATGAACGTTCGGACAACGTTCGCGGCGGCCCTCGAACCACTGTTACGGGTTATCGGTGCGACCGCGATCGACGTCGCAGACGCGACCGATTCTGACGTCGTACTGGAATGGGCCGGCCGGCCGGCCGTGGCGATTCACCTCGATTTTGCCGAAACGACCGCCGCTCAGGTCCGCGGCGTAGAAGCCGAATTCGGGGCCCCACTCTCAGACCTAACCCGCGAGCAGAAACAGATCGCGGTGCGGATCCTCGACGAACGAGGAGCCTTTGCGCTCCGAAAAGCCATCGAAGACGTCGCTGATGCGATGGGCGTCAGCCGCATCACGATCTACAACTATCTCAATGCGATCAGAGAGCCTGAATGATGTTCCCTGGTAGGCCAACCGAAACCAACCAATCCAGCGTCCCCGAAGGAGCATCGTGACAACTTCCATCATGGGTCTCTTCGACACCGTCGTCGACGAGCAGGCCCTCTCCAACACCGTCGAGCGTTTTCGGGAACGTGAGATCGCGCTTCCGACGTTCGCCCAACTCGCCGATCCGTCGACGATGCCCGACGGCGTCGCAGATGCACTTGCCAGGGTTGGCCCGGATGATCCTGACCCTCGCAATCTGTGGCGGGTCAACTGGTACAACGATGACCGGCGGACCGGCCGAACGGATGTCCCGGAGTACCTCGAAATACCGAGCGAATTGAGCGGGGTCGATGTCCGGATCCTCATGGCACTTGGGAATAAGTTCCCGATGATCCGCGCCCATAAGGTACTGGCGGCCTACGCCTGCCTGGCGCCTCGCATCGTCACCGGGGCGTTTGATCCGACCCGCCATCGGGCTATCTGGCCGTCGACCGGCAACTATGCCAGGGGGGGTGTCGCCATCAGCCGAATCATGGGCTGCCGGGGGATGGCGGTCTTGCCGGAAGGCATGAGCCAGGAACGGTTTGACTGGCTCAACGAATGGACTGCTGGTCCGGAGGACATTCTGCGGACGACCGGGACGGAATCCAACGTCAAAGAGATATATGACGCCTGTAACGAACTGGCCAAAGATCCGACCAACGTGGTCTTGAACCAGTTCTCGGAGTTCGCCAACCATCTCGGGCACTACTACGTCACCGGGCGGGCGCTCGAACACATCTACGAAGCCGCCGGTGGAGGAAACCTGGTGGCGTTTGTCTCGGCGTCCGGGTCGGGGGGAACGATCGCGGCAGGCGACTACCTCAAGGAACGTCATGGATCTCGGATCGTGGCGGTCGAGGCCCTGGAGTGTCCCACGATGCTCTACAACGGATATGGTGAGCACAACATTCAGGGCATCGGCGACAAACACATTCCGCTCATCCAGAACGTCATGAATACAGATGATGTGGTGGCTATCACCGACCAGGCCACCGACACGCTATTGCTGCTGTTCAACACCCCTGCCGGTAAGCAATATTTGGTCAGTCAGGGACTCGAGCCGGGCTTCGTAGATCAGCTCCAACATCTCGGTTTCTCTTCAATCGCCAACCTGCTGGCGGCCATCAAAGTAGCCAAATTGCACGGTTACGGAACCGGCGACGTCATTGTCACCGTGGCGACCGACGGGTTCGAACTGTACAGATCGGAAGTGGACAAGATCGCCTCCCGGGACCATCCAGGTGGCTTCGGCGAGACGGCTGCCGCGGCAGCCCATGCCCGGTTCCTCGCAGGCATCGATACCGATCACACGGTCGACATCGGGGCGATCGGGAGGAACCGGATATTCAACCTCGGTTACTACACCTGGGTCGAGCAGCAGGGCGTCGATTTCGAGTCGTTCGAAGCAAGACGATCACAGAAGTTCTGGAAGGACCTCCATGGACAGGTCCAACGGTGGGACGCCCGGATCAGCGAATTCAACACGAGGACCGGGGTCACGGTTGCCAGATAATCCGTTCCTCCGGTATCGCCATCGCCTTGATTCCTACCGGCGCGCCATCGAACACGGCTGGAGTGATGAGCGCTTCACCGAGCTCGTGACCCAAATGGATGAGGCGATCGCTTCGGTTGATGGCCATGGCTTCGAGATAACCCCGCTCACGGCGTACGGTCAGCTCCACCCGGGTGGCGATGAGGTCTGGGTGAAAGACGACACAAACAACGTCGGTGGATCCCATAAGGCCCGCCATCTCTTTGGCGTCGCGCTCGCTGAATCGGTCGATGGGTCCGGCGCCGGAGAACTGGCAATTGCGTCATGTGGGAACGCAGCCATCGCAGCCTCTGTCATCGCCCGGGCCGTCGGTCGGCCCCTACGCGTCTTTATCCCGACCTGGGCAGACCAGGCGATCGTCGATGTTCTCCTCACAAACATGGCGCAGATCGAGATCTGTCCGCGACGGCCAGATGAGGCGGGCGACCCGACGTACTTGCGGTTTCTGGAAGCGGTCTCAACAGGATCGACTCCTTTCTCAGTACAGAGCACGGCTACGCCATCGACGCTCGACGGTGGGCGGACAATGGGGTGGGAACTGGCCGAACAGCTAGTCGAGGCGGACGTCACGGGCGAAGTGGGACTCTTTATCCAGGTAGGCGGAGGGGCGCTCGCCGCCGCCACCTGGCAAGGGATTACGGAGGGTCTCGGCCAACAGTCAGACATCAAACCGGTCTTGTTCGCCGTCCAAACCGAAGCCTGCGCTCCCCTGGCGCGGGCGTGGGGTCAACTGATCGACGAAGTCGGCGTTGATCCGGCCGCCCGTCTAGCCGCCGCCTCCGCCAATCCCGACAGGTTTATGCGGCCCTGGGAGCCGATCGGACCGTCGGAGGCGACCGGCATCCTTGATGATGTGACATACGATTGGCTTCCGATCGTAGCCGGCATGCTCGAATCGGGCGGCGAGCCGATCATGGTCGACGAAACGACTGTCGTCGCCGCCAACCAACGGGGCCGGGCCATCACTCACATCGACGTCGAACCGACTGGCACCGCCGGCTACGCCGGCCTATTGGCAACCCGCCGCCCCGGCCAGGCAGCTGTCCTCTTCACTGGCGTCACCCGCTTCTGATCCACGAGGTAACGTCGCGGGATGGAATTCTCTGAGGTCCTTGCCAAACGACGAATGGTTCGCAACTACACAGACGAGCTCGTCAGTCAAGAACAGCTTGCGCGAATCGTGCAGGCCGGCACGAGGGCTCCGAGCGCCGGCAATACCCGCGGTCAGTCATTTGTCGTGGTGACCGATCAACAGACCCGCAAGGCCATCGCCCTGCTGGCCGGCGAAGCACATTACGTCGACATGGGATTCGACCCCTGGGTGTCCAAAGCCCCCGCTCACATCATCATCGGGGTGTCCGAAAGTGCCTATCACAACCGATATCAGGAGGCCGACAAACTGGGTGCCGACGGTGAGATCGAGTGGCCGGTTCCCTATTGGTGGGTCGATGCCGGAGCATCAATGATGGCGATTCTGCTGGCCGCGGTGGACGAAGGTTTGGCGGCCGGCTTCCTCGGGGTTCATGCGTTCGGCGAACTCGAGGCGCTCGTTGGCATGCCTTCTGATGTATCGGCAATCGGCATCGTTACCGTTGGTCATCCGGCTACCGATCGCCGATCAGGGTCGCTCGACCGACCGAGCCGGGTCGGAGTGCATTGGGATCATTGGACCGCCGATGGATAGGCACTAGCCCGATGTTCATCGATTCGATCAGCCTGTACACGGTTGAAATGACTCTGAGGGATCCGTTCACCACGGCGACCGCCAGCCAAACCAGTCGGACCCTGCTGATCGTCTCGGTCACCAGTGGCGACTTGGTCGGATGGGGTGAATGCAGCGCCGATGGATCCGCCTATTGTCGGGGTGAGGATGCCGGGACTGCGCGGATGGCCCTCGATGGAGTCGCCAGCTCTCATATCGGAGATCTGGTCGAGGAACCCGCACCGTCGGCCGAACTGGTGGCTTCACCGATGGCCGCCGCCGCGCTGGACGCCGCTCGCTGGGACCTCTACGCCAAGACCATCGGCGCCCCGCTGGTGAACGCCCTGGGCGGTTCGCTCAAACGGGTACGCTCTCGAGCGGTCCTAGCACGATCAACCGACCTGCTGGCCCGCGCCGACGAGGCAGTCGCCGATGGATACCGATCGATCAAGATCAAACTCTCGCCGAACGACGACTTGACCGACCTGCACACGATCCGTTCGACACATCCCGCGGTCGGAATCGCCGTCGACTTCAACGGATCGGCCAGCAGGCATCGCCCCCCATCGTCGTATTGGGAACAACTCGACGATCTCAACCTGGAATTTGTCGAGCAACCGTTCGATCCGTCCGACCAGAGTGCCAGCCTCGGGTTGGTAGCTACTTCCTCGACACCGATCTGCCTCGACGAAAGCGTGCGAAACGCCGATCAGGCATCCTGGGCAATCGATCACGGCTTCGTGGTCAACCTCAAAGCGGCCAAGTTCGGAGGTCCGAGCCGTGCCCGCGTCATCGCCAGGACCTGTCCTGATGGGCAAGCCTGGTGGGGTGGGATGTTGGAAACCGGGATCGGACGGGCCCACGCGCTCGCACTGGCGACCATGTCCGGCCCGACGCTCGCCTCAGATCTCGGAGCATCCAATCGGTATTACGCGACCGACCTCACGGATCCATTCGAATTGGACGAGGGTGGGATCAAACCATCGACATTGCCGGGGATTGGCGTCACGGTCGATACCGAACTACTCGGGGCACTAAGCACCGTTTCTCCTGATCGATATTCCTAGAATTCGTGTAACACTCGCCCACGACAACGCACTTCCTGGTTGGAGGCTGAGATACACCATGAGTACATCCCCAATGGATGACCTGAAAGCATATGCCGCATCATTGACGGAATCCGTCTCGATAGAAGAGACCGACGCCGTGGTCTCAGGCGTCCTTCGCTCCCCCCGCGGAGGACGCCTGCCGGTCAAACAGCGGGTAACCGCCGTTGGCGTCGTCATAGCAACATTTCTTTCGGCGAACGTGGGGTTGGCGGCTGCTTCGCAGAACGCCGCTCCCGGGGATGCTCTCTATGGGGTTGACCGTGCCTACGAACGGATTGCTGCGTTTGTGGGAATCAGCAATCCACGTACCGAGGAACGCCTCCAGGAGGCGAACGAACTAGCCAATCGAGGTGACGCATCTGCTGCGTTAGCTGCGGCGTCAGCCGCGCTTGAGGCTGTGAGTTCGTCCCTGGAGGACCCCGGTTCAGACGGCTACCGCGAAACGGCGAACTCAATCCGAGAGGCGTCCGAGGAGATCACCGACGCCATACCGGCCTCAGGGAATCCCCGTCCCGAATTCGTCAATGACATGATGGCCGAAACCCGCTTGATCGTTGAGTTGGCTCATCAGCTTCGGGACGCCGCCCAGACCGACGGTGACGCCTCTGAGGCTGCCAAGGCGCTCAAGGACCGGGCCAAGGGGCTTTCCGATAAAGCGAAGGAAGAAAAGGCCAACAATTCGGACAAGGAAAAGCCGAAGATCCAGAACGGCAACGACCAGTCGTAGGTGAGGCCCCGGGCTAATCGCCCGTTCAGTCGGGCAACGCCAGTAGAGTTTCGAGGCCGTGAGAGAATCCGCCGGTGACACCTCAGCTACTTGGCCGCCGTCGGTGCAGGCAATCGAACGAGCCCAAGCGGGTGATTCGGCGGCCCTTGCCGATATCCTTCGATCTGGCCACCCCCGGCTGGTGGCATACTTCGCCGGTTCTGGACCGCAACGAGCCGACGCCGAAGATCTGGCTGCTCACACGCTAGAAGCCGTGGTCACTTCGATTCACAAGCTCAAGAATCCCCACGCGTTCGAGGGATGGTTCTGGCAAATTGCCCGCTATTCGTTCCGGGGGTGGATTCGCCGGACCAGACGGCCGGCCCGCTTCGAGCCCAGTTACGCACCTGGGGCGGACCCCGAAGATACAGTTCATCTTTCGGAAGAACACGCCCAGATCCGGACGGCCCTCGAAGCACTAAGCCCCAAAGATCGAAGCCTGCTGTGGTTGCGCGATGTCGAAGAACTGTCGTACGAGGAGATTGGCGGCCGGGTCGGCTCGACGGTCGGCACGGTGCGGGTTGCCTACCATCGCGCCCGCAAACGGCTCGAAGAAGCCTACGGAGCCTTGGAACAAGATGACTGACATCACGTCCCTCACCAATCCAATGGTCAAGTCATTGGTTCGACTCCGGGAGCGACGAACCAGAGAGCATTCCGGGACGTTCCTGATCGAGGGGGCAACCGAGCTGGGCCGGGCTCAGCTCCGTTCGGATCTGATCATCGAGACGGTCCTGGTTGGCCAGGACACCACCTATATCGCCCACGGCAACGAACGGATAATCACCGTATCGGACGAAGTTCTCGACAAGGTTGCCATGCGGGGCGTCGCTGCGCAGATGGTCGCCGTTGCCCACCAGTTCGACATTGCTCTCAGTTCTCTGGCGCCGACCACGGATCTGGTTCTCATCGCCGAAGCCATCGAAAAACCCGGCAATCTCGGCACGATGCTCCGCACCGCCGACGCCACCGGAGCGGCGGTCATCATCTGTGACCCACTCATAGACGTTTTCAGCCCACAGGTGGTCCGGGCCTCCCTGGGATGTCTGTTCACCGTCCCGATCGCCAGGGCAACCAGGGAGGAGGCCATCGCCTGGTCATCGGGTCATACCACCGTCGTGGGCACCCCCGAAGCCGGTCGGTCTCTCTACGAGACCGACCTGACCGGGCCGGTGGCGTTCATCATCGGATCTGAACACGACGGCGTGTCCGCCGCATGGAAAGCGGCCGCCACCGTCCGATGTTCGATCCCGATGGCCGGGCATGCGGACAGCCTGAATGCCGCAATCTCAGCCGCCCTGATGCTGTATGAAGCCGTTCGCCAGCGCCACCAAGGATGATGGTTGAATCGAACAAGTGTTCTGGTTAGGCTCTCTCCCCTACCAACCCGGGGTTACCGAGAGCCATGGATCTACTACAACGAAGCTTCGACGACCTTGGGGCTCCGCTGTCAACTGTTCCGTTCTGCGTCTTTGACGTGGAGACCACCGGCGGTTCGCCTACCACCGAATCGTTGACCGAAATCGGAGCGGTCAAGTATCTCGGCGGGGAGGTGCTCGGGGAATTCCAGACCCTCATCAACCCGGGCCGTGAGATCCCGCCCTTCATCACGATCTTGACCGGTATTACCCACGCCATGGTCGTGGAGGCGCCCCGCATCGAAACCGTGTTGCCATCGTTCCTTGAATTCATCGGCGAATCGGTCCTCGTTGGGCACAACGTCCGATTCGACCTCGGTTTCCTCAACGCGGCCGCCCTCCAGTGCGGCTATAGCCGGGTCTCGAACCGGTCCGTCGATACGCTCGCCCTGGCCAGACGGCTGGTTCGAAACGAGATTCGGAATCTCAAGCTGGAGTCACTGGCCGCCCACTTCAGATCACCGGTGAAGCCGAATCACCGGGCACTCGAAGATGCGAGAGCCACGGGGCATGTTCTCCACGCGCTGCTTGAGCGGGCAGGAACCCTGGGTGTCACCGCCCTCGAAGATCTCCTGGAACTGCCCACGGCCCGGGGGTCAACGAATTACTCGAAGATGTCGCTCGCTGACGAACTGCCGAGACGGCCCGGTGTCTACTTGTTCAAAGACCGGCAGGACAATGTCATTTACGTCGGAAAAGCGAAAAACCTCCGGACCAGGGTCCGGTCCTATTTTTACGGGGACAGGCGGCGTTCGATCACCAATCTGCTCAACGAACTCCACTCGATCGAAGGGCGGGTGTGCGAGACGGAACTCGAAGCCTCCATCACAGAACTGCGCTTGATCCACACCTTTCGTCCCCGCCACAATCGACGGTCCAAACCTCCCAGCTCGAGCCACTGGGTCAAGCTCACCAAAGAGGAGTTCCCGCGGCTCTCGCTGGTTCGGACGCTCCGCGATGACGGACTGGCCTACCTCGGCCCATTCCGAAGCAGGGCATCGGCCGAGTTGGTCATGACTGCCATCTGGGATGCGTTGCCTATCAGACGCTGCTTGACAAAGCCAGGGAGCCGCAGTGCCGTCTGTGCGTTCGCTCAGCTCGGGGTGGCCCGGTGTCCGTGCGACGGGAGCCTGACCACCAACGAATACACGCACGTGATCAGCCGGCTACTCAACGCTCTTGACCACGATCCGGATGTCCTGCTCTCTCCGATCCGTCACAAGATGATCGACCTGGCTGCTACCCAGCGCTATGAGGAGGCCGGCTGGATGCGCGACCGATACCGTGCCCTGGCCAGGGCATTGGAGCGAAGGTCGGTGTGGCAATCGATGCTGTCCGCCGGAACCATTCGGGCTGAGCACGACTCAGATGGCGTCTATATAGAGGATGGCCGCTTCGTAATGGCCTGGGCCGCTCCCAATCAGCCGCTGTTACCAATCGGCGTTGCACCCGACGACCGAACGGTGATCGATACGGTGCCGCCGTCCGTGCTGGCAGCCGAAGAGGCCCACCTGATCTGGACCTGGTTGGCAGACGCTGGTACCCACATCGTCCAAACCGCCGAACCGTTTCAGCGACCGGCGCGGGTTCCTGAGCTGGCTGCCTGAAATGCCCACGGCGATACCGGGCGATAACATGAGCCGATGCGCTTTATCGTTCGTGAAGGTACCGATCCAATCGCCATAGCCGATTCAACGATGCTGGCTGCCATGGGCATGCCCGGCGGAGGTGTTTTGGCCGTCGGTAACAGCCATTTGCGGGTCAAGGCGGGCCGGGTGAGCGAACCATCAGCTCTGGCCGTTGGTGCCCTTGGCAGGGCCAATGGCGGTTTGACGGTCGGATCCACCGTCGTCGGAACCAGGGCGATCCTGGCGAGCGCTCAAGAAGTCCGGCTGTCTGAGCCGGTAGCGGCCGACCTGGTGCGCTCATTGATGGCGCATCCGGTGACGGTTGGCGACCAACTGGAAATCGACGGCCAGATGATCACCGTCGACAAGGTGAGCCCGCTCGACGCTGGATTGATCAGCTCCGGCACCCGGTTCCAGGCAGGCGACGTCCAGCTGACTCCGGCGAGTGTGCCGACCGTCGTGGTCGATGCAACCAAACCAGTCGCCCCCACCACGGCCCAAGCCCTCCTCGCCGGCCTCGACACCGAACGGGATCTGCTTACCGGGTGGCTGTCCCTGCTGACGGGCGACGGTGACCTCCCAACCGCCTGGGGCCTTCCCTCGGTGGCTGGCGTCGTTCTGGAAGGTCCGCACGGATGCGGCAAGTCCGAACTTGTCGCGGCGGCCGCCACAGATGCCGGGTGCAGTGTGAAGTCGATCGACCTGAACCTGATTTTCAAGCCGGCTCGACTGCTTGATCTCCTCGAATCGGCGGTCAAGACGGCTCCCCCGTCAACGGTTATCTACGTCGATCGGTTCGAGGCTGTCGCTGGTGAGGAAGGACTCACCCCGTTCAAAACGCAGGTCGCGGCGATCATGCGATGGTTCCTCGATGCCGTCGCCGAACGGCCAACGATCGCCTGTGTGATCGGCATTACGTCCCATGCCACGGTCGAAGCCCTGCAATCGCCCCTCCTGCCGAGGACTCTCCAGGTACCTCCCCCGGACGCTCGCCGCCGGACGCTCCTCTTCCAGGCAGCCCTCGCCAAAGTTCCGACGAACGACATTGATTACGGTCAACTGGCCGGGCGAAGCGCCGGCTTTTCAGGTGCGGACATTCTCGGTGCCGTGCTCCAGGCTTCGACCGAGGTGGCCCGTCTCGGCGAACCGCTCACGACCGACCGGGTGGCAGCCGCCATCGATTCGACCACCCCCTCGCTGGGTTCGGTGGGCTCCGGCGAGGTCCCGTCGTATGGATTCGAACGGGTCGCCGGCCTCAAGGATGTCAAACAACGGCTCACCGAGGCGGTCATCTGGCCGATGACCCAGCCCGAACGATTTGAACGCCTCGGAATCGAACCGCCCCGGGGTATTCTCCTCCACGGGCCTCCGGGGACCGGGAAGACGTTTGTTGTGCGGGCCCTGGCCCATGAGGCCGGGGCGGCCTTCTTCCCGATCAAGGGCGCCGAACTCCTTGACAAGTTTGTTGGTGAGTCCGAGCGAGGGGTGCGGGAAGTATTCGCCAGAGCGCGGGCGGCCGCTCCATCTTTGATGTTCTTCGACGAGATCGACGCCCTGGCGCCCGTGAGAGGGACCTCGAACTCGTCGGTGACAGATTCGGTAGTGGCTGCATTGCTCACCGAACTCGACGGGTTTGGTGGGCGCGGAGATGTCGTCGTTATTGGAGCCACCAACCGTAAGGACCTCATCGACCCGGCCCTACTGAGATCGGGTCGATTCGAGGTCCATATCGAACTCGGGCTTCCCGAACTTGAAGCACGGCGGGCGTTGCTCGATATCGTCGATGTTCCTTTCAGCGAAGACGTCGATCTCGACCAGGTGGCGGCCGAGACGGACGGGTTGTCATTTGCAGATCTCACGGGGATGTTGCGCGAAGCGGCTCTCAACACACTCCGGGGTGACGATCATGCCCTAACGGTCGGCCCCGCCCACATTCGCCTCGCCCTAGAGCGGTTTGCCAACCGCTGACACTGCCTGTTCGTAGCTAAAAACCCCTTCGTAGAGCGCTTTTCCAACCACCACGGCGTGCGCGCCGACGTTCTGAAGGGCCACAAGATCGGCGAGCGATCCGACCCCGCCCGAGCCGATCACCCGGCAGTTCGGGGCCTGCTCCACGGCTTCTCTCGTGAGCGCCAGATCCGGACCGGTCATCGTGCCATCCCTGGAGATTCCGGTGGTGAGAATCCACCCGACTCCGGATGAGGCCACCGGGGCGATCACGTCTCCAAACGGTCGCCCCTCGTCAAGCCATCCGGCGCCGGTCGCCCGTCCTGCTTTGACATCAATCGCCGCCACGATCCGGTCGGCACCAAAACGAGCCACCAGCATCGTCAACAGTTCCGGCTCCCAGACTGCCGCCGAACCAAGGACCACCCGGGCGGCGCCGGCTTCAAGAACCCGGACCGCGGCGGTCTCGGTCCGGATCCCGCCTCCCAGCTGGAACGAGACGGCGGCCCTGGCCATCGATTCCACCAAACCGGGCGACGGCGTCCCGGTTCGAGCACCTTCCAGGTCGACTACATGCACCAGGGTTGCACCCGCCTTGCCCCAGGATCCGAGTGCTTCAACCGGGGAGTCGGTGTAAGCGGTGACCTCGTCGTAGTCGCCTTTCAGGAGGCGGACCACCTGACCGTCGAGGACATCAATTGCCGGGATGATTTGCATACGAACCTCGAACCTGCCAATCTGTTTTAGTGTTGTAGCATGTTACAACACTAAGTCGATGTGGAAAACAACCCTGATTATGACGACCGATGACTGGAGAACCGAACCGGTGATCGCCTTGAGCGAGGCGATCGCTTCGCTGAGCAATGCCGAAGAAGTCGCCGGCCTCCTGCGGGACCTGTGCACGCGCCGTGAAATAACCGAAATGGCGAGCCGCTGGCAAATCGTACGCCTGTTGGACAGCGGACTGTCCTATCGAGATATCGCCCAACAAACCGGCGCTTCAACCGCCACCGTCACGAGAGTCAGCCAGTGGTTCCATCATGGAACCGGCGGTTACCAGCTTGCCCTCAATCGCCGACAGGAAGATTCATGACCCGCATCCTAAGACTCGCCATCCCGAACAAAGGCCGACTTCGCGAAACGACCGCATCCCTCTTATCCGACGCCGGCCTCGACTTCGAGCAGTCGGATCGCACGCTCTCGGTAAGCGTCCGCAACGTGGACCTCGACCTCCTGTTCGTGAGGACCGAGGACATCGCCGAGTTGGTAGCCGACGGAACCGCCGACCTCGGGATCACCGGCCAGGACTTGCTGGCCGAAGACGGGAAGGACCTCCCGGTTCTGGCCGAGCTCGGATTCGGGCACTGTCGCCTGGTGGCGGCAGTTCCCAAGGCGTCGGCGGCAGACAAGCTCGAAGACCTGAACGGATGGCGAGTGGCAACCGCTCACCCAAATGCCACCCGGCGTATCTTTGAGGACCGTGGTATCGAGGCCGAAATCGTGGCGTTGCGGGGCTCTGTCGAAGTCGCTCCCAAGCTCGGAGTCGCTGATGCCATCGTCGACCTGGTATCGACCGGTTCGACCATGCTCGTCAATGGCCTCCGGCAGATCGACACGATCCTGACGTCCCAAGCGGTGCTCGTCGGCTCCCCGGCCGCCCTCGCCGCGCGGTCGGCCGAGACCGACACCGTCGTTACCGCTCTTACCGCCGTCACCCAGGGGCGGCGCAAGAGGTATCTCCTCCTCAATGCACCGGCCGGTTCCGTCGGCCGCATCCAGCAGATCATCCCCGGTCTGGGGGCGCCAACCGTTGTTCCGCTCGCAGACAACCAGATGGTGGCGATTCACTCGGTGGTCGATGCCGGGTCCATCTGGAACCTCCTTCCCGACCTGAAGGCCGCCGGCGCCCGCGACATCCTCGTATTGCGCATCGAACAACTCATCCCCTAAGGAACCAGGACCCATGACCCGCATTGCCACCATTGAACGAACCACGCTCGAGACCAACGTGTCTGTCACCGTCAACGTCGACGGGACCGGTCTTTCGACAGTGGTCACCGGAGTAGGGTTCCTTGACCATCTCCTTACTTCGCTCGCCCACCACAGCCTCATCGATCTGTCGATCAGTTGTGAAGGCGACCTGCACATCGACGACCATCACACTGTCGAAGACACCATGTTGGTGCTCGGCGAAGCTCTCGGGTCTGCACTCGGAGATCGGGCGGGCATCTCGCGCTATGGCAACGCCACGGTCCCGATGGATGAGGCGCTTGGCAGCTGTGCCATCGATGTGGGTGGACGTCCGTACGCGCTCATCGAGGCATCCCTCGTCGGACCAACCATCGGCAACTTTACGACCCAGAACTTCGAACATGGACTCGAGGCGCTCGCCCGCACGGGCGGATTCACGTTGCATCTCACCGCCACCGGCCGCAACGATCACCACGTCGCCGAGGCCGGCATCAAGGCTGTCGCCAGGGCGCTCCGCATGGCTGTGGCTACAGACAGTCGCCGGGTTGGCATCGCCTCCACCAAAGGCATGACGTGACGACCATTGCGGTCGTCGATCATGGCGCAGGGAATCTGGTTTCAATTGCCCAGGGCCTCGAGCGAGTGGGCGCCAGGGTCGTGGTGGCGACCGACCCGTCAGGACTCACCGGCGCCGACGCCCTGGTCCTTCCCGGGGTTGGCACCACCCGTGGCGTGATGGACGGAATCGATGCCGGAGGCTTCCGCTCATCGATCGAACAATGGGATCGTCCCTTGCTCGGTATATGCGTAGGCATGCAGGTGCTGTTTGCCTCCTCGGACGAAGACGACGCCCAATGCTTCGGATTTCTGTCCGGCACCGTCGAACTGCTGGAGGATGCCCCCCGGCTTCCTCACATCGGCTGGAACGACGTCACCATCGGTGACGACCCCCTCTTCGCCGGCCTCGAAGCCGACCCCACGTTCTACTTCGTTCATTCCTACGCCCCCACGCCCGGCCGGCCGGCCAACGTCATCGGGACGGCCAGTTATGGTCAGCGATTCACTGCCGCCGTCAGATCCGGTCAACGAATGGGCACACAATTCCACCCGGAGCGTTCGGGAGAGAACGGACTGCAACTGCTGGCCAACTTCGTGGCGATGATTCCATGACATTACGAACCCGGATCATCCCGTGTCTCGACGTCAAGGATGGCCGCGTCGTCAAGGGCGTCAACTTCGTCAACCTCACCGACGAAGGTGACCCCGTCGAGTTGGCCGCCCGGTATGCCGACGAAGGCGCAGACGAGATTTGCTATCTCGACATCTCGGCCTCCCCCGATGGACGCGGCACGCTTCTCGATGTGGTTCGAAGGACCGCCGGCAACGTGTTTGTTCCCCTTACCGTTGGCGGCGGCGTCCGCAGTCTGGAGGATATGCGGGCCGTGTTGCGATCTGGTGCCGACAAGGTCGCAGTCAATACGGCGGCCGTTGAAGACCCAGAACTGCTCGACGCCTGCGCCAGGCACTTCGGGCGCCAATGCGTCCTCATCGCCATCGACACCAAGCAGCGGGACGGATGGTTCGAGGTCGTTGTGAACGGCGGGCGCCGACCGACCGGACTCGACGCCGTCGAATGGGCCCGCCAGGCCACCAAACGCGGAGCCGGCGAGATCCTGCTCACGTCCATGGACGCCGACGGCACCAAGATCGGGTTTGATCTTGCCGTCACGAAAGCGATCACAGAAGCCGTAGAGGTCCCGGTGATCGCTTCGGGTGGGGCGGGAACGATTCAACACTGCATCGATGTGATCAAACAAACCGGCGCCAGCGCCGTTCTGGCGGCCTCCATCTTCCACCGTCGCGAAATCGAGATTTCCGACCTCAAAGCCGGACTGGCTGCCAGCGGAATCCCCGTACGAGAGGTCAACAGATGATCATATTCAACGCGGACGGTTTGGTTCCCGCCATCGTCCAGGATGCCGACACCGGTCAGGTGCTCATGATGGCCTGGATGAACGAGGAGTCGCTGCAGGCGACCAGGACCAGCGGTCGCGTGACCTTCTGGTCACGCAGCCGCAACGAACTGTGGGAGAAGGGCAGAACGTCTGGCAACCAGCTGAGACTGGTCGACCTGAACGACGACTGCGACGGCGACACACTGCTGGTCCTCGCCCGCCCGACCGGACCGGCCTGTCACAACGGGACGATATCTTGCTTTGCCGACTCCCCCATCCCGGAATTCGCAGAATTTGGCCGCCTGTCGGCGACCATCCAGGAACGGGCAGCCAACCGGCCAGCCGGCTCATACACGACGAGCCTGCTTGATGATCATGACCTGGCCGCCCGCAAAGTACTCGAAGAAGCCGGGGAGGTAGCCTTCGCGGCCAAGGACCTTGACGCCCGGGTGAGAGATCGCCAACGACTCATCGAAGAACTCGCCGACCTCACCTACCACACGCTGGTATTGGCGGCCGCCCACGAGATATCGGTAGCCGAAATCGGATCCGAATTGAAGAAGCGAAGCTAGGCCAAAAGCCCTGGCAAGATGCGCAACAGCTCTGGAGGACCCTGGACGAGCATGGTGGTGATCACCGTCTCGGACCATCGCTCCAGGTCGTCTCGAATTTTGGCGGGCGGTCCGACGAGAGCAACATCTTCAACCATCGCCAGTGGAATCGAGGCGATCGCTTCGGCTTTATGGCCCCCGAGATACAGGTCCTGGATCCGGTGGGCTTGCGCTTCGTATCCCATCCGGGCAATGACATCGAAATGGAAATTGGCGCCCTTGGCACCCATGCCACCGACATAGAGGGCCAGCATCGGGCGGATGACGTCAGCTGCCTGTTCGGGATCGGGATTCACGATCACCGGAACCGGGCAGGCGACCTCGAATTCATCGAAGTCGCGCCGGGCACCGTCTCTGGCGAACCCTTCGGCTAGCGCTTCCCGGTAGAACGCATCGGAACGCGGCGAAAACCAGAACGGTAACCATCCGTCGGCGATTTCGGCCGCCAGCGCCACATTCCTGGGACCTTCTGCTCCCAGGTAGATCGGGATGTCGGGTCGCCGGGGATGAATCGTCGCCTTGAGCGCCTTCCCGAGACCGGTACCCCCACCGTAAGGCAACTGGTAGTGCTCACCGTGGAATTCGAGCGGTTTGTCTCGGGCGATGACTCGCCGGACGATCTCGACATACTCGCGGGTTCGGGCGAGCGGTTTAGGATACGGTTGTCCGTACCAGCCTTCCACTACCTGGGGCCCGGATACGCCTAATCCCAGCACAAATCTTCCTTCAGAAAGATGATCCATGGTCATCGCCGCCATGGCGGTCGCGGTCGGGGTGCGGGCGGCCATCTGCATGATGGCGGTGCCGAGACGTAGCTGCCCGGTACGCGCACCCCACCAGGCAAGTGGGCTGAGTGCGTCGGATCCATACGCTTCTGCGGTCCAGAGGCTCTCGTAACCAAGGTTCTCCGCCTCGACGACCAGTTCGGCCATCCCATCCGGTGGCTGGGCACTCCAATACCCGGTCATCAGCCCAAGATTCATGCGTATGTCCTCGCGGTGCTGGTCGTAAAGAGAGGCTAGCCGTGGGAGGTAGGCTCTTGAGCATGCATGACGATTTCACATGGGGCGTCGCCACTTCCGCCTATCAAATCGAGGGCGGTCGGTTCGAAGGTGGCAAGGCACCTTCGATCTGGGACACCTTCTCTGACGCCGGACACCTCCCCGAATCAGGTGATGTAGCCTGCGACCATTATCACCGCTACCTCGAAGATATCGCGCTGATGGCCGACCTCGGAATCGACGCACACCGGATGTCGATCGCCTGGACCAGGGTCGTCGACGCAACTGGAAACGCCAATCTCGCCGGTCTGGCTTTCTATGACCGGATTATCGACGCCCTCCTGGCAGCCGGGATCGTGCCGTGGGTGACGCTCTATCACTGGGACCTTCCACAATCAGTTGAAGACGATGGCGGGTGGCCGAACCGTTCTGTTGTTGAAGCCTTTGATACATATACAGATATCGTTTCGAAACACTTTGGCGATCGAGTCAAAAACTGGATCACCATCAACGAACCGTGGGTCATGTCAATGCTCGGGTACAAAAACGGCGTGTTCGCCCCGGGGAGAACGTCCTTTCCTGATGCGCTCGCCGCCGCCCACCACCAACTCCTCGCCCATGGGCGGGCGGTCGATACCATTCGAGCCAATATTCCCGACGCCAGGGTGGGGATCGCTCTCGATTGCCGTCCCTGCCGACCGGCCTCCCTGAATCCGGATGACGAGGCGGCCAGTCGCTATTTCGATGGCTACCGGAACCGGTGGTTTTTCGATCCCGTCGCCGGGCTGGGATATCCCGAAGACATGCTCAGCGCCTTCGTGGCCCGCGGACATCTGATATCCACCAACCCCGACTGGCTAAGACCAGGAGATCTCGACATGATCGCCGCCCGACTGGATTTTCTCGGCCTGAACTACTACACCTCCGTCGCCATCAGCCACGGCCACGACGAGGACGAAGCCACCGACGTGGCCCCCGGGCCAAACCCGCCTCCCGGCTACACGGAGATGGGATGGCAGATCACGCCGGACGCTCTCCACCAGTATCTCGTTCACCTGCACAGGGCCTATCAACCCAACTCGATCGTCATCACCGAGAACGGGGCCAGCTTCGGCGACGGCCCTGACCTGGGGGGACGGGTGGCCGACGGCCGACGCCAGGACTACCTCGAGCAACACATCGAAGCCGTCCGTGGTGCCATCGCCGACGGCGTTCCGGTTGACGGATACTTCTTGTGGAGTTTCATGGACAATCTCGAGTGGACCTCCGGCTATGCCCAACGGTTCGGAATCGTTCACGTGGATCACGACACGCTGGCGCGGACTCCCAAGGACTCGTTCTACTGGTATCAGCAAGCCATCGGGGAAGCCCGCACTTCCTGACATCACCTACCCGACACCCGAGGAGTCGGAGGGCCTCGAGATCGACTCGCCGACCACGGTCCCGAACGACGACCGACCCGTGCTGGGCTCGAGTGACACCGTCGACAACCCATGTCCGCCAGACGAAGGCTGACTACTCTGGGCATTGTCTGATGTCGATCGCCACTACGCGTATGCCGGGTCTTACAAACGAGCAAGTCGCCGAGCGCATGGCTGCCGGACTGCGTAACGTCAGGCCCTCTGGGCCCGATCGCACGGCGGGCGACATCATCAAGGCGAATACCCTCACCCGCTTCAACCTGCTCATCGCAGTTCTCGTCGTTGTCATCGTCTTCGTGGCGCCGATCCAGGATGCCCTATTCGGACTTGTCATGGTCATCAACTCGCTTATCGGAATCTTCCAGGAACTCCGCGCCAAACTGACCCTTGACAAGCTACGCCTGATCCAGGCTCCCCAGGCCCGGGTGATCCGCAATGGAGTCGAAACCTCGGTCGCGGTAGAAGATGTGGTCCAGGACGACGAATTGCTTGTCGGATCAGGTGATCAAATCATCGTTGACGGTGCCATCACGAACAGTCGGGGCCTCGAAATCGACGAAAGCCTCCTCACCGGAGAGGCAGATCCCGTCGCCAAGAAAATCGGCGACTACGCCCGGTCGGGAAGTTTTGTGGTCGCCGGATCAGGATCCATGCGGGCCGAGCAGGTCGGCATCGATTCGTTCGCCGCCCAGCTGGCAGTTGAAGCTCGCAAGTTCACAGTCGTCGATTCAGAAATCCGATCGGGGATCGACACGTTGCTCATGATTATCGGATGGATGCTCATCCCGATCGGGGCGATCCTCATCATCGGTCAGTTGACTCAGGGCTTTTCGGAAGCTGCGACCGGGGCCGTTGCCGGAATGGTTGCCATGATCCCCCAGGGGCTGGTACTCCTCACCTCGGTGGCTTTTGCCGTAGCCGTCGTACGACTCGGCCGCCATCGGGTCCTTGTGCAGGAGTTGCCGGCTGTCGAAACGTTGGCGCGCGTCGACGTGGTGTGTTTTGACAAGACCGGTACCTTGACCGAAGGAACCCTTCGTCTGATCGCCACCCAACTCATTAGCGGAGACAAAGACACCGTTCGCCAGGCACTCGGAGCGATTTCGCGGGTCGAAGAGCAACCCAACGCCACCACTCGCCTACTGGCCGATGCGACGGGAGATCCCGGCTGGCGGATCATCCGGTCAGTACCGTTCTCATCAGAGCGCAAATGGTCCGGGGCGAGTTTTCACCAGCGCGGCACCTGGATTCTCGGAGCTCACGACATCATCGTTCCCCACCACACTTCGCTTGCCAAGACGGTGGCCAAACATACCAACACCGGTCGCCGGGTCATCACCCTCGCCTACACCGACCAGGCGCTGACTACCGCCGATTTGCCATCCGATCTCGTCCCGTGGGCGTTGATCATTGTCGGCGACACCGTGCGACCTGACGCCCGAGCAGCCCTTGGCTATTTCGCCGACCAAGGCGTCTCCGTCAAGATTGTCTCGGGAGATGACCCCCGAACCGTGGCCAGCATCGCCAGGGCAGCCGGAGTAGCCGGGTCCAACCGGGTGGTTGATGGAAGCCGACTTCCGACCGATCCCGCCCGGCTCCGGTCCATCGCCGAGCGAGGAGTCGTCTTCGGGCGGATTACCCCCCACCAAAAGAAGGCGCTGATCCTCGCCCTCCAGGCGAATGGACACACTGTGGCGATGACCGGGGACGGCGTCAATGACGTATTGGCGCTCAAGGAAGCCGATATCGGGGTCGCCATGGGCGGCGGCAGTGCCGCCTCGCGGGCCGTATCCCAGCTCATACTGCTCGACGGAACATTCGATGCCTTACCCCATGTCGTTGCAGAGGGCCGACGGGTCATCGGAAACATCGAACGGGTTTCGAACCTGTTCCTCACCAAGACCGTCTACGCCATGGCACTGGCGGTATCGACGTCGCTCTCCCAACTCGCCTACCCGTTTCTGCCTCGCCAACTCACCCTGGTCGGCGCTCTGACAATCGGCATCCCGGGTTTCTTCCTGGCCCTCCAGCCGTCATCAAGCCGGGTCCGTCCCGGCTTTCTCCTCCGGGTGTTCCGTTTTGCGATACCGACCGGATTGATCGCGGCCGCTGCCACCTACAGCGCCTACGGTCTGGCCCGCAACCAGGGCGTCCCACTTGGCGAAGCCAGAACAACCGCCACGCTCGTCCTGGTGGCCGTCAGCCTGTTTGCCCTCCTCGTGGTGAGCCGACCCTTGACAACGGCCCGTCAAGTCCTCGTGTTGGCAATGACCGGGCTGTTCATTGTGACGATGGCACTCGAATCCGCCCGGGTCTTCTACGAGCTACCGCTGCCATCGGCCATCGTCATCTGGGCGTCGATTGGCATCGCCGCTTTTACCGGAACGATCATGTACACCGCCTGGCAGCTTTCCGGCTGGATAGCCCAGGGTGGAGTCAACTCGTTCGTGGCCGCGGTCGTCACGGCTCTCAAGGGCGACCGGTCTGGCGATGACGACTAGGCACGTTGGAGCGCTCCTCCTGATAACAATGGTCTCTGCCGCCTGCCTTGCCGAACCTTTCGAGCGTTCGCCATTGAACACCTACCCACCGATCGATACCTCGGCGGGGCCGGTGGTCACCTCGACCACGAGTTCGAGCCTTCCACCCGAACGTGTTGAGGTGATCACGCTGGCCAAGGACCAACCCCTGGCCGGCTCGATCCGGTACGACATCTACGGACCGGATCGCGGTGCGGAACTACCCGTCGTCGTGATTGTCCATGACCTGGATGGAGCCGATCAAGCCACCGACTTGGGACTCGCCCTGGCCACGGAGAATCTCGTGATAATCCCCCACTACGACAGTCCGGTCAGAGGAGGACGATTCCCCGATCCGCTGTCGGCCGCCAGCTGCGCACTTGCTTTGGCCTCGGACGCCTCTGTGTTCGGCGGCGATCCGGACCGGGTCACGGTGATCGGAGCCGGATTTGGAGCTCTGGCCGCCTTCATCGTGCTCACCACCGACGACCTGTACCTTCCGACCAGCTGCCAATACGCCGGGGCGGTGAGACCCACCGGGCTGATAGCCATCGGCGGCACCTGGAGCCCTTCACAACTTGCGGCCGATGCGTTCGACGCCATGAATGCCTTCATGGGCGGGACTCCCGAACAAGCCCCGTCCACCTGGGAGCTGCTCAACCCCGATCAGTACGTTGACAGGCCACCGTTCCAGGTCACGTTGCTCCGGGGCGACAATGACCCGAATCCGAAGGTGACCGATCTATTCGCCGCACAGCTACTCGAAGCCGAATGGTCACTGGTCGTCGGAATCATCCGGGAAAACACCAGCCGAAGCGCGCTGACCAACGCGGCAGGCGAAATCGCCGAATACCTCGACCGGCGTTAGCGGAGCGCTTCGAGTTTGTCGTTCTTGCCAATGACGATGATCCCACCGTCGGAGACCGTAAATCGTTCCCGATCGGCGGCAAGATCGACGCCAATTTTCATACCGGCCGGCACCCAGACGTTCTTGTCGATAATGGCGTTCCTCACCACGGCTCCCCGACCGACCCGGACGTTCTCAAAAAGAATGGAGCCTTCGATCTCCGAAAAGGAGTTGATCCGAACCAGTGGTGACAGGATGGATTGGACGACATGGCCGCCGGAAACAACCGCACCCGACGAGACCATGGAGTTGACCGCTTCACCGCGGCGGTCGCCCTCATTGTGAATGAATTTGGCCGGGGGATGGGTCGGCTGCCAGGTTCTGATCGGCCACGCCTCGTTGTAGAGGTCAAAGATGGGATCGAGAGCAATCAGGTCCATCGAGGCTTCGTAATAGGAATCGATGGTCCCCACATCACGCCAATACCCCACCTCCCGGTGAGTCTGACCGGGAACGATGTTGGACGCATAGTCATAGACGTGAGCGACCCCCGCCGCTACCAGCGTCGGGATGATGTTTCCGCCAAGGTCGTGCTTGGACGCTTCATCCTCAGAATCGGCTCTGATGACCTCTTCGAGCACGTCTCTTCTAAAGATGTAACTGCCCATCGAAGCGAAAGCCAGCGAAGGATCATCGGGAATCGATGGCGGGACGGCGGGTTTTTCGACGAAGGCCTTGATGTGGCCGGTGCTGTCCGCGTCGATGACACCGAAATCTGTTGCAGCCTTGACGGGGACCCGGATTCCGGCCACGGTGACCCCGGCTCCTGACGCAATGTGGGCGTCGAGCATCTGCCTCGGATCCATCCGATAAATGTGGTCGGCACCGAAGACAATGACATGGTCAGGGCGCTCGTCGTCAAGGATGTTGAGGTTCTGAAAAATCGCATCCGCAGACCCGGAATACCAGTGCGGGCCGCGCCGCATCTGAGCCGGGACTGCGGTGACGTAGTTGCCAAGGATCGGCGAAAGACGCCAGGTCTGGCTCAGGTGCTTGTCAAGACTATGACTCTTGTACTGCGTGAGAACCGCGATGTGATGAAAATGGGCATTCGTCAGATTGGACAACACAAAGTCAATGAGCCGATAGTGACCGCCGAACGGGACCGCCGGTTTGGCTCGCGATCTCGTAAGTGGATGCAATCGCTTTCCTTCACCACCTGCCAGGACCATGGTCATAATGCGTTGGCTCATGAGGTCAAACTAGTCCTGGGACTCGCCTCCTGCCAGAATGGCGCCATGAAGTATCGCCTTTTGCCGACTGTCCTCGTGGTCCTCGCCGCCTGCGGGCCACCCACAAACCCGGCCTCGCCGGTTTCCATCCCCGAGGTAACCGCCGCCGAATTCCTCGAAACCCTCGAAACGGCCGAACTGCCCGTCGTTGTCAATGTGTGGGCCTCGTGGTGTCTTCCCTGCCGGGCCGAGGCTCCCCTCCTGCGAGAAGCCGCCCTCCAATACGCCGGCGCGGTGACCTTTATTGGGGTCGACGTTCAGGATCGACCGGAAGAAGCTGGCGCATTCATCACCGAGTTCCGGTTGGATTTTGATCACGTCGCCGACCTGAACCGCTCCATCCCGGCCGCCCTGGGAGGGGTTGGCGTTCCCATCACCTACTTCGTCGCTCCTGGTGGGGAAATCATCTCGATGCACATGGGCATCATCGACGAACGAACCCTCGTCTCTGGAATCGACGATCTTTTGCGGCAACCCTGATGGAATTCACCCTGCTGTGGGCCGCCCTGCTCGGCGCCGGGGCGATGTGGGTAACCGATCGGGTCCTAAACCCTGAGCAGCGCCACTTCGACGATCTACTCGCCGCAACCCTGATGGGCCTGGTGGTGGGACGGCTGGCCGCCATGGTGGCAGGTGGCTCATACCCCTGGTCGCAACCTGGGCTCATACTCCTTGTTCGGGCAGGCGTCCACCCCGGCTGGGCAACGTTGGGAGCACTCGGATCACTGGCGTGGCGTTTCCGATCCACCTCACTGCCGATTTCGCTGGCCCCGATGGCTGTACCCGCCCTGGCGGGACTGAGCGGCTGGGAAATGGGTTGCGTGTTCCGGTCTGCCTGTGGCGGGGTTACCGCCGGATCGTGGGAAGTTCCGATCGGCGGGTTGGCCGGACTCGGCTTCGGACTGGCCGCGCTGATCGTGTACCGGATCCCTCTCCGTACCAAAGCGGCAGCCGCCCTGGCGGCGGCCGGACTCGTGCGGACCGCCGCCGATCCGTTTCGAAGTGCCCTGAACCACTCGGTCATCTGGTGGTATCTGGCGGCTGTGCTGGTGGGGGTAGCGCTCGCAATTACCTGGAGAAGCCAACCCGTCAGAACTGGTG
>Ga0326597_10003127_pt1 | contig 24131 bp, 24 predicted proteins | sample RVTome_12_FD_203789 | JGI IMG/M metagenome (GOLD analysis project Ga0326597, IMG submission 203789) | Soil microbial communities from uranium-contaminated site in the Upper Colorado River Basin, Wyoming, United States - RVT100D185 | ecosystem: Environmental > Terrestrial > Soil > Contaminated >... | reverse complement strand
ACATCGGCGCATTGCCGTCGAGCGCCATCGCTCGCCCGGCTCGAGGCGGAACGGCGGGAGCGTCAGCGAACGAACGGCCAGCGTGCCGTCCTCCTCGGAACTAACCGTCATGGCCTGTAGCGGGCCGGAGATGCGGGCTGGACCGCTGCAGACACGGCGGGTGGGCAGGTACACGCCCGCCACCTCGCGAAGCTCGCTTTCACTCGGCCGGTAGCCCGCCGCCAGGCGCGTTGTACGACACGAACAGGCCCACCAGTTCGAGCTCGAGTATGAGCAGCAGCCGCGACACGAAGGCGGGCATGCCACCGTCGTGCCCGACGACGCGCCTGCCTGCGAACTCGCTCTGATAGAAACCGTGCGCCGTGGCGGGCAGGCGCGGATCGTGCATGAATAGCGGTTCGCGCATGGTACGCGCCGTCTCCTCTGCGAGGATCCTCGCCTCACCCAAGCGGCCGTCCTGGAGGTGCGCGATATTAAAGGGCCCGTGTCGGTTCCGCTGGCAGCCATCGCGCCGGCCGGTGCGACCGGGACCAGCGTGTACGGCAGCGCCGTCGGGCCTGCCGGGCAGGGCTGATACCTGCTCGGTCGGCGCTGCCGTCTCCGCGGCCGAGTACTATCTCGTCGCCCCGGCACACGACCGTGACGACCGCGCCAGGAACGTCGTACGCCTCGAGTTGAGAGGGAACCAGGCCGGCGAAGAACGCTTCTAAGTCGCTGGGCTCGCGCGGGGCATGGTGGCGGTGGTGGGTCAACATGGTCGTCTTTCCAGGGAGTTGGTTTGCCTTGCGCGTCGCGCATGGTGCATCGAGCGTCGTGCTTCGTGCGGCACCGGCGAACCGACGTGTCGCCTCTCCGGTCCGTCGGTCCCATCCAATCATGCCGCCCGATCGCACCCGCATGCTTGAACCGAGGCGACGAATCGAGCACCGTGACTGCCAGCCGTCGCCCCATCCGTTGACTTTGTGAACGATTGCACGTACCGTCGCCTTGGTAGGGACTAACGTCCCGGCTGCCGCGCCTCGGGCCTGCGAACGGCCGGCACCCTTTCGGCCCCCGAGCCCCTATGACCGATCCCCACCCACGCAACGCCGCTTCCGAACCACGGCCTCGCATCGTTGTCGTCGGCGCCGGCTTCGCCGGACTGAACGTGGTGCGGCGCCTGCGCCGCGCACCGGTCGAAGTCCTGCTGATCGACCAGAATAATCACCACACCTTCCAACCCCTGCTCTACCAGGTCGCCACCGCCCAGCTCGAACCGGGCGATGTCGCCCATCAGGTTCGCGCGGTGCTGCGCAAGCAGCGCAACGCCCGTTTCCGCCACGGCACCGTCACCGGCGTCGACTGGGACGACCGCCACCTCCGCCTCGCCGGCGGCGACCGGGTCTACTTCGACCAGCTCGTCGTCGCGCCGGGCGCGATCTACGCAGACTTCGGCGTGCCGGGCGTTCGCCGTCACGCCCACTTCCTCAAGAGCCTCTCCGAAGCGGTCAACCTGCGCAGCCACGTACTGCGACGCTTCGAGGAGGCCAGCCGTGAAGCGTTGGACAGCCGTGCAAGCGACCGTGGCGACGTGGGTCACCACAGTGATGATCCGGGCCACGACGGAGCCCTCACCTTCGTAATCGTCGGCGCCGGCCCGACCGGGGTCGAGATGGCCGGAGCGCTTGCCGAGCTGATCTTCCGCGTGCTCCCCGGCGACCACCCCGAGTTGGACCTGACCAGGGCGAGGATTTTGCTGCTCGAGATGAGCGACGCCGTCCTACCGTCTTTCTCCCCCCCGTCACAGCGCCACGCGCAGGCGACCTTGGACCGGCGCGGCGTCGAGGTTCGCCTCGGCACCACCGTCAGCGAAGTCACCGATGACGGAGTACACCTCGAAGGCGGAGGGTTCGTGCCCGCCCGCACCGTGATATGGGCCGCCGGCGTCGAAGCGCACCCGCTTGCCGCGGCCCTGGACGTCCCCACCGACCGTGGCGGCCGCATCGTGGTCGAGGACGACCTGTCCCTGCCAAACCGGCCGTTCGCCTGGGCGGCCGGCGACGCTGCGGCCTCCAAGGCGCCCGACGGCTCGCTGCACCCGCAGCTCGCTCCCGTCGCGATTCAGCACGGCAAGACCGTCGCCGCCAACATCCTCGCCCGAATCAAGGGCCTGCCCACCCGACCGTTTCGTTACCTCGACAAAGGCATCATGGCGATCATCGGTCGCAACGCCGGAGTCGCCGAGGTCGCGAAAGGTTTCGGAGGGTTTCGCTTCCGCGGGTTCCTCGGCTGGCTCGCTTGGCTTCTGCTGCACCTGGTGTACCTGCCGGGGCACCGTAACCGCCTTGGCGCGATGCTGACCTGGGCCTACGAGTACCTCACCTTCGACCGGCACGCACGCCTGATCGGCGAGATGGTTCCGTCGCCCGCCGAGCAGACCGGCCGCAGCGGACGCTTGCCCAGCGACGACTTCACCGATCGCGACGCGGAGGCGGTCCCAAGCGCGGCCACCACCGGAACGAGCGCCGCTATCATGCCGCCATGAGCCCTCACGTCGAACACCGCGAAGACCTACCTGTCGACACGCAGCACGCCCTGCGGGTAGCCATCCATGCCGCCGAGGAGGCGGCCCGCATTCAACGCAACCACCTGGGTGGCGAGCTGGATATCGGCACAAAATCCAGCGTCACCGACCTGGTAACCCAGGTAGACCGAGCCTGCGAAACCCGCATCCGCGAGATCGTGCTGGGCACGTTTCCTGACCACGTGGTGCTTGGCGAGGAGCAGGGCCAGCAGGGCGAGGCGGCCTGCCGCTGGATCGTCGACCCGCTGGACGGGACGCTGAACTACGCGCACGGCTTCCCGTTCTTCTGTGTCTCCGTCGCGCTGGAGGTGAACGGAACGGTCGAGCTGGGTGTGGTGCTGGACACGCCGCGCGACGTGCTGTTCCGAGCGGTTCGGGGAGGCGGCGCCAGCGCCAACGGCCGGCCGATCGCCGTCAGCGACGAGAGCGAGCTGATCTCCGCCATGCTCGCCACCGGTTTCGCCTACGTCGAGGACACCCAGCAAGAGAACCTTGACGTGTTCACCCGGGTGCTGCCCAAGGTGCGGGCGGTGCGCCGGCCGGGCGCCGCGGCGCTGGACCTGTGCTACGTCGCCTCCGGCAAGCTCGACGGCTTCTGGGAGCTCAAACTCAGCCCCTGGGACGTAGCAGCGGGCTGGCTGATCATCCAGGAGGCAGGCGGCACCGTCACCGGGCCGGACGGCGCGCCCTATCGGCTCGGAGAGCGCGCGCTGGTCGCCAGCAACGGAGCACTGCACGCCAAGCTTCTCGACCTGCTCGACCTCGGCACGGCTATTGCCGAGCGCTGAACGTCGCGTCAACTCTTTTCGGCCAGGTTGTTGCCCATGGGCAACAGAGAGAGAAAAACAAGTACACCGCGGCCGGCCGTCGAGCGGCCGCGTTCGCAGCGGAGGCGGGTCGAGCGACGCAGGCGCGGTCGACGCGCGCGTTCAGCCGGTCCCGGTGAACAGCTCGGTACTGAGGTAACGCTCGGCGCTGTCGGCAGCCAACGCCAGCACGACAGCGTCCGGCCCCAACTCACGCGCGACCTGCAAAGCGGCGTGCACCGTCGCGCCGGACGACATGCCGACCGAGATGCCCTCCTCGCGCAGCAACCGGTGCACCAGCGGGAACGCGTCTTCCTCCCACACTCCGATCACCCGGTCGAGCAGATCCACATCGAGGTTGCTCGGCACGAAGCCGGGACCCATGCCTTGAAAGCGGTGACTGCCGCGCTCCCCGCCGCTGAGCACGGCGCTGCGGGCCGGCTCGACCGCGATGACGCGCACCTTCGGATCGCGCGACTTGAGGTAACGGCCAATCCCGCTGATCGACCCGCCGGTCCCGCTGGCCCACACGAACGCGTCGATGCGCCCCTGCATCTGAGCCCACAGTTCGGGGCCGGTGACCCGCTCGTGGTAACGGGGGTTGGCTGGGTTCTCGAACTGGTTCGGCATCCAGGCGTTCAACTCCTCGGCCAGCTCGTGCGCGCGGGGGATGGCGGCCTGCATGCGTTGCTCGCCGGGGGTGAACTCGAGCTCGGCTCCGTAGGCGCGCAGGGTGGCTACCCGCTCGGCACTCATCGTGTCGGGCAGGACGATGGTGCAGCGGTAGCCGCGCACGGCGGCCAGGAACGCCAGGCCGATGCCGGTGTTGCCACTGGTCGGCTCGACGATGCGTTGGCCGCTGCCGGGGGTGAGCAGGCCCCGCTCCTCCGCATCGGCGATCATGCCGAGGGCGGTGCGGTCCTTGATGCTGCCGGCTGGGTTGAAGCTCTCCAGTTTTAGCCACACCTCGGCCATCTCCGGCTCGGTCAGCGACCGTAGCCTCACGATCGGCGTGTCGCCGATCAGCGCGTCGATGCGGCGGACCGGCGGGTTCGCGTCTTCAGGCTCGGCTGGGTGCAGATTCATGCCGGATGGTAGCCGGAGCGCGCGGTACCATGCGCCATGTCCGACGACCCGGTCGCCTCCGGCCCGTTGTGGAGCTACTTCCGCGACGTTCGCGCCGCGGTAGAGCGTGCTCACCGTGGCGGCGCCGACCACCCGTACAGAAACGGCGACTATCTGGTGCGTGCCGAAGCGAACGAGGTCGAGTTGACCGTTCGTGACGTAAGTGAAGAGGACGCCATCCTGATCGCGAGTGAATTGGCCGAGCTCGGCGCGCGTACCTCGGTGCGGGCGCAACGCACCTGTCCTGCCTGCCAGCGGCGGGTTCCCGACCAGGCTTACTGCGTACACTGCCGAAGCCCCCTCGTCCCCCCCAAGGTGGACCCCACCTCTCTGCCCTAGGGTGGATGCGGCGCTTGCCAGCCAAGACGTAGAGTCAAGACATGGAAAACAAACGACTCGAACGCACAACGAAAAACAAGTGGATAGGTGGGGTCGCCTCCGGCCTGGCCCACTACTTCAACATGGACCCGACCATCGTCCGGCTGATCTTCCTGGTCGCCTTCTTCGGCTTCGGTACCGGCCTGCTGGTCTACCTGGTGCTGTGGTTCGTGATGCCGATCAGCACCGAGCTCTGACACCGGCCGACGCTCCCTAAGCTACGGGCCTACGCTGCGGCGACAGGACCTCTCGGCTTCCGAGACCCACCCAATCCTCACTGCGCTTCCATAGCTCCCGCCCCGTGGACTCGTCGCGCCCACCAGCCGACGGGGCCACCAGCGTTCGGTCGATCAGGTAGGCGCCGTTCGGCTCGGGCGGCTGAGGCGTAGTAGCGAGGTACAGGCCGGTATCGGCCCCGGCCTCGGCATCCCGCCCGAAGCAACGTTGCGCCAAGCCGAACAACGGGCCCAGCCAGCCCGCGTCCGCCCCGAACCGACTCGCCACGAAGCCAGGGTGGAACGCGTACGAACGCAGTCGCGGGTGGGGACCACGAAGCGCCAGTTCCCGCGCGAAATGGATGTTCGCCTGTTTAGACATGGCGTAGGCGCGCCAAGCGCTGAACGGCACGCCGCTCGCGGCCCGCTCGAGATCCAGCGCACCCATCCGCTCGGCGTTCGACGAGGTCGCGATCACCCGCGGCGCCTCGGCACGCGTCAGCGCGCCCTGCAACAGATGAGTCAACAGAAACGGCGACAGGTGGTTCAGCGCGAAGGTCTGTTCGAACCCTTCGTCGCTGATCACGCGCCGGTGCACGTACGCGCCCGCGTTGTTCATCAACAGGTCGAGGTGACCGCAGCGAGACGCAATTTCAACCGCCACCCGGCGCACCTCCCGCAGCGAGGCGAGGTCGGCCGGCAGGAACGTCGCGCTGCCGCGACCGACGGCCTCCTCGTTCACGTGGGCGGCGGCCAGGTCGCCGTTCCCACTGGCGCGCGAAACGGTCCACACGCGGTACCCCGCCAACGCCAGGCCGCGCGCCAACTCGAAACCGATGCCGCTGCTGGCGCCGGTCACGACCGCATGCTTTCCGTGCGGCGCATCGGTGTGGCCGGACCCCCCACGCTTCCCGCAGCTGCCTGACTGGTCGTCACTCATGAGGCGAGGGTACCGGCATCAGTCAGGCCGGAACGACACCCGGAACGCCGGCCGTCAAAACCGGTCCGGAAAGCGAATGCGCGAGCGGCGACCGTCTGCCGCGGCGACCGGAGATTCACCGTCACTGGCGCCACTCGCTGCGGCGTTCGTGCCGAGGTCCGAGCTCCCTGCAGCCGCATCCGAAGACCGAGTCTGGGTGGGCGGTGGCGGGGCAGGTAGCGCCGGCAGGCGCCGGACGGGCCGCACGCGCTGATCGAGCAGCTCGGCTACGAAGCGGTGCTGGAACGCATCCCAGCTGAGCGGTGCACGTAAGCGCCAAGCGCGAGACGGCGAGGCTGGAACGTACAGGTACAGGTCGAGTCGGCCGTTGCCGCCACCGCCGATCGCCAGTTCCGCTTCGATCTCGACCGCGCGGCGCGGCGCGACGATGACCGGCGCATCGACCACCACTGCGCGGCGGTCGCCACCAGCCGCAGCTATCCGAAGCAGCTGGACCGGTTCGTGGTGGAGGTTGCTGAAGGCGGCCACCAACTCGAACGCGAAGCCGTTGCCGCTGCTGCCGACCGATTCGAGCTCAGCGCGAGTGAGCAGCACCTCTGGCGCCGCTCCGTTCGCGACCTTCGTCGGTCGCAAAAGCCGCAGCGCGATCCAAAGCGCCAGCAGCGTCGCCAGGGACGCCCACGCCCAGCTTGGCACCTCGCGCGCCAACTGGGTCAGCCACGGGGCTGCCGCCTCCCAGGTGCTCACCAGGGCGTCGAGCATCATCTCGAACACGCGCTGCATGACGCCAAGCCTACCGGACGGATACGCTCCTAGTAATGTCCTTCACGAAAAAGCATGGTGCACGGCAACTCCGAACCACCGACGACGGCAGCCGGACGCTGTTCGATCCCGAGGCGGCCGAGAGCTACCACTCGGACCGCGGCGCCGTCACGGAGAGCCGCCACGTGTTCCTGGAGGGCAGCGGCGTGGCAGACCGATTGCGGCAGGGCGACACGGTGCAGGTGCTCGAGGTTGGGCTCGGCACCGGCTTGAACCTGCTGCTGACTCTCGATGCGGTGCTGACGTCCGTCGCGACGGTGCACTACCGCGCCCTGGAGTCCAGCCCGCCGCACCCGGACCTGGTCGCCGAGCTGGCGCTGGGAGACCACCTCGTCAACCCGAGCCTGGCCGACGCCTGGCTGGAGATCGCTCGCGACCTGCACCAGCGCAACGGAACGGTGGGTTCACGGTCGCCGGGCGTGTGCTCGCAGCTGCTTAGCTACCCCCTGCCCGGTCCGCATGGCCGCCATGGCAGCCTCGAGGTCGCGCTCGGGGATGCGGCCGCAGGCCCGGACTGCGCGCCCAGCGGCGTAGCGATGGCTGCGCTCGAGCCTGGCTGGGCGGATGCGATCTACCACGACGCGTTCAGCATCGCGGCGAGCCCGCGCCTGTGGAGTTCCGCCTTCCTGACCGCCTGTGCAGAGGCGTTGCGGCCGGGTGGCGCGTGGGTCAGCTACTCTGTCGCCGGTGCGGTGCGTAGGCGACTTGCCGGGGCAGGTCTCTCGGTCGAGAAGCGGCCCGGCCCGGCTGGCGGCAAGCGCGAGATGTTGTGGGCCGGCAAGCCGTCCACGCCGCACACCCCGTAGGCCCTGGATCGTGCGCGAGACTCAACTCCAGGGGACGATAGCGCGGCCCCAGGGGGTCGCCCAGACGATCAACAACCCGGCAGCGAAATAGCCGATGGTGGCGCGAAGGAACTTCGCACGATCGGTCTTGGCCCGCCTCGCCAACGAGGTACCAAGCTGAGCGGCGATCACCGCGAGAAGCATCGTCCCGCCGTGCTCGATCAGTAGCAGGCGGTCGCTGAGCCGGGCGGACATGCCGCCGGACAACAGCGGCGTGACGGCGTACAGCACCAGTCCGACCAGCAGTTGCAGGTGTAAGCCGTAGGTGAAGATGCGCGTGGCGGTCACTTCGGTCGCGGTCCAGCGGGCCTGGGTCGCGAGGCCTCGGATCATGAGGACGAGCGCCCAGGCGCCACCGAGAACGACGATCCAGCGCAGTAGGTTGTGGAAGCCTTTGAGGAGTTCGTACATGCTGGCGGCATGGTACCCGGCGCAGGCGGCGGTACCCTGTCGCGATGCACGACGTAGCGATAGTAGGCGCTGGCGTCGCCGGCCTCTCCATGGCGCGTGCCCTAGCCCGGGTGGGCTGGGACGTAGTCGTTCTCGAGCGCAGCGCGGACGGCGACGGTTGCAGCTGCGGCGGCGCATCGTCCCTGCCTGTCGCGCTCCTCAATCCGTGGCGCGGCCGTAAGGGCGACGCGCACCCCGACGACCTTGCCGGCCTGAAGGCCGTTTGGCGCTGGGCGGACGAGTTGCAGCGTGAAGGCCTGTCGGGCCAGGCGCACCGCAGCGGCGTGCTGCGGGTCGCGACGTCGGAACGTCAGGCACGCACCTGGCGCGAGCGCGCCGGGCAGGCCGATTCCCTCGCCTGGCTCGACCGGGATGAAGTGCCGGGGTACGTAAGCGCTCCGTTCGGCGCTGTCCGCGTCATCGACGGTGGTTGGCTGCGCGCACCCGCGTGGCTCTCGGCCTTGGCCGAGTCGACCCGGGCTCATGGCGCAACCTTGCGAAGCGGTGCCGAGGTCCAACGCATCGCCCGAAGCGGTGACGCCTGGCGCTTGGCGCTACGCAGCGGCGAGGATGCGCTTGCCCGCATCGTCGTGCTAGCCGTCGGCGCCGATGAACCGCCGGGCCTGGACGGTGCGCGGGGGGCGATCCCGCCGTGGCCCGACTGGGTTCGGACCCGCGGCGAGTCGGTCGAGTTCCAAGCGACGGATTCCGAGACCGGGGTCGACATGCCGATGCCGGTCGCGGGCGCGGTTTACGTGGTGAGCGACGGGACGCGAAGTTGGGTCGGGGGTGGACACCGCCCGCCGGAGTCGCACGACGCAAGCGTGGCTGAGACGCTGCGCGCTTCGGCCGCCTGGGTGCGGCCGGACCTGGCGGACGCGTCGCCCGCTGCGGTGTGGTGCGGCGTGCGGGCCAAGCGGGAGGACGCCCGACCTGAGGTGCGGGAGTTGACGGAGGGAGTGTGGATCTTCGGCGCGTTCGCAGGGCGCGGCTTCTTGTGCGCCGCCGATCAGGCGGAGCGACTCACGCGCCGGCTCTCCTGACGCGACCGCGTTTTCTATACTGCCGTCTTAGACCTAGATGCGCGGGAGGGCGAACAGTTCGTCGGCGAGATGTTCGAGCCGATCGCGCGTGAACGGTCGCGTGCCTTCGACGAGACCCTGACCATCTTCGGACAGCGTCAGGGTTCGGTAGGCGTGCGAGTCGAGCGGGTGCAGCACGACCTCCTTGAAGACCACGTGGCGCGGACTGGCGTTGGCCAGCAGCACCGGCCGGCCGTCCGGCAGCGACAGGCTGGCTGACATGACCGTGGTGGGAAGGTCGTACGGCCGTTCCATCCGGTAGATGTAGTCGGGGAAGTCCCCTTCCTTCTCGAACCGCACGTCGTCGCGCTGGTCTGCAAGCTCCCGCATCCACTCGAGGAGCTCGGCCCAGGCCGGATAGAAAGCCCTGTCCTGGTCGTCCATGACTGCGAGCATAGCGCACCGGCCGGCTGGGCTGTACCTTTCGAAATCGGCCGGTTGGCGCCTATGGGCAACAGCAGGGTCGCAGTACCCACACCCCCCATTTTGGGTCGACAAACTCCGTCCCTGACGAAATTGGCCGAATGCGGTGGGTATTTAGGCGGCTCTGTTGCCCATAGGCGTCAAGGAAGCGATTTCGATGTACCACTACCGTCGAAGGCAGGCGGCTCTCGACTACGCGTGGCCGGCCGGGCGGGCTTCAGGCGCTGACGCGGAGTTCCTCGAGGTAACGGAAGACGTTCTTGGGGACGTAGCGGAAGGTGTCCTGTGCCAGGTGCAACGAAGGCAGGCGGTCGAGCAGTGCGTTCACGGCAGTGACCAGCTCGAGCCGGGCGAGGGGCGCGCCGATGCAGTAGTGGATCCCCAGCCCGAAGGCGATGTGCGGGTTCGGGTCCCGGCCCACGTCGAACCGCTCGGGTCGATCGAACACGGCCGGGTCGTGGTTGGCGGAGGCGTAGTACAGCGCAAGTTTCGTTCCCGGGCGCCAGGCGTGGACCGTGCCATCGTCGGCTTCGAACTCCATCTCCTCCAGTACGAACCGCTCGAAAAACTGTAGCGGCGTATCGAAGCGCATCATCTCCTCGACCGCGGCGGGGACCAGCCCACGGTCGTCCATCACGCACCGGTGCTCGGCCGGGTGGCTCAGTAGCGCCTTGAGGCCGTTGCCGAGGACGTTCACCACCGCTTCGTGGCCGGCGTTCAGGAACAGGATCGCGTTGGCGATCAACTCGTCCTCAGAAAGCTCGCTCGGATCGGCGTCGTGAACCTCGGTCATGCGGGTGATCAGGTCGTCGCCCGGCGTGCGGCGCTTGCGCCCGACCAGCTCACGCAGGTAGGCAGAAAACTCCTCCGCCGCACGCACGGCCGCGTCCTCCAGCTCCGTCGTGCGTTCCGGCTCGAACATACCGATGATCGCCTTCGACCAGGGCAGCAACGACGCGCGGTCCTCGTCGGGAACGCCCAACAACTCGGCGATCACCGTCACCGGGATCGGCTCGGCGAACACGCGGATCAGGTCCGCCTCACCGTCCGCCTCGATGCGTGCCGCAAGCGCATCCGCCTGCGCGCGACAGAGCGCCTCGACACGTTCACCCAAGCGCCGCACGTGGCGTGGCGTGAACACCGCGTGCGCGACGCGTTTGATGCGGGTGTGGTCGGGCGGTTCGAGCTCTAGGATCGAGCCGGCCTGGATCCGGTCGAACGGGTCGTGCGCCGGGTTCGACGGGCGTTTCTGGACCCCCTCCATCACGCGGCCCAAGCGCCGGTCGCGCAGTAACCGGTCGACGTCGCGATAGCGCGTCACCACCCAGGCGTCCCACGGCGCGTGGAACGACAGCGGCGCGTGCTCACGCAGCTGGCGATACATCGGGTAGGGATCGTGCAGGAACGCCCGGTCGGTCGGGTCGAAACGGGGCGCAGCCGGGGTCGTGGACATGGCGGCATCGTATCGCGCGTGCACGCCGCGATAGACTGTCCGGCCGATGCCCGGACCCTCGCTCCTCGACAGCCTGAATCCTGAACAGCGCGCCGCCGCCGAACACTTAGGCGGGCCTGCGTTGGTGCTGGCTGGGGCCGGTTCGGGTAAGACCCGCACCGTGGTGCACCGCATCGCGCACCTGCTCGCCGCGCACGAGGTGTACCCACAACAGGTCCTCGCAGTCACATTCACCAACAAGGCGGCCGGCGAGCTGCGTGAACGGGTCGAGGAGTTGATCGGCCCGCCCGCCCGCGACGTTTGGGTCTCGACCTTCCACTCAGCCTGCCTACGGGTGCTACGCACTTACGGAGAGCGGATCGGCCTCGCGCCCGGCTTCGGGATTTACGACGACGGCGACCAGCTCGACGTATTGAAAGAGGTACTCGGCACCGTCGCCGGCCTGAACGACGCCAACCCGCGCCTACTGCGCAGCATCATCGACCGGGCCAAGTCGAACCTGTGGACGCCCGAACTGTTCGCTCAGGAGGGCGGCAAGCGTTACGGACACGCCGTCAGCGGTCTCGAGCTCGAGCTGATAACCGAGGTGTACGAGCGCTACCAGGCTCGCCTGCACCGCGCCAACGCCGTCGATTTCAACGACATTCTCGGCCGCACCGTCGAGCTGTTCACCCTCCACCCCGACGTGCTCGACCGGGTGCAACAGCGCGCCGTGTTCATCCATGTCGACGAGTACCAGGACACCAACGCCGCGCAGTACCGCCTGACGAAACTGCTCAGCGAGAAGTACGGCAACCTGATGGTGGTCGGCGATCCCGACCAGGGGATCTACGCCTTTCGCGGTGCGGACATTCAGAACATCCTCGACTTCAGGCGCGACTACGCCGACGCCGTCACCTACCGACTCGAGCTGAACTACCGCTCGGTGCCCACCGTCCTGAACGTCGCCAACGCCTTGATCGAGCCGAACTCCGGCAGGCTCGAGAAGGTGCTCAAACCGGTCAAGGACGAAGGGCATCCGGTCCGCTTCTACCGCGCGGCCGACCACCGCGCCGAAGCGGACTTCGTCGCCCGCCAGGTCGAACGGCTCCTCACCGAACGGGGCGGCGACCTCAACCAGTTCGCCGTGCTGTACCGCACCAACAGCCAGTCCCGCGCGATGGAAGAGTCGCTGCGCCGCGCCAGCATCGAAGCCCGCATCGTCGGCGGGGTGGGCTTCTACGAGCGGCGCGAGGTCAAGGACGCCCTCAGTTACGCCCGCGCCGCGCTCAACCCGAGCGACGACGTCGGTTGGCGCCGCATCCTCAACCGACCCAAACGCGGCGTCGGTAAGACCAGCGAGGAGCGCCTCGCCGGTTGGGCCCGCACCCACGGCGTCCCGTTCGCGGAGGCGGTGCGACGCTCCAGCGAGATCCTCGCCGGCACCTCCGCCGCGAAACGCGTCGCCGAGTTCGCCGAGCTGATGAGCGACCTCGCCGAAGCAGCCGACACCCTGCCGGCAGGCCAGTTCGTCGCCCACCTGCTCGACGCCAGCGGCATGATCCGCGCCCTGCGCGAAGAGAACAGCTTCGAAGCACAGGGCCGGCTCGAGAACTTGGCTGAGCTGCGCACCGCCGTCGAGGAGTGGGAGGAGGAGCAGGGCGGCACCATCGGCGAGTTCCTCGACGAGGCGGCATTGATGGCATCGGTCGACGATCGCGCCGTCGCAGCCGCCAACGAAGGCGAAGCGCCCAGCGATGCGGTCACCCTGATGACGCTGCACAACGCCAAAGGCCTCGAGTTCCCGGTGGTATTCCTGGTGGGGCTGGAAGAGGGGCTGCTGCCGCACCGCTCGTCGATCGCCAGCCTGCAGGAGATCGAGGAGGAGCGTCGGCTCCTGTACGTCGGCGTCACTCGCGCTCAGGACGAGCTGTACCTCGTCCACTGCGAGACGCGCATGACCTTCGGGCGGACCGAGCCGGCCAGGCCCTCACGCTTCTTAGAGGACGTCCCCAACGCGTTACTGACCGAAATCGACGTGTTCGGCCAGGTGCTGCACCACAGCGTTCGCACCAAAGTACGGCCTACCGTGCGCTGGGCACCGACGCCAACACCATCAGCGGACGGCGACGCAAGTCGCGCCTATCGTGGCGGCGAAAAGGTCAAGCACCCCAAATACGGCGTCGGCACCGTGGTGGGCGTGTCCGGCCAGGGCGGCAAGACCGAATTGACGGTCGTGTTCGCGGACGCTGGCGCCAAGCGACTACTAGCAAAGTTCGCGAATCTGCAGGACGTCTGAGGGCGCCTGAACAGGCTCAGTCTGCGCCCCGGAAGCCGGCTGGCCCTGTGGTATCGTGCCCCCTCAAGAATCGGGACCGAGGCCGCGAATCCGCGTGCTGGACCGTGGTTCTCGTACGCGCCCCAGGGAGGCTGATTCGTGAACGCCAAAGCCATCGTGGTGACGTCCGGCAAAGGCGGCGTCGGTAAGACCACCACCACCGCCAACGTCGGCGCGGCACTCGCCATGCAGGGCGAGAAGGTCGCAGTGGTCGACACCGATGTCGGCCTGCGGAACCTCGACGTGGTCATGGGTCTCGAAGGGCGCGTCGTCTACGACCTGATCGACGTCTTCGAAGGACAGTGCAAACTCAAGCAGGCGCTGATTCGCGACAAGCGGGTCGAGAACCTGTACCTGATCGCCGCCTCGCAAACGAAAGACAAGAGCTCCCTCAGCGAACGCCGCATGCAGGAGACCGTGCGCCTGCTGCTGGACGAGGAAGGCTTCGACCGGGTTCTGATCGACAGTCCCGCCGGTATCGAATCCGGGTTTCAGACCGCCGCCAGCGCCGCGACCGGCGCGCTGGTCGTCGTCAACCCCGAGGTAAGCAGCGTGCGGGACGCCGACCGCATCATCGGCCTGCTCGAAGCACGCGAAGTGACCGAAGTGCGGCTGATCATCAACCGACTCCGGCCCGAAATGGTCAAGCGTGGCGATATGCTCGAGGTCGACGACGTGCTCGAGATCCTCGGCGTGAAACTGATCGGCATCGTGCCGGAGGACGAGCGGATCCTCATCTCCACCAACCTCGGCGCACCCGCCAGCCTCGACGAAACCAACAAGGCAGGCGGAGAGTTCCGCAACGTCGCACGCCGCATCCGCGGCGAGGAGGTGCCCTACCTCGCTCTCGACTCGCAGACCGGCGGCCTCCTCGGCGGCCTGCGGCGCCTCTTCGGGGGTCGGTGATGTTCGGACTGTTCCGCCGCAAGCGCAGCAAGGACCACCTCAAGGAGCGCCTCAAACTGGTGCTCTCCTACGACCGTGCCAAGCTGACACCCGGTAAGATGGAGGACCTCAAAGCCGAGCTGCTCGACGTGATCGGCAAGTACTTCCCCGCCGACGAGTCGGAGTACGACGTCAAGCTCGAACAGCACGGCGACCGGATGGTGATGATCGCCAACCTGCCGGTAAAGGGATGAGCGACGGCCGGGCGTGACCAGGCCCGATGCGGCATATGACTAGGACGCTCCGACTCCACGAAGGGCCGTGCTAGCCTACCGGAAATGCCGACCCCCACGTCCCGCGTCCTTGTCGCCGATTCCGACCGGCTGCAACTTCAGTTGATCGACATGCTGCTCTCCGGGGGCGGTTTCGAGACCACCCTGGTCGAAACCGGTCGCGAAGCGCTCGAACACCTCAAGGAACGCGCGCCCGACCTATGCCTGTTGGCACTCGACCTGCCCGACATACCTGGTGACGACATCTGCGGCAAGATCCGCCGTGTCACCCGTCTGGCTCGCACGCCGGTCGTGCTGATCGCCCCACAGGCCGGCCGTTTTGGCCTGTCCGAAGACGCGCGATCCCGGGCACGCAGGGCCGGCGCGGACCTGATCCTGCCGAGGCCGTTGGGGGACAAGAACCTGCGCGATCGGTTGCAAGCGGTGTTGGACGAGCGCGACTCGATCCCGGAACGCGAAGGTATGTCGACCCTGTTGATCGAGGAGACGCTGATGGAGCTCGACAAGGCCTCCAGCCAGGCGGCCTCGAGCGGCGCTGCCTCCGAGGCTGCCCCCGAAACCTCCTCCGGCGGCACATCCGGCTCCGAGCCGCCCGCCCCGGCACCGCGGCACGGCCCGTTCGCACTCTCCTCCAACCCGCCGCCGTCGCCTGCCCGGGATCCAGCAGACGACTCGACAAGAGACTCGGCCAGTGATTCAACGGAACGAACGGCGGCCGGCGGGAACAGTGGGAACTCGGGATCGGCCGGGCGGGGCGCGGCAGGATCGGCCGCGGCGCCAGATTCGGTCGCCATCCGGCGCGAGATCGACACGTTGAGGATCGAGAACGCACAGCTGAAACGCAAGCTTCAGGCGAAGGTCGACGAGTTGCAGCGGTCCAGCGCTCCTGAGCTCGAGCGACAGGTCGCAGAGCTAGAGCGGCGCAACGCCGCCCTGCTAGAAGCGTTGGAGAAGGCCAAGGGAAAGGGCGACGATCGCGGGGGCTTCTTCAGGCGGCGCACGTAGCAGCGCAGGAAGCAGAGCAGGTAGCAGCGCGGCAATCAACGCCGATAGGACGCGGCGAGCGGCTCGCTTAGCGACTCGGCTACCGGCTCCGCAGCAGCACTGGCTTGCGTGTTTCCCCCGCGCTGACGATTTGCGTCGCCCACGTGGTTCGCGCCCACGTGGTTCGCGCCGCCGTGGCGCGCCTCACCGTTGCGCATCTCAGCGGTGTGCGCTACGGGCAGGTCGATACCCAGCTCGAGCGGGCCGGCGCTGTGCAGGTGATTTACCGACCAGGCGTGGATCGCCTCGATCACCTCGCTGAGCGCCTCGCCCGCGTCGGTCAGGCGGTACAGGCTGCGGCCGCCCCGGTCCTCCTCCTCGCTGCGGGTGACCAGGCCGACCTCCTCGAGGCGGGCTAGGCGTTGCGTCAGGGTGGTCGGGTTGCAGCCGCCCACTTCGCGACCAAGCTCGTTGAAGCCACGTGGACCGTCGAGCAGCGTGTGCACGATGTGCAGCACCCACTTCTCCTGCAGCACCGAAATGGCGCGCGCCACCGGGCAGGTGGGGTCGCGGGCCTCGCAGGACCGACTCATGCGTCGGAGGCTACCACCATCGTTGCGGAGGCCGGGAGTCTCGGCCTACACGCACTTCGTCAGGGACGAGCGTGCCTGCCGGAGCAGCTACGGCGGTGGTATGCTCGCTGCACTCGAAAGACCCGCCCGCCACGTGCTCGCTGGGCAGAAAGGGACGTCATGAACATCTACCAGATGATCGGTCGAAACATCGACGTCACGGACGCGATGCGTAACTATGCCGAGGACAAGTTGGACAAGCTCGACAAGTTTGCGGGCCAAATCATCGACGCGAAGGTGGTCATGTCATACAACGACCGCATCGGCGGGGAGCCCGCCAAGGTCGAGGTCCAAGTGAACGTCCCAAACGGCGTCGTTCGCGCTGAGGAGCGCGGTACCGACCATTACGCCGCGATCGACCTGGTCGTCGATAAGCTCGAGCGGCAACTCAAGAAGTTCAAGGGTCGCCACGTCGCCAAGCGTGGAGAGGATAAGCCGCAACCGGTCGAGCCCGAAGGCGACGAGGACGAGCCCCGCATCGTGCGTACCAAGCGTCACGTGATGCGCCCGATGGCGCCCGAGGACGCTGCGATGGAGATGGAGGCGCTGGGCCACGACTTCTACGTCTTCCGAAACGTCGACACGGACGGGATCTCGGTGATCTACCTGCGCGAGGATGGGCACTACGGCCTGATCGAACCCGCCTGAGCACCCCTCCCCAGTCGCGGCGCGCTAGCACGCAGCGGGCAGGGCCTTAGTGCGGCTCGCCCCGTCGAGCTCGTAGCGCCCGCGCAGCGGCGGCGTTCGAATCCTCACGCGGCACCGTGTCGGTCACCGGCCGGTGCTTGACGATGGTGTCGCGCGGCACCTCGCCGCGCACTACCGCACCGGCGTAGATGATGGTGTGGGCGCCCACGATCGTGCCGGGCGCCAGCACGGCGTTGCAACCTATCTGCACGCCGTCTCCGAGGGCGGCACCGAACTTACGCAGGCCGGTCGCGACCTCGCCCACGTGAACCTCGCTACCGTCGTTCTTCAAATTGGCCAGCTTCACGCCCGCCCCGAGGTTCACGTCGGCGCCGAGCACGCTGTCGCCAACGTAATTGAAGTGAGGAGCCTTGGCGCCCGGCAGCAGCAGCGAACGCTTGACCTCGCTGGCGTGCCCGATCTTAGCGCCTGCCGCCATGATGCAGCCCCCGCGCACCACCGCGGCGTGGCCGATCTCGGCACCCTCGCCGATCCAGGCGGGACCGCGCACCCATGCGAACGGACCGATGCTGGCTCCGGCCTCCAGCACGACCTGCCCCTCCACGATGGCGCTGGGGTGCACCGCGCCCTCACGATGATCACTGAGTCCTGCGACGAATCCGTCCAGCGCGGCCAGGACCTCCCACGGCCGCTCCGGCGTGAGCAGGATACGGAGTGCGGGCGGGAGGCGGCTGGCGTCGAACAGCTCGGCCGTGCTCTGCATGCCCGAAGCATACCGCCCCTCTTGGTCCGGCCGCTCTCGCCGTCGGCGCATCGCTTTCGGCACGATAAACTCGCTCATGCTGCATCTGATCCACAATCCGGTGGCCGGCCGCGGTCGTAGCCGTGACGCCGCCCGCCGGGTGGTCGAGCGCCTGGACGCGTCCGGGGTCGAGTCTCGTGTCTGGACCACCGAACGACCGGGTCATGCCACTCGCCTGACCGAGGCGTTGCCGGGAGACGCGACGGTCGTGGCGATCGGGGGTGACGGCACTCTGCACGAGGTGGCACGTACCTGCGTCGGGACCGACCGCATCGTCGGAGTTGTGCCGGTCGGGTCGGGCGACGACTTCGCCTACGCACTGGGTCTGCCACGCGGTCGGATCGAGCCGGCCGTGGCCGCCCTGCTGGGTGGCTCGATCCGCACGGTCGACACTGGCGTGTGCAACGGCGAGCCGTTCTTCAACGCGATGGGCGCAGGCTTCGACGCCGAGGTGGGAGCGCTCGTGAACCAGGCGCCCGCCGGTCTAAGCGGCCTCACCGGTTACCTGTGGGCGGTATTCATTGCGCTGCGGAACCTGTCGCCGGCGCACGCCCGCATCGAGATGGACGGTCGCTTGGTGCACGACGGGCCCTGCCTTCTTGCGTCGTGTCTAAACGGGCCAAGGACCGGCGGCTCGTTCCTATTCGCGCCGGCGGCGCGGCTCGACGACGGCCTGCTCGAGTTGGTCTACGCAGGTCCGCTGACGCGGGCTGGGACGGTGGCGCTGCTGCCACGGGTAATGATGGGCCGGCACTTCGGACATCCGCAGGTCCACCATGTTCGTGGCACGAAGGTGCGGATGGAGTGGCAAGTGCCACAGTCCTGGCATACCGAGGGCGAGGTCTCACCCCGCGCCGACGCGTTCGACATCGAGGTACGGACAGCAAGTTTGCGAGTCTTGGCGCCGTAGCAACATGGCCAACACCTAGACGCGCAGCTGGGGACGCGAGCGGCCCGACCCTTGCGTAGGCTCGTTGCCAACATGAGTCGTTGCCAAACAAGAAGAGCCCCGCCGAAGCGGGGCTCTTTCTTTTCCGTGCGGCCGTGGCCGCGTGGATTCCTACCTGGTCAGAAGTCGACCGTGTAGGCGACGCGGAACGCCTGGGCAGCGGTTTCAGTGCCACCACCAGCGGTTGCCGTGTCGGAGTCGAAGTTGTAGATGCCGTAGCTGAAGACGAGGTCGTAGTAATCCCACTCGACTTCGAAGCCGTTGACACTACTCGTCAGGCCGGTGTTGGCGTCACCACCGGAGATGTCGTCAGCGCCTTCGGCGCCCACGTCACCGACGGTGATGTTCGTACCGGTGTACGAGCCGTAGCGCGCGGTGAGGCTGCTGTACGGCAGCAGGAACTCGCCAAGGTTGAGGCCGACGGCCCACTGGAGTTGGCTCGACGTGTAGACGGCCAGGTCCGAGTGGTTGTTCCGACGGTAGTTCACCGAGGCTTCCAGGCTGGGCTGGAACATGATGTCCAGCGGAGCGGTGGTCAGGCCGGTACCGACCTTGACCTCGTTGGTGTCGTCCGTGCCCGCGTCGGCGTCGACGTTGGACTCGTAGGACACGTACGGGGTAAGGGTGACGATCGACACGCTGAGCGTGTAATCGGCAGCGGCGTAGATGCGAGTGTCGTCGAAGTCCGCGTCCGAACGCTCGTAAGCGGCTTCGAAGTTCAGCATCGGGATGAGCGCGTTGTCGGCCGAGCCGTCGTGCGCAACGTTCACGCCGAAGCCGGTCTCGTACTCGTCGTCACGCTCGGTGGTCGAGTTGTCGTCGACGACGGCTCCGTTGATCGAAACCTGGTTGTAATAACCACCGACGCTGAAGGCGCGGAACAGGTTGGCGGTCGCACTGGCGCCGAAGGCGCTGGTGCTGTCACCGGCAGCGACGCTGTAGCTGTCGAAGTAGCCTTCGATGTCGAAGATGAACAGGCCGAGGCCGACGTTGACGCCGAAACCGGTCTGATCTTCAACGAACGGGTAGTCGGCGGTGCCGTCGAGCAGCGCACCCGCACCGAGTCCAGCGTCCCAACCGGCCGCGATGTCGCGGTAGTTGGCGCCGAGGTCGATGCCGCCGAGGACGTTGAGGGTGGTGTCGGCGGTGACGAACAGCACGCTGTCGGTGTAGGCGCCGTTGGCACCGTTGCCGTTAGCGAACTCGGCCGCCAGGTCGACGCCGATGGCGCCGAGCTCGAGGCTGGCCTGCGCGTCTACGCCCCACACGGTGGAGTTGATGTTGTCGGCGGCGGTGTCGGCCCGGTCGCCAGTGTTGATGGCGTCACGGACGAAGCTCACGCCGAGAGTAAGCGCGTCGATCGGCGAGACCGTGGCGCGGATGCCGGTAGCGATCTGCTCGCCACCAGCAACCATGTCGTAGTCCTCGGTCAGGTACGCGACCCACAGGGCCGGATCGAGGAACGCGAGGAAGTCGGGCGCACCGGCGGAGGCGATGAAGCCGACGCCGTCACGCGCGAGCGTGTAGGGGGTGAAGGTGGTCGACACGTCGCCGCCGAACGCGAAGGTCAGCGGAGCGGCGCCGATCGGGTCGAAGGTGGCTTCGAACTCGTCGAGTGCGAGGGCGTAGTGAACATCGCCACTGAGATCCGTGAACTCGCCCAGTTCGAACGTAACCACGGCTTCGAAGCTGTTCAGGCCGCGGGGGCTGCCTTCGCCGTCGAATACGGTGCCGGCGACGAAGGTGACGGTGAGGCTCGCATCGAAGTCGCTGCCGTACATTATGTCGGCGCGATCCTGTGCGACTTCGCCGACGTCGGTCTCGTCGTCATCGGCGTTCGTGTCGGCAGTACCGCTGCTGAACGTCGAAGCACCGATGTCGCGGTCGAAGCCCACGCCGTAGGCGCGGTCGATGTCGAAGACGGCACCGGCACCCGAGAAGCGGCCCACGAAGTACTCGAGCGAGATCGAGCCGCTGATACCCAGCGGGTTGCTCTCGAGCTGGGTGACACGGGCCTGCAGGTCGGCGATGTCGGCGGACTGCTGCTCGTCGCTAGCTTCCAGGGCCGAGACGCTGTCGCGCAGGGCTACCTGGTCACGGCGGAGCAGGATGACGAACTCGCGGATGTTGGCGATGTCGCCTTCGAGGGCGGCGACCTGGTCGGCCGTCGCGCCGACGGGGCCGCGATCGCCCATGCCGGCTTCGAGAGCGTCGATCTGACCACTGAGGATCTGGATCAGCTCGTTCAGCGCGGCGACTTCGGCGGCGTTGGCCGAGGCGCTGCTGGCCGCGGCGTTGGCGCGGGCCTGTGCAGAGGCGGCATCCGCCTGCGCAGCGGCGGCGTCGGCCTGGGCGGCATCAGCCGTGGCCTGAGCACCATCCGCTGCCGCATCGGCGTGTTCCGCCAGTTCCTGGGCGGCGTTGGCCGTAGCCTGAGCGGTGTCAATGGCGACGCGCTGCGAAGCGATCTGGTTCTGGAGGTCACGGAGGACCGCCGGATCGATCTCGGGCGTCATGTCGAGGCCTTCGATCAGCGCTTCGAGCTCGTCAAGGCGGGCCGCATTGGCGCGGGAGTCGTCGGACACGCCGGCGACGGCACCTTCAGCGGCAGAGAGGCGGACGCCTTGCGCGGCGAGGTCGGCAGCGAGTTCCTGCACGGCGTTACGCAGCGAGGCGATGTCGTCCTGGGTCATGGCCAGAGCGGCGTCCATGTTGCCTTCGACGACGTTCAGGAGGCGGCTGATGACCAGGGCGGCCTGGTAGCGGGTGAAGGCTTCGTTCCCACGGAAGGTTCCGTCGGGGAAGCCGATGACGATCTGTAGGTCCGCGATCTCGGCCACAGCGTCGCCCGCCCAGTGGCCATCCGGAATGTCCGGGAAGGCCTGAGCGAACGCACCGCTGGCGAGTAGCGCGGCTACGATCAATACGAGAAACTTCTTCATGTGTTTATCCCCTTGAATCGTTGGAATGCTTGACGTTCGACGGGGTCACTTCCGTTTGCGTGGCGGGGCCGAGAGTTTCCGAGTTTCCTCTTCGGCCGCTAGACAAGACGTCGGTCGCACCGATCCGTCGGGTTCGTGCGCCATTCGCGAAGCCGTTTCAAGAGAAGCACCTCCTTTCGGTGCGACTCCGCGGACATACGAAACCAGAGTGAGTATGGCATGTACGCCGGCTCGTGTCAATGCGATGAATTCCTTATGAGAGGCGTGAAACATCGTCCCACACGCCCTAACGTGCGCTTGTGAAACTGGCCACTCAGAATTCTCTCATGTGAGGCGGCGAAGTGCGGAAAGGCGTTTCGGACCCCCGCTCGGCTAGCATGGCACCATGTCCCGCCTCGCGATCCCCGACGCCGACGCACTGCTAGACGAACGCACCAGGGTCCTCGACCACGGTTTCGTTCGCCTCGTCGACTACCTCGGTGGCGACGCCCGCATCGTCCAGGCCGCCCGCGTCAGCTACGGCGACGGTACCCGCAGCGTGCGCGAGGACGCCGCCCTGATCGACTATCTGCTGCGGCACGCCCACACCAGTCCGTTCGAACAGGTCGTGCTCACCTATCACCTCAAGATGCCGATCTTCGTGGCGCGCCAGTGGATGCGCCACCGCACCGCCCGCGCCAACGAGGTCAGCGGGCGCTATTCGGTACTGCCGAACGAGTTCTACCTGCCCGAGCCCGAGCAGCTGCGCCCGCAGTCCCGCGCTAACAAGCAGGGCCGAGGGGACACTTCGGTCCCTGAAGCACTGCAGGAGAAGGTCCTGCGCCTGCTGCGCGCCGGGCAGGAGAGCGCCTACACCGAGTACGAGCACGTGCTCGAGGACGGCCTCGCCCGCGAGCTGGCCCGCATCCACCTGCCGCTGTCGCTGTACACCGAGATGTACTGGCAGATCGATCTGCACAACCTGATGCACTTCCTGCGCCTGCGCATGGACGCTCACGCCCAGTACGAGATCCGCGCCTACGGCGAGGCGCTCGCCCGCTGTGCCCGGGCGGTCGCACCGCTCGCCTACCAAGCGTTCGAGGAGCACGTGCTGCACGGCCGGCGCCTGTCGCGCAGCGAACTTTCGCTGCTGCGCGAGGCGCTCGACGAGCAGCGCCTGCACTCCGCCCTCGAAGCGAGCGGGATGCGCGCCAGCCGGCGTCGCGAGCTGCTCGACAAGCTCGGGCTCGACGAGGTGCAATCCAGCGCGCTCCGACACGCGACCGAGAGCTAGTGCGCTACCGCATCGTCGCCGTCGGCCGGCCAGGTCGCCGCTTCGTCGCCGACGGCTGCCGTTTCTACTCAGACCGGTTGAGCAAGCTGGCGGCGGTCGAGACGGTCGAGGTGCGCGCTGGCCGTGGCGCCGATGCAGACGAGGTGCGCGCGAAGGAGGCTACCGCCCTACGGGCGCAGTGCGACGGGCAGGTGGTGGCGCTGGACGAGCGCGGCCGCGCCTGGAGCAGCGAGGCGCTGGCGGCGCACGTTGCCGAGCTGGAGCTTCGTGGCGTCTCGCGCATGAGTCTGTTGATCGGTGGTGCGGCCGGCCTAGACCGGTCGCTACGCGACGGGGCCGATGCTCGTTGGCGTCTCTCGCAGCTGACCCTGCCGCACGACCTGGCGCGACTGCTGCTACTCGAGCAGCTCTACCGCATCGAAACGATCCGGGCCGGCCACCCCTACCACCGCAGTTGAGCAGGGCGTCGTGCACGGCGGGAAGCTCCGAGCGTCAGCGGCTCGAGCGCAATGCAGCCCAGACGGTCAACAGCCGGCTCGCGACCGTCTCGAGCACAGTGAACGGCGGCTCGAGCTGACGGTGAACGCGCCAGGCGAGCTGCCCGCCACCGCAGGTGACGGTCGCGTCCGGAACGGTCTCGTCCGCCAGCAGGCGCAGCAGCGCCTCGCGGACCGGCGGCTTGAAGCAGTCGGCGGCCGGGCCCGGATCGCGGGCGACCACGCCGACCGCGTCGTCGAACGCCTCGTCACCGGTCGGTGCCAACGTGCCGCCCGAACGGCTGGCCTGCAACGACGACATCAGCGGGTGCGAGCGGGGAAACGCCCGCCAGCCGACCGCGCAGATCTCGTCGTCGGAACGCAGCAGCACTCGTGCGCGCCGCTCGTCCCCGCCGCGACGGGCGGGGTTAGGCCGGAGGTGCTCGAACAGCAGTAGCTCGGGCAGGCCGTCGCGACGAAGCGCATGAAGCTCGGCCACCACGCCGGTATCGACCGCCAGCTCGGCGCGCAGCGCATCTTCGGCCGCATCGTCCAATCGCAACAGCTCGAGCCGCTCCGCTAGCTCTCGCCAGGCGCCTTCGCGTGGGTCGGACCGTTCCTTGCGCCGAAAGAACATCGCCGTCCACCGTACAACCTGGCGGGCCGCCGTGCTGCGCCGTCGCGCCGGGCCGCGGGCAACGGTCACGGCGTTACGCGCTCGCGGTCCCAAGCCTTACAACTCTTTACTCGTGCTCAGACGTTGAAGCCGAACATGCGCATCTGCTTCTTGCCGTCGTCGGTCATCTTGTCCATGCTCCAGGGGGGCGA
>Ga0326597_10003126_pt1 | contig 24136 bp, 20 predicted proteins | sample RVTome_12_FD_203789 | JGI IMG/M metagenome (GOLD analysis project Ga0326597, IMG submission 203789) | Soil microbial communities from uranium-contaminated site in the Upper Colorado River Basin, Wyoming, United States - RVT100D185 | ecosystem: Environmental > Terrestrial > Soil > Contaminated >... | reverse complement strand
CGTAGCTGCCGGGCACGAGCGGGACAAAGGCGTAGCGGCCGGACCCGTCGGTCGTGGCGGCGTGCCCTCCCGGCGTCGTCCGCAGGGTCGCCCCCGCGACCGCAGCGCCAACCTGGTCGCGCACCAGGCCCGAGAGCACGCCGTGGCTCGTGTCCCTCTCCAGGGCGAACATGAGATCCGTGGTCTGGCCGCGCAGGATCTCGACACCGCTTCGCGTCTGCGACATGTAACCGTCGCGCGAGGCGGTGACCTGGTAGGAGCCCTCGGCGAGGGCGGAGAAGAGGAAGGCGCCGTCGCTCGAGGAGAGGGTCGTGTTTCCGCCCGGCAGGATGTCGATGCGCGCTCCGGAGACGGCCTGGCCGAGCGTGTCTTCGACGACGCCGCTCAAGGTGCCGACAGCGGTGTCCACCGCGAGGGTCTGGCCGCGGACCGTGGCGAAGAGGTCCCAGCCCGGGTGGGGCGTCGTCCCGGTGTAGGCCATTCCGCCCGGGTAGGGGTTGGAGCCGGTCGCATAGAGGTAGACGCCGGCCCCGTCGTCCCGCTGGACCTTCAGGAAGTAGAGGCCGCCCGGCTCCACGGGGACGCCGTCGCCCGGGAACTCGGCGCCGATCATCTCGCCGCCCCACTCGAGGAAGGCGGTGGCGGAGGGACCAACCGGTGGCCCCGTCGGCCCTCCTTCGAGGATCGAGAAGCGCAGCGTCACGTTGCCGACGTTCGGCATCGCGGCCACGAACTTGACGAAGCCCACGTCGGTGGGGACGCGGAAGGTCTGCCCGAGGAACTCGGCGAAGAGATTGCAGCCGGAGCAGGTCCCCTGGTTCTGGAAGTAGATGCCTTTCGAGACCGGGCCGCGGTAGGGCAGGGAGAAGTCGGCGACGGCCTCGCCCCCGGCGGTGACGGTGACCGAGGTGCTGGCCGAGCCGTAGCCGACCTTCTCCACACCGAGGGTGTAGGTGCCGACGGGCACGTCGCGGATGACGTACTGCCCGTCGAACAGGGTGGGCCCGCCCGAGCCGCGTCCGTCGGTGAACACGGTCGCGTACCGGACGGGGTCGCCGGTGTCGGCCCGGCGCACGAATCCCCGAACGCTCCCCACCGCCCCGCGATACGGCTCGAGGGGCGCGGGAGGGGGCTTGGGCAGGTTCAGCAGCGCCGTGTACTGCGGATAGGGCGCGGTGGGCATCCCGCAGCGCTGGGCTCCCGCCGAGTAGCCGGGCGGCCACGTGATCCCGGCCTCGACGTCCTGGGGCGCGCACCACGACGGCTTGGGCTGGTCGGCCCGCGAGCCACTGCCGCGGCTGACGAAGGCGAACGCGTCCCAGGCTGCGTTGTTGAGGATGAACGGGTGCACGGCGACGATCTCCGGCCAACTGCGCCAGAACTCGCCGAAGGCCGCCACGTTGTACCGCGAGGCGAGGTCGTCCAGGCAGGGACCGCTCGTGCTGCACGCGGGCCCGCGCGTCGTCTTCGGGTAGCCCTCGTAGGCGATGCCGAGGTGGTCGCCGTAAGCGCTCTCCGTGATCATCACCGGGAAGCCGCGCCGGGGCGAGCCCTGCCTTTCGCACTCGTCGGCCACCGCGTCGAGGTCGAGGAGGTAGCTGTCGATCGTCTTGACCTGGTTGATGTACGGCACTCCGTCGTGGTGGTTGTAGTGCGGCGGGTACGACTCCGGGTACGGGTGGGTCGCCCAGACGTCGAAGGCCTGGCACACCGCGGGGTTGTGGCGGATGGCCTGGTGCCACCAGTCGGGACCGTTCTGGCCGGGGGTCATGGTGCGGAAGACGCCGTTCGGATCGGCACGACGGACCCCGGCATGGGCGGCCACGAGAAAGTCGGCGAAGTTCTCCGGCGTCACGAGGTCCCGGCGGTCGCCCGGCTCGTTCCACAGCTGGAGGTACACGAGGCGATTCAGGTACTGCGGCCGGTAGCGCTCGAGGTGCTGGCGGATCGAGGCGGCGACGTTCTCCGAATAGCCGGGGTTGGGCGTGCAGCCACCGTTGCAGTCCTGGAGCCGAAGGCACGGGATGAGGCCCCGGTCCATCGCCTCCACCACCCACTTGCCGTAGTCGCCCCTCACCCAGTCGAACACGTAGCCGCCCTCGCCGACGAGGTGCCGCGTCCAGTTCATCCCCTCGGGAATGGCGGCGCCGCCGTCCATCAGGTTGTGCATCCCGTGGAAGTTCTTCCGCTCGCGGGGCTGGGCCTCGGAGGGATGCGCCACGGTGAGGAGAGTCAGCGCGAGCGCGGTGAGGAGCGCGCGGGTGGATGGCATCGGAGGCCTCCTGGACTGGACGGTCGCGCTCCCGGCGCCGAGGGCACGCACGCCCCGAAGGGAATGGATGGCGGGCGCTATCTTAGTCTCGGCTGGCCGTGGGGCAAGCTCGTTTCCGGCATCGCACGGGTTCGGGGGAGGTTGCGATCCGCTTTGCAGTGAATGCTTGAACGGCGCACGGCGGCTCCGCCTTTCTCCGTTGACCCAGGCACGGCGCCGAGCCACGATGAGCCCCCGTCCGACACGGCGCGGAGCGCGCGCGGCCCGCGCGCGGTCGGACGACCTCAGGAGACCGGGAGGCACTCGTGGCGGGATCAGGCTGGCGTCGTTCGACCTTCGCCCTCTTCGTGGTGGGACTGTGGCTCGGCGTCGCCCCCGCTCCGGCCGAGTCTGCTTCGGGCGCCTCGATACCCGCCTCCGGCGGCCAGGTCCCGGTGTCGCTCGCCCCGGGGCAGAGCCAGGCCGTCGTGGTCCGGGCGGTGAACACGGGCGACACGACGTGGTCGGCCGGCCAGCTCTACCGCCTGGGCGCGAGCGCTTCGAACCAGCTCTCCTTCTCGGGCTTCGCGTGCGGCGGCTACACCCGCTCGCCGGGCGACTCGCGGGTGTTCCTCTGCCGCGACGTCCCGCCCGGTGGCAGCCACGAGTTCCGTTTCGTGGTGACGATGCCCCCGGGACCGCCCGGGAACGCCCGTCTCTCGGTGCGGATGGTGCGCGACGGTGTCGCCTGGTTCGGCGAAGAGACGAGCTGGACGGTGGCCGCGGCCACGGCGAACGATGCGGACATCCGCGCCGGCGAGAGCGCGGTTCCCGTCTCGCTCGCCCCGGGGGCGACGGGCACCGCGACGGTGAGAGTCGTCAACACCGGGAGCGCGACCTGGACGGCGGGGACCGCGTACCGCCTCGGAGCCGGTCCGGCAAACGCTCTTCCCTGGACGGCCTTCGCCTGCGGCGGCTACATGAACGGCCCCGGCGACGGCCGCGTCTTCTTGTGCCACGACGTGCCCCCCGGGGCGGGCCACGACTTCCGCTTCGGCGTCGTCCTGCCGACCACGGCGTCGGCGCCCGCGCGCCTCTCCGTGCGCATGGTGCGCGACGGCGTCGCCTGGTTCGGCCTCGAACAGAGCTTCCTCGTCGCACCGGAGCTCCGCTGCTCCGCCGCGCCGCTCTCCATCCCCGCCGACCGCTGGCGGCTGGAGATCTGGGACAACCGCGCGCTCGCGGGAGAGCCCGTCGAGCGACGCTACGATGCGGCGGGCCCGGGGGGCTTCGCCTTCGACTGGGGACCGGGGCGGGCCAGCGACTGCACCGGGACCGACGACTACTCCGTGCGCTTCGCCCGCGTCGTCGAGATCCCCGTCTCCGGCGACTACACCTTCGTCACCACGACCGACGACGGCGTGCGCCTGTGGGTGGACGGGACGCTCCTCATCGACCGCTGGCTCGACCAGCCCCCGACCACGCACCGCGGGACCGGCTACCTCGCGGCTGGCCCCCACGAGGTCGTGATGGACTACTACGAGAGGGGCGGCGGGGCCCGGGCCGAGCTGCGCTGGGAGTCGGCCACCGTCGACGCCGAGGCCCGCCTCTACGGCCTGAACATCGATCCCGCGAACCCGGCCGGCAACCCGACCCCGCAGCAGATGCGCGACCTCGGCGTCCGCTGGGTCCGCATCGAATGGAAGGCGATGCCCGGCCTCGCGTTCTACGACTCGCGGATCGCCGCCTATCGGGGCGCCGGCCTGAAGGTCATGCTCCTCGTCGACTACGCTTCGGTTCCCCCCAAGCCCGCCTCGAACGCGGGAGACGCGGCATGGCTCGCGTACCTCGGCACCTTCTCCGCTCGCCTGCGGGACCTGGCCGCGCACTACGGGGACGGCGTGGACGCGTGGCAGATCTGGAACGAGCCGGACCTCTTGCGCCCGGGAACGCCGTACGACCCGGGAGTCCCCGCGCGCCACTTCGGGGCGATGCTGCGCGACGCCGTTCTGGCGATTCGTCCCCGTTCCAACCGGCCGATCGTGACCGGTGGGCTCGCCAGCGGCGATCCCGCCTACCTCCGCACCGCGCGCGATGCGGTGGGCGGCCTCAGCGTCGACGCGGTCGCCGTGCACCCCTACGGCCAGCGCGCGCCGGACGGTTGGCCCCGTCCGGACTGGGGCTTCGGGGAGATGAGCGATCTCTTCGATCGCTACCTCGCGTTCGGCCTGCCGCTGTGGGTCTCGGAGATCGGGACCGTCGACGAGGCGGCACAGGCCCAGTACCTCGAGAACGTCTACCAGCTCGCCCGTGACGCCTATGCGGGCCGGGTGGAGACGGTCTTCTGGTTCTGCTGGAGCGACGGGATGGTGCCCCCGTTCGGGATCCTCCGCTCCTCGGGCGAGCCCAAGCCGGCGTACGACCGCTACGACGCGCTCTCTCCGCCCTGGTGAGCTGTCGCGGCGGCGTCTTCCCGAGGCGCCGAATCCCCTGGTCGCCGAGGGGTCGGGCTACGGGGCGAGGGTCCAGGAGCGAGGCGAGGTGTGGGAAGGCCGGGGAGACCGGCGCGCCGGGGGTCGTTGTCATCTGGCGCCATCGGGCCGTGCGTGCTGTAATGCCCTCATGATCCCCGCACTCTTTGCCACGCTGCTGCTCTCCCAGGCCGCGCCGGCTCCCGACGCCTCGGCGCGACCGCCCGCGGACAAGCCAAAGGTCACGATCCACAGGGCCGAAGGCCCCGACGCCGAGGTGTTCTTCCTGAGCATCCCGTGGGGTCCGAACACGTTCGCGGCCATGGAGAGGCCCGGCGAGAGCTTCTACAACCGGCGCTCGTGGCCGTTCGCCCGGCTCCAGACGAAGACCGCCCTGAAGCTCGACGGCATCGAGATTCCCGCCGGCAACCACGCGCTCGTCTTCCACCCGAACACGCCCGACGACGCGGGCATGAGCCTCGAGGTCCGCCGGATCGAAGTGCCGGAGTTCCTGGAGGAGGGGAACGCGCTGACGCGCACTCCCGAGGGCGAGACGGTCTGGCGCGCCCCGGTCCGCTTCGACACCGCGGCGGGCACCACGCCGGCCCTGAAGGTCGAGATCCTCCCCGAGGCCGGGGGCTTCCGCCTCAAGGTCCAGTACGGAGACCGCTGGACGTCGAAGGAATTCCTGCGCTGACCCGGCGCTCTAGGGCGTCCCGGCGTGCCCCGGGTAGCTGTAGACCGGCTCGTAGATGCCGTCCGCGGGAGCCGCCGCCATCTCGATCGCTTTGAGCTGCGGCTCCAGGCAGTCGACGTAGGCGACCAGGTCGGCCGGCGGTATTCCTCCCGGCAGGGGCAGCTCCTCCGGGCCCCGCTCCAGGACCGCCTTGCCCAGCCGCGCACCGACGATGCGACCTCCCTTCACCTCGGTGACGAGCGCGAACGACAGGCTGTCGTGGAAGGGGTTGGAGAGAGAGCAGCCCGCCTGCTGACGCCGCATCTCGCGGAACACGTAGCGGGCGAGCCGGGCGAGGTCGGGGATGCCGGGCTCGGTCGGGTCGGGAGCCCCTGCCGGCTCGATGCCGAGGAGCTCGGGCGGGGGGGTCGTGGTCACTCCGACGTCCGCCTCGGGCATGGGGCGGGCGGCGTCGCGACCGCCGCACCCCCACAGCGCCGCGAGGAGAAGGAGCACCGCCGTCGCCGACGACGGGCGACGCACCCGGGCCACTTTGGGCGGCGCACCGGCTCCTTGCCGGACCTCGAGACGAGGACTCCGCGACACTCAGGCCTCCCGCAGCGCTTTTGTGATCGGGAGCCGCGCCCCGCGCAGGGCGGGGAGCAGCCCCCCGATGAAGCCCATCACCACGGCGAACACGAGGCCCGCCGCCAGGATCTCCGGGGTGAGGCGGAACGAGAAGGCGATCTCGCTGAAGCTCTGGGTCTGGCCCGTTCCCGTGGAAAAGCCGTTCATCGGGATGGCGAGAAGGCACCCGAGGACGCCCCCCAGGAACGCGAGGATCACCGATTCGATGAGGAACGAGGCGAGGATCGCCCGCCGGGAGAAGCCGAGAGCGCGCAGGGTGCCGATCTCCCGGGTGCGGGAGGCGACAATCGCGTACATGGTGTTGATCGCTCCGAACACCGCTCCGATCCCCATCACGAAGGCGACGAACGTGGCGAGCGCGCGCAGGGTCGTGGCGAGAGGCCCGGCCTGGTCTTCGTAGTACTTGCGCTCCTCCACCGCCTGGAGCTGCATCTGCGGTTGGTCGCGGATCCAGCGGTCGAGCTCGGGGATGGAGGCGGGGTCCTTCATCCGCACGACGAGGGAGTTGCTGCCCGGACCTCGCTGAAAAATGGCCCCGAAGGTGTCGAAGTCGCCCCAGATCTCGCTCTCGAAGGCGCCGCCCCGCGACTCGAAGACGCCCACGATCTTGAAGCGCTTCTGCTGGTACTTCACCTCGCCGCCGAGCTCGAGCCCGGGGAAGCGACCGACCAGCTTGCGGCCCACGATCACCTCATCGAGGCCGGGCGTGAACGACCGGCCCTCGACGACGTCCACGCCGCCGCGCACCTCGAATGCCCGGGGGGTCACCGCGCGGAGGGTGACGTTCGACATGCCCCCGTCGGCCTTGGGCAGCCCGATGACCACCACCCACTCCCACGAGGCGAGAGGCTGGCCGCTCGCGTCCCGGGCGATGCGGTCGTCGACGACGATCTTGTTGCGGTCGTCGAGGGGGACTCCCGACGTCAGCTCCGACCCCGAGCCGCGCTGGACGATGATCGCGTTGTCGGTCCGTCCCGTCGATCTCAGAGCGGACTTGAAGCCCTCCGACATCGACAGGAGAACGGCGAAGACGGCCACCACGAGGGCGATGCCCCCGATCGCGAGCAGGGTGACCTGCCACCGGACCCGCACGTTGCGGAAGTTGTACGAGAGGGGAAGGGCCATGTCAGACCGTCCTCAGCATTTCGGTGATGCGGGCCCGGTAGGCCCCGAGCGCGGGAACGATGCCGGCGGCAAAGCCCAGGAACAGCGCCACGGCGAAACCCAGCAGGGCCACGACGGGCTGCAGGTTCACCTCAGCGAGGCCGATGCCGGCGAGCGCCCCCCGGACGGCCGGCGTGTGGGTGAGGATCCACAGCATCCCCCTCGCCCCCCCGATCCCGAGAAGACCGCCGAGCGCGCCGAGAAGGAGTGACTCCGCCACCACCAGGCCCATGACCTTGCCGCTGGTGAAGCCGAGCGTCTTGAGGACGGCGATCTCCGTCCGGCGCTCGCGGACGGCGATGCTCATCGTGTTCGCGACCACGAGCAGGATGGTGAACGTGACCGCGATGCCGATGCCGTTGAGGAGGAGGGCCAGGTTCCCGGCCAAGGAAATGAAGCCGGCGAGGAAGGCCTGCTCGGTCTCGGTCCGCGTGGGAGCGTCGCTGTTGGCGAACAGCGCGTCGATCTTCGCACTGATGTCTCCCGCCCGGTCCGGGTCCTCGATCTCCACCATGAAGGTCCCGGCCCGGACGTTGCGCCCGGTGGCTTCGTAGAGGTACTTGAAGTTGAAATACATCGAGCTCTGGTCGGCATTGGGGTGCTTGACGGGATCGACCCGGTAGATGCCCCGCACCACGAACTCGAAGGGGCCGTCGGGCTTGCGATACTCGGGGATGAAGCTCTCGAGGTAGAAGATGTCGCCGATCTTCCAGCCGTAGCGCTCGGCCAGCTTCTCCCCAATGACGCAGCCCCGCAGGTCCTGCGTGAATGCCTGGAACTGCTCGGGCGGGACCTCGTACTCGGGGAACATCGCGAAGAAGGGCTCGGGCTCGACCGCCATGTTGGTGAAGAAGTTGCTGAAGTCAGCCCCGGACGATGAGTCGTCGGCGCCCTTCTCCTCCTTCTTGGCCGGGAGCGAGCCGCCGAACCAGGAGTTGACCGCCACCCGCCTGACTCCGTCGACCCCGAGGATGCGGTTCTCGTAGGCGAGGGGCAGATCGAAGATGAGGCTCACCGAGTGGCGCGTCACGAGGCGGTTCGCACTCGTCGCCTCGAGCAGGGCATCGATCTGGGCGAGGACGGACTGCAGCGTGCAGAAGAGGAAGATGCACACCGCCATCGCCACGACGGTGAGCCCCGTGCGGAACCAGTTCCGCCGCAGGTGCTTGAGCAGGTAGGGAAGGAACTTCATTCTTCGCTCCCTAGTCCTTGAGGACGCCCTTCTCGAGGTGGTGCTGGGTGTGGGCGCGCTCCGCCGCCCGGGGGTCGTGGGTGACCACCACGATGGTCTTCTTGTGCTCCTGGTTCAGCGTCTGCATGAGCTCGAGGATCTCCTCCGCGCTCTTCGCGTCGAGGTCGCCGGTGGGCTCGTCGGCGACGAGGACCCTGGGGTCGGTGACGATCGCGCGAGCGATGGCCACGCGCTGCTCCTGGCCGCCGGAGAGCTGCCGGGGATGGTGGGAGGCGCGGTCGGCGAGCCCCACCACCCGCAGCGCAGTGAGCGCCCGCTCCCGCCGCTCCTTCTTCGAGAGGTGGGTCAGGAGCAGCGGAAGCTCGACGTTCTCGGTCGCGCTGAGGACCGGGATCAGGTTGTAGAACTGGAAGATGAAGCCGACGTTGCGGCTGCGGAACTCCGCGAGCTCGGTCTCGTTCAGCGTCGCCACGTTGGTGCCGGCCACGACGACGTCGCCCGAGGTGGGCTTGTCGATCCCGGCGATCAGGTTGAGGAGCGTCGTCTTGCCCGAGCCCGACGGACCCATGAGAGCGGCGAAGTCGCCCTCGTCGATCTGGAGGTTCAGGCCGTCGAGGACCACCAGCTCCTCGGCGCCCCGCCGGTAGACCTTGCGCACGTCCCTGACATCGACCATCGCCATGACTTGTCCGCTCCCTCTGAAGCTACGCCTTCACCCTCACCGCGTCGCCGTCGGCGAGACCCTCGGGCGGCCGCAGGACCAGGACCTCGCCCCCGGCGAGGCCCTCGCGCACCACGACCTGTCCCTGGCGCTCGGTGCCGAGGACGACGGCGCGCGCCTGCGCCTTCCCCTCGCGGACGAGGAAGACCGTCTGCTTCCCGTCACGCGTCACCACCGCCTCGCGCGGCACGAGGACGACCGGCGCGGACGCGGAGACGTCCGTGGGCTTCTCCTTCTCCGGCTCGAGGAAGGTGACCTTGGCGCTCATCTCGGGCTTGAGGTCCTCGTCCTTGTCGAGGATGGTGACCTTGACCATGACCGTGGCCTTCGTGCGGTCGGCGGTCGGGATCACCTGCCGCAGGACGGCCTCGTAGCGCCGGTTCGGGATGGCCTCGACCGTCACCTCGGCCGGCTGCCCGTTCCCGACCTTGGCGACGTTTGCCTCGGCGACGTCGGCCTCGACCTCGAGGGTGGCGAGGTCGGCGAGGGCGACGATGGCCCCCGAGGACGTCGAGATGTTGACCCCGGGCGGGATGGGGGCGACGCTTTCGCCGACCTCGGCCATCTTCTTCACCACGACCCCGTCGAAGGGCGCCCGGATCACCGTGTTCTGGAGCTGGGCCTCCGCGAACGCGAGGTCGGCCTCGGCCTGGGCCACGGTCGCCTCTCCGATCCGCACCCGGCTCACAGCCGCCTCGCGCTGGTCTTCCGCGAGGACGTTCTGCTGCGTGAGCTCGGTGGCGAGGCGCTCCTGACGCTGCTGCTCGGCGAGGTCGGCCTCCGCCCGCTGGACGGCGGCCCGGGCCCGCTGGACGGTCGCCTCGTAGTCCGCCGACTCGAGCCGGGCGAGCACGTCGCCCTTCTTCACGTTGCTGCCCTCCTCGACGCGCAAGTCGGAGAGGCGGCCCTGGATCTTCGCCGACACCACCGCCTGGCGGCGGGCCACGACGTACCCAGAGGCCGTGAGAATGGGGGTTCCGGCGCTGGGCTGGACGTCGCGGGTGACGCTGGCGGCGACGGTCTCGACCTCGGGCGCGGAGAAGGCCTGCTGGGCGCGCAACGCGTACAGCCCGGCGAGGATGACGACCACGGGCAGGAGGAGCAAGAGTGGCCAACGCCAGGGGCTATTCGGCGACCGGGTCCGGTCGATCTTGAGGGATGCCAGCTCGCCTTTGAGATCTGTCACTTCACCGTCTCCTTCGCTCCAGGCCTCCGCCCGCCCCCCGTTGTCTACGACCCCGGTACCGCCGGGGAGCCCCAGTTTTCGGCGAACGTCCGACTGGCGCCGGTGAGCGGATTGTTCATCGACCCCCCCTCCTGTCCTCCCCCACGTAGGGGGGAGGAACACTGCGTCCCGCGGTCCCCGTCGCTCCCGGGAACGGGAGCGACCGAGACCGTCGACTCTAGTACAGGCGAGAGATGTACTCGTTCATCTGTCTCTTCCAGTACGGCCACTCGTGTCCCCCCTCCGGTCCCCAGTCGTCGACCGAGTGCCGGATCCCCCGCGACCAGAGCACATCCGAGAGCCGGTACGTCGGCCCCCGATCCTCCCACGGGCCCGTGCCCGTCACGAGCCTGATGTCGTCGCGGGCGAGCGCGTCCAGGTACCAGGGATCGCTGAGCCCGGCCACGTAGTCGACGGGGTTGTTGAAGTAGAAGTTGTCGTCGTAGTCGCCGTCCATGAAGCGCCGCATGTCGTACACGCCGGACAGCGCCAGGCATCGCCGGAACAGCTGGGGGTGCTTCAGGAGGCTGTTGGCGGCGTGGTACGCGCCGAGGGAGGCGCCGGTGGCGGTGATCGCAATTCCCGGAGACTGGCAGTGGCCGTGGATGAACGGCACCACCTCCTCGGAGATGTAGGCGTCGTACACCGCCTGGACCCACGACCGGTGCCGGGGATGGGCGCCGGTGTTGTCCCAGCTCTCGTTGTTGACGGAGTTGACGCAGAAGAGCTTCACCCGTCCGCCGTCGATGTGGTGGGCGAGCGCGTCCACCATCCCCTGCCCCTCGTACTCCCACTCGTCGCCGCCGCTCGTGGGGAACACGAGCAGCGGCGCCCCCCAGTGCCCGTAGACCCGGATCCCCATGCCCCGGCCCAGCCGGGAGGAGTGCCAGCCATGGTGCTCGACCTGCATCGAACCCTCGGGTTGTCTAGCGGAACCGGCGCGCCGTCGCCATCGACGAGGGGGCGACGAGGTTGGCGAGGAAGACCGCGTTGGAAGGGGTCTTGCCGAGCTTGTCGATGAGGAACTGGGCGGCCTCGACCGGAGAGAGGTCGGCCAGGGCTCGACGCAGCAGGTGCCGCTTGGCGAGCTCTTCGGGCGGGACGAGCAGCTCCTCCCGTCGAGTCCCCGACCGGAGCACGTCGACCGCCGGGTAGACCCGGCGATCGGCGATGGCACGGTCGAGGATGAGCTCCATGTTTCCGGTGCCCTTGAACTCCTGGAAGATCACCTCGTCCATCCGGCTGCCGGTCTCGATGAGGGCCGTCGCGAGGATGGTGAGGCTTCCCGACCCTTCGCAGTTGCGCGCGGCGCCGAAGAACTGCCGCGGGAACTGCAGCGCCCGGTTGTCGATGCCGCCGCTCATGGTGCGACCGCCCGGGCCCATCTCCCGGTTCGACGCGCGGCCGAGCCGGGTGAGGCTGTCGAGGAGGATCACCACGTCGCGGCCCGCCTCGACGAGGCGCTTGGCCCGCTCGATGGCGAGGCGGCTGAGGCGGATGTGTGAGTCGGACGAGGAGTCCGACGTCGAGGCGAGGACCTCGGCCTCGACGACCCGACGGAAGTGGGTCACCTCCTCCGGCCGCTCGTCGACGAGGAGCAGGATGAGGTGCACGTCGGGGTGGTGGGTGGAGATCGATCGCCCGAGGTGCTCGAGGAGCGTCGTCTTTCCCGCCTTGGGCGGAGAGACGATCAGCCCCCGCTGCCCGCGGCCGACGGGAGCGATCAGGTCGATCACGCGCAGCGTGATCTCCGAGTTCTCCCCCGACAGCGCGAACGCCTCGCTGGGGTTGACCGACACCAGGTCCTGGAAGTGCGGGAGCTTCTTGTACTCCTCGGGAGCCATGCCCCCCGCCTTCGAGACCTCTACGAGAACGCGGCGTCCGTTGCCACCATCGCGGGTCAGGCCCTCGACCTCTACCCCATCGCGAAGGTTGGAGTCCCGGGCAACGACGAACGGGACCACAACATCGTCACGCTGGGGCAGATAGTTCTGTGAGACCTGCCTGACGTATCCCCCCGCCCCCTCGTTCAGCTCGACCACTCCGTGAATCGGTGTGGTCGGCCCCTCAGTCGGAATCGGGGCCTGGCGGGGATCTCTCGGCCCCTTCGGTCCCTGCTGCGGACCGTTGGGCCTGTCGGGTCGATGGTGACGACGTCGCCGCGAGTGCCGCGGCCCTCGCCTCACGGCAGGGCCGTCCACCGCGACTTGTTCATCGTCTCCTCCGACTTTCGACTATGGGGCCTCGCGCCCGCGGTTGTCAAGTCAGAGGGAGACGCTCGGCTCAGGGCTGCTCGCCGGGCAGCAAGGGGCGCAGCGTCACCACGTAGCGGCGACCGGCGGCGCAGACCGAGGCCGCCGAGGCGCCCGAGGGCCAGCGCTCCGCCTCGGCCGGGCCGATCCGCCGGGCCGAGTCGAGGGTGTCGTGCAGGGGCACCGAGAACGTCCAGGAACGGCAGCCGCCGACGAGCTCTCCCGCTCGTGCCCGCAGCGCGTAGGCCTCGGGAACGTAGGGCCGCAGGCCGGGATGATCGAACGTCAGCAGGTCCTGCACGAACGCAGCGAGGGGGCGCAGCGGCGGGGGTGCCGTCGCCGGATCGCCGGTCATCACGACGTCGACGGCGTCGCCCTCGAGGACGCGCAGCCGATACCGTCGCCGGGCGTCCTCGCCGAACGATGCCGAGGGGACGAGCTGCCCTGCCTTGCGCAGGTCCTTCAGCCGCTTCTCGATCGCCTTCTGCTCGTCCTTCGCGAGCACCGCCGCGTAGACGTGCTCGCTGCCGCCAACGAAGACCGACCCGCCGCGCATCATGACGAACCGGGGTGGGGCCTGGTCCCCCACCCGGCCCGGGAGGCTCACCGGAGCCTCGAGAACGACGACGGCGTCGGGAATCACTCGGTCCGCGGCGGTGAGCGTCGCCGGGCTCGCGAGCACCGCGAGGAGGACGAGCACCCGGGCGCGGCTCACGGCGCGCCCCCGGGCGGGCCGACGTTGCGATTGCGACCCGCCTGCTTGGCCTGGTAGAGGCGCGCGTCGGCCGCCTTGATGAACGCGAGGTCGTCGTGGGCGTCGTGGGGAAACGTGGCGATGCCGCCGCTCACGGTGATCCGGCCCGACGGCTGGCTCGACTCGCCGGCGAAGCCTTGCGACGCCACAGCGCCCCGGAACGCCTCGGCGAAGCGCCAGGCGTCGCCGGCGGTCGCGCCATAGAGCAGCGCCACAAACTCCTCGCCCCCGTAGCGCGCGACCACGTCACCCCGGCGGCCGGTGCCCTTGAGCAACGCCGCCACCCTGACGAGGACCCGGTTTCCCTCCTGGTGGCCGTGGCTGTCGTTGTAGTTCTTGAAGTGGTCGATGTCGAAGATGACGAGGGCCACCGGGTCGCCGGTGAGCTGGGCCCGCTCGAGCTCCATGGCCAGCCGTTCCCGGAAGAAGCCGTAGTTGTAGAGGCCGGTCAGGGGGTCGGTGATCGCCCGGTGGTGGGTGCGGCTCACCCGCCAGGTGAGGCTACGGACCCTCTCGAGCTGCAGCCAGAAGAGCTGCTCGAGCACGTCGGGCCGCTCGCGCAGGAACTGACGGAAGCGCTCGGCGGGGATGAGGAGGACGCGGGAGGCACTGCGCGCGCGCACGGTCGCCGAACGCGCCTGCCCGTCGAGCGCCGCCATCTCCCCGACGACCGCCCCCGGGTACAGGTGGCGCAGGACGATCTCCTCTCCGTCGGGGGTCTGGTGAGACACCTCGAGGCGACCCTCCTGCAGGAGGACGACGTGGTTGCCGGGATCGCCTTCCTGCCAGAGCACCGCGCCCGCCTCGAGCGCCTTCTCGCTCCCGAGCGGAGAGAGGTCGCCGAACGACCCCGGCAGCGTCTGCACGACGGGGGCGGCGTCGTCCCGCGAGGAGGACATCAGAGTCTCCAAACAAGGCCCGCGCGCCTCAGGGGGCGGGGCGGGAATACAGGTCGATGACGCGCTCGAGCGCGTGCCGGCACACGGGACAGAACTCCCCAAAGCGAGTGAACATCATGCAGTTTGCCTGGGGTCGATAATACCCCTTTGCCTCGTACATCGCCCCCTCGAAAGCTCCCACCGCCTCGCTCCACGGCCCGCTCCGGAGCAGTGGCCCCACCGCCGTCTCCTCGTCCCGGAAGAGCGTCTCCATCACCTCCTCGGGCTGCCCCTGCGCGCGCACTTCCCGCCGCCGCGCCTGGATCTCCTTCTGCGCCGCCTCGTACGCCTCTTTTTCCCACGGGGTGGGCAGCGGCACTCCGGGTGTCAGGAGGGCGCTCCACTTGGGGGATGCGGGATGGGCGGTCACGTTCGGCTCCCAGGGTTCGGGCCTGTGCGCCGTGCTCTCGTAGGCCACGTCGGACGTGTAGTACTCGTCGGCGAGGGCGGCGAAGTGGTGCCCGAACTCGTGGACGAGGACGTAGGGCGTGAAGGCGTTGTCCGAGGCGGTCGTGGCGTACAGGCCGAAGATGCCTCCCCCACCGTACTTGCGCCCGTTCACGACCAGGATCGTGGCGTCGTAGGGAGCCGCCGCCGCCGCCTCGCGAACCCGTCGGTTGTCGAAGGCGAGGACGTAGCGCTCGGAGCCGAAGGCGTCGTAGACGACACGCAGGGCGGAGCGGCGGAACACCCCATCCGAGGGTCGCGCGACTCCGCTCGCGTCCGAGGGGGTGTCGATCGCCCAGACGTTGAAGTCACCGCGACGCTCGCGAAAGGGGGATTGGGAGAAGAGGATGCCCGCCATCCGTCGCGCGTCACCGTGCCACTTGTCCATCTCCGCCGCCGTGTACCCGTCCCCGAGGAGGACGAGGTCGACCTTCCGGGACGGCGGACCGCTCTCGAGCACCAACCACACCGTCCTCGGGGAAGGCGGACCGGTGCGGTCCACGGTGGGGTCCGCGGGATCGACGACGACGGACCACGCCTCGTGGAAGACCCCGTCCTGGCCCCTCTTCTTGAGAACGACCTGGACGGGCGATCGCGGCTTTGGAAAGCGAAGGGACTCGTGGAACGTCCGGTGCGCCTCCCGGGCTTCGCTTGTCGTCTCCCACTCGCCGTAGATGCTCGCGAAGCCCCGGGAGTAGACGACGCGGTTGGTCGCCAGGTCGACCACCTCGAAGAAGTACTTGCCGAGGTTCGTGTCGTCGAGCGGACGGTCGGGGTTGCCCGGCCACGGCCCTTCGAGCGTGACGGCGTCCAGCGCGAACGTCTCCGTGGTGGCGCTGCCGGTGTGGAAGTAGTCGAGCCTGAGGGTGGGCGGCGGGCCTTCGGCCGCGGTTTCGGCGCCGACCGCGAGGACCGGAAGCGCGACGAGAAGGCCGACAAGGGCGAATGGGCGGGGCATGGTTCACCTCGGGGGGCGTCCGCATCTCACCACAAAGGCGGTGCGACTGGAAGCGCCGAGGGCAGTGATGGTACGCTCACCCCGACGTCGCGTCCGCGCCTTTCCGCGCTTTGCGGCGGGCCGCTTCGTCGCCCCCGACGTGGCCCAGGCTCTTGCCAGAGACACCGTCCTGATGCAGAAACGCTCCAGCCGCGAGAGACGGCTCGTGCGGTTGGGAGTGGCCACGGCGGCCGCGGCCCTTTTCGCCGCCGCGCTCGCCGAAGCCGCCGCCGTTCCCATCCGGGCCCGCAACGGCATGGTGGTCTCCCAGAACGGACTCGCCGCCCAGGTCGGGGCGAGCATGCTCCTCTCGGGAGGCAGCGCGGTGGACGCGGCGGTCGCCACGGCCTTCGCGCTCGCGGTCGTTCACCCCGCCGCCGGCAACATCGGGGGCGGGGGCTTCCTCGTCCTTCGCCCGGCGCGCGGGGGGCCCGTGACCTACGATTTCCGCGAGGCCGCTCCCGCCGCGGCGACCCCTGCCATGTTCTTCCGCGAGGGTCGCTACGACCCCCTCCTCCACCACCGGGGCCACCTCGCCGTCGGGGTCCCCGGCACCGTCGCCGGACTGTATCTGGCGTGGCAGGACGGGGGTCGTCTTCCGTGGGACCATCTCCTCGAGCCCGCCATCGCCCTGGCCGGCGAGGGCTTCATGGTGTCCGACGGGCTCTCCCGCTCGCTGCGCGAGGTGCTCCCGCAGATGGCTCCGTACCCCGCGTCCGTGCGGCAGTTCTCCCGCGACGGCATCCCCTACGAGATGGGAGACCTCCTCCAGCAGCCGGAGCTCGCGAAGACCCTCGAGCGCATCGCCCGGGACGGACCGGCGGGCTTCTACGAGGGACAGGTGGCGAAGGCGATCGAGGAGGAGATGAAGGCCCACGGGGGACTCGTCACCCGTGAGGACCTGAAGGGCTACCGGGCCCGCCGACGCGCGCCCCTGCGGGGGACCTACCGGGGCTTCGAGATCGTCACCATGCCCCCTCCCACCTCGGGCGGGGTCGTCCTCCTCGAGATGCTGAACGTGCTCGAAGGCTACGACGTCGCCGGGGCCGGTTTCTCCTCCGCCGAGCACGTCCACCGTCTCGCCGAGACCATGCGCCGCGCCTTCGCCGATCGGGCGCAGTATCTGGGAGACCCCGACTTCGTGTCCGGGATGCCCGTCCTGCGTCTCATCTCGAAGGAGTACGCCGCCTCGCTGCGCCAGACGATCGGCGAGCGAGCCTCGGTCTCCTCGCCCGATTCCTTCGACTGGCCAGGCGAGAGCACGGAGACGACGCACATCTCGATCGTCGACGCCGACCGCAACGCCGTCGCCCTGACCACGACCCTGGAGGAGGGCTACGGCTCGAAGATCGTGGTCCCCGGCGCCGGGTTCCTGCTGAACAACGAGATGGGCGACTTCAACGCCGGACCCGGCCTCACCGACGACACGGGCCTCATCGGCACGACGCCCAATCTCGCGGCGCCGGGCCGGCGCATGCTCTCGAGCATGACGCCGACCATCGTCACCCGGGACCAGAAGCCCTATCTCGTGATCGGAACTCCGGGCGGGCGGACGATCCCCAACACCGTCCTCCAGGTGATCGTGAACGTGGTGGACTTCGGCATGAACGTCCAGGAGGCGATCGACGCTCCCCGCGTCCACCACCAGTGGCTGCCCGACGTGCTCCGCTACGAGTGCCATGGCCTCTCCCCCGACACCCTGGCCTCGCTGGCGGCGCACGGTCACCGGCTCGGGGAGTGCCAGAGCCAGGGTGTCGCCGAAGGCATCCTCGTGAACGTCGGCGAGGGCCTGCTCGAAGGCGCCTACGACCGCCGCGCCCCCGACGGCGCCGCGGTCGGGCAGTAGCCCTCAGGCCATCGACGGAGGGAGGCTCGTCCTCTCCGGCCGCTCGGTCACCAGATCCGGGTGGTCGCGGCGGAACTGCTCGAGGACGTGGCAGCCCCAGCACACGGGCTTGTGGGTGGCGAGCACGTCGAGCACCTGCTCGGGCCGGAAGTCGCCCCACCCCACGAGGGTGCCCGTGGGCGCGAGGAGTGCCGGCTTGTGGTCGTGCCAATGGATCTGCGGGAACGCCCGGCCACAGTACACGCACGTCCTCGCGCGGTACCACTCGGCGAGGAGCGCCTGCAGCCGGCAGGCTTCGGGCGCGGCCTCGATCTGCCCCAGGCACTCCTGGCCGCACCGGGCCTTCTCCGGCCATCGCGTGCAGTCGGAGAGACGAAGCTCGGCGCTCCCCTGGGGGGCGGTCCACGCCGCGTGAGCCGCGTCGACCGCAACCGCAACCGTCTCGCGGTTCTCGGGACAGACGACGACACGCGTGCCCCGGAACCGGAGCCAGCTGGTGGCGACACGGCGCCCGTAGAGGAAGAGCACGCCCAGCCCCACGAGGGACACGACGCCCAGGACGAGCAGGAATGGAGTCGGCATGGGAGTTCTCCTCCTGCTGGTGTACGCCTCGGGTGGCTCGTCGGGAATAGATCGTTTGATCCACGCGGGGGGGGTGCTGGCTCGCCCACGGCGTGCAGGGTAGAGTCGACGAGCGGAGGCCGCCCGGCCCGGACCCCCGGACACAGGTGGGGCCGGCGGAGACCCATGAAGCTCGCCACCTGGAACGTGAACTCGATCCGCGCCCGGCAGGACCGCCTCCGGCGCTGGCTCGAGCGCCGCCGGCCCGACCTCGTCTGCCTACAGGAGCTCAAGGTCACGGAGGACGCGTTTCCCTTCGACGCCCTCCGCGAATCCGGATACTCCGCCGCCGTGCACGGGCAGCGGACCTACAACGGTGTCGCCATCCTCTCCCGGGAGGAGCCGGAGGACGTCGCGCGCGGCTTCGGCGACGGCGGCGACGACAGCCAGTCCCGCTTCGTCTCCGCCCGAGTCGCTGGGATCACGATCGCCAGCGCCTACGTCCCCAACGGGGCGGAGGTGGGATCGGAGAAGTGGACCTACAAGCTCGACTGGCTCCGGCGGCTGCGCGCGTGGCTCGCTCGTCGCGACGAGAACGAGCCGCTCGCGCTCTGTGGCGACTTCAACGTCGCGCCCGAGGACAGAGACGTCTGCGACCCCCGGGCGTGGGAGACGAGCGTCCTGTTCCATCCCGAAGCCCGCGCCGCGCTCGAGGAGGTCCGGGCCTGGGGTCTCGTCGACGCGTTTCGGCTCCACCACGAGGCACCCGGCCTCTACTCCTGGTGGGACTACCGCATGCTCGCCTTCCCCAGGAACCAGGGGCTCAGGATCGACCATGTCCTGCTGAGCCGGCCGCTCGCGCAGCGCTGCTCGGGAGCGATCATCGACCGCGAGGAGCGGAAGGGCAAGCAGCCCTCGGACCACGCGCCGGTGGTGGTCGATCTCGAACCTTGAGTCCGAGGCCCGACCGAGGAGGAGACTGATGCCCCACCCCGACCGTGCGCTCCTGGCCGTTCTGCTCGGAGCCCTCGCGGCACCGACCGCCGCCGCTCCCGAGCGGGCCGACACCACGGCGAAAGCCCGCCCCTCCGAGGCCTCCTCGACCCTCGCCGGGCTCGACGCGCAGCTCGAGGCCCTCGCCACTCGCGTGTCGCCGTCGGTCGTGCAGGTGATCGCCTCCGGCTACGCGACCGGCACCGGGGCTCTGCTGTCGCGGGCGCGGGCGTGGGGCTCCGGGGTGATCGTCGACCCTGCGGGCTGGATCGTCACGAACGCCCACGTGGTGGAGGGCGCCCGCGACGTCCACGTGGACCTGCTGCGCCCGCGTCCCCCCGAAGCGGTGGGCTCCATCCTCCCCCCCGGCAGCCGCCGCCTGCCGGCACGGGTGGTCGGCGCCGATCGGGAGACCGACATCGCCGTCCTCCACGTGGACCAGGGTGACCTGCCCGCGCTCCCCCTCGGAGACTCCGACCGGCTCCGGCAGGGCCAGCTCGTCCTCGCCTTCGGCAGCCCGCTCGGCCTCGAGAACTCGGCGAGCCTCGGGGTGATCAGCGCGATCGCCCGTCAGCTCGAGCCCGAGGCCCCGATGATCTACGTGCAGACCGACGCGTCGATCAACCCCGGCAACAGCGGCGGACCCCTCGTCGACGTGCAGGGGCGCATGGTGGGGCTGAACACGCTCATCGTCTCCCAGTCCGGTGGGAACGAGGGGATCGGCTTCGCCGCCCCCAGCAACATCGTCCGCACCGTCTTCGAGCAGATCCGCGGCCACGGACGCGTCCGTCGCGGGGTCATCGGCGCCCGCGCCCAGACCATCACTCCCGAGCTCGGCGACGGGCTCTCGCTGGGCGTTCACAGCGGGGTGGTGATCTCCGACGTGCGCCCGGGCGGCCCCGCCGACCGGGCCGGGGTGCGCATCGGAGACATCGTGGTCTCGCTCGACGGCAAGCCGATGGAGAACGCCCGCCAGCTCGACGTCAACCTCTACCCGCGGGTGCCGGGAGGCTCGGTCGCTCTCGAGGTCGTGCGGGCCGGCGTGCCGCTCACCTTCGAGGTGGGCGTCGTCGAACGCTCGCGCGACCCCGATCGCTTCTTGTCCCTCGTCAGCCCGGAGAGAAACCTCGTCCCGCGGGTCGGCATCCTCGCCCTCGAGCTCACGGAGGAGCTCGCCCGCGCCGCTGGCCCGCTGCGCGGCAGCGAAGGGATCGTGGTGGCGGCCCGCGACAGCGCGGCGGTGGGGACGGACGGGGACCTGCGACCCGGGGACGTGATCTACGCGGTCAACGGCGTCTCCGTGCGCGGGCTGTCCGAGCTGCGCTCCGCCGTCATGAGGCCGGCGCCGGGAGCGTCGCTCGTCTTCCAGGTCGAGCGGGAGGGCGAGCTGCGGTTCGTGGTGGTCGAGGTGGAGTGAAGGCTCAGCCCCGACGCAGACGCTTGAGCAGCTGGATCTGTCCCGCGTGGTAGAGGTCGTGCGCGGCGACGCCGCGGACGAGGTGGCCCACCGTCTCCCGGCTGCCGGGAGCGCGACGCTCGAGATCGGCGTCGGTCAGGGCGGCCACGGCCTGACGCAGCCGGCGGTGGCAGTCGGCGAGCAGGGCGAGGTCGCGCCGCCACAGCTTCTCCGTGGGCGGGACCTCGACCTCGAACCAGTTGCTGCCCGCGCGTGGGAACGAGCCTCGCTTCTCGCCCACCAGCCGTCGCCATGCCGCGTACTTCCAGTACGCGGCGTGCACGGCGAGCTCCCACACGCCGTGGCGTCCCGGCGCGGGTCGCCACGCGGCCAGGGCGGCGCTGACTCCGCGCAGCGACCCTCGCAGATTCGGCCCGTGCCAGGAGCGACGGTCGTAGGCCTCGTCGAGCTGCTGGAGGAGGGACCGGACGGCCGCCCGCGACGCGCCTGCCCTCGTCCTCCCCGCTGCCATCGTCCTCCCTCCCCCGCGCGCTCAGGGCCAGCCCTGGCCCGAGCGTGCGGCCTCGCGCGCCGCCTCGGCCGCGGGCCGGAGGTCGAGCACGCCCGGGTCGAGCCGGAGCGCCTCGTCGAACTGCGCCGTGGCCTCGGTGTGGCGACCCAGCGCCAGGAGCGCGAGAGCGAGAGCGACCCGGGTCTCGGCGTCCCCGGGGGCGAGACGGGCCGCTTCCCCCAGCGCGGCCACCGCCTCCGGCGCGTCGTCGACGGCGAAGAGAAGCGTCGACCCCAGCCGAAACCACGCCCCGGCGTCCTGCGGATCGAGGCCGACGCTCTCGCGGTAGTGATCGGCGAGATCGGACCACCTCTCGAGAGAGACGAGGTGCCGGGCCAGCAGCTCCCGAACCGCGCGGCGGCGCCCCGGCGCCAGCGCGAGCTGCAGGGCGGAACGGCACGCCTGGAGGCCCTCTTCACCGTTCTCGCGCTCGCAGCGCCTCGCCTGCTCCCGGGCCTCGCGGCTCCCCTCGCTCTGCACCGCGGGAGAACCCACGGCGGTCGAGAGCAGGGCCATCACGAAGGCGAGAGCGCTCATGCCGAGGCGTCGGGGGTGCGGCGGCGCAGGGAAAGCAGCGCCCCGAGCCAGCGCGAGCGGCGAGGGTTCGCCTTCTGCCAGGCCCGACGCAGGGCCCGCACCCGTTGATCGCGCTCGTCGCCGGCGACCCTGCGCACGAGCGAATGGCGGACCCCTCCGAGGCGTTCCCAACGTCCGCGCAGACGGTCGAAGAGGCCGGGGAGGAGCTCGGGCGCCTCCTTCCTTCCCGCGGCCCGGGCCCGGCTCCGGCCGGGATGGCGGTGGAGCACGCTGCGGCCGGGCTCGCTTCCCATGGTGTCCGTCTCGGGCGGGTCGAGCTGCGTGGCGCCGTGCCAGGACGAGAGCGCCTGCTGCCACCCCTCCGCACCGAGGAGGGTCTCGCCGAGAACGAAGCGGCGTCGATGGTGCCCGGGAGACAGCCTCACTGCCCAGCGAAACGCCCGCAGCGCCTCGACCCGACGCCCGTACCGAAGAAGGACCGCGCCGAGGAGAACCGACAGCTCGCCCTCGTCCGGACGCAGCTCGATCAGCCGCCGCAGCGCCGCGACGAGCTCCTCGCGGCGCTCGGCATGGTGGAGCGCGACCACGAGGCTCGCCTGGTACCCGAGGTGGCGCGGCCGCAGGTCGGCGGCGCGGCCGAACGCCTGGGCGGCCGCCGGCCACCGGCGCGCGCGGGACAGCGCCTCTCCCTGCCGGGAATGCAGCTCCGGATCCTCGGGCGCCCACCGGATCGCGTCGCCGTAGGCCCACGCCGCCCCCGACGGCCAGACCCACTCGAGGCTGCGAGCCAGGGCGACGTCGATTCGGGCGAGGCGGGGGAGCTGGGGCTCGGACATGGGGCGGGTCACTCCAGGACCCGAGAGTCTAGCACCCTCCCGGAGCCCTCTCCTCGAAGGTGTAGTGAAGGTGCGGCAGGGCGGGAATCGCGTGACCGAGGATCCGCACCCCGAAGGCCTCGCTCGCCGCATCGGACCCGAGCACCCGGTCGGGTGGGCCCGAGGCGGCGACCCGGCCGCCGGCCACGAGGACGATGCGCTCCGCCCAGGCCGCGGCGCGGGAGAGGTCGTGCACCACGGCCAGGACCCCGACGCCGCCCCGGCGCACCTCGTCCAGCGTGCGGAAGAGCTGGAGCTGGTGGCCGATGTCGAGGTGGGCGGCGGGCTCGTCGAGGAGGAGGACCTGCGGCTCCTGGGCGAGCCCCCGGGCGAGGCCGGCGAGCTGCCGCTCGCCGGCGGAGAGGGTGGCGAGCCTCCGCGGGGCGAGGGCGGCGATGCCGGTGCGGTCGAGCGCGCGCGTCACCGCCGCCTCGTCCGTCGCGTCGAGCGCGTGGAAGGGCCCGCGGTGCGGGTATCGGCCCAGGGCCACACGGTCGACCACCCGCAGCGTGTCCGGGCCCTCCTCCTCCGACGTGGCCAGGGCGAGGGCGCGACCCCTCGCGTGCCGGGGCCACTCCCGCAGGGGCCGGCCCCGCAGGCGCACCTCCCCCGCCGCCGGCTCGAGGAGCCCGGCCAGCGTGCGCACGAGCGTCGACTTCCCGGCGGCGTTGGGTCCCACGACGGCGAGCGCCTCGCCGGCGAAGAGCTCGAGAGAGGCGTCCTCGAGCACGCAGCGGCGCCCGCGCTCCACCCGGAGCCCGTGCGCGGAGAGAAGGACCTCGCGCTCGCTCATCCCCGTCCCTCGTTCGCACGGAGCGCGAGGAGGAAGTACGGCGCCCCGACGAAGGCGGTGAGCGCGCCGAGAGGGAGCTCGAAGCGCGCGCTCAGGGTGCGGGCGCCGAGGTCGGCCAGCACCACGAGGAGCGCCCCCCCCAGAAACGCCGCGGGCAGGAGGTGACGGCTGAGCGGCCCCACCACCGGCCGCAGGGCGTGGGGCGCCATGAGTCCCACGAACGGAACCGATCCCGCGACGGCGGTGCAGGCGCCGGCCACGAGGGAGGCGAGGCCGAGCACGCCCAGGCGCGTGACCCGCACCGGCAGACCCAGCGAGGCGGCCTCGTCCTCGCCGAGCGAGAGCACGTCGAGCGGACGGCCGAGCACGGCGAGGAGCGCGACGCCCGGCAGCACGAGGGTGGCCGCCGCCTGCACGTGGGTCCACCCTCGGCCCTCCAGACCCCCGGCGAGCCAGAAGAGAACGGTCTTCACCCGGAACTCCTCGGTGGCCACGAGGAGGACCGACATGGCGGCCGAAGCCAGGGCCGACACCGCGATCCCCGTGAGCAGGAGGCCGTGGAGGCTCGCGCGGCCGGAGGAGCCGGCGATGAGGTACACGGCGAGGACGGCGGCGGCGGCGCCGGCGAACGCGGCCAGCGGGAGCGCGAAGAACACGGCGCTCGCCAGGCCGAGGTGCACGGCGAGCACCGCCCCGAACCCCGCGCCCGCGCCCACGCCGAGCAGCCCCGCGTCGGCCAGGGGATTGCGGAAGACGGCCTGGAGGACGGCCCCCACCACCGCCAGACCGCCCCCCACCAGCGCCGCGAGCAGCACGCGAGGCAGGCGC
>Ga0326597_10003125_pt1 | contig 24141 bp, 23 predicted proteins | sample RVTome_12_FD_203789 | JGI IMG/M metagenome (GOLD analysis project Ga0326597, IMG submission 203789) | Soil microbial communities from uranium-contaminated site in the Upper Colorado River Basin, Wyoming, United States - RVT100D185 | ecosystem: Environmental > Terrestrial > Soil > Contaminated >... | reverse complement strand
GCCCGGAAGCATCGGTGCCGCGTCCTTGCCGGGTAATTCGAACATGGACCTCAAGGACTTCGCGTTCGTCAAGCACCAAGGGATCTACCACATCTTCTACACGCAGGTCGTGCATGGCCTTCCCGACGATGAGCACTCACGCGCCCTCGGCCACGCGACGTCGCCGGATCTCATTCAATGGACCGAGCTCGATCAGGTGCTCTCGGTCTCGGATACGTACTGGGACGACCTTCACGTCTGGGCGCCGAGCGTCGTCGAGCGGGACGGAGTCTTCTACCTGTTCTACACGGGGGTGAGTCGCGACGCGAACGGCTACCGGGGGGCGCAGCGCATCGGGCTCGCGATCTCGAGCGATCTCGTCAACTGGACGCGGGTGGACCAGCCGGTCCTCGCGCTCGACCAGATGCCGTGGGTCTACTCCAACCCCGGCCAGTACGGGATCGCGTTTCGCGACCCGTTCGTGATGCCCGATCCCACGGACCCCGGCCGCTGGCTCATGTACCTGGGCGCCAACCCCGCGGTGGATTCCCTCAGCATGGTCGTGGGGGTGGCGGCCTCGTCCGGCGATTTCCAGCAGTGGCAGGACGTCGGTCCCCTGTGGGTCACGCATCGTTCGCGCACGTACAACTGGGCCGCCGAATCACCGCACGTCTTCGACCATGAGGGCATATGGTACCTCTGCTACACAGCCGAGTCTGGTCAACCCATCAACTTCTGCACCAGCCCCACGCCGCTCGACCCGAACTCCTGGGTCTTTCGCAGGCGGCTCTCCGACATGATCGGGGAGGACACGCAGTTCTGGTTCGCATCGGAGCACCTGCGTGACGGTCTCGTCGACTACTTCGCCTACAGCAGCGGAGACAGCATCGAGTTCAAGCGCATCGCGTGGGGGTCTGGCTACAACTTCACACTCGAGGCACCGGATCCGTTCCACGTCGTCCGCATGGCCTGGAGCACGTCGGAGGTCCACGTCGGCGATCTGGTCGAGTTGCAGATCGAATCGAAGAACGGCATCGGGCGCAACGCGGCACTCGAAGTGATCGAAAGCGATTTCATGGGCCACGAGGTCGTGGTGGATCCGGCCTCGGTCGGGCTGCCGAGCTCGGTGGCGATCACCGGCGAGACGACGGTGGTGCCCTGGACCGCGCGGCTGATCGACGAGTTGTTCGGATTCAGCGGGGAGTCGACGGGCTTGGTGGTGCGCATGGCCGACCACACCGCCGGGACCGATCAGCTGGTGGTGCGCCCCGCGATCCTGGCCGGGCCCCGCCCGAGACCCCTGCCCGGACCTCTACCGGGACCCTTCCCCGGGCCGGGTGACGGGCTCCGACCGGTCGGCGAGGGCGCGGGTGGCGCCGTCGCCGGCGCGGCAGACGATCCAGGCTTCCTGGCCCGCGTGAGCGGGGGCGCGAGCGGGAGGGACGTCTCCTTCCTGGTCGAGCTGTCGGCCGCCGGTGAGGTCAAGATGGACGTGTTCGACCTCATGGGGCGCAAGCTGCGGAACCTCGTGAGCCGCGACCTGCCCGCGGGGGCGAGCCTCATCCCCTGGGACGGCCGCGATGACGCCGGCGCGAGCGTGCGCCCCGGCATCTACTTCGCGCGGGTCCGCTCGCCGCAAGGCGCGGTGAGAGCGGTGCGCTTCTTCGTCGGTCGCTGAGCCCGGGTCGCACCGCGGCCCCACGCCGGCTTCGGCCGGCGTGGGGCCGCCCTGTTGACGCCGCGCCGACCACCGGCGTGGCTCGCACCAGGACGGCGAGCCACCGCCCCTGCGTCATCCCGCCGCGAGCCATGGGAGGAGGTCCAGCTGGAGCGCTTCCGCGTCGCCGTCCTCGGCAGCGGCTTCGGCCGCGTGGTGCAGGTCCCGGCGTTCCGCCGTCATCCGTCCTTCGAGCTGGTGGCCCTCGCCGGGTCCGATGCCGTCCGCACCCGCCGCGTCGCCGCGGAACTCGGGATTCCGCACGCATCGGCCGACTGGAGCGCGCTGCTCGACCAGGTGAAGCCCGATCTGGTGAGCGTGGCGACACCGGTGGACCTGCATTACCCGATGACGATGGGAGCCCTCGAGCGGGGCTGCCACGTCTTGTGCGAGAAGCCGGCCGCAATGCACCGCTTCCAGGCCGCGGAGATGCGCGCACGTGCCGCCGCGGCGAATCGCGTCGCCGCGATCAATCACGAGTTCCGCTTCCTCCCCGCGCGGCGTCTCGCGGTGGAGCTGATCCGGCAGGGGGCGATCGGAACGCCGCGCCGGGGCGAGATCCTGGGACGCTACCCGCTGTGGACACGGCCGCAGTCGCGCGGCATGAGCTGGCTGTCGGAGCGGCGCCGGGGCGGTGGCATCCTGGGGGCGCTGGGATCGCACCACACCGACTGCCTGCGGTTGTGCTTCGGCGATCCGACGCATGTCGTCGCCTCGGTCCGCGTCCAGCAGCCGCAGCGAGGTCCGACCGAATCGAGCCCCGCCTCCGGCCTCGCGAGCGCCGACGACGCCTGCACCCTGCACTACGAGTTCGTGGGCGGCGCCACCGCGCTCGTGGACCTCGACGCCACCGCGCCCTATCGCTGGGAGCGTTTCGAGGTTCACGGCAGCGAGGCCACCCTGCGCTGGGACGAGACCGGCACCACGCTGTGGCGGCTCTCCCCGGGAGCCGAGCCCGAGGCGCTGGCGATCCCGGAGCGCCTGGTCCTCGCGCGGCGCGAGGGGGAGCCGGCGCTCGTCGCACCCTTCATCGCCCTGCTGGATCGCCTCGCGGAGGCGTTGCACGGCCGGGTTCCGATGGAGCCGAACTTCGACGACGCGGTCGCCGTACAGAGTGCGCTCGACGCCGCGCGGGCGTCGAACGACTCGGGCTCGCGCATCGCGATCGAGATCCCGGCCCCGCGTCCGGCGTGAGCGCCGACGCACCCGCGCAGGGCGCGAGGCCCAGGTTGGCCCCCCGCGGACCCTCCGCTATACTGCGCGAGGCGGGTGGCCGCGCCGGAGGCACTCACCATCAAAGGCCGAGGAGGATTCCATCATGGCGGACTGGGACGTCATCGCGAAACAGCGCTTGACCGAAGACTGGAGCACGCTCCGGTTCGCCTACGTGCCTCTCAATCAGGCCATGCGGCGCGCCGTCGAGTTCCTCGAAAAGGGCGAGGGGAGTTTCGCCGACCTGCTGGTCCTGGTTCGCGAGCGGCTCGACGGCACGCTCAAGAATCTCACGGCGCTGTGCGACCGTCGCTCCCCTTGGGTCCGGCTCGAGGCGATCCGCAACCTCCGGGTCCTCGCCACCGGTGTGCGCGGTGCGGCGAATGACGACCCGCGCGCCCTGCTGCGCTACCTCTTCGCCGTCAGCGAGCTGCTCTCCAACGTCTGGAAGGACGCGCCGACCGACGCCCGTGTGGCCGACAGCATGGTGCTCGTCGGCAAGCCCGAGTTCTGGTTCGGCTGCGACTGCTGCGCGGTGGGCGTGCTGCGGCCGGCCGGACCCGACGATCCGCCCGATCTCGTGCGCGGCAAGGAGGTGCGGCTGGTGTGGGAGGTGGACGCCCTGTTCGCCTGGACCCTTGACGAATTCGAGGACTACCTGGCGAGCGAGCGCTTCACGCTGCCGACCACGACCCGCGCGGCGGCGGTGGACGATCTCGGACTGCCGGTCGTCGACGTCCCCTCCGAGGCGCTGCGCCGCGGCACCGAGCTGTTCGGCGGCCAGGGTGGCGGGCTTTTCGGGCCGGTGGATCTCAAGCACCTCGACCTGAGCTGAGCCACCGCGTCCGCGGCGCCGGACCACCACGCGCCCGGTCACGGAATTGTCAGCGCGGCTGTCAGGGCGGGGTCAGATCGCGGCCATCCGGCCGATGGTTGTTGCGCCCGCCCGAGGAACCGCGTATGTCTCGGTCATGGCGAGGCCGTTGGGCGGCCCCGGAGAAGCGATCCCCGTAGTTCCCCGTTGAAAGGAGTCTCTGCATGAAGCGTCTACTTGTCCTTCTCGCGGTTGCGGCCGCGAGCGTGTTCGCGGCTCTCGCGGTGGCGTCTTCGCAAGCGACCGGGGCCAGCGCGGCCAAGGCCGAGGCCAAGCCCTCGATGGTCAAGGGCGAGATCGTGGACATGGGCTGCTACATGGGGCACGGTGCGCGCGGCGAGAAGCACCAGAGCTGCGCAGCCAAGTGCATCGCCGGCGGCATGCCGATGGGTCTTCTGACCGACAAGGGCGCCCTCTACCTGCTGACGATGAACCACGACAACGCCGATCCCTTCAACCAGTGCAAGGAGATGGCGGCCGCGATGGTCGAGGTGACCGGTATGGTCAGCGAGCGGAACGGGATGAAGTCGATGGACGTGATGGGCGTCAAGCCGCTGGCTACGGCCGAGTCGACGCAGAAGTAGGCGAGCGGGAGCGCGCGTGGGAGGCCTCGGGCTTTCCACGCGTTTCCGTTTTCCCCGGATGGCGCGGATCCTGATCGCGGGCGCGTTGATTCTCGCGTTGGTCGGCGCGTGGGTGAGCGTTCGCCCGCGGCTGCCCGCGGCGGAACGGGGGAGGCGGCTCGCGGAGCGCACCGGCTGCTTCGGCTGCCACGGTCCCTCGGGCACGCGCGGCGCGGCCAATCCCGGGCGGAGCGACGGGAGCGTTCCCGGATTCCAGGGCGACGTCATGATGTACGCCAAGAACCCGCGCGAGATCCGCGAGTGGATCCGCGACGGGGTCACCGCCGCCCGCGCCGGGAGTCGCACCTGGCGGGAACAGCGGGAGCGCGGTGCCCTCAAGATGCCCGCCTTCGGCAGGCGCCTCGGTCCATCCGCGATCGACGATCTGGTCGCGTTCGTCCAGGTGATGTCGGGAGCGCCCGAGCCCGCGGATTCCGTGGCGAGGCACGGACTCGCTCGCGCCGAGGCGCTCGGCTGCACCGGGTGTCACGGCCCGGGCGGCCGCCTCGCCCGGCCGAACCCCGGCGCCTTCAAGGGCTACGTGCCCTCGTGGGATGGCGCGGACTTCGCCGAGCTGGTGCGCGACCGGGCCGAATTCGGTGAGTGGGTGGACCACGGCGTGAGCCGCCGCCTGGGGCGCAATGCGGTGGCCAGGTGGTTCCTGCACCGCGCGGTCCTGCAGATGCCCGCCTACGCCGACCACCTCGAGGCGGGCGACCTGGACGCGCTATGGAGCTACGTTCAATGGCTTCGCGGCCTCGACCATTGAGTTGTGTCGTTACCGCAAGTGATTGGAATATAAGGTGTCTATCGCCGACCTTTCTTCTTGACCAGGCGCGCCTTCTCCTTCTTGCGCCGGGCAGTTCCCTTCGCCCTCTTGCGGTGCAAACGATGTTTGAACGAGGTCATGGGGCCTCCGCTGGGTGGACCGTCGGCGTGCCGGAAGCGGCACGCGGAGGATCAAGCTAGCGGAGAAGGCCGCGAACGACAAGCGCGTGGCGTGGCATGGGGGGAGGCACGGAACGATCGTGCGCGCGGACCGCGGCGCCGGGAACGGCGCGTCGTCGTGCGCGTGGGTTGGGGGTCAGGCCGATTTCTTCATCACCCGGTCGACCAGCGTGTCCGCCGCGGCTCCCGCCCGCACCTCGAGCGCCGCGGTCGTCAGGACGTAGACGCGCAGATTGTTGCTGCTCGTGTCCGCCGGGAAGATGAAGAACCCCTGACGCTCCGGTGAGAAGGAGAGCGAGTAGCCGCACATCAGCTCGCCGTCGCGGAACAGGACCGCGATCTTCTTGCCCTGCGCCGTCTCGCCCGGCCCGGCCAGGAAGCCCACGAAGTCCTTGCGGTGGGGATCGCCGGTGAAGTCGCGCACGAAGAAGACGGCCTTGAGCTGCTTGGTGCGCACTTCGAGCCCGGAGCCGCCGTCCAGTGGTATGAGATGAAACGAGGTTCGATTGGGGAAGAAGTCCTGCGTCGTCCCCTTCATGATCTTGCCGTCCACGTAATGGACGACGACCTGGTTGTTCTCGCCCACGTCGATTCCCTCCTGGAGCGCGCGCTCGAGTGCGCGGCGGGGCCGATCGTCATGCTGGCCGGAGTCCGGCCCGGTCTTGGTGGTTGTCGGCCGATCCCCGGACGGACTTCACCCCGAACCGGCCGGCCGGGGGGGCCTACGGCAGCCGCCTCCGATCCCCCGGACGGCGCCCGCCACGCGGTCGGGGAGGAGCGGTCGATGGGTTCCCATCGCACGGGCTCATGTCGTGCCCCCCCGACACGCTCCCGATCGGCGGGACCGCGGTGCGTCGGCTCGAACCCCCGTCGCGAACCGCCCCTTGCCGCGCCGCCACCGGCGGGTCTAGGCTGCGGGCTGTCGTCCCGGCGTGGGGCGATTCGCCACGAAGGCGGTCATCACGACCAAGGAGGAGTCCATGAACAGTTTTCCGCGCCCGCTGCGTTTCTGGACCGCGATCCTGATTCTCGCCTATGGGTGCATCCTGCACGCCGCGCCGGTCGCCGCCGGATTGACCGCATCGCGGCCCACCGGTTCGACCGCGATCGCCAGCGTCCGCGACGCCGATCTCGCGGCCGCACAGCGCGTCCTCGAGCATCGCCTGGTGGCGCAGAAGCTGCGCGACTACGGTGTGTCGCCCGAGGAGGTCCGGCAGCGCCTGGAGCGGATGTCCGACCAGGACCTCCACACCCTTGCTTCGGTGTCGCGCGGGCTGCCGAGTGGCGGGGATGGGGCCGGCACGATCGTGACCCTGCTGATCATCGTCCTGCTCGTGATCGTGATCCTCAAGCTCCTGAACAAGGAGATCATCGTCAAGTGAACGGCACGGCCAGGAGGTTCGCCGCGGGGGCAGTGCTGCGGGGGCTTGCCGCACGCCGACGATTGTGGCAGCGTGCGGGGTCCCTTCGGCCGGAGGTTGTCGCCTACCCGAACACCCCAAGGAGCCCATCGATGTTCCAGTTCTTACGCTGGTCCGCGGCGATCGCGCTGATCGCGACGCTCGGATGCCAGCAGACCGGCACCAGCGAGCAGGCGTCTTCCAGCAGCGCCACCACCGCCCGGGTCGTTCCCTCGGGCGGCGAGGGTGGAAGCGCATCGACCGCCACGGAGCAGAACGCGCCGTCGGACCCCGCCGCGGGTAATGCGGTCGAGGCGGCGATCGGCCAGGAGGTCACGTTGCCGGACGGACTCAAGTTCCAGGATCTCCAGATCGGCACCGGCGCGATCGCGGAGAAGGGCATGACCGCGACCGTGCATTACACCGGCTGGCTCACCGACGGCACCAAGTTCGACGGCTCGCTCGATCGTGGCCAGCCCTTCAAGTTCCAGCTCGGCGCGGGGCAGGTCATCCGTGGCTGGGACGAGGGTATCAAGGGCATGCGCGTGGGCGGCAAGCGCAAGCTCACGATCCCATCCGCCCTTGGCTATGGTAGCCGCGGTGCCGATGGCGTCATTCCTCCTGACGCCACGCTGGTCTTCGAGGTCGAGCTGCTCGGCGCGCAGTAGGCGGAAGGCGGATCGCCGCCTCCGGCGGAGCGGCCCGAACCGGGCCGCATCGTGCCAGGATCCACTTGACGCGGATCTCGGCGCGGGGGGAGAATGATGGGGTCGAAGCCGTACCCAGGCGCACAGCACGAGGGCGTGTCTCAGCCGCGGGTCAGGTGCCCGCGGCTGTATTTCTTGCGGTTGAGACGCGGCTCCGACTGAGTTCGCTCGGAGGTCCCCCCCGGGATCGCCGGATGGTCAGGTTGGGACTCGATGTCCCGCATCAAGGAGTCGGGCAGTGGCGATTGGTACCGTGAAGTGGTTCAACGACGCGAAGGGTTTCGGCTTCATCTCCCAGGAGGGTGGCGAGGACGTGTTCGTGCACTTCTCCGCGATCGCCGGCGAAGGGTTCAAGACGCTCGCCGAGGGAGACAAGGTGGAGTTCGAGATCACGAAGGGGCCGAAGGGGCTGCAGGCGGCCAACGTCCGGCGTCCCGCGGGCGCGGCTTCCTGAGGGCATCGCACGACCGGCCGGGGGCGGCGCCGAAGGGCGCCGCCCCCGAGCTTTTGGTAGCCAGGGGCTACCGCCCCTCGCGCATCTGCACCGGGGACGCGAGCAGCGCGTCCACCCCGATGACCTGACCGCCGCGCCCGAGCCGCCCGAAGCTCAGCACGCCGGTGGGGCAGACATGGACGCAGGCCGAACAGCGCACGCACTCGGGGTCGGCCATCGGCAAGCCCTTGTTGGCGAAGTTCATGACGTCGATCCCCTGGTGGCAGACCGAGGTGCACTGATTGCAGGAGATGCACTTCTTCTTGTCGGCGAGGATACGGAACCGGCTGAAGCGCGCGTAGATGTGCATCAACGCCGCGAGCGGGCAAATGAAGCGACACCACACCCGGCCCGAGTACCAGAAATAGACGCCGTAGCCCACGACCCCCGCGAGTGTCACGTCCACCACCCACTTGTACTGGGACTTGAGCGGATCGAACACCCGATCGGCCCAGTTGCCCGCGGGCAGCGCCCAGCCGGCGATGCGCAGGATCAGCAGCAGCACGGCAACCGCCAGCACGCCCTGGCCGACCATGTTGAGGCGGTTCCAGAGTGGCCCATGCGGCATCTTGTGGCGATGGGTGTCGCCCAGGGTCTCGGCCAGCGCGCCGCAGGAGCAGACCCAGCCGCAATAGACGCCCTTGCCGAAGAAGTAGATCCCGAGCGGGATGAGCACGCAGGTCTGGACGAAGCCGATGCCGATCCACCACCACAGCGGCTCGTGGGTGAAGATGTTGTAGACGTTCAACGGCCACGCCAGGATCAGGCCGTAGGCGCGCCAGAATTCTCGGCCGTGGCCGTAGGTGGCCGCCGGGAACAGGGCGTCGAGGAGCCCCTGCGGCAGGAAGCCGTGGTGGTGGAGCAGCGGGAGGATGACCTCGGGAATCAGAAACAACGGCAGCGTCTGGACCGCCATCAGCGTCACGGTCTGGGCCGTGATGTAGGGGGTGCGGCGGCGCCGAATGCGCCGGATGCCGAAGACGATGACGATGATCGAGTAAGCGAGCGTGTACCAGAACGCCGGCCCGGCCGCGCTGACCGCCAGCGTCCCGATGAGGGAGCCCGGATCCCGCGCGGCGGCCGCGATCGAGACGCCTCCGCCCCCGAGCAGGTCGGGCAGGTTGGTCGGGAACCAGTGGTTCCGGTACCACAGGTCGGACATCGCTCCGCCCGATTTCCAGTTGTAGAGCCAGGCGCAGAACAGCAGGAACGCCGCGAGCCCGGCCCATCGACCCGCGGTCATCTCGCCGGCGATCGCGACTCCCGAGCGGCGGAAGAACCCGAGCGGCGCCTCGCGCCCGATCATCGAGAACACGACGTCGTTGGGGAGCGTCTCGCTCCGGCCGTCCTGCGCGGCGATCACGACCTCGGCCTCGCGGATCTCGCGCACCTGGGTGCCGAGCCACACGGTCACGCTTCCGGCGGGGTGGGGCCCCATGAAGGGGCCGGCGGCCGTGGTGACGCGCTCGGACGACGGGTGCTCGACGGCCACGCCCGCCATCGGGTCCCTGCGCAGCATCTCGAGCTTCTCGAGGTTGTCCGGCTTGGGACGGGAGAACTCGCGCTTGCGGTAGGAGATCGTGACCCGGGCTCCGGACTGCGCGAGGGCGATCGCGGCCTCGATCGCCGAGTCGCCCCCACCCACCACCAACGCGCGCCGACCGGCGAAGTCGCGGGGATCGTGCAGGCGGTTGGCCACCTTGCCGAGCGTCTCGCCCGGGACGCCCAGCTTGCGGAAGTTCCCGCTGCGCCCGATCGCGACGAGCACCCGCCGCGCCGCGAGCGCGTCGCCACCCGCGAGCCGGACCACGAGGTGGTCCTCGGCGCGCTCGACGCGTTCCGCGCGCTCGAGCATGGGCTCGATCCCGGCGCCGGAGGTTTGCTCCATCAGCTCCTCGATCAGCGCCTCCTTGACCTCGGCGCGCACCTGGAGCTCCCCGGTCGGGGTCATGGCGCGAGGGTAGGTGTAGATCGGCTTGGCGCGGGGGAAGTTGACCAGCGTCGAGAATGGCCCGGTGGCCTCGAGGATGACGAACGAGAGCTTCCGGCGGCGGGCCTCCACCGCCGCCGCCATGCCCGAGACCCCGGCGCCGACGATCACCAGGTCGAGCAGCCCCTCGCCACCGCCACCCGCGCGCAACGCCGGATCGCGTGCGATGGCCTGCACCACGCGGGCGCCGGTGTCGAGTGAGAACTTGAGCAGGGGAATGCCGGTGAGGTCTCCCGCGACGTAGAGCCCCGGGACCGCGGTGCTCCCGTCCTCGCGCACCTCGGGCAGCTTCTCGACCGTGCCGGCGGGCCACTGGGTATGGAGCCACCGAACGTAGCGACGAATCCCATCGAGCATTGAGGTCTCCCGGATCAGCGCTCGGCGTCGAGAAGGGGCGCAGGGTAGCACAGGCCCCGGACCCGTCCGCGCGGCCGCCTGAGCTGACCCGAGAACGGACGCGGGCATGCGCGTGTGACCGGCGAGTGGCGGTCCGGCCGGGCCGCGGGGGGGGGCGGATCCTCATCAGGCGGTTTGTCGTGGCGGGACGCGCCACGATGGGCGATAATCAAGGGCCCGCATGTGGCCTGCCTGTTCGCAGGGCCCCAGCGGCCCACCCTATGGCTCCCCCGAACACTCGCCGGCTGATCGCCGTCCTGGCAGGTCTCGTCCTGGTTCTCGGCGCGGGCGAGTTCGTCATTCGCCAATGGCTCGAGTCGCCCTCGCTGGCGATTCCGGATGCGCGCTTCGGCTGGGTGCTTCCCCCGCACGCGCGCGTGGTGCACAGCTCCGAGGGCTACAGCGTCTCCACCACGAACGCGCTCGGGCTCTTCGACGACGAGCTGCGGACCCCGCGGCCGCGGCTGCGCGCCCTGTTGCTGGGAGATTCCTACTCCGAGGCGCTCCAGGTCCCGCGGAAGCAGAACTTCTCCTCGGTCGCGGAACGGCTGGTCCCGGGGCTCGAAGTCGTCAATTCGGGCCTCTCCGGCCGCTCTCCGGGAGAGTACGCGGACTACCTGGAACTCGAGGGCCCACGCCTCGAGCCCGACCTGGTGATCGTCCAGGTCAACGACGGCGACATCGAGGACCTGCTCCGGTGGTGGGACCTCCACGGCCCGCGGCCGGCGTCCACCGCCGCCGGCGACGTCCGCCGGCAGGCCAACCCCCGGTTCCCCCGGCCGGCGGCAATGGCGCGCCAGGCCTTCCGTAGCTCGGCACTCATCACCGTGGTCGTGCGGAGATTCAGGCGCCTGATCGAGGATCAGCGCGGGCGCCTCGCCTCGCGCTTCGGACGGGTTCCCCCCGCGGAGGCCGCCGAGGCCAGTCTCGCGGGGCCACTCGACCCCCGGCTGGACCTGATACTCGACAACGTGATGGGCAGGATCGAAGCGGCGGGGAAACCGGTGATCCTGGTCTACATCCCGCACCTGGACTATTTCGCGCCCGGCTGCCCGGTCCAGTTGCCGGCGCGGCAGGCGTTCTTCAGGCGCTACGCCCGGCGACACCAGCTGGTCTTCATCGATCCTTCGGACGAGTTTCGATCGGAGTTCGAGCGCACCCACCAGCCGCGCCACGGCTTTCAGAACTCGGTCATGGGCAGCGGGCACATCAACGCGCCCGGCCACGAGGTGCTCGGGGGGCTGCTCGCCCGGGCGATCGTGGCGGAGACGCGATGATCTTCTCCTCGTTCGAGTTCTTCGTCTTCCTGGGCCTGGTGCTGGCGATCCTCAGCCAGGTCCGGGACGAGGGGGCGCGGCGCAACGTCCTGCTGGTGGTGAGCTACCTCTTTTACGGGTGGTGGGACTGGCGCTTCTGTTTCCTGATGTTCGGCACCACCTTGATCGATTACCTCGTCGCGCGCCGCATCGAGACCGCCTCCGCGCCGCGGCGACGCCGTGCCTGGCTCCTGGCCAGCCTGATCTCGAACCTCGGCGTCCTGGTGATATTCAAGTACATGAACTTTTTCATCGGCAGTCTCGCGCCGCTGCTCCAATCGGCGGGGATCGAAGTGCCGCACCTGAAGATCATCCTGCCGGTGGGGATCTCGTTCTTCACCTTTCAGTCCATGAGCTACGTCATCGACGTCTATCGCGGCTCGCTGCGCGCGACCCGCAATCTGCGCGACTTCACGCTGTTCGTCGCGTTCTTCCCCCAGCTCGTGGCCGGGCCGATCGTGCGAGGCTCCGAATTCCTGCCCCAGATGGACTACTTCCATCCGCTGAAATGCTCCAACCTGCAAGCGGGCATGGAGACCTTCATCCGCGGCTTCACCAAGAAAGCGCTGTTCGCGGACACGCTCGCGGTCTACGTCGACCCGGTGTTCGCCCATCCGGCCGCCTACACGTCGCTGACCTGTTGGCTGGCCGTGACCGCCTATGCCGCCCAGATCTACTACGATTTTTCGGGCTACACCGACATGGCGATCGGTCTGGGACGGATGCTCGGATTCGAATTCCCCGTCAACTTCAGGCATCCCTACCGCAGCCTGAACATCACCGAATTCTGGCGTCGCTGGCACATCACGCTTTCGTCCTGGTTGCGCGACTACCTCTACATTCCGCTCGGTGGCAACCGCAGCGGGCGGGCGCGCACCTACGTCAACCTGATGGCGACGATGCTGCTGGGAGGGCTATGGCACGGGGCATCGTGGACGTTCGTCGTCTGGGGGGCGCTCCACGGCGTGGCGCTCGCGGTCCACAAATTCTTCACCGAGCGTCGCGGCCCGTCGCGCGCGGGCGAGGGCGGCCTGCCGCAGGCGCTGCTCTCGTGGGCGGGCACTTTCGTGTTCGTCCTGATCACGTGGGTGTTCTTCCGATCGTCGGATTTCGACACGGCCCGGGTGATGCTCTCGAAGATGGCCTTCTTCGATCCGTCCGGGGTGCGGTGGTACCACGTCCAGGCGATCACGGTGCTCGTCCTCGCGGTGCTGCTCCACGTGTCCGCCGTCTTGCGCGGCGACCGGAGCCCGCGCCTCGACCTGGGGCGCCCGCTGGCGTGGTCCGGGCTGGCCGCCCTGCTGCTGGTGATCCTGCTGTTCGCCCCCTTCGGGAGCAACCCCTTCATCTACTTCCAGTTCTAGAGCGCGTGCGCTCCCGCCGCCGGTAGCGCGAGCCGTCGCTCTCGCGATCCAAGAACCCGAAGTCGAACAGCGCCCGCCGCAGCAGCGCCCAGTCGTCGAAGGTGTGCGCGGCCTGGAGGATCTCGTTCACCTCGCGCTCGGAGTACTCCCGCGCGGGGTCGAAGCGCTCGGCGAGGTGGGCGAGCGCCAGCAATTGGATCTTGCGTCGCGCGGGCCACTGGATCACGCGACGCTCGTCATCCAGGAAGGGCCGCAAGGCAGCGGGGATTTCGATGTGGGTCTCCTTGGCGCGTGTTGACGCCCGTTCGAGCCGGCGGGTAGTGTGCCCGAAGCGGCGATCACCCGCCACCTCCTGCGAACGGACGAAAGGAGCCCGATGCATCGCCTCCGACTCCGGCGCGGCTCCGGCCTGCGGATCGCGACCCTCGCCCTCCTGGCGGGGATCGCGGCGGGGTGCGGCGGGGCGCAGGTGGGGGGTGCGGGAGGTGCCGGCCGCGTCGCGGTGATGCTGCCGCCGGGCGAGCGCCCGTTCTGGATGCCCCTCGCGCGCGACTTCGAGCGCGCCCACCCCGGCGTCACGGTGGATCTGATCGAGGGACCCCAGTCCACCGACCTGCGCGAGAACCTCTACACCGCTTCGCTGCTGGCGCGCGACCCCTCGTTCGACCTGGTCTACATGGACGTGACCTGGACCTCCAAGTTCGCCGCCGCCGGCTGGCTCCGCCCGCTCGAGGGCGCGTTCCCGCCGCAGGAGCGCGACCGCTGGCTCCCCGCGGCGCGCGAGGCGGGCATGTTCCGCGGCCGGCTCTACCGCGTTCCGGTGCGCACCGACGTGGGCCTGCTCTACTATCGCCGCGATTGGCTCGAGGGCGCGGGCTACGCGCCGCCCTCGACCTTCGACGAGTTGGTCCGAGTGGCCCGCGCGCTCGAGGACCCGCCGCGGCGCTGGGGCTTCGTGTGGCAGGGCAAGCAGTACGAAGGGCTGGTGTGCGACTACCTCGAGGTGCTGACCGGTTTCGGCGGCACCTGGGTGGATCCGGCGACGCTCGAGGTGGGCCTCGACCGCCCGCAGGCGGCGGCCGCGCTGGAGTTCCTGGTGCGCTGCCGGTCCGTCGATCCGATCAGCCCGCCCGGTGTCGCGACCTACCAGGAGGAGGAGAGCCGCCGGCTGTTCCAGGATGGGCGCGCCGTCTTCCTGCGGAACTGGCCCTACGTCTGGCGGCTCGCCCAGCGGGAGGACTCGCCGATCCGCGGCAAGATCGGGGCGATGTCGATGGTCCACGCGCCCGGCGGCCGCTCGGCAGGCACCCTCGGCGGCTGGGGGCTCGGCGTGTCCGCCTACAGCCGACGCCCCGACCTCGCCATCGCCTTCATTCGCCACGTCACCACGCTCGAGAGCCAGCGCGTGCTATGCGGCGAGACCGGCTATGCCCCGGCCCTGATCGAGGCCTACCGGGACTCCGCGCTCCTCGCGGCCAATCCGTTCCTCGATCGGATCGGGCGCCTGCACGCCAACGCGGTCGCGCGCCCGGCCATCGCCCGCTACGCCCTGGCCTCCGACATCCTGCAGCGTCACCTGAGCGCGGCGCTTGCAGGCGGCGAACCGGCGGCGCGCGCGCTGCGGGAGGCGGCGCGCGAGACCCGTCTGATGCTGGGACGCGCGGGCGCGGCGGAGGCGCGATGAAGGCGGTGCGGGCGGGGGTCTGGACGCGCGAACGGGCGCTGCTGCTCCTGCCGGCGGCACTGCTGCTCGCGGTGGTGGTGGTGGTGCCGGTGCTGCGGGTGCTGATGCTGAGCGTGAACCGCGTCGAGCTCGAAGACGGGTTCAGGCTCCATTTTGCCGGGATCGAACCGTACCTGCGGTTGTGGCTCGACGGCCGCTGGTGGACCGCGCTGCGCAACACGGCGGTGTTCACGGTCTCATCGGTCGCCCTCGAGATGACGCTCGGCGTGGCCTTCGCGCTGGTGCTCCATCGCGCCTTTCGCGGCCGCGGCCTGGCGCGGGCGTTGGTCATGCTGCCCTGGGCGCTGCCGACGGCGGTCATGGCGCTGGCCTGGGCCTGGATCTTCAACGACTCGTTCGGCGTCGCCAACGACCTGCTGCGCCGCCTCGGGCTGCTCCCGCATCCGATCGCGTGGCTCGGGCAGCCCGTCACGGCCATGCTGGCGATGGTGGTGGCGGACGTGTGGAAGACCACGCCGTTCGTGGCGCTCATCGCGCTCGCCGGGCTCCAGGCGATCCCGGAGCAGGTGCTCGAGGCCGCGCGCCTCGACGGGCTTTCGGCCTGGCAGCGCTTCCGCCGCGTCACGCTGCCGCTGCTACGCCCTGCGCTGCTGGTGGCGGTGGCCTTCCGCGCCGTGCAGGCCTACGGGGCCTTCGACCTGGTCTACGTGATGACCGGCGGCGGACCGGGCGGGTCCACCGAGACGGTGTCGCTCTACGCCTTTCAGAACTACTTCCGGTACCTCGACTTTGGCTACGGCTCGGCGGTCGCGACCACCGGCGTGTTGATCGTGACCGCGCTGGTGCTGGCGCTGGTCCGCCTGGCGCGCCCACGTGCGGAGGCGGCGTGACCGCGCCGCGGGGTGGAGCGCCGCGGCGGACCGGCGGCCCGCGCGATCGCGCCGGGACGGCCACGGCCGGGAGGGGCGTGCCGGCGGCGCGTGTGCTGTGGGGGCTGGCGCTGGCGCTGGTGCTGGCCTGGAGCGTGGGGCCGGCCGCGTGGCAGGCGCTCACCGCGCTCAAGCCCGACGCCCAGATCACCCATGTCCCCACGGTGTACCTGCCCCACCCGGTCACCTGGAAGCACGTCGAGACGCTGTGGAGCCGAAAGCCGTTCGGCACCTACCTGGCGAACAGCGCGTGGGTGGCGACCTGGGCCACGCTGCTGTGCGTGTCGTTCGCCGCACTCGCCGCCGCCGGGCTCGCGCGCATGCCCGGCCGCGGGCGCGAGCCGCTGCTGCTCGGACTGCTGTTCCTCTCGCTGTTCCCGCCGATCCTGCTGTTGTTTCCGCTCTACGAGGGCGTGCGCTGGCTGGGCTGGATCAACCATCCGCTCGCGCTCATCCTGCCCTACGCGGCGCTCAACCTGCCGCTCGCGGTGTGGGTGCTGGAGAGCGCGTTCCGCCAGCTGCCGCTCGAGCTCGACGAGGCGGCGCGGCTCGATGGGCTCTCGGCGCTCGCGCGCATCCGCCGCATCCACCTGCCGCTGGCGATGCCCGCGGTCGCCACCGCCGCGATCCTGGTGTTCATCTTCTGCTGGAACGAATTCATGCTCGCGCTCACCTTCATGACGACCGACGCTTGCAAGACCGTCACCGCGGGCATCGCCAGCGTGAGCGGGGCCTCGCTGTACGAAATCCCGTGGGGGCAGCTGTCGGCGGCGATCGTCCTGGCGACGCTTCCGCTGGTGCTGCTGGTGTTGGTGTTCGAGCGTCGCATCGTCTCGGGCCTGACCCGCGGGGCGATCAAGGGGTAGGCATGGCGGATCTCACCGGTCACGACCTGGTCAAGGTGTTCCCCGACGGTACGCGCGCGCTCGACGGCGTCTCGTTCACGGCACGGCCGTCGCGAGTGCTGACGCTGCTCGGTCCCTCGGGGTGCGGCAAGTCCACGCTGCTGCGGGTGATCGCCGGCCTCGAGCGCGCGACCTCGGGGACGCTGCGTTTCGGGGAAGCGCCGTTCGACGAGCTGCCACCCGGCCGGCGTGAGGTCGGATTCGTGTTCCAGAACTACGCGCTCTATCCGCACCTGACGATCGCGGACAATCTCGGGCTCGCGCTCGAGGTGCGGCGCGTGCCGCGTGGGGAGCGCGAGCGACGCGTGCGGGAGACCGCGGAGATGCTCGGCATCGCTCCGTTGCTCGGCCGCCGGCCAGCGCAGCTCTCGGGCGGCCAGCAGCAGCGCGTGGCCCTCGGGCGGGCATTGGTGCGGCGCCCGCGCTTCTACCTGCTGGACGAGCCGCTGTCGAACCTCGATGCGCTGCTGCGCGAAGGCATGCGGGCGGAGCTCAAGTCGCTGTTCGGCCGGGTGGAATCCGCGGTGATCTACGTGACGCACGACCAGGCGGAGGCGATGAGCCTGTCGCACGAGGTGGCCGTCATGCGCGCCGGGCGCATCCTCCAATGCGCGCCGCCATTGGCGCTCTACACCCGTCCCGCCGACCTGTTCGTCGCGACCTTCGTCGGCAGCCCACGCATGACCGTGTGGCGCGGGCGGCGCGATGGGAGCATGCTGCACACGGAAGGTGCCGCGCTCGCGACTCCCGCCGGGCTCGGGGGAGGGGACCAGCTGGACGTGGGCATCCGTCCCGAGGACGTCGAGGTCTCGGATCGACCGCTGCCGGGGGGCTGGCAGGCCACGCTCGAGGTGAGCGAGCCGCTGGGCGCGCGGACGCTGCTCACCCTGCGGATCGGCGGGGCCACGGCGCGGGCGATGGCCGAGCGGCGGGAGTGGCCCGCGCGGCCGTGGGTCCGATGGCCGGCGGACCGGCTGCACTGGTTCGACGCGTCCGGTCGGCGACTCGATCCGGGCGGGCCCGGGGGGAGCGGAAACCGATGACCGACACGACGATTCTGCGCGAGGACGTGCGCCGCCGGCTCGACGAGATCGGCGAGGCGGACGTGCTGATCGGCATTCCCTCCTACAACAATTCGCGCACGATCGGGCACGTCGTACAGGCCGTCACCGCCGGGCTCGCCAAGTACTTCCCCGACCAGCGCTCCGTGCTGGTGAACTCGGACGGCGGCTCGAAGGACGGCACCCCGGACGTGGTGTCGCGGTCGGAGCTGGGCACCACCCGTAGCATCCTGCTCTCGCATCGGGTGCGCCGCGTGCACAAGGTGATCACCGCGTACCAGGGCCTGCCGGGCAAGGGCAGCGCCTTCCGCACCGTGTTCGAGATCGCCCAGCGGCTCGGTGCCCGCGCATGCGCGGTGGTGGACTCGGACCTGCGGAGCATCACGCCGGAGTGGATCGAGCTGCTGTTGGGTCCGGTGCTCCACGAGCAATTCGACTACGTCTGCCCGCTCTACTCGCGCCACAAGTACGACGGAACCATCACCAACTCGATCGTCTATCCGCTGGTCCGATCGCTCTACGGCAAGCGCATCCGCCAGCCGATCGGCGGGGACTTCGGCTTCTCCGGACGGCTCGCCGCCCACTACCTGACGCACAACGTGTGGGACAGCGACGTCGCCCGCTACGGCATCGACATCTGGATGACCACCACCGCGCTGATGGGGGACTTCCGCATCTGCCAGTCGTACCTCGGCGCCAAGATCCACGACGCCAAGGATCCGGGAGCCGACCTCAGCGCGATGCTGGTCCAGGTCACGGGCTCGCTGTTCCGGCAGATGGAGACGCATGCGGTGCGTTGGCGTGAAATCGCGAGCTCGGAGGCGGTGCCGGAGTTCGGATTCAAGTACGAGGTGGGCCTCGAGCCGATCCCGGTCAACGTCGCCCGCATGGTGCACACGTTCACGCAGGGCGTGCAGGACTTCAAGCCGCTCTATTCCGCCTTCCTGACGCCGCAGACCCGGGCCGAGCTCGAAGCCCTCGGCGCGGGCGAGCCCGAAAAGTTCCACATGCCGCAGGACCTCTGGGTGCGCGTGGTGTACGAGTTCGCCGCCGCCTACCACCACCCACGGCTCAACCCGGATCATTTGTTGAAGAGTCTGACTCCGCTCTACCTCGGTCGTACCACGTCCTGGATCAACCAGGCGGCGGACTACGGGGCACTGGACGTCGAGAACGCGCTCAACGCGCTGAGCGAGCGTTTCGAGGCACTCAAGCCGTACCTCCTCGAGCGCTGGCAGGAAGGGAGGATGCATTCATGATCGTCGCTATGGTCGCATCGGTGTGGGATCCCCTGACGCGGTTTCTCGAGCGGGGAGTGGGGCTGCTGCCGGTCCTGCTCGCCGTGCTGATCGTCCTGGTCGTAGGCTTGATCCTGGCGTGGGTGATCGACGCCATGATGCGCGCGATGTTGCGACGGATCGGCTTCGACCGCGTGGCGCAGCGTCCCCAGGTGGCCGACACCATGCGCCGCGCCGGACTCTGGCAGTCCCCCTCGGCCCTGGTCGGCCAGGTTACGCGCTGGCTGATCGTGGTGTTCACGCTGATCGGCGCGCTCTCGATCCTGAGCGCCGAGGCCACCGATGCCGTGATCGGGGCGATGGTCAACTACTTGCCGCGGCTGGCGGCGGCGTTGCTCATCTTCGTCGTGGGCTACGCGGTCAGCACCTTCTTCGCCCGCAGCGTCCTACTGTGGGCGGTGAACGCCCGGCTACGCGGCGCCCGCTGGCTCGCGGGGGGCGTGCAGCTGCTGGTCGGCGTGTTCTTCGCCGCGCTCGCGCTCGACAATCTGGGATTCGGGCGGGAGATCGCGCTGGTGGTCCTGGCGATCCTGCTCGGCGGCGGGGTGCTGGCTGGCGCGCTCGCATTCGGTCTCGCCGGCAAGGACCTCGCCCGCCACACGCTCGAGCGCATGACGCACGAGGCGCGCGACGAGGATCACGATACCCTCTCCCACCTCTGATCCCACGAGGGCACGATGAGTGACTACTTCCAGAACGGCGTCGTGACGACGCTGCACCGGCTCGGGTGCCAGGAACTGGCCGAGATGGAGGCGCGCCTGGTGGAGCACGCCGAATCGAACCGGGTGGCGCTGGTCATCCCCTGCCTGGTGTCGGAGCTCCAGGGACCGGCGCTGGGCGGAATCGTGGCACAACTGGCGCAGGTCTCCTACCTGGAGGAGATCGTCATCGCCCTGGGTCGGGCCGATCGCCGGCAGTTCGAGGACGCGCGGCGCTTCTTCGCGCCGCTCGGCTCGCGCTGTCGGCTGCTGTGGATCGAGGGGCCGCGGATGCAGGAGTTCATCCGGCTCCTGGCCGAGAACGACCTCGAGATCGGCCCACCGGGCAAGGGCCGCGCGAGCTGGCTCGCGATCGGTTACGTGCTCGCGGGGGAGCGCTGCCGCGTCATCGCGCTGCACGACGCCGACATCCTCACCTATGACCGCTCGCTGCTCGGCCGGCTGTGCTATCCGCTGGTGGACTCCAGCCTCGGCTACGAATACGCCAAGGGTTACTACTGTCGCGTCACCGACCGGCTGCACGGCCGCGTCACGCGGCTCTTCGTCACCCCGCTGGTGCGCGCGATGATCCAGCTCGTGGGCGCGGTGCCCTTCCTGCGTTACATCGACAGCTTCCGCTATCCGCTGGCGGGAGAATTCGCGATGCACGACGGCCTCGCGCGCTCGGTGCGCATCCCGGGCGACTGGGGACTCGAGATGGGGATGCTCGCGGAGGTCTACCGCAACACGTCGCTGCGCCGGGTCTGCCAGGTGGACGTCGCCGACAACTACGACCACAAGCACCAGCCGCTGTCGCCGAGCGACGCCTCGACCGGGCTCAACCGCATGGCGCGGGACATCTGCAAGTCGCTGTTGCGCACGCTGGCGATGGAGGGAGTGGTGTTCGGGTCCGGTTTCTACACGACGCTCAAGGTGACCTATCTGCGCACGGCCCAGGACGCGGTGCGCTCGTATCACGATGACGCGGTGATCAACGGCCTCAAGTTCGACCGCCATAGCGAGACCCAGGCGGTGGAGATGTTCACGCGCGCGCTGGCGCATGCGTCGGAGGAGTTCGAGCAGGACCCGCTCGCCTTTCCCGGCCTGCCGAACTGGAACCGGATCACCGCGGCGATTCCCGACGTGCTCGAACGCTACCGCGCGGCGGTGGACGCCGACTCCCGCTAGCGCCGGTCGTGAACGGTGCCACGGCTCGTCGTCTTCAGCGACCTCGACGGAACCCTGCTGGCGCACGCGGACTACGACTGGACGCCGGCGCGCCCGGCACTCGAGGCGCTGGAGCGCCGCCGGGTGCCGCTGGTGCTCGCGAGCAGCAAGACGCGGGCCGAGATCGAGGCCTGGCGCGCCCGGCTCGGGAACCACGACCCGTTCATCAGCGAGAACGGCGGCGCGCTCTACGTGCCCGAGGGCGCGGTGCCAGGACCCCTGACGGACGCAACCGCGGTCGAAGGCTACCGGCGCATCGAGTTCGGTGCGCCCTACGCGCGCCTGCGCGCGACGCTGGGCGAGATCGGCCGGGCCCTGGGTGTGCCGCTACGCGGCTTCGGCGACATGTCGCTCGCCGAGATCGCGCGCCGGACCGGGCTTCCCGAAGCCGATGCGGCGCTGGCCGCGCGGCGTGAGTACGACGAGCCGTTCGTGCCCGCGCGAGCGCTGAGCGAGGACGAACACGCGCGGCTCGACGCGATCGCCGCGGAGATGGGGCTCAGGACCACGCGCGGCGGGCGCTTTCACCACCTGCTGGGCGCCAGCAGCAAGGCGCGCGCCGCGCGCCGGCTGGTGGACGCCTACGCGGCGGGGGGCGAGAGGGTGGTCACCCTGGCGCTCGGTGACGGGGCCAACGACCTCGAGCTGCTGGCCGCCGCCGACCGTGCGGTGGTGGTGGCGCGGCCGGACGGCAGCCACGCGCCCGAGCTGAGTCGCGGGCTGCCGCAGGCGACCTTCACGCGCGCGCCGGGGCCGGCCGGCTTCGCCGAGGCGGTGCTTGGCGCACTCGAGGCCGACGCGTGACCACAGGCATGGGCTCCGCCCGCAGACGCTCGAGGGCAAGGCGTCGCGGTCGAGTGACGAGCGGAGTCGTGTCCCCTGGGCCACGTCGGAGCGAGGAGCCGACCGCGCAACGCGGCCATCGAGCGTCTGCGGACGGAGCCTAGGGGTAGACGAGCGCTACCGTCAGGTCGTTGACGTTCGTGCCGCTCGGTCCGGTGACCCACAGGTCGCCGAGCGTACGGAAGAACGGCTCGCAGTCGTTGTCCTCGAGGGTCCGCGCCGGCGACAGGCCGAGAGCGCGGGCGCGCCCGATCGTCTCGCCGGTCACCACTGCGCCGGCGGCATCGGTGGGGCCCTCGATCCCGTCGGTGGCGAAGCTGAAGACGGCGCTCCGCGGGCAGCCCTCGAGCGCGAGCGCGGCGCCGAGCGCGAGTTCCTGGTTGCGCCCGCCGCGTCCGCGGCCGCGCACGGTGACCGTGGTCTCCCCACCGAGCAGCAGGCACGCGGGAGGGGCGAGCGGGGAGCCGATCTCGCGCACCGTGCGCGCCATGCCGCCGACCACGCGGCCGGCCTCGCGGGCCTCGCCCTGCAGGTACTCGCTGAGGAGCAGGGTGCGAAACCCAAGCGCGCGCGCCTCGGCCTCGAGCGCCTCGGCCGCGAGGCGGTTGGAGCCCACGATGGCGTGAACGGCGGTCCCGGCCTCCGCGGGCGTGGGCTCGGCAGCCGCGGCGCGCAGCGCCCCCGCCACCGCGGGAAACAGGGCGTCGAGCCCGCGGCGCTCGAGCGCGGCGAGCGCCTCCGCCGGGCCGGTGGGCGAGGGGACGGTCGGACCCGACGCGATCGCCTCCGGGCGGTCGCCCATGACGTCCGAAAGCAGCAGCGCCACCACGCGGGTCGGGCGGGCCAGGCGCGCGAGGCCGCCGCCCTTGAGCCGCGACAGCGCGCGGCGCACGGTGTTGAGTTCGACGATGTCGGCGCCCCCGTGCTGCATGGCGGCGGTCAGGCCCTGCAGGTCGTCGAGCGAGACGCCCGGTCTCAGCGCTTCGAGCAGCGCCGAGCCTCCACCCGAGACCAGCACCAGGACGAGGTCGTCGGGGCGCGTGCCCGCCAACAAATCGAGCACCGCCGCGCCGGCGGCGATGCTCCCCGCGTCGGGGATGGGATGACCGGCGCCGAAGCGGCGCACGGCGGCCGGCCAGTCGTCCCCCGGCTCGGCGCGATGGGGATGCGAGATGACGCCGCCCGCCACGCGGCCGCCGAGGCGCTCGAGTGCGGCGCGGGCCATGCCGGGCGACGCCTTGCCGAACGCCACCAGCCAGACGCGCGCATCCGCCGCCAGCGGGAGCGCATGCTCGGCCGCCCGCAGCGTGCCGCCCTCGAGGACGAGCCGGCGCGACACCGCGGCCGCGGGGTCGGCCGCGGCGAGGGCCGCGCGGTGAAGCGCGGTCAGGTCATCGCGAAGCCGCGGCCACTCGGGTGCGCCCATCCCGGTCCTTCCATGCGAGGTCGCGGCGCTGCCGCGCGCGCGACGCGGTTTCCGACTCGGCGAGGCGGTGCGGCCGCGGCGCCGTGGCGTGGCCGGAGCGGGCGCAGGACGCGTCATGCCGCCTGCCGCGAAGGACAGGCTACCACGGGCCGGCGCGGGGGATCGAGCGGCCGGCGTCGGGGTGCTCCGGGAGGCGCCCGAGCGCTGCAGGCTGAGGTTGTGATCGCCCGCGCCGCCGGCCCCGGGTGACGCCCGCCGCGGTCTGTGATTCACTCCGCGGGCTGCGCCCGTCCCCGGAGGATCGATGGCGTTCCTGCGCGTGCTGACTCTCGGGCTGTTCCTGCTGTGGCTCGTGGTGGACAACGCCATCGTGTTCGGCCGCCGGCGGCAGGCCACCAGCCGGGATAGCCGGGTGTCGCTGGTGGTGATCCTGATCGCCAAATGGATCGGCGTCGGCGCCGCCATCACCTTCGGGATGCTCGGCCTCGGCGGCTTCGGCGCGCTGGCGGTCCCGGCGCAGATCGCGGGACTGGTCGTGTTCTTCGCCGGCGTGGCGATCCGCTCCACCGCCATCGCCCAACTCGGACGCTTCCACACTCCGGACGTCGCGGTGCAGCCCGGCCAGCGGGTGGTGGAGGTGGGGCTCTATCGGCACGTGCGCCACCCCAGCTACCTGGGCGGGCTGCTGGCCCTGTTCGGCTTCGGCCTCGGACTCGGCAGCTGGCTCGGCGCGCTCGTGCTGCTGGGGGTGGCGCTCGCTGCCTACCTCCACCGCATCGGGGCCGAGGAGCGCGCGCTGCTCGACGCGCTGGGCGCCGAGTACGGGGAGTACTGCAAGCGCACCCGGCGGCTGATTCCGGGAATCTACTGAGCGCGCCGGGCGGGAAGGGGTCAGACCCTCTGGAACGACCGGCTCGCGATCGTCAGGTCGTGCTTCCCGCGGGAGACGCCGACGAGGGCGGGGACGTCGCCGGCTCGATCGCGGGTCAGACAGTATGGAACGACCGGCCTGCGGTCGTAGGGTCGTGCTCTCGCGAACGAGAAGCACGAC
>Ga0326597_10003124_pt1 | contig 24157 bp, 22 predicted proteins | sample RVTome_12_FD_203789 | JGI IMG/M metagenome (GOLD analysis project Ga0326597, IMG submission 203789) | Soil microbial communities from uranium-contaminated site in the Upper Colorado River Basin, Wyoming, United States - RVT100D185 | ecosystem: Environmental > Terrestrial > Soil > Contaminated >... | reverse complement strand
TACCCGTCCAACCCTCACTGCCCGGCGCCGACGCGGGAGAACACGGCGGTCATCGCCGAGGAATACGTCAGATGCATAGACGCCGGGGCGGCCATCTCGCATCTGCACGGGGTCCGGAAACTGGAGGCGGAGCTGCAGGCCGACGGGCGCAAGTTGAGCCGGCTCGACGTTGAGGGGTGGGCCGAGATCACCGAGGGGATCCGCACCGAGCGAGACACCATCATCCAGTACGGGATCGCCGGGGCCCGCTTCGAGGACCGGGTCCCGTTGCTCGAGCTGGGCCCGGAGATGATGTCGGTCGCCTTCAACGCCCACGACGAGCACTTCCAACCCGATCCCGAGTACCCGCCCAACTGCATCTACTCGCTCCACCCGATCGACGAGCTGCGCGATTACGCCGGCGAGCTCCCCAAGCAGAATGTCAAGCCGGAGATCGAGGTGTTCCACTCGGGTGCGGTGTGGAATCTGAACAAGCTTCACTCCGAAGGGCTGCTCGCCGAGCCACTGTGGGCGACGCTGTTCCTCGACTGGGAAGGCGGGTCGTGGACCCCTCCGTCCGAGGCGGCGCTTCTCTACATGACCGGTCTTCTCCCCGACTTCGTCAATTACAACGTGAGCGTGATGAGCCCGACCGAGCAGTGGAAGCTGTTGTCGATGGTGATCGGCCTCGGCGGGCACGTCCGGGTCGGGTCCGAGGACAACCCCTACCTCTCCCCAGGCGAGCTGGCCGGGAGCGACGCCCGTCTCGTGGACAAGATCGTCCGCATCGCGGCCGAGCAGGGCAGGGAGATCGCCACCCCGGCCGAGGCCCGTCGGATCATCGGGCTCGAGGCGACCCCCCATCGATGAAGAGGGTGGTGGTCTCCGAGTTCCTCCCCGACGTCTACCTCGAACTCCTTCGCTTCCGGTACCAGGTTGTCTACGACCCCGACCTGTATGGCGACCGGCCCCGACTCCTCGGCGAGATCGGAGATGCCGAAGCGATCCTGATCCGAAACCGCACCCGCATCGACCACGAGTTGCTCGGCGCGGCCCGCTCCTTGCGGGTCGTGGGCCGTCTCGGTGTCGGGCTGGACAACATCGACATGGAGGGCTGCGCCCGACTCGGCGTGGGCGTCATCCCGGCGGTGGGGGCCAACGCGGTTTCCGTGGCCGAGTACGTGATGGGGGCGATGCTGGTGCTGACCAGGGGCGTGTACGCGATGACGTCTTCGATGGTGGCGGGCGAGTGGCCACGGCAGGGCCACGCCTTCGGGCGGGAGCTGAGCGGGAAGACTCTGGGACTGGTCGGTCTTGGCTCCATCGCCCGTGAGGTGGCGCTGCGGGCAGACTCGTTCGCGATGAGGGTCGTTGCCCACGACCCGCTCCTGCCTGGCGATCACCCGGTCTGGGACACGGTCGGGCGGGTCGACCTCGAGACCTTGCTCTCTGCAGCCGACGTGGTCAGCCTCCACGTCCCGCTCGACGACGGGACCCGGAACCTGATCGACGCCACGGCCCTGAGCCTGATGAAGCCGACGGCGATCCTGGTCAACACCTCACGGGGGGGAACGGTCGATGAGGCCGCTCTTGCCGATGCCCTGCGCAACGGCCGGATCGGCGGCGCCGCCCTCGACGTGTTCGCGTCCGAGCCTCTCGGCCCTGAGCCGGCCGCCACTTTCGCCGGTCTGACCAACCTGCTCCTCACCCCGCACGTGGCCGGCAACACCGAGGAGTCGGTGGATCGGGTCGCCAAGATGATCGTCGACGCGGTCATAGACGACCTGGAACGCACCTAGACCAGGAGGCGCTCCTCGTACTCCACCCGGGAGAGGAGATGGGGGTCGTCCTCGGTGATCAGCACCATGTCCTCGAGACGCACTCCCCCGCCGCCGCGGATGTCGGGGACCCAGACCAGTGGCTCGACGGCGAACACCATGTTGGGTTGGAACTCGTAGGTGGTGGCACCGGGCAGGGTCTCACCGATGTAGGGGGGCTCGTTGGCGCCCATCCCGATCCCGTGCCCGATGAACAGGCTGAAGAGATGGTCGTCGAGACCATGCTCGGCGATCTTGGCGATGATGGCGTCGGCGCAGTCCTGATTGGTGTACCCCGGGCGCATCTTGTCCAGACCGGCCATGAGGCCCTGATAGACCGCGGTGTAGATTTCCTGCTGCTCCCGTGAGGGCTTCCCCACGATGGTGGTGCGGCCGATGTCGGCGAAGTAGCCGTTCCACATGGCTCCGATGTCGATGAAGCACAGGTCCTGGTTCCGGATGATCTTGTCGGTGGCGAGACGATGCGGCGGGGACATGTGCTCCCCCGAGGCGACGAAGGGGGTGATCACATGGGCCATCTCCCCGCCCAGCTGGAAAAGGGTTTGCATGGCGTCGGCGGCTACATGGAGCTCGCGACGCCCAGCCCTGGTCTCGTCGAGGGCTCGTTGCGTCACCGAGTCCCCGATGGCACACGCCTCTTCGATCACCGCCACCTCGAGGTCGGTCTTGATCCAGCGCGCCTGCTGCATGACGGTGTCGCCGTCGACCAGCTCCAGGTCGGGGAGATGGGCCTTCATCGAGTCGATGAAGGAGATGTTGGCCTGGTCGACGGCGAGCCTCCCGGAGGTCAGGCCTCGGGCCGAGAGCAGCGGGATCAGGATGTCGGTGACGAAACCGTCGACCAACTCTCTCTGCTCCATGATCGGCACCGCATGGGCCTCACCGATCCAACTCATCCCGAATCGGGCCTTGTCGATCTCCCCGCCCGAGCCCAATAGGATCGGTTCGTCGTCGGCGGTGAGCAGGGCCCCGTTGAGAGAAGTGGTCTTCCCCGCGATGAGCTGGGCGCGCAGGGAGGTCAGATAGCGGACGTTCTCGTCTTTCCACACCAGGACGGCGTCGGCCTCGGACTCTTCAAGCGCCTCATGAGCCTTGGCCACCCGTTGCCGGCGCAACCCGGAGAAGTCGTACCGGTCCTCCCAGTCGACGGCGTACGGCCCTTTGGCGTACCTGGCGATAACAGACTCCTCACGCTCCCACGGGTGTTCCCCGGGATCCGCCCGCAGTAATCCGGGCTTCACTCTCTATATTCGGTATACTACAGAACGCGAGAGCGCCATTCAAAGCGCCCTGAGTTCGTCGATCGCCACAGGACCGATGACCACCGAGAACAGCCTGCGACTGGACACGTCGAGATCACGCCGGGTCACCGCCGTCGAACTGGTACGCGACGCCCTTCGCACCGCCATCCTCAGGGGGGACCTGCCCGGAGGGTCGCGGCTGGTTCAGACCGACATCGCGGCACAGCTCGAGGTCAGCACCACCCCGGTCCGGGAGGCAATGCGCGATCTGGCCAGCGAGGGGCTGATAACACTGGACAGTCATCGCATCGGGACCGTGCGCAAGCCGGATTGGGACGAGATGGTCGAGATCGTCGAGGTGCGTCGGGCACTGGAGGAGCTGGCAATCCGCCGTGCCATGTCCGGGATCACCCCCGAGCAGCTCAAACAGGCGAAGCAGGTGGCCGACCAGCTCTCCGTGGAAGAGGACATCGGGTCGTGGGTGCAGACCAACATCAGGTTCCACTCCATCTTTCACAAGGCAACCGGGACCAAACGTCTCAGTCACGTCCTGCTGGCGCTCGAGGAGGCCGGAGGGGTGTTCGTCGCCCAGGCGCAACAGCTCCACCCCGAGATCCGGAGACGGGCGATCGCCGATCACTTCGCCTTGTTGGAGGCTTTCTCGGCGGGGGACGCCGAGAAAGCACTGTCGATCCAACACGGACATATCAGCCTGCCCCTGGAGGCCTTCCGGCTCGACACCGGCTTGCCGGGCGAGCGTCCTCACCAGAGCGAGGAATAGGCCTCCTTCACCGCGGCGAGACCCGTTGTGACCAGCTTTACGTCATTGGTCGGCGAGATCAGCGTGCAGCCCTTCTCGATCAGCAAAGTGGCGTAGTCGGGCGAGGGTGTCACCGCCCCCCATTGCTTCCCATTGGCCCGGCAGGCCTCCGCCACCCGGTCCACCGCCTCCATGGACGGCTTCCCGGTGAAGTCCCCGATCGCACCCACCGCCTGACTCAGGTCGGAAGGCCCGACGAAGAGCAGGTCGACACCGTCGATGGCAGCTATGGCGTCGACCTCGGCCACGGCTTGTGCCGTTTCGATCTGGATGGCGACGAAAGTGTCCCGATTGGCCCGCTCGGCGAACTCGGCGAGCGGGATCGTCCCGTAGCCTCCGTCGTAACCGAGCGAGTTGAGCCCGCGTCGCCCTCTGGGCGCGAACTTGGCCCACCGCACGAACTCCTCGGCCTGCGTCGCGCTCGTGATCTGGGCGGCCATGACCCCGGTGGCCCCGCTCTCGAAGCATCTGGTGACAGTGGCGTAATCGGTGGGGGGCACCCGGACGAAACATTCGAGGTCGTGGGCTTTGCCGGCAGTGGCGGCGATCTCGACGTCATGGGTTGTCAGCCCGCCGTGCTCCACGTCGATCCAGAACCCGTCGAACCCCCCGTGCATCCCAAGGTAGCGGATGATGTTGTGATGAAACATCCTTGCCACCGCAAAGACGATGAGACGCTCCCCCCTCTGTAGACGGTGTTTCATCGGCTCGGACATTGGGTTCTCCTCCGCGCTAGTCAGGTTGCTCTTCCGGTAGAATGTATTATGCAACCTATGTGGTGGCGAGACGAGGGCCACGGCTCCGGGGCGGAGAGACCCGGGTAACGGACCATCTGAGGAGAGCCCACATCCCATGCCCGTGATCGACATGCACGCCCACGTCACCCCGGAGCGCTACAAGAGGGCGATCAGGGACAAGGGGGAGTGGCACGGTCTCGACGCGGTCCCCGGCGAGCTCGGGCTGGGTGGGTTCGACAAGACGATCGAAGAGCGTCTGGTCGAGATGGACCGGCTCGGAGTCGCCATGCAACTGGTCACCCCGACGGTGGGGTTCTATCAGTACGGCAACGAGTTGGATGTGACCGAGCAGATCGCCCGCGAGTGCAACGACGAGATCGGCGAGATGGTGGAGATGCACCCGACCCGTTTCGCCGGATTGGCCACCCTCCCGATGCAGCACCCGCCAAGCGCCATCGCCGAGATGGAGCGGGCGATGTCCGACCTGGGCCTGAAGGGAGTGATCATCAGCGACCACGTGGCCGGCCGGACCTACGACGAACCGGATTTCCTCCCCTTCTTCGCGGCCGCCGAGGAGCTAGGGGCCATCGTGTTCTTCCACCAGGGTGGGGACACCGTGGTCAACCATCGCATCCGCCGTTACAAGCTGGGCAACGCAGTGGGCAACCTGACCGAACGGGCCCTGGTCTACGCCACACTGGTGTTCGGCGGGGTCATGGACCGCTGCCCGGGTCTCGAGCCCTACCTGGCCCACGGCGGGGGATACACCACCTTTGGTGTGGCGCGGATGGACAAGGTCGCCGGGGCACTGGAGGACGACTCGGGCGACGGTTTCATCCCGCCGTTCGGCCAGGGAGACGGGTTCGCGCAGGCACTACCCCCCAGTGACTACCTCAGGAGGTTCCACTACGACTGCTGCACCTACAGCGGGCCCGTCCTCCGCTTCCTGATCGACGCCGTCGGGATCGACCGTGTTGTGCTCGGGACCGATTACCCGGCCCCCATGGTCCTCCACGATGCGGTGAACTGGGTCAAGGCCCTTCCCCAGCTCACCGACGGGGAGAAGGAGGCGATACTCGCCTCGAACCCGAGCCGGATGCTGGGTCTGTCGTGAGCGATTCGCTCCTGGGGGAGGAAACCCTGGGCTGGGGTGTGATCGGTATCGGGAACATCGTGCGGAGCACCATGGCCCCGGCCATGCTGGCCGAACCCGAATGCGACCTGGTAGCCGGGGTGAGCAGGGACCCGGGCCGGGCCGATACCTTCGCTCGGGAGTTCGGGGCCCGGTTCGCCTACACCGAATACGAGGAGATGCTGGCCAACCCCGAGGTCGAAGCGGTCTTCATCGCCACCCCCAACTCGTTCCATGCCGGCCAGGTGGTCGCGGCCGCCCGGGCCGGCAAGCATGTCCTGTGTGACAAGCCCCTGGCCAACAACGTCGCCGACGCCAGGGCTGCCCTCGAGGCGTGCGCCAAGGCCGGGGTCAAACTCGGGGTCAACTTCCACAATCGCCATCTGCCCTGGGTCAAGGACGTGAGCCGGCTCCTCGCCGACGGGATCGTCGGCGAGGTCGAGGTGGTCCAGCTCCAGGTGGCGTCAGGCCCACGCCACTACGACAACTGGCGAAGCGATCCCGAGATCGCCGGTCTTGGTTCGGTGCACAACGTCGGGGCGCACGGGCTCGACTTCCTCAGGGTGCTGCTCGACTCGGATCCCGTCGAGGTGATGGCCATGTTCGACAAGGGCCCCGATTCGGGCGAGGTAGAGATGCTGGCCTTGATCCAGCTCCGATTCGGGAACGGCGCCATGGTCCAATACAACGCCAACGAGAGGCTTCGTGACCCGCTCAACGACATCGTCATCTACGGGACCGCAGGTCGGATCGTGGGGAGATCGTTCACCCGATCCCGCAGTGACGGCGAGCTGGCGGTCCTCACCGAGACCGGGGAGACGATCACCCGCTATCCCGCCCCTGAGGCGCACCGGCTGTCCCTCGCCGCATTCACCTGCGCGGTGCTCCGGGGCGAGGAACCGAACGCCTCGGGTCTCGACGGGCTGCGCAGCGCCCAGGTGTGCGAGGCGATTTCCCGATCGGTGACAGAGCACCGGCTGGTCGAAGTGGTCTACTGAGCATGGCGTGACCGGGCCCAACGACCTCTCCGACCTGAAGACGATCGACCAGGTGGTCGAACGCGCCCGCCAGGTCACCGCGCCGGGCGTCCACCTCTGGGCCGCGGCCGGCGCAGGGCAGGAGGTGACGACTACCCGGAACACCCTGGCCCTCAACCGACTCGCCCTCGTCCCGCGGGCGATGCGGGATGTCGCCATGGTCGACATCTCGTCCTCCTTCGTCGGCATCCCGATCTCCATCCCGGTCATACCCGCCCCTATAGGCGCCCTCGCCCTGTATGACCCCGAGGACGCCCTGGCCGCGGCCCGGGCCGCCACCGAGGTCGGCACCTCGGCCATCTGCTCAGCTCTCTCCATCTCGTCGTGGGAGGAGGTGGCGGCCACCGCACCGGGTCGTCATCTCTTCCAGCTCTACGTGCTCGGTGACCGGAGCTGGACGGGGGAGATCCTGGAACGGGTCGAGGAGGCCGGTTTCGGCGCAGTCTGCGTGACCGTGGACACCCCGGTGATAGGGCGTCGCGATCGGAGTCTCGAAGACGGGTTCATCTGGTCGGTCCCAGCGGAGGGGCCGCCCAACCTGGTCCGACACGGGATGGACTACTCGCGTCGGGCCAGGTTCACCTGGGCCGACCTCGCCTGGCTCTGCGCGCAGACCGCCCTGCCGGTTGTCCTCAAGGGTGTGATGACACCGGAGGACGCGGTCGAGGCCGTCAGTTGCGGCGTGGCCGGTGTGTATGTCTCCAATCACGGGGGACGGGTCGTGGACCACGGGGTGAGCACCATCGAGGTGCTCGGCGCCATCGTGGAGGCGGTGGGTGACAAGGTCCAAGTCGTCGTGGACAGCGGGTTCACCAGGGGGGCGGAGGTGTGCAAGGCGCTGGCCCTGGGCGCCCGTGCCGTCGGCATCGGCCGTCTTCAGTGCTGGGGTCTGGCCGTGGGTGGCGCCGCGGGCCTGATCCGGGTGCTCGAGATCCTCCGCGACGAGATCGCCAACACGATGGCCAACATCGGCTGCGCCACGATCGCCGACATCACACCAGGCCACGTCCGCTGGTCGATCCCCGCTCCCCCGCCGCCGAGGTAGGAAGCTCCACCCCCAGTCTCGCCCCCAGATCCCGGAGCTGGCCCAGGAGAACCTCCCCGACGGAGATCCCCTTCTCTCGCTGCTCCGCCTCCATCTCGGCCGCCATCTCCCCGGGGAGGTGGACCCGGCCCGGCTCCCCCGAGGCGCGCAGGACGCGCAGGTGGCGGTCCATGGCGGATCGGAACTCGTCGAGGTCGCGAAACAGGTCGGGCCGCATCACCAGGATGGCCTGGCCGGTGTTGGCCGGATGCTCCGGCACCTTCCGGTGGTCGATGACCTCGGCCCCGAAGGCAGCATCGTTGAGCACACCGGCAAGGAGCCCGATGGCCAGGTTGAGACCCGACCCCTTGTAGCCGCCGATCGGCATCAGGAAGCCCTCGTCGGCCCGGCGCGGGTCGAGGATGGGGTTGCCCTCGAGGTCGACCACCCAGCCCTCGGGCATCTGCTCTCCTCGCTGGGCCAGGACCTTGATCGTCCCATGCGAGGTGACGGTGGTGGCGATGTCCAGCAGGAATGGGTGCTCCTCGCCGGTCGGGATGGCAATCGAGATCGGGTTTGTCCCGAGCAGACGCTCCCGGCCACCCCAAGGCGGCATCACGTTGGCGCTGGCCACCGCCATGTAGATCGCGATCAGACCTCGCTCCACCGCCATCGCGGTGTACACCCCGGCGGCGCCGGCGTGGTTGGAGTGAACCGTCCCCACCCATGCCATGCCCACGTCGGCTGCCTTGGCGATGGCCGTCTCCGTCGCCAGGGTCATGACAACCTGGCCCAGACCATTGTCTCCGTCGACGAGGGCACTGACCGGGGTTTCCCGTGACAGGGCGATCCGGGGCCGTAGGTTGATGCCACCGGCCTCGATCCGGGGCACATACTGGGGCAGCCGGATCAGGCCGTGGCCGGTTCTCCCTCTCATGTCGGCTTCAAGAAGCCGTCGGGCCGTGGTCGAGGCGTGCTCGGGGAGGACATCGACGGCGACGAGGACGTCGGCGACGAACCGCTGCAACTGCTCGACGGGGAACCTCACCGGGAGAACTGCTCGACCGTCTCCCCGGTGTCGGCAAAGGTCCGGGTGACCTCCGTGCTGCCGTAAACCCAGAGGATCCTCATCTTCGTCGATCCGGTGTTGATGAAGCGGTGCCACTCCCCCGGGGCGATCTGCGTGGTGTCGTAGGGCCGGGCGGGCATTTCCTCCCCGTTGAGCTCGGCGATCCCTTCCCCTTCCAGCACCGTGACCTGCTCGATGGTGTTGTGGCTGTGGAGACGGATGCTGGTGCCGGGGGGAAAGCTGGTGACACCCATGGAGAACCCCTGGCCTTCCAGCGGCTCCGGGGTGAGTCTCACGCTCTCGATGCCGTCGCCCCGGGCTACCGGGTCGGCCTCGTCGAAGCGGATCAGCCGGGCCAAGATCTTCTCCAGGGTCTCATGCCATGAACCTACCGCCGTTGACCGACACCGTCTGACCGGTCATGAAACCGGCCTCCGCCGAAGCCAGGAACAGCACCCACTGCGCCACCTCCTCCGGGCTCTGGTAGCGCCCGAGCGGGATGGAGGCGGCGGTGGCGGCCAGCTCGGATTCGTCGCGGAGGCGCTCGATGCGCTCGGTCAGCACTGCGGAAGGTGCGAGGGCGTTCACCGTTATCCCCTCCGGGGCCAGCTCGGCGGCCATGGCCCGGGTCAGCCCGTGCACTCCGGCCTTGGCCGCGACATAGGGAGGCGCCGTCTGCCAGCCCGCGGTCTGACCGGCCAGCGAGCCCAGGTTGACGATCCGCCCTGCCTTGGACCGGCGCAGCAAGGGCAGGGCGGATCGTGTCATGAGGAAGACCGAGGTCAGGTTGACGTCGAGGATCCGTCGCCACTCGTCGGTCGTGGTGTCCTCGAGACCGCGCGCCGCCGGGAACCCGCCTGCGTTGTTCACCAGAACGTCGATGCGCTCCGATCCACGGCTGACCTCCCCGACTGCCGCCGCCACCTCCTCCTCCGAGGTGAGGTCGCAACGGATGAAGACCCCGTCCTCGACCGCGGCGGCCGCCGAGGAGCCTTCGTCATCCACATCCACCAGGTAGACCCTGGCCCCGGCCTGCCCGAATGCGAGCGCCGTAGCCCTCCCGATGCCGGCCGCAGCCCCGGTGACCACCACGATGCGGTCGTCGAAGCGACGGGTCATGAGCGGGCCAGCTCGAATAGCTCCTCGGGCACGCCTTCATGGGCACGGGCGATGGCCGGAGCCGAGGCCACGACGAACGCCGACCGCTCCTCTTGTGTGAGGTCGACAAACTCCACGCCTTCGGCCTCCAACCTGGCCCGCAATGTCGTCTCCAAATCGGCGGCCGCTTTGCGCTGCACCTCGATGGCGGTCCGAGTCGCCTTCTCCACGACCTGGCGCAGGTCGGGGTCGAAGGACTCGAAGGTGGGACGGTGGGCAAACAACCCCCGGGCACCGTAGAGATGCCCGGTCATGGTCACATGTCGATGTACCTGGTCGACGCCGTAGCTCACAGTGTTGGCCAGCGGGTTCTCCTGGGCATCGACGTCGAGACGGATGATGAGCTGGATGGCCGCGCTCAGCTCGACCGCCACCGGGATGGCCCCCCAGGACCTGATCAACTCCTCATGGACGACGTTGGGCTGCATCCGCACCGTCATACCCTTGCAGTCCTCGGGCCGGTGTATGGGACGGAGCCGGTTGGTCATATGCCGGAACCCGTTGTCCCAGTAGCCGAGCACTTCGAATCCGGTGGCGGAGCCAACAGCTCTGTTCAGAGTCTCGCCCAGGCGACCGTCGAGGGCCCGGTGCGCCGTCTCCAGGTCGGCGAAGAGAAACGGCGTCTCCAGCACATTGAGCTCGGGCACCCGGCCCCCCAGATAGCTGGTGGAGAAATAGCAGAGGAACATGTGTCCGGACTCGACCAGATCGAAGAGATCGGTGTTGGGTCGTCCCTCGTCCATGATGTTCCAGGTGACCTCGACTTCGACGTCTCCGTCGGTCCCTTCCTCGACCACCCGGCGGAATGCGTCGAGCCCGTCGCCGTGGGCGCTCTTCTGGGGGCCATAACCGCCAACCCATAGCATTCTCGGGCTCATTCTCGCACTCCGGACCGGGGACTGGGACGATCCAAGCGCGATCGTATATGATGCATGATCGTCCTGCGAAAACCGATCGAGGAGGTGGCGAGGTGGGTCAGCAGCCGTGGAAGACCGACCAGAAGGAGATCGAAATCCTGGCCGAGGTCAAGGGCCACTCGCTTGCCAAGAAAGGGCTTCTCGATGATGACGGGTTCCTCGATATCGTCCGGGAAGTGATTCCGGATAAGGTCGGCTGAAGCAAACCCCCCAGGGAGGGATCCACTGCAATGAGAGAAGCGTTCTTCACATTGAGCACCGACTGGAAGGAGGGCATCAACTGGGCCAACGTCCGTGACTGGCGGCTGAAGCGGGCCCATGCCGAGATGGAGAGGGCCGGGCTCGGTGCCCTGTTGTTGTTCTACGACGAGAACATGCGCTACGTCTCCTCGACCCTCACCCCCGGTTGGAACCGGCTCAAGCCGGGTCTTCGCTATGTGGTGCTCCCTGCAGGCAAGCCACCGATCGTCTACGAGCAGGGTGACATCGGGTTCCATCTCCAGGTCCACAACCCGTGGATCCCCAAGGAGAACATCCGGCACTCCTACATCTGGATCAAGGGCGCGGTCGGCCCTGCCGCCGAGCAACAGGTCAACAAGTTCGTCGACTCGCTTCTCAACGATCTCGAAGAGGCGGGGGTGAAGGACCAGCCCCTGGGCGTCGACTTCATAGACATCAACCTGATGCGGGAGTTCGAGAAACGAGGGGTCAACTGGACAGACGGGATGACTCCGATGATGAACGCCCGGGCAATCAAGAGCCCGGACGAGATCAAGGCCTTCTCCATAGTCGGCGCCATCTGTGACTACGTCCACTACGAGATCACCAACTTCATCAAGCCCGGGCAGACCGAGAACGAAGTCGCAGCCTTCGGGTTCGAGAAGCTCTATTCCATCCCCGGCATGGAAGACGTCGAGGACGTCATCGTCTCCTCGGGGCCAAATGCCTGGCCCAACTGGAGGAACTTCTCCGACCGTATGATCCGCCCCGGCGAGTTGGTGATCATCGACCTCGCCGCCCTCACCTGGAACGGATTCAAGTCCTGCGTCTACCGCACCTACTGCGTCGGGGGAACGCCGACCGATGAGCACCAGAAGACCTACGACGCCGCCCACAAATGGCTCTGGGACTCGATCGAGACGGTCAAGCCCGGGGTGACCACGGCCGACGTGGCATCCAAGTGGCCTTCGGCGCAGGAGGCATGGGGTTACGAGGAAGAGGACCAGGCGGCGGCCAACAACTGGGGTCACGGCCTGGGCCTGGCCCAGTACGACCCGCCGGTCATCTCCCGAATCTGGTCCCTCGATCATCCCGTGGAGATCAAGCCGGGGATGACATTCGCCCTCGAGACCCAGCACGGAAAGCTCCACGATCACGGGGTCCGGCTCGAGGAGATGCTCTATGTGACGGAAACCGGCTACGAGATGGTCTCCACCTACAAACAGCACGAGATCATCTCGGTCAACTGACCGTGTGACGATCGACCTCGACACCGAGGCCAGCCTCGACCCGGGCCGGGTCGGGGCGAAGGCGGCGTGGCTGGCGATGGGCCGCCGCGCCGGGCTTTCGGTCCTACCCGGGTTCGTCGTCGAGGCGGCCGCATCCCGAGGCCACATGCGGCTCGCTGCCGAGAACCTGGCGACGCGGGGGTCAGGGGGAGCCAGGCTGGCGCTGACCGGCGAGCCGCTCGGCTTCGCCGACGACCTGACCGCGGCAGGTTCCCGGCTCGGAGAGCATCTGGTTGCCCGCTCCTCCACCGCCCTGGAGGGCTCCGGCGAGTGGTCCGGGGCCTTTGCCTCCTACCTCGAGCTCACGCCCGGCGACTTGCCCAAGGCAATCGTCGGCTGTTGGGCCTCGGCCTTCTCGATCGCCGCACTCGAACGTCAGAGGGCAGGAGGCGTCGAGCCTGGCTCGTTCGGAATGGCGGTGCTGGTGCAACCGGCGTTGTCCCCGGTAGCGGGCGGCACAGCGACGGTCGATGACGACGGGACCGTGGTGGTGACCGGGGTCAAGGGCCCCCCCGCCCCCTTGCTCCAGGGTTGGAGCACCGGTCACGAGGCCCGCATCTCTCCCCCCGCCAGCGAAGCGACGTTGGGCGAATGGGTGGGTGAGGAGCTGACCGAGTTGGTCGGCGCTCCGGCCCTGGACGAGCTTGCGGTCCAGTTGCGAAGTGCCAACGCCTCCCTCGGCGTAAATCATTGCGAGTGGGCATGGGATGGGCGGATCTGGATCCTCCAACTCTCGGTCGCCGCATCGACCGCCACGACCCCGGCGCCTCCGCTCCCGGCCGGACTGGTCGACCCTCGCTTGATCCGCATTGCCAGGACCGTGACCAGGGCAGGGGGACGGCTCGGCGACGAGCTGATCCTCCCATGGGCGCTGGCCGGGCTCCCCGATCCGGCTCCCGTCGCCGATGAGACTCCCCCCGACCCGTTGTCCCTCGCCTCGGAGCTGCGGGACGAGTTGGTGACCGAGGTCTGGGACATGCCGGCAGCAGAGGCGCTGGTCGCCGCCCGCACCTGCATGGCGGGTGTTCTCGGGCCCGACCCGATCCCTGCTCTCGACCGCATATCCAAGCTGCGACCCCCCGACGGCGCTCGTGCCAACCGCTTGATGGCGCTCGTGGACGGTCTGCAAGCCCGCGATCGCGTCGGTGTGCCCCGGCTCGGCGTGGGTCGATGGGAGCCATTCGTCGCAGCCGTCGTCCTGGCCGGGGGCATCCACCATCACGGCGCGCCCGCATCGCCCGGAATCGGCTCCGGTGTGGGCTGTGACATCGCTGACCCGACCGACTTGGATGGGTTCTCACCGCGCGCCGTGATCACCTCGTCCCGACCGATTTCAAACCTGGCATCGCTGCTCTGGGATGCGGCGGGAATCGTCACGGCCACCGGAAGCCCGGCCGCTCATCTCTTCGAATCGGCACGGGCGCTGGGAATCCCCGCAGTGTGCGGGGCGGAGGTCCCCAGGGGCGAGCACATCGTGGCCATCGACGGGAGCACCGGGGTGGTCGCCACCCTCGCAACGAATGGAGATGACGATGACTGAGCGGATCGGTGTGATAGGCCTGGGGGTGATGGGCTCGGCGATGGCCCGGAACCTCCTGGCGGCGGGGCATCAGGTGCTGGGGTTCGACATCGACCCGCAGAAATGCTCCACGTTCGTCGACATCGGTGGCGAGGCGGCATCCAACACGGGCGAGGTGGCCGGCGCAGTCGACGTGGTGGTCCTCTCTCTTCCCACCACTGCGGCACTCGCCGAGGTGGCCGACGAGATCGCGGCGAGCGCCGACGCCGGTCTCGTTTGCCTGGAGGCGGGCACCTTCCCCCTCCACGCCAAGCTCGATGCCCGCGCCGTGCTGTCCGCAGCAGGAGTCGACCTCCTCGACACCCCGCTCTCCGGCACCGGGCTCCAGGCGGCCGACGCCACGCTGGTGGTGTTCGCATCGGGTAGCCGGGAAGGCTTCGACCGGGCGCGCCCGGTGTTCGATGCGATCGGCCGCTCCACCCACTACCTGGGTGAGTTCGGCAACGGGTCGAAGATGAAGTACATCGCAAACCTCCTGGTGGCGGTGCATGGGCTGGCCGCCGCCGAGGCCCACGTGCTCGGCATCGCGGCAGGTCTCGACCCGGCCCGGGTCCAAGAAGTCATGGAGGACGGAGTCGGCTCATCGAAGATCTTCGAGATCCGCGGGCCGATGATGGTGGCCGACGACTATCCCCCGGCGGCCCGGCTCGACATCCTCCTCAAAGATTCCACCCTGATCAGGGATTACGCCAGATCGGTGGGCGCCCCCACCCCGCTGCTCGACGCCGCGGTGCCGATCTATGCCCAATCCAGCGAGGCAGGCCTGGGCGATCTCGACGCCGCCGCCCTGTGCCGCTACCTGGAGGATCTCGGCGGTCTGAAACGGTGATCGGCCGCCCGCTACGCCGGCTGGAGGACCCACGCCTTGTGACGGGTCAGGGGCGCTACGTCGATGACATCGTCATGGAGGGGATGCTTCACGCTGTCTTCGTCCGCAGCGTGGAGGCTCACGCCTTGCTCGAGTCGGTCTCCCTCGACCGGGATGGTGTTTGCCGGGGCGAGCTCTACACCGGGCTCGACCTGGGGCTGGAACAGCCCATGCCCAACCAGTACCCGTCGCCCGTGATCACGCAGTCGATCCAGGCCCCGCCTCTCGCCCTCGACGAGGTCTGCTACGTGGGCCAGCCGGTGGCAGTGGTCGTCGCAGGGAGTGCAGGTGAGGCGGTGGACTGCGCCGAAGCCGTCCAGGTCGACTACGAGCCACTTCCGGTCGTGATAGACCACCGTAGAGCGCTCGACAGCAACGCCGCGCCGGCCCATCAGGGCTCGAGCTCCAATCTGATCGCCACGCTCTCCGCAGGCTTTGGGGACGCCGATGGCGTCTTGGCCCGGGCCGACCGCGTGGTGACAGTCGAGGTGGACCAGCACCGGGGAGCCCTTGCCTCGATGGAGGGCCGGGCCGTGCTCGCCCGTTGGGACGACGTCGATCGTCGGCTCACCGTGTGGACCTCCACCCAGGCGCCGCATGCGGTACGGGCCCACCTCGCCGCTTATCTCGGTCTCTCCCCCGACGAGCTCAGGGTGGTGGCGCCCGATGTCGGAGGCGGATTCGGGCCCAAGGCCGTCATCTACGCCGAGGAGTACGTCGTCGCCGCCCTCGCCCTCAAACTGCGCAGACCGGTGAAGTGGACCGAGCGGAGGAGAGAGCACTTCGTCGCCACCAGTCAGCAGCGGGGCCAGAGCGGGCGGCTGGAAGCCGCTGTGGACGGGACCGGCCGCATCCGCGCCCTCCGGGCGCGTCTGGTGCATGACTCAGGTGCCTTCGTCCCCTACGGGATCGTGGTTCCGATGACCACCCTGCGCCTCATGTCCGGGCCCTATGCGATACCCGCTGTGGACGCAAAGATCGACGTGGTCTTCACCAACGCCACCCCCACCGGCGCCATAAGGGGGGCGGGCCGTCCCAACGCCACATTCGCCGTGGAGCGGGTGGTCGATGCCATCGCCCGCGAGCTGGGGCTGGACCGGGCCGAGGTGCGGAGACGCAACTTCATCCAACCCGACGCCTTCCCCTATCAGGTCGACATCACCGCGTCGGACGGTCGCAAGGTCACCTACGACGGAGGCGACTACCCGGCCGCCCTCGAGTCGGCGCTGAGCGCGGCCGGCGTCGACGGATTCGAGGAGCGAAGGGCCGCCTCGGCCCGTGAGGGGCGTCTCCGGGGATATGGCATCGCCTCCTACGTCGAGGACACCGGGCTCGGGCCCTACGAGGGCGTCAGGATGGAGGTCCTGACCAACGGCGACGTGCTCGTGGAGACCGGCGCCGGCTCGCAGGGACAGGGGCACGCCACCGTGTTCGCCCAGATCAGCGCCGGTCATCTCGGGGTTAGCCCGGATCGGGTCAGGGTGCGGGGCGGCGACACCGCCAGCTATGGGCACGGGATCGCCACCGTGGCCAGCCGGACCGGTCAGACCGCAGCTTCAGCGGTCCATCTCGCCGCCGGTGACCTGGCCGACATGGTCAAGCATCTCGCCGCCCAACGTCTGGAGGCTTCCCCCCATGACATCGTCCTGGTCGACGGGGCAGCGATGGTGGTGGGTCAACCGGGCACGGAGATCTCCCTCGGCGAGCTCGCTGCAGGATTACAGCCCAAGTTCGGTGGATCGTTGCCCGATGGTCAACAGCAGCCGGGGCTCTCGGTGGAACGGGTCCTCCCCTTCGACGGCCTGGGGTATACCTACGGGACCCACATCGCCGAGGTGGAGCTCGACCCGGAGACCGGTCACGTGGCCGTGGTCAACTACGTCGTGGTCCACGACTGCGGGACGCTGATCAACCCGATGATCGTCGACGGCCAGATCGACGGGGGCGTGGCCCACGGGCTGGGCAATGCCCTGATGGAGGAGGTCCGGTTCGACGGGTCGGGCCAGCCTCTGACCACCTCGTTCATGGACTATCGCCTCATGACCGCGGTCGACATGCCGCCCCTGGTCAAGATCCACACCGAGACGCCGTCGCCAACCAACCCGCTGGGCGCCAAGGGCGCCGGCGAGGGAGGCACCATCCCGGCCGCCGCCGCCGTGGTCTCCGCCATCGAGCACGCCCTTGCCGGGCACGGCGTGGTGGTCAACCACCATCCGGTGAGCGCGGAGTGGGTGCACGGGGCGCTGGCATCCTCCCGGGAGTGAGCCAGGAAGACAACAAGCCCGAACCATTCAAGGTCCGCTCGCTCACCGGATCGGTCTACCTGCCCAACCTCCTCTTTGCCATCGGCCAGGGGGCGGCCCTTCCTGTCATCGCCCTACTCGCCCTGGATCTCGGTGCGTCCCCGGCCATGGCGGGTGCCATCGTCGCCTTGCACGGGATCGGCACGTTGTTGTTCGACGTGCCCTCCGGCATCCTCGTCGCCCGGTTCGGCGACCGCCGGGCGATGACCGTGGCCACCGCCGTCCTCGGGGTCATCGCCCTGGCTATCGGATGGCGCCCATCCCTTCCCGTGTACGCCGGGCTGATCCTGGTCATGGGCTGCGCCTGGTCGGTGTGGGCCCTGGCCCGGCTCTCCTTCGCCACGGAATCGGCCCCACTCCGGCATCGGGGACGGGTCATGTCGATGATGGGCGGCACCATGAGGATCGGGCAGTTCGTCGGCCCTTTGATCGGCGGGCTGGCCGTCGTCCCCCTGGGGCTGGCCGGACCCTTCTTCGTCCAGGCGGCTCTCGCCGTAGCCGCCGCGCTCAGCCTGGTTTTGGCACCAGAGGGGCCAACTCGTAAGACGTTGCCGGAACCGGTGCCGGTGTCGATGAGGCAGATCGCAAGCAACCACCGGCGAACCCTGGGGACAGCCGGATTCGTCGCCGTCACCGTTCAGGTCTTGCGCAGCTCGAGACAGGCGGTCATCCCTCTGTGGGGCGACCAGATCGGGCTCAACGCCAGCCAGGTGTCCCTGATCTTCGGCGCCTCGTCGGCGATCGAGATGGTTCTCTTCTACCCGATCGGGATGCTCATGGATCGGCGCGGGCGAAAGTGGGCGGCGATCCCCTGTCTTATCCTGCTTTCGGTGGGTATGGCCCTAGTCCCTTTGACCTCAGGGTTCGCCGGCCTTCTTCTTGTCGGGCTCCTCCTCGGGTTCGCCAACGGTCTCGGCTCGGGGATCAACATGACGCTCGGCTCCGACCTCTCCCCCGAACTGGGTCGGAGCCAGTTCCTCGGGCTGTGGCGTCTGGTGACCGACGTGGGGTCCGCCGGTGGGCCTTTGCTGGTGGCGATCGTCACCTCCCTGGCCTCGCTCGGAGCGGCCCCGGTCGCGGTGGCGCTCATCGGGCTGCTCGGAACCGGCGTGATGTGGAAGGCGGTCCCAGAGACCCTCACCGAGGATCTCGAGTGACCCCCTTATTCTCACCGGCCAAGTCACAGTCGGGAAAGGGCTGATCGTGGATCTCGGCATCAAGGACAGGACCGCATTGCTCACCGCCTCTAGTCGGGGACTGGGCAAGGCCTGCGCGCGAGCGCTGGCCGCCGAGGGCGTGAACGTCTTCATCAACGGGCTCAACGAGGAGAACCTGGCCCGGGCCGCCGAGGAGATCAGGAGCCAGACCCCGGTTGATGTGGTCACCATCGTCGCCGACATCAACACCGTGGAAGGCCGGGAGCGCCTCCTCGAGGCCTGCCCCGACCCCGACATCCTGGTCAACAACAACTGGGGCCCGCCTCCGGGCAAATGGGAGGACTTCGAGTACGAGGACTGGCTGAAGGCGGTGGAGTCGAACATGCTCGCCCCGCTGATGATGATCAGGGGCGTGGTCGGCGGCATGAAGGAGCGTCGCTTCGGGCGCATCGTCAACATCACCTCTCAGATGGTCAAGTCGCCCTTCGCAGTGATGGGGCTGTCCGCCGGGGCCCGCACCGGTCTAACCGCCGCGGCCAAGGCCCTGTCCCGGGAGGTGGCCGAGTTCAACGTGACGATCAACAACCTGCTCCCGGAGCGGATCGACACCGAGCGCCAGGTCTACATGGCCAAGCAGCGCGCCGTGTCAGCCGGGATCACCTACGAAGAAGCGAGACGGGAGATGGTGGAGAGCATCGCTGCCAAGCGGATGGGCCGCCCCGAGGAGTTCGGCGCCGCCTGCGCCTTCCTGTGCAGCGCCCAGGCAGGGTACATCTCGGGCCAGAACCTCCAGCTCGACGGCGGCTCGTATCGGGGCACGTTCTAGCCAAGGGCGTTGATCCCATACAATGCAGGGTCAACAGGTCAGCTTCCCGCTGTGTCGGTCACGTTTCCGGTGACCCACCGGAAGGTCATGCGGGCGAGGCCAGGGGAAGGATGATCAGTTGCGGAATCGGTTTCGACGTTGGGGCCGGCTGGCGGTGGTGGACATCACACCGCTGCGGGAAGTGCCCGGCTACCGCTGGCTCTACGCCGGCATGCTCTTCGCCCATGCCGGGCGTCAGCTCACCGTGGTGGCGGTGCCTTTCCAGGTCTTCGCGCTCACCGGCTCCACCCTGGCCGTGGGCATGCTCGGCCTTGCCCAACTATTCCCTCTCCTGATCGTGTCCGTCATCGGCGGCGCCCTCGCCGACGCCATGGATCGGCGCCGACTCCTCGTCGTCTCCCAGGTGGTGCTGGCCGGCACCGCCGCAGGGCTGCTCTGGAACTCGGTCTCCGATGCGCCCGTGATCTGGCCTCTGTTCGTGCTCAGCGCGCTCAACGCCGGTGTCTCCGCTATCGACTCCCCGGCACGCCACGCCATCCTGCCCGGGCTGGTGGGACGCACCCTGCTCCCCTCGGCGCTGGCCCTCAATCAAACCCTGACCAACATCGCCAAAGCTGCGCTGCCCGCGCTAGGCGGGCTGCTCATCGCCGCCGCCGGCCTCCCCCTCAGCTATGGGGTGGAGGCAACCATGTTCCTCATCGGAGCCCTGCTCATTCGGAACGTCCCCGAGATCCCCACCGACACCGTGAGACGCAAGGTCGAGTTGTCCTCGATCGCCGAGGGATTCAGGTTCCTCAGGGCACGCCGCGTCATCCAGGCCGCCTTGCTCATCGATCTCAATGCGATGGTCTTCGGCATGCCCACCGCCCTGTTCCCGGCGATCGGGACCGAGGTGTTCGGGGGCGACGCCTTCATCGTGGGGCTGCTCTACGCCGCACCCGGCATGGGCGCCCTGGTCGGGGCCCTCACCTCGGGCTGGGTCTCGGCGGTCCGGCGTCAAGGGAGAGCCACCGTCGTCGCCGTCGTCGGCTGGGGCCTGGCGATGGCCGTGTTCGGGCTGTCCCGGTCCCTCGGCCTCGCCATGGTCATGCTCGCCCTGGCCGGAGCCGCCGACGTCGTCTCAGCTATCTTCCGGGGCACGATCATCCAGCTGACCGCCCCCGACGAGCTGCGGGGAAGGATGTCGTCGATGCACACCGCAGTGGTGGCCGGCGGTCCCAGGCTGGGCGATCTGGAGGCGGGCGTGGTCGCCGCCTTGACCTCGGTCCGGTTCTCGGTGGTCTCCGGCGGTCTCCTCTGCGTCTTGGGAGCGCTGGCCATCGGCCGCTGGGCGCCCGAGCTCGTCAAGTACCGACACGACCCCGACGGGCCAAGCCCTTCGGCGACGGGCATGCCGTCGCCTGCCCGCCCATGAGCGGGATCTCAGTCGAGTGCGAACAACCGGGCGGCGTTACCCCCGGATATCGCCTCCCGCTCCTCATCGGTGAGCCCTTCGGTGGCGGTGACGAGCCGGCGCGGGTCGGTCTCGCCCATGTCGAAGGGGAAGTCGGTGCCGAGCATCACCCGGTCCGACCCGACGACCTCGACGAGATGGCGGAGGTAGAGGGGCTGGAAGACCATGGTGTCGTAGTAGAGACGCTTCATGTAGGTGCTCGGCGAATGATCGGGGATCGACACCCGGGTCTCGGGGCGGACCTCCCACGTGTGGTCGGCCCGCGAGCAGTAGAAAGGCAGGTAGCCCCCGCCGTGGAGCAGGATCAGCTTGATCCCGGGATGCTCCTCGAACAACCCGCTGAAGATCATCCGGGTGGCGGCCACCATCGTCTCCAGCGGATTCCCGATGCAGTTGGTGAGGAAGTAGCTGCCGAAGCGCTGGCCCTCGGGGTACCCGCTGGGGTGGAGGATGACCGGGATCCCCTTGGCCTCGACCGCGGCCCAGAAGGGCCTGAACCCTGGCTCGTCGAGGTTGCGCCCATCGACGGTCCCCCCGATCTGGAGACCTTTGAACCCGAGGTCGTCGACTGCCCGATCCATCTCGGCGAGAGCCAGGTCGATGTCCTGCAGGGGCACGGTCGCACCCATCGCCACGAACCGATCCGGGTTGTCTGCCACCACCGAAGCGAGATTGTCGTTTTGGATGCGGGCAGACTCGGCCCCGGCCCCGCCCGGCGCCCAGTAGTTGTACTCGGAGACGAATGTGGCGAGGCCCTGGACATCCACCCCCATCCGGTCCATGTGCTCGATCCGCGCCGCCGGGTTGGTGAGCTGATCGCTGACGCTGGGGAACATCACCTTGTTGTGATCCTTGGAGTCCTGGCCCATGTAGAAGTCATAGGGCTCGGACTCCGGGCGCCGGTAGGCGTCCACCGGGGGCCGGCTCGCAGGCGTGGCCAGGTGGCAATGGATGTCGATTGTCCTCATGGTGACCGCATTCGTTGGGTTGAAGGTGGGGGCACGATAACGCCGCAACAGGCAGGGAGAGCCACATGACGGGTCGAATCAAGGATCTGATCTGGCTCGCCGATGGCCGAACCGGGGAAGACCGGCGTCTGACCCGCCCCGCCATCTATCTCCTGCTGGCGACTGTGGTCCTGGTGCTCGGTCTCAACTGGCCGGTGATGGCCACCGGGATCAAGTCGATCTCCCCGATATGGATGGGCGTGTTCCGGGTGAGCGGGGCCGCGGCCGTTGTGATCACCTTCGGGTTGGCCAGCCGCAACCTGGCGGTGCCGCCTCGTCGTGACCTACCGATCATCGTCTCGATGGCTGTGTTCCGACTCTCTTCGGTCTTCCTGCTCGTGTTCACCGCCCTGCAAATGGTGCCGCCCGGCAGGTCCTCGGTGGTGGTCTGGACCACTTCGCTGTGGACGGTGCCCATCGCCGCCATCTTCCTCGGCGAGAGGATGAGTGGGCGGAGGTGGGTTGGGCTCGCCCTCGGCATCGGCGGCGTCGTGGTGCTCTTCGAGCCCTGGGGATTCGACTGGGGACAATCGGAGGTGGCCCTGGGACATGGTCTCCTCATCCTGGCCGCCATCGTCAACGCGGCGACCGCGGTCCACATTCGTGGACATCGTTGGACGATCACGCCGCTCGAGGCGATCCCATGGCAGTTGGTGGGGGCGGCGATCATCATGATCACACTCGGACTGATCGTCGACGGTCCGCCCGTCATCGACTGGACGCCACAACTGGTCTGGGTGGTCCTCTATCAGGGGGTGTTGGCCACCGGTGTCGCCTTCTGGGCCCAGATCGTGATCCTGCGCAATCTGGCCGCCGTGTCCACCAATCTGACCCTCATGGCGGTGCCGGTCGTCGGCGTGGCCTCCTCGGCGGTGCTTCTCGGCGAGGAGGTGACGACCACGTTGGCCATCGGCCTGCTCCTGGTCATCGTCGGAGTCGCCTTGAACCTGCTCTCCGACGGTGGGGCGCCCGAGGACCTGGGCCAGCCTTCGGAGGTTGTGTGAGACTGCCCTCAGGTCTCGTCGGCGCTGTCAAAGGCGTCGATGGAGGTGCGGAGATGCTCGTCGAGAGCCTTGACCGCAGCCTCCACGTCCCGGTTCTCCAGCGCCTCCAGGATCTCGGCGTGCCCGTGGTTGGCCTCCTCGCGCAGCCCGGGCTTGTGTTTCAGCGAGGCACCGATATACATCACCGAGGCGTCCTGGAGGTTGCGGATGATGGCGGCGAGACGCGGCGAGGCCGTCGACTCGTAGACCGCCATGTGGAAGACACGGTTGCGATCGACCCAGTCCACCGAGTGGGGCTCGTCGAGCATCCACTGGTGGAGACGGCGCAGCCGGGCGAGAAGCGCATCGCTCACTTTGGGTACCGCCTGTCTCATCGCCAGTGGCTCCAGCACCCGCCGAATCTCATAGATGTCGTGGACATCCTCGGAGCTGAGCTCGGAGACGATGGCGCCTCGATGGGGATCGAACTGGACAAGCCCCTCGGTGGCCAGATCGCGCAGCGCCTCCCGCACCGGTGTCGTGCTCACGTCGAGCATGGCGGCCAGCTCGGCCTGTACCAACCGGCTCCCACTGGCCAGCTCGCCGTTGAGAATGGCGCGGCGGAGCACGCCCCGCACGAACTCATGGGCGGTCTGCCGGGTGGTGGCGAACCCCTCCTCCGGTGGGGAGATGCGGAGCTCGGGGGTCTCATCCATCCGGCAGAGCCTACAAACTCAGATCGACGCGGACCGGTCTCAGGGAGGGTTGCGGGGGCGGTGCTCCCCTCCCCTACTATGGGTCGACCCCTTCGAGGAGACCCGTGAGAGCAGTACGCGTCGTTGCACCGGGCGGTATCGAGATCACCGATGTACCCGAGCCCGATCCGGGAAGCTCGGTGCTGGTCCGGGTCGGTCAGGTCGGGATCTGTGGGACCGACACCAAGATCCTGGCGGGCACGATCCCGGTGGAATACCCCCGGATCATGGGCCACGAGATGGTCGGCGAGGTGGTGTCGGCGCCGGACGGGTCGCCGTATGGGACAGGCACCCGGGTGCTGGTCGATCCCGGGGTGGCCTGCGGCTGGTGTCATCTGTGTCACGCCGGCCGCTTCAACATATGCGTCAACGGCGGTCTCATGGGACGGGAGATGGACGGGGTGTTCACCGAGTATGCGGTGGTTCCGTTCAATCGCCTGACCCCGGTGCCGTCGACCCTCTCCGACAAGGCATCGGGCATGCTCCAGGTGCTGGGCACCTGTATTCACGCGGTGAAGACGGTTGACGTCTTCCCCGGTCAGGTGGCCGCGGTGGTTGGACTCGGTGTGGCCGGACAACTCATCGCCCAGCTCCTCCGTCTCCACGGGATGACCGTGGTCGGGATCACCCGTTCCCAGTGGAAGCGAGACCTGGCCTCGGAGTCGGGGGCGCACTTCGTCTCCGCCCCGGACCGGGCCGGGGCCCTGTTGGACGAGGTCACGGACGGCCGCGGCCCGGATCTGGTCGTGGAAGCGGTCGGCACCGA
>Ga0326597_10003123_pt1 | contig 24168 bp, 21 predicted proteins | sample RVTome_12_FD_203789 | JGI IMG/M metagenome (GOLD analysis project Ga0326597, IMG submission 203789) | Soil microbial communities from uranium-contaminated site in the Upper Colorado River Basin, Wyoming, United States - RVT100D185 | ecosystem: Environmental > Terrestrial > Soil > Contaminated >... | reverse complement strand
AACAGCAGACCACCAGAATCATTGAAACATTTCAACTACTTTCTGTTTTCAGACTCTAGACGACTCGTCTCGGGCACTTTCCACCATCCCGGTCATCGGTATCCAGGCCGCTAATCAATTACCGTCGTCGGCCACCCTTCCACTACTTTTTGGCGGATCGCCAGCGCGGGATTGTGGAAGGGTTCGCCGTGATTCAGGAGTAATCGGACGGATTCCGTACAATTGCTGGCAAACTTAAGTGGTTTGCTGATCAACACCTAGTCCGGATACCGTGTGCCTTGGCCGACTACCAAGCACCTGGGCCGGGCAAGGAGCGCGTATGGTTGAACGTATATTCGCCGAGCAAACGCTCACCGCCTGCTTCATCGAAGGTGACCAGCCGCGCGATCAACTTGCTCGTAGGCATGGCCTTCGCGAATGTGATCGACTCCTGGTAGAGAACGTTGCTTGCCCCAGAATGAACGGGGATGTCCGGCAACCGGAGCTGTTCGACGCCGCGCTCATCACAGAGGCAGAGATCGACGCGATTTGCGCCAGTCAAGTTCGCAGCCAAACGTGCAACGAGAAAGTCGTCTTCGGCTGTCACAGTGCACTGGACGCCGCCTCCCGCCGGAGGAGTGTAATGACGGACACGCAAGCCTTCCTCCGCCACACGTTTCAGAAATGACTCGCTGACCACCATCCGCAGGGAGCCCTCGCGCGCGATCTTGCGGATTCCTTCTGCAAGCGCGATGACTTCGCGAAGACGAGTTCCGCATTCGTCGCACGTAAAGAGATGTTCCTCGGCGGCCTCTTCTTCGGGTTTTGTCAGAGCCGCGAGCCAATAGTCCGCGAGCACGGCTGCGTCGATGGGGTTTAAGCACTTCATGCAGCAACACCCATGCAGTCGCGCAGGTGGTGGATCGCCCGATGGCGAATCACCCGCACATTAGCTTCGGAAACACCCAGGAAACTGGCGACATCCGCACCGGTCTGCTCGTCGTAGAAAGTCATCACGACGACCGCGCGTTCGCGTTCTTTCAGATTCTGCACACAGCGGGTGAGCTGTTCATGGTCGAGGTACGGCATGGACGGCCGGACCGGCGCCGGTAGATCCGCACCAAACTGTTCGAGCAGGCGTTCTTTTCTCTGAGCGCTGCGGCGCAGGTCCAGCACCGTCATTCGGCACGTTCCCAGCACGAAAGAGGCGAGCTTCTCCGGTTCACGCAGGCGACCCGCCCGGAGAGCTTCCAATGTCGTGATCAGAACCTGTTGGGTAAGGTCCTTCGAGGCATGTTCGTCTCTCAAATGACGTAAGCCATAGAGCCGAATGCGCGGAGCCATCCGGTGGAACAGCTCGGCTTCAGCTTCGGGGTCGCTTCGGGAGCTGATTTGCAGCACCAAGTCGGCATCGTTCAGTTCAATATCCATCAACACGTATTTTATGTGTAACGGGGAGGTTTGTCGTTACACATCCGGGTATCTGGCAGGCCGTTGTAGCCAAAGCGGTCGGTCCCGAGATCAAGAGAAGGTATATTCAAATCGAAGAAAGAGGAGCATCCTGTGGATTCCAACGAAGCCAAGACCGTAGCTGATTTTCTCATCGCCGATTTCGAAAACGAAATGCAGGCAACCCTGCGCGTCATCGAAGCGGTTCCCAACAACCATCTCGACTACCGGCCGGACGCGAAGTCCAAGACCGGTCTGGGGCTCATCCGCCATATCGCGCTTGAAGATGCGTGGCTGCTGAACAGCATCGCAAACGGCGAATTTGCGCCGCCACCGGACGATTCAGACGCATGCGGCATCATGACTCCGGCTGACGCCAGTGCCCGCTATAAGGAAAACGTTCCGGTGGCTCTGAATCGCGTACGCGCACTGTCGGGCGAGAAGCTGGCTAACGTTCTGGACCTGCTCGGCATGACCCAAGCCCCCGCAGTCAACTTGCTTGCCATGGCGGCCAAGCATTCGGTCCACCATCGGGGCCAACTCAGTTCCTATATCCGCGCAATGGGGGGCAAGGTCCCGGGGATCTACGGGCCTTCCGCCGACACTCAGTAGCGATAACGCCGACTCACCCAAGAGACAAGGAGAACGCAAGTGATCACAAATCAAGAAACCGGCACCCGTGTTGACGAGGTCGCGGCTGGCATCTATCGCATCTGTACGCCCCTGGACATTATTCCCGGGGGCTTCACGGTCAATTCATACCTGATTGCCGACGACGAACCCGTGCTGTTCCACATGGGGTACCGTAAGATATTCCCGATCACGCTGGAAGCCATACGGAAAGTGATGCCCGTCGAGAAGCTGCGCTGGGTCGGTGGATCGCACTTTGAAGGAGACGAGTTCGGTGCGTTAAACGACTTGTTGGCAGTCGCACCGGAAGCGACGCCGTTTGGAACCGAAGTCGGTGTGCTGACATCCCTCAATGACTTTGCCGCCCGGCCCGCCCGAGGGTTCGGGGATGGCGAGGAGTTTTCCATCGGCAGCCGCCGGCTGAAGTGGCTCTACACGCCGCACGTGCCACACGGTTGGGATTGCGGCATTCTGTTCGATCTCTCCACCAAGACATTGCTCTGCGGGGATCTGTTCACGCAAGCTGGAGCGAATATGCCACCCGTGACCGAATCTGAGATCCTCACGGCCAGCGAAGGAATGCGCGGGATGATGGACTATTACGCGCACGCGACCAGTACCTCGGCGATCTTAGAGCGGTTGGCGCGCCTCAGTCCGGCGATGCTCGCCTGTCAACACGGGAGCGCTTATCGAGGCGACGGCGCCGCACTGCTCCGGGAGTTGGCCACCACGATTGAGAGCGGGAACGCCAAACTGTCCCAACAACCGCGCGCCGTGACCGCATAATGGGCACCTGGAGCCAATAGCGCCCGAGTGGTCGGCTATCCGGACACTACTGCCGGATGCGCCGTCAGAACTCGTTTCACAAAGCCCATCAACGGCCAGGCGCCTTCATCCAGCGAACTTTGCCGCTCTCCAGGTCGTAGATGGCGCCTTCCACCTTGACCTTGCCGGCTTCCGCCTGTTGGCGAATCAGTTCGCTATTGCGCAGCATGCCGGCAATCGACTCGCGAACGTTGACCTCGACCGCCGCCGCGACCAACCCGGCGCCGCGAAGCTCGGGATGGCTCTTTTGCGTGGCGTGGACCGCCTCGCGGATGTGTGCGGTCAAGTGCTTCAGGTTGTCGTCCAACTCCTCGTCTTCAACGACCGCCGTTACCGCGCCGCACTGGGTATGGCCCAGAACCAGAATGAGGGGCACATGCAAGTGAGCCACGGCGTATTCAATCGACGCGATCTCGTCCTCATTGGCGACATTGCCGGCAACCCGGATCGAGAACAGGTCTCCGATGCCTTTGTCGAAGAGGATTTCGGGCGGAACCCGTGAGTCGGCGCAGGCGAGCACCGCCACCTGCGGGTGCTGGCCCTCGCGTGCGTTCTTCCGCACATCATCGGGACCGCAGTGTGGATGCCGGGGATGGCCGGCGATGAATCGCTGGTTGCCCTGCGTCAGTTCGGCCACGATCTGGTCGACTGGTGGGGAGTGCTGGGCCTCGGCCGCGGAAGCAGCGGCGAGGAATGAGACGGAAGAGAGAATCAGAGAAGAAAGGATGAGTCTAAGAAAGCAGCTACGGTACGACTGCACAATGAACCTCCTGATGATCTCAGTATGCGTCAAAAGCCGCAGCGATTGTCAGCGCTTTCTTTGCCGGTTGGCGCCCCATTTGGTGCCACGAGGCTTGCACCGGCTAGTCCAAACCCTCCTTGCGCGCCCAGTGCCGCACGTGAAACACTCGGACGGTGCCGGTTGACGACGTCTCCTGGTGAATCGCGAAGTAGATTTTGTATGTTCGATGTTTTCTGCCATGCAGCAAAAGTCGAACTTCCTCACCGAAACCATCCGCCTCAGGAGCCACGGGGCACCGGGCTGGCATGTTCTTCAAGGATGCAATATCGTGCATCACTTCGTTGAACCATCGCTCCGCTACGGTGAAACTACTCTTCTGCTTGATAAAGTTGGCGATCGAGTCGAGGTCTTCAATAGCCTGCGGCTCGATCTCAACGCGAAAAGCCATGCTTCTTTCGGAGCCGCTCTTCCGCCTCTTTCAGCGGAATCCCTTCGCCACGCTCAGCCTGTTCCATGCCCCGGCGGATCGCGGCCGCTGCCTCCGCGCGCTCCAGTCGGTCAAGCATCTCTTGATAGCTCTCCGCGTCCTGAACGACGAGCTCGGCGCGGCCGTTTACTGTTAACACGAGTGGCGTCTTCTTCTGCTTCAACCGGCCGACATAGTCTTTGATGTTGCGTTGGAACTCAGTTACGGAACGGACTTCGCGCAAGTCGATCATGGAGATCTCCATCATGCTGAAAGCAGATAATTCCACGCTATCACAATGGAGAGCCACCGCGATTCCGGCGCGCCGTGACAGCGCGCATCATCCCTCCTGATCGACCCAGGCAGGCTCAGTCCGGTCACCTCCGCTCAGGTTCCGCAGCAGAAGGCGTCGGCGCTCGCCTTCCTGCCATTCGGCGACGGCCGCCTTGCGCCAGGCCGTGAGCCGTTCCCGCACGGCGTCGCCCCAGGCGATCGACCGGGAAAGACGTTCGATCAGTTCGGCGGACGGTTCTTCCAAGGACAGGGCCTGAATGGCCACCTGCCGTTTCTCCAGCGCGATCGCCAGGACGGCCAGGTCGACGGCGGCCGAAGCCACCGATTCGGCCTCGTCGAGCGCCGCCAGCCTACTGGTTCTGTTTTCCATACAAAGTCAGGGCCAAACCCTTGAGACTGGCATCCAGCACCGTCTGCTGCGATTCCAATCGCGCCAGCAACGCGTCGGCCGCCTGGAGCCGGCTGGAGACGCTCAGTTGCAGCGCATTCACCCGTTCGGTCAGTACGGCGATATGATCGGTAATCTGCTGGTCGGTGCGGTCATACTGTCGCTGCTGGAGCGCGATCAGGCCGGTGACCGGATCGCTGATCTGAGTGAAGCGCGAGGCCAGGCCTCCCAGTCCGGACGTGGCCGAGCCCAACAGGTCGAGCGCGGCGCCGATCTGGGAGTCCGACAGGGCATCGAAGGTGGCCTGGTTGAACGAAGCCTCTCCCGTCGCGCTCAGTTCCAATCCGAGATCGCCCAGGCTCGCTACCGAGCCGCTGCCTCGATAGCCGGTCAGTTCCCGCAGGGCGCCGGATACCTCGCGGACGATGTTGCTGCCGCTGAGCAGCCCCGCCGCCGGACCGATCTGCGCGTCGACCGCGGCGGCGGTCGTGTTGTAAGCCGAAACCAGGTCCTTCACCGCATTGGAGATCTGACTCCGATTCGTGGCCAGCGTCAGCGAAACCGTCTCGGCGCCGGTCGTGGTCCCCTCGATCGAGAAGGTCAGACCGGGCACCACGTCGTTGATCACCGTGCTCGCCTTGCTGACCGCCACGCCGTTGATCTCGAATTCGGTGTTGGCGCCGTCGTCGTTGTAGGCGAGCAGACTGGTTGCCGCCCCCAGCGGGTCCTCCACCAGCGCGATCGGCTTCTCCCCGAACGCGTTGGAGGTGATCGACAGATAATACGGCGTGTCGCCGGTGCCCGTGGTCAGCACCGTAGCCGTCAGGCCCACCCCCAGGGCGTTGATTTTGTCCCGCAGGCCCGCCAGGTTGTTCTCCTGCGCCGTCAGCGTGATGTCGTGGTCGACCCCCTGGAAGGTCAGCCGGACCGTGCCGGATGCCGACACCTGGGTCGTGTCCCCGGTGGTGTAGCCGGCCGAGGTGGCCGAGGCACCATGCGCGATCGAAGTGATGTTGCCGATCGTGTAGGTGGCCGGCGCCGAGGCCGCCGTGCTGATCACCGCGGCCTTCGAGGTATCCGAGCTCGAGGCGGCCAGCGCCCGCTGCTCGCCGACCGTGCCAAGCGCCGCCACCTTGGAGCCGAGCGAAGCCACCACGCCGTTCAGGTTCGTCAGGAGCTGCTTCTGCGTGAGCAGCTTGGCCTGGTCGTTCTGCAAGCCGGTGATCGGCAGCGAGGCGATCTGCTTGGCCCGGCTGAGGATGGTCTGAAAATCCGCGGAAAACTGGCTCACTCCGGTGAATGCCAGCGGTTGGGTGCTCATGGCCGTCTCCCCTGACGGTGCTTATCGGATCGCACACGTTCTCCTTTAAGGTGATGTGACCGTCCATGTTGCTGGAGTGGTCCAGCCGGAGAAGGCCCCTCCTACTGTAGTCGAGGAGGTGTACAACTTCCGGGCTCCCACATAGGGCGGCTTGAAGGCGATGGCCAGATGCAGCGTCAGCGTGTTGCCCGTCACCGCCACCGCCGAAGCGCCCACATCGAGAATGCACTGGCTATTCTGTTCCAAGCCCGGCGTCCCCGGCGTCAACGAACCGGCCCAGCCGGAGTTGCTGTCGTTGAGCAGTTCAAGCCGGTTGGACGCACGTGTATAGAGAACATAGCAGGCATTGGCCGACACGAGCGCCGCGTTCACATTCAGAGCCACGGAGGCCAGGTTCGAAGCCCCGGCCGGGTCCGTCGCAAAGAGCGTGAATGTCTGGCTGGAACCTGACCCGGAGACCGGCACGGCGGCGATTCCGTTCGGCGGCGTGGTCACGGTCCAGGTACCCAGCGCCTGCCATGCGGCGAAAACTCCGCCCGCACTCATCGATTGGAAGTAGAGGTTTTTCGCCCCTGCATAGGCGACCTGGAACGTGATCGCCAGCCTCAAGGTCAGTGTCGACCCGCTCACCACAACCGACGAACCCGCCAGGTCGAGCAGGCATTGGCTGTTGCGCTGAACCCCCAGCCCCGGCGGGGCGGCGCCGATCCAGCCCGTGTTGGCGTCGTTCAACAGGCGCAATTGATTCGTCGCGCGGTCATAGCGCACGTAGCAGGCATTGGAGGAAACCAGTACCGAGTTGAAATTCAGCGCCATCGTGCCGATGTTGCTCACCCCGGCCGGATCGGTCATCGAGATCGCGAACACTTTCTGGTACCCGCTGCCCGACAACGGCATCGCGGCCACACCCGGCGGAGCCGTGACGGTCCAGCTTCCCGCGGCCACCCATGGCGCATAGTCGCCGCCCGCGGTCGACGTCAGCACGTACAGGTTTCGCGTGCCCGAGTAGGAGGGGGAAAAGTCGATCGAAAGCGTCAGAGTCAGCGTGTTGCCCGACACCGAGTATGCCGAGGAATCGATGCGCAGCGAGCACTGGCTGTTGGCCAGCGGAGGCGCGCCGGCGGTTCCCGGGATGCCGTTCCCCACCCAGCCGGAGTTGCCGTCATTCAACAGCTCGACCCAATGGCTGGAGTGGATGTAGCGGATATAGCATGCGTTGAAAGAGACCAGCGCCGAGTTCGCGTTCAGCGAGACTGTCCCGATATTGGCGGCGCCGGCTGGGTCGGTATAGAAGATAGTGAATGTGCCGGACGCGCCGGAACCCGCCGCGGGCACTACCGTCAAGCCGGACGCCGGAGCCGTCGCCGTCCAGTTCCCGAGCGATTGCCACGCCCCGAGGCCGCCTCCCGCCGTCGAGGACTGCACGGACAGAGTCTTCGCGCCTGCGTACTGCGGCCGGAATGTGAGAGCCAGGCGCAGGGTCAGGGTTGGACCCGACGCCACTACCGAAGAGGCACCCGCGTCGAGCAGGCACTGGCTGTTACCGAGCGCTCCAGGCGAACCCGGCGCCGACTGGCCGACAGTTGCCGCACCGGCATCGTCAAACAACTCCAGAACATTGGAAGCCTGCGTGTACCGGACCGCGCAGGCGGTTACCAGCGACTGGGTCGCCGCGACGTTCAGCGCCAGCGTGTCGATTGCCGGGGCTCCGGCCGAATGCGTATAGGACACCGTAAAAACCTGCTGCGCGCCGCTGCCCGAGGAGGGCGACACCGAAGCCGCCTCCGAGGCCGATGAGAACGAGAATCGCGCCACGAACGCGTCCACACTGCCGTTCAGCGGCCCCTGGGCCGCCCCGGCGAGCGGGAAATTGCCCGACCCGGTCTGGCCCACGATGTACACCCGGCCTAGTGTGTCGATTGCGACGCCGTAGGCGGCATCCGCTTCGGCGCCGCCATGGAACGTGCTCGCCTCCACCGAACCGCCGGCCGGCGCGTACCGGGTCAGGAATGCATCCCAGTTTCCAGCCAGTTGGGATTGCGTGGCGCCGGCGATGGGGAAATCGGGCGAATTAGTATAGCCGGCGACATAGGCCCGGTTCGAGGAATCCACCGCCACCGCGGTCGCATTGTCGAGTACGTTGCCGCCGAGATAGGTCGCGTACACCCGGGCCCCGGCCGCACTGAGCTTGACGAGAAACGCGTCATTGGCGCCGCCGTTGTAGATGGGTTGCGCCGCGTTCAGCACGGGAAAGTTTTGCGAGGTCGTATTGCCGGCGATATAGGCGGCCCCGGAGGAATCCAGAGCCAGGCTGTTGCCCGCTTCAACGAACTCGGTTCCCACGCCACCGATATACGTCGACCAAGTCAGGGCCGAGCCGGCCGCGTTCAGTTTGGCGACGAACGCATCCTGGCCGCCGCCGGAAGTGGGCTGCGCCGGCGAAGCAACCGGAAAGTTGGTCGATCGGGTTGTGCCGCCCACGTAGGCGTTGCCGGCGCTATCGATCGCAATCGACGCGCCGCGGTCGTCGTTCGAGCCTCCGAGAAAGGTCGAGTACACCAGAGCCGAACCCGAAGTGTTCAGTTTGGTCACGAAAGCATCCTGCAAGCCGGCTCGCGCGGCTTGATAGGGTGAGAGCTTGGGAAAATTGTCCGAAGCCGTAACACCGGTGACGTAGGCATTGCCCGCCGTGTTGACGGCGATGCCGTTGACGCTGTCCGTGCCCGATCCGCCCAAGTAAGTTGCCCAGACCAGCGCCGTTCCGGTTGAGTTCAGTTTCGCGACAAACCCGTCCCGGCCGCCGTTCGAGAACGTTTGATACCCGCCCTGGGAGGGAAAGTTCGCCGAGCCGGTCCACCCACCCACGTAGGCGTTTCCTGACGCGTCCACCGCGATGGCGAAGGCCCGGTCATCCCCCGATCCGCCCAGAAACGTCGCATACACCACCGTCGAGCCGGAAGAATTCAGCTTGAAAACAAACGCGTCGACACCGCCGCCCCACACCAGCGAAGAGGAAGGCGCCAGACTCGACGAGTCGGTATAGCCGGCGACGTACGCGTTACCGGAAGTATCCACCGCCACCGCACTGGCGCGGTCGATGCCGCCGCCGCCGAAAAACGTGCTGTAGGACAGGGTCGGGTCGATGATCAGTTCCCGTCTTCGGTCATAACCGCCGACGGCGAATCTCACTTGCGTACCGGAAACGCGGTAGCTGCCTTCGACGCGGCGCCGGCCGTTCGGGGTCTCCTGGTAGAGTTCGGGCGGGGCCTCGCGCAGCGCGCCGCCGGCTGTCTCAATGCTCAAACTGCCGTCCAACTCAACGACGATCCGCCGCGCTCCCCGGTAGACGATGGCGATTCGAGCGGGGTCGGCCCCAGGCGCGACGCGAAATTCCGACTTCAGCCGCCGGCGGTCCCCACCGTACACAAGATCGATTCCCGGATACAGATCGCGGTAGCGAACTCCTGCGTACAGCGGCACTCCGGTTCGCCATTTCCGTGGGTCGTCGCCGAGCAGGTAGTTCGCATGGCCCTCCATACGGGCGGCCCCTTCGATCCCAGCCCCGGGGTTCGATCCGGCATACTCCACTTCCACCTCGGCGCCGGGAAAAGCCATCACCGCCCGGTCTTTCTGGAATCGGACCGCAAGACCCCCGCTTCGGGCCTCAAAGCACACCGCGGGCGGCCATTGCCCCTGATTCGGGATGAACATCGGGGACAAGCCGCTGTTACTGCTGCTTGCAGTTACCCAGAGAGGCGTGGGCAGCAACAGTAACGTCCAGCCAAACCACCCCGTGATCCCTTTTAGCCTGCCTTTCTCGTCAGGTTTGATCGCAGTAAAAAGCCGATCGGGAATACAGGTTACGGCCATGTCCGTTCTCTCTTGATTGTCTCCAGCGGTATATCCGCGGGTTGTTCCCGTTCGATCGCGGAAGCCAGCCGCGCCACCGAAGCCGTGAAGCCGGACTGTGCCGGATGCGCGTCAATCAGCCGCCGCAACAGGTGCGCGCCGGGGTTGTAATCGGGCACAATTTCCTTGATCGCCAGCAGGAGCCGCCCGATCTCGCGATCCCGGGCACAGCCGGCCAGTTCGTCGACGATGTGCGCCACGCGCGCCGGAGACAGGCTTTGGCCGGAAAAGATCTTGATTTTGTGGTGATAGGTCGGCAGCGTCGATTCGTCCGACAGGTTCAGCTCTTCGTAGAGCTTCTCGCCCGCCCGGACACCGGTGAACTCGATCCGGATGTCTTCGTCCGGACGCAGCCCGGACAGAAGGATCAGGTTGCGCGCCAGGTCGACGATCCGCACCGGCTCGCCCATGTCGAGCACGAAGATCTCCCCGCCCTTGCCCATGGTCGAGGCCTGCAGCACCAGTTGCGCCGCCTCGGGGATGGTCATGAAGAAGCGCCGCATCTCCGGGTGCGTCACGCGCACCGGACCCCCGGCGGCGATCTGTTGCTGGAACAGCGGCACCACGCTGCCGTTGCTGCCCAGCACATTGCCGAAACGGACCGATACAAAACGCGTGCCCCCGCCCTGCATGGAGCGGATCATCAGCTCGGCTACGCGCTTGGTTGCCCCCATCACGCTGGTCGGCTGCACGGCCTTGTCCGAGGAGATCATCACGAAATCGGCAACTCCCGCGCTGGCTGCCGCTCGCGCCACGTTCCAGGTCCCGGCGATGTTGTTTTCCACCGCCTCGAAGATATGGGTCTCCATTAGCGGTACGTGCTTGTAGGCCGCCGCGTGGTACAAAACCGAGGGCTGATACAGCGCCATCACTTCATCGAGCCGCCGCCGGTCGCGGATAGTGGCGATCTCGACCGCCAGAGCCACTTCCGGATGGCGCTCGCGCATATCCCGCTCGAGGTCGAACAGTCCCGTTTCCGAGACGTCCAGCGCGACAATGGCCCGGGGCCGGAAGCGGGCAATCTGGCGGCACAGTTCGCTGCCGATCGACCCCGCCGCGCCCGTCACCAGCACCGTGCGATGTTCCAGCTTGGCGCGGATCGCCGCTTCTTCCAGGTGAACCGCCGAACGGCCGAGAAGGTCTTCCAGCGCCACCGGCCGGATCTGCCGCGCCAGGTCCGCGCCCTCGATGACCTCGCTCATCCCGGGAACCGTCTTGAAGCGGACTCGCGCCCGATCGCAGAAGCCGAGGATGCGCGTCATCTCGCGGCCCGTCGCCGAGGGAATGGCAATCAGCACCAGCGTCACGTCTTCGCGCGCCACGACCTCGGCCAGCCGCTCCCCGCCGCCGGCCACCCTGGTTCCCTGCAACCGGTGCCCCGCCTTGCGCGGATCGTCGTCGAGAAAACAGGCCACTTCGTACGGCAGCGCGGGGTTGTGACGGATCTCGCGCAGCAGCGCCTGACCTGCGTTTCCCGCGCCGTAGATCAACACCCGCTCGCACCGCGCCCCCGCCGGCGAGGACGCCAGTTCCGCCAGCACGCGAACTCCGGCGCGGAGGCCCGCGGTCAGCAGGAAGCTCAGCAGCAGGTCGATCACGTAGATGGATCGGGGAAAACCAACCGGCGTTAGCGCCAGGATGGCCGCCGCCGAAGCGGTTGAAGCCAGCAGGTTCGCCGACGCGAGCCGCCCCAGATCGTGCAGCGAGACGTACCGCCACCAGCCCCTGTCGAGACCCAACAGCACGAATGTCGCGCTCTTGAGCAGCACCCAGATAGCCAGGGCCGAGCGCAGATGCGCCACCTGATCGGGTGGCAACGGCAAATCGAAGCGCAGCCCGAAGGCCAGCAGTCCCGAGGCCAGAAACACTCCGGCCTGCGTTGCCAGCACCAGCAGCCGGCTGTAGCGGGCCAGAGCGGTCACCCAGCGCGTTGTCCCTCGCAGCAGTTCGTCGCGCGACATGGTTCGTTCAGATTTCGGTTTCGTTCCTGGTTTAGGGGATTGTCTGCAGATCTTCCTCAAGGCAGTCGACCGGTGGCGCGACGGCGGCGGCCCGTACCTGGTCGATGACGTATCGCTGCTCGGCGGCGGCGAGACTCGAGGAACTTGGCAGGCAGATGCCGCGCCGGAACAGGTCCTCGGCGACATCCCCTGCTATACGTTCGGCGGATTTATAGAGGGGCTGCAGGTGCATTGGTTTCCAGACCGGCCGCGATTCGATCCCGGCCGCATCCAGGCGGGCGATCAACTCGTCGCGCCCGCGGCCGAAGCGTGCTTCGTCGACCAGAAAGCAGCTCAGCCAGTGAGTGTGCCGTCCCCAGCCCGCTTCAGGCATTGGCGTGAGTCCATCGAGGTCCGCGAAGCCCGCGCGATACCGGGCCTGCACGGCCCGCCGTGCCGCCACCCGCTCTTCCAGCACCTCCAACTGGCCGCGGCCGATTCCAGCCAACACATTGCTGAGCCGATAGTTGTAGCCCATCTCGGCGTGCTCGTAGGCCAGCGCCGGCTGACGCGCCTGCTGCGCCCAGAAGCGCGCTCGCGCCGCGGCCGCCGCGGCCGCCGCTACCAGCATGCCGCCGCCGGAAGTGGTGATCATCTTGTTGCCGTTGAACGAAAACGCCGCGCAAGCGCCAAACCCGCCGGCGGGACGGCCCGCGCAGGTGGCGCCCAGGGCCTCGGCAGCGTCTTCGAGTACCGGTACGTCCCAGCGCGAGCAGATGTCGCCGATTGCCGCCATGTCCGCGCATTGGCCGAACAGGTGGACCACGATCACGGCCTTGGGCAGCTGGCCCTGACGCGCCCGCCTCTCGAGCGTGTCCCGGATCAGTTGCGGGTCGACGTTCCAACTGCGCCGTTCGCTGTCCAGGAACACGGGCCGCGCACCCAGATACCGGATCGGGTTGGCCGTAGCGACGAAAGTTAAAGTGGGGCACAATACCTCGTCGCCTTCTCCCACCCCGAGCAGCCGCAGGCCGAGATGGATCGCCGCCGTACCGCTCGAAACGGCCACCGACGGCCGTCCGATGAGCGCCGAGAAATCGGCCTCGAAGCGATCCAGATTCGGTCCCACGGTCGACACCCAGTTCGAGGAGAACGCCTCGGCAACGTAGGCGGCTTCGCGGCCGCTCATATGCGGCACCGACAGCAGGATTCGTTTGCGCGGCTCTGTCATCTCCTGTTCACCTCTTTTGCCGGGACCCCGACGACAGTCACTCCATCCGCGACGCGATCGAGGACAACCGCTCCCGCGCCCACCCGTGCGGCTTCGCCAATCGCCGCACCCGGCAGCGCAACCGCGCCCAGGCCGAGATGCGCCAGCCTCCCCACCGCGACGCCTCCGCCCAGCACGACTCCCGGCGACAGGTGCGCGTGGCTTCCAATCGTGCAATCGTGCTCGACGACCGCGGCCGTGTTCAGGATCACGTCCTGGCCTACCTCCGCATCGGCGTTCACGACCACTCCAGGCATCACCACCGTGCCTGGCCCGATCCGCGCCGACGGCGAGATGACGGCGGAGGAGTGGATCACGAGCGCGCCCTCGTAGCCGGCGTCCATGGCCTGTTCGAAGCGGGCCGCCCGTACGGTGTTGTCGCCGATCGCTACCAGGATCTGCCCGTAGCCTTGCTCCCGCAGCGAGGCGAGCGAGCCGGGAGGCAGGCAGGGACAGCCCCGGAACTCAAGGCCCGGACTGGCCGCGTCATCCAGAAATGCGATGCGCGGAAAAACGCCCATCGCCCGCGCCACCTCGAGCACGACTTTGCCATGTCCGCCGGCGCCCCAGATGACAAGCCCGCTCATACCGTCCCGCGCTCGGAATGGCCCAGGAATTCCCGCATCGTAGCCTCCCCCGGCTGGCTGACCCCGCGTCGCGAGACGACCGCCAGCGCCGTCTTAGCCAGGATCGTCAGATCGAGCAGAAAGCTGCGATGCCCGGCATACCAGACATCCAGGGCAAAGCGCCGCTCCCAGTCGACCGCGTTGCGCCCGTGGATCTGCGCCCAGCCGGTGATGCCCGGCGGGACCTGGTGGCGGCGCCGCTCGAACGGGCTGTATCGCGGCAGGTACTCGGGCAGCAGCGGCCTGGGGCCCACCAGGCTCATGTCGCCGCGGAGCACGTTCCACAACTGCGGCAGCTCGTCCAGGCTGGCACGGCGCAGCCAGCGGCCGAGCGGGGTCAGCCGCTCCGGGTCGGTCGCGACGCCCTCCCGGCCGGTGCCGGTCATCGTCCGGAGTTTATATAAGGTGAAGGGCCGCTCCCCCAAGCCAATCCGCGTCTGGCGGAACAGCACCGGCCGGCCCATCGAGACCCAAACGGCCAGAGCCAGCGCAGCCAGAACCGGCGCCGCCAGGACCAGCAGCGCAAGGGCGGCAGTGCAATCGAAGATTCGCTTCAGCATTCCACTGTCTCCATCACCTGCTCCTCAAGCGCCAGCTCTCGCATCAGGTCGAGATATCGTGCCGCGAGCGCGTCGCGGCCGGCATTGGCGGCCACCCAGAGCCGCCCGCAGCGGCCCATCTGCGCCCGCCGCTCCGGATCCGAGGCAAGTCCGGCGATGGCGGCGGCCAGGGCTTCGCCGTTCTCGGGCGTGGCGAACAGGCCGGCAGAGGCCTCCTCGCACACCAGTTGACGCGCCACCCCGTCGATCGCCAGCACGACGGGGCGCTCGCAGGCCATGTAGTCGAAGACTTTGTTCGGGTACACGGTGCGAAACGTGGGATTGTCCTGTAGCACGGCCAGGCCGATGTCGCAGGCGTTGACCCATTCCGGCATCCGTTCCTTCGGTTGCGCGCCATGGAAGCGCACGTTGTCGAGGCCGCGACGCCGCGCTTCCGCCTCGAGCGCCGGCCGTTCCGGCCCGTCGCCCACGGCGGCAATCAGAATCTCCGGGCGGCTGCGCAGATGTTCCGCCGCGTCGATCAACTGGCGGAGCGCATTGGCGCGCCCGTGCGCTCCGGCGTACAGCGCGACCAGGCGCTCTCCCCAGCCGTGCTCGCGCCGGATAGCGTTCTCGCGGGGCCCGGGGCGGAACCGGCCGAGGTCGGCGCCATTGGGTATGAATGCGATTTTTGAAGCGGGCGCCAGTCCCCGCTTGACCAGGTCCGCGGAGAAGGCCGGCGTCAGAACGCTGATCCGGCCGGCGCTGTGGCAAGCCCAGCTTTCCAGCCTGTAGAGCCAGCGCGTGAGCAGCGAATCAGACCGCAGAACGCCAGTCGTCACCGCGCTCTCCGGCCACAGATCGCGGATTTCAAAAATCCACGGTACCGGCCGGCGGCGGCAGCGGGCCGCGATCCATCCCGGCAGAGCCGCCACCAACGGAGGCGACGTGGCAACGACGACATCGGCATCCCCGGCCAACAGCGCCGCCGTCGCCGCCGACAGAGTAAAGCCTGCAAAAGCCCACATCCGGCCGAGATAGCCGCGCCCATAGCTCGATGGCGTATGGCAGCGCCAGACAGTCACCGCGCCGTCCCGCTCGCGAGTCAACCAGCGGCGGCGGTAGCGCTCCGGGATCTGTCCGGTTGTGTATTCGACCGTGCCGGCGATCACGGTGACCTCGTGGCCAGCCTCGGCCCACAGGCGCGCCATCTCATTGAATCGGGAACCGCCGGAGAATCCCGGCAGAAGGTAATACTGATGCACGACGAGGATCTTCATGTCAGGGCTCCTCCCTCAATGGCTTTGAACCTTCCTTCGACCAGCCGGAAGCGGGCTTCACTGCCGGCGGCTCTGATCCGCCACAATTCGCTTTGAACCTCAACTTCGGGAATGGCCGGTCCCAGGACGCTGACCAGGGTCAGCGGCAGCATTCCGGACCGCTCGACCGCGAACGAGGGCACCGGCGTCTTTTCACCGTAGTGCCGCGACAGCCACCCGCGTGGCGGATCGTCCTGACCGGCGATGTCATCGCCCGCCAACGCGCCGCCATCGTCGCCGTAAACAGCCACAAAGAACGGCCCGTCGGGCGTCTCGATCCGCAACGTTCCGGGCTCTTCCAGGCGCCCCGAGGGGAGCCCGGCCAGCCAGTGCAACCGCACGTGTTCATCCCCAGTACCTTCGATCCGGTCGCAAACCACCCACAGGTCGCCGCCCACCTGCAGTACGGCCCGGCGGTGCACGCGGCCCCAAGGGCTGTAGCCATAGTGTTCGCCCTCGCCGAGCGACCAGCCCTCACCCGACTCGCCGCCCAGCCACCGGGCCTGGGTCGGGTAGAGCGTTTTGAACTGGCGGTAGTGCAGCATCTGGTCGCGGCCGCCCACGGTGACTGTGTTGTGCGAGGCGGTGCGAAAGAAATGGTTATGCCAGCGAGGCTCGCCGTTGTAGCGGTAGCTGCCGGGGTCGGCAAGGACGTTGTGGCCGCGCCACCAGACGTCCAGATGCAGCATGTCGATCTGCGAGAAGCGGTCGCGCAGGGCTCCGCAGCGGAAGGCGGCGAAGGCGCCGGGCGCGTCCCGCAGCACGTGGTGGCCCGACAACGGGAAGGAAGCAGTGCGCAATTCCATAGGCCGCAGCGGCAGTTTCAGCGAATCGGGTCCGAACCACCAAACGGCTCTCTCGTCCCAGGGGCCCGGCGGATACAACCGGGCGCCGGTGGCGGCGATCGAAGCCGTCTGGAGCACACCGCGGAAGTCGGCAAACTCGCAGGTGTCGGCCACCGAGGCCAGGGCGCCGTCATTGGCGCCATAGTTCGGCAGGCGGCCATTGGCTTCGTTTTGCAGATTTGCCAGAAACCGCACTGAGCGCTCGAGGGCGGCGCGCCAGGCCTCATCCGGGGTCTCCTGGCGGGCGACGGCAATTTGGAAGGCCCACAGGTAGATATCGATCGCCAGACGGTGGTAGTTGTGCGACTGCTGGATGTAGCCGCCGTCCGGGTAGAACTGCCGCGCAGCCTGTTCGGTGAGCAGTTCGCGCCCTAACTCAACCCAGTGCCGCGCTCCTTCGGCCTCGGGTACGAGCGTGCCGATCAGGTAGAGCCCGCAGGCTTCGGCCAGCAGGTGATTGTTCGACACAGCCTTGCGGGCATACGGGAGGTAGCGCGAGACGTGAGCCCCGCCTTCGGCCAGCGCCCGCACCAGCAGTGGCCCAAGCCCACCGGGTGATTCGCCCCCGGCAACAAATAAGCGCGCTGCAAAGACCCAGGCCATCAGCCGGATCACGACCTCCTGGCTCGAAGCCCAGTGGATTCCCCGCCCGTATGGATTTTGGGCGGCGAAGTCAGTGATCTGGTCGAAGCATGCGGCCGACAGAGCCTGCCGCCGTTCGGGGAAACAGGCGGCGGCTCGCGCCATCACCCAACCCTGCGGGAAACGTGCTGCCTCCCAAACGGATTTCGGATCGCCGGCGCCCGCCGCCAGGGCTTTGGGCCAGGGTACATCTCGAGGCCAGCACGTGCCCGTCACGGGGTCGGCGCGCCAACGGATTGGATGGCCAAAGTCGAGGCTGTGATGGCGGAAGCAGCGGATCAAACCCGTTCCGGCCGATTCGGCCTCGGCCCGCAAAGCCGTGCAAGCCCGCGCCGGCAGGTTCTCCCGCATCCACTGGCCTGCCTCGGCGGGCTCACAAAACGGCAATGCCAGAAGGCGCGGGACCAGTTCGGGTTCGCCCGCGACGCGCACATCGGGAGGGCGGCGGCCGATCCAGCCGGTGCGCAGTCCCGCCTCCCATGCCAGCCGAAAACAGGTGCCCCTCAGGCCGAGGCTGCGCAGTTCTTCGGCGGCTGGCGGGAGACGCATCAACCGCTCCGCTCCGCCAGCAAGGTATAGGACACGCCCAGCCAGGGCATCAAACCCAAAGCGCGGGCAGCGCCTTCCAGTCTCCGGCCCAGCCCGTATAGCAGCGGATGGCGCACGAAGACGGGCGGCATCACGCAGTGGTATTCGGTGGCGGTGCGACGGCACCCCTGCTGGCGCAAACGCTCGCTCAGTTCGGGCGGCGTCAAAGTGGGCCGCGGTTTCATCAGCCGCAGATACAGACTTTGGCGGTTGCCGTCCGAGATCAGCACCTTGCCGTCCGGTCCCAGCGCCTGCATCATCCGCGGGACCAGTTCCCGGGTCGGCTGCATCATGTTGAAGGCGAATAGCGAGTAGATGGCGTCCACGGGCCCGAGCGACGGGTAATCGAGCTCGAACGCGTTCGCCTGGCGGAACTCGAGCCGCAGCGGACCGGCCTGGGTTTCGTACAGGCGCTGCCGGCGGCGGCAAGCCTCGACGCCCTCTTCGCTCAGGTCCACTGCCGTGACGCGCGCGCCCAGCAGGGCGAACAGCAGACTCAACGAACCCGAGCCGCAGCCCAGCTCAAGGATGCGCGGGTCGGGCCGGTGGGCAAACATCTCGCCGACGGCACGGCGGACCAGCGGCGTGAAATGGTAGAGGAAGAAGGGCCGCAGCGCCGGATTTAGGAACTTTTCCAGCATCACCTGGCGCATCAGGTCGGCCTGACCGGCCTCGAGCGCCAGCAGTCGCTCCTCGAAGGGCCAGTTGGCAAAGAAGCGTTCCACCGCCGCAGCGTCGAACCGGCTTGGATCCCTAGGCAGAAACAGGTCTTTCATAGCTCTCTCGTCAACTCCTGGTAAGCGCAAAGGGCGCGGCGCGCTCCGTTTTGCGCGTGTTCCTCAGAAGCGCAAAGGGCGCGGCGACGCGCCACCGAACGGGCCAGGAACAGGCCGCGCCGCGCTCCGTTCTGCGCGTGTTCTTCAGAAGCGGGGTGCCCTGATGCGCCCATGAGATTGGAAACCGGGGGCTCGCCCACGGGCAGTACCCAGGTGGCGGGCCCGCCTTCGACGCCGTGGCCGGCCACGGAGAGCCGCCCGGCCGGCTGCGGGCCATGCGGAAACGACAGGACACCGTAGCCGAACAGCATCGGCCAGGAGTCCTTCACCCAGACCGCCAGCTCCTCCCACCGCTCGCCCGTCTCCGACACCCAGACGCGGGCCAGGCGGTCTGTCTCGGAACAGCTCCCCTCGACGGCGGTCGATATATACAGGCGTCCGGCGGCATCGACGGTCGAGTAGTACGCCGGCGCGCCGAGCGGGGCGATCGCTTCGTAATGCGCCGAGCCGCGTTCCCAACGGCAGATCCAGTTGGTGGTTTCCTCGGTGTCCCGGCCGGCGTCCGAACCCCAGAAGACCGCCTGCGGCGTGAACAGCAAGCTGACAGCGCGAGCCTGTTGAGAGCCGGAAGCCACGGCTTGCAGCACAGGTCCGCGGACGCTATCCTCAAACCAGCCAATGACCGATTCGTGGTCGCGGTCGCCCGTCGCCACCCAAAGCCGCGATCCGGCGGCATCCCACTGAACGGCGTGGATATGGCGGATCCGGCCGGCCGCAAACGTGTAATAGGGTTTGGGTGAAGGCCACTCCCTCCTCCACTGCCACAGACAAACCGCCTCCCTCGACGGATTGCCCCAGTATTCGCCGAAATAAACGGTGCCCGATGGATCCTGGCAGGCGCTCTGGCGAAGCGGACCCCGGCCACGGCGCACCGCTCCCAGATCGCGGCAGGCGGAGGAAGCGGCATCCCAAGCCACGATTCGCCCGTCCGAGAAGGCGAGAAAGCCGCCGTCATCGAGCGGCAGGAGGTGCCGCACCCCGCTGCGCAACAGCCTGCCCAGCGGGCCGGGAATTCTCCGTCCCGGGAGCCGGATCACCGGTCTCCACCGAGCTTCCCCGCCGTGGCGTTGCAGCACTTCCAGCCCGCGGGTAGCCAGCAGGCGGTCCGGTTCCACGGCGTGCACGATGAGATCGGGAAGATACTCGTGAATGGATTCGGCGTTCAACATTCAGCGTTCGGCGCTCAGCATTCGGCGCTCAGCATTCGGCCCCGTGACCGGCTCTCGTCCATCCGCGCGGGAATGGCTGCTCCAGTTGGATAGTCGCGGAAGCGCCGCCAGCGCCAGCAGCCAGACCACACCGCCGGCGGCCGCGATCGCCACCAGCCGCGAGATCGCCCCGGGCACCAGCGGGTCGAGCCACATCTTCATCCCGCAGGTCGTGGCAAGGACCGCGCCGGCGGGTATCGCCGAAGCCAGCGAGCCCGGCGAACCCCAAGGAAGCAAACCCAGATGGCGGCGAACCTGCCAGGCCGCCAGCAACAGTACGGTCAACTCGGCGGCGGCCACGGCGGACGCCGAGGCAATCTCTCCGAAGCGGGCAACGCCGGCCAGATTCACCACCAGATTCACGGCCATGCCCCCGGCCGAACAGATCACACCCTGGCGGGCGCACCCACGCGCCATCAGCAGCGCGACCAACCCGCCGTTCAGCACGGCCGCCGCTCCCCCGATGGCGAGAATGCGCAGCGGCACGGCGCCGCCAAGGAAACCCGCTCCGTAAATCACCTCCATCACATCGCCCGATGCCACGCCAGCCAGCACAGCCACCGGCATTCCGAACAACAGCGAGACCGACAGGAACTGCCGCCACCGCACGGCCAGAGTCTCGCCGGACAGATCCTGCCGGGCGAAAACCGGATAGAACGCCACCAACATCAGCTTCGGCAGAATGGCGCAGATCAGGTAGAGCCGGAACGCCGCCGCGTAGCAGCCGACCACGGCCGGCGGACGGAAGGCGGCCAGCAGCACCAGATCCAGGTTCGCGGCATAGAAGAATGTGCAGAGACTGCCGCCCATGAAGGGAGCCGCCTCGGTCATCAACCGCCGCATCGATAATGCCGGGGTATTGGCCGCAAAACTCTTCGCCGGCCAGGACCGGCGGACCATCCAGATCAACAGCGCCACCGCCGCCAGTTCGGACAGCGTTCGCAACGAGGCGGCGGCCAGCAACCCTCGGGATGAGGCCCGCCAGACGAGCACCGAACCAAACAAACCCACCGCCCCGGTGATACGGCTCAAACCCACCAGTTCGGGCCGCCCCAAACCCTGTACAACCCACTCCAGGTTCAGCATCGAAGCCAGCAGCCAGGTAGCGGCGAGCACAATGACCGGAGTTTTGACCGGATCGTCGATCCACACCGCGGCCGCCAGCAGCAGGGCCACCGCGCCCGCGGAGAACAGGCACCGGAGCCGCAGCACTCCACGCAGCCATTCCCTCAACCGTTCCGGTCCGGCGGCAATGGAGCGTGCGCCGAAAGGAGTCAGCCCCAACTCAGCCAACGTTCCATACGAAACCAGAGCCTGGGCCCAAGCCAGCAGGCCGTACGCCTCGGCGCCAAGCGTGCGGGCGATCAGCGAGAAAGATGCCAGGGTGAACGCTTTGGCGCTCAAGTCCGCTACGACCAGCAGGGCCAGCGGCCTGGAAAGTCCGGCCGTTTGCAGCGTCGCTTTCAACCCGGCTGTGGAGCGTTCAAGCACGGTAGTTCCACCAGCGCGGGTCTTCCTCCAGCAGCGCCCCTCGGAAAAGGCTCCAGATCAGGCGGCGATACCCTGCGATCTGCCCTCGCAACCGCAGCCGCCGTTCCACCGGTCCGCCGGCGGCCAACCTCGCCGCCAGCAGCGGGGTGCGCGCCAGCGCTTCGACGACGAGCGCAAGAGAGAACAGCGTGGCGCGCCATTTGCCGAGATGCTTGCGAACGTAGTAAATGCGCGATTGCCGCGTGACAAAGAGCCGGCCCGGCGACAGCTCCGCTCTGCCGGCCGAGCCGCCCCAGTAGTGCACAATCCGCGCGTCGCCCAGGTGCGCGACTTTCCAGCCCGCCAGCCGCGCCCGGTAGCACCAGTCCCAGTCCTCGCCGAACATAAAGGTGTCGAGCAGTCCAATGCGGTCGATCACCTCGCGGCGGATCATCAGACAAGCGCCGCAGACCCAGTCGGCTTCGACCGTGCCGCGATCTCCGTTCCGCCGCAGCAGCCAGGGTCCCAAAAGGTATCTCCAGGGGGTTACGTCCCAGGTCTCGTAATGCCACGGCCTGCCGCCGGCGTCGTACATCTTGGCCCCGGCAATCCCGGTTTCCGGATGCTCGTCCAGGTAACGGACCATGCGGTCGAGCGCTCCGTCGAGGATCAGGGTGTCGGCGTTCAGCAGCAGCAGGTAGCGGCCCGAAGTCTCCGGGATGGCTTGATTGTTGGCTCCGGAAAAGCCCGCGTTGGCGCTGTTCTCGATCAGGCGAACGCTCGGGAAGCCGGCGCGTACCGCGGCGGCGCTGCCGTCGGCCGACGCGTTGTCGACGACAACGACTTCGTAGCTCGCCTGCCGGGTCTGCTCGCGGATCGACCGCAGGCAATCGCGGAGCATGTCGCGGGTGTTGTAGCTGACGATAACGATCGAGAGATCGAGCTTCATTTTGAACCTGTCAGAACGCGGGACGGGGCCGCAGCATCGCCATTCGGGCGCGGGGCTTGCGGGCCGGCCGGGCTTCGCCCTGCATGCTCAATCCAGTCAGGAACCACATCAGGTGCGAAGTGAAATACAGGTCCCAGAGGTTGCATCCCGCGGCCATCGCCGAGGCCCCCAGGAACAGGCCTCCGGTAACGATCAGCAGCAGCCGGCGATCGGGATCCGCCTCGAGGCGCAGGCGGCGCCACAGGGAGAACACAAACAGGGCCTGGAAGACGACAAAGCTCACCAGGAGGGGCGCCCCGCCTTCCGCCATCAGCTTGAAGTACCAGCCGTCGGTCACCATGGGCGTATCCGGTCTCAACCGTTCGGGGAACCGGCCGGCGGTGTGACCCACCGCTCCCAGTCCGAAGCCGAACGGCTTCCGGACAAAACCCTCGACCGCCTCATCCCACATCTGCTCCCGCTGGGAATTTCCTTCGAGCAGGGTTTTCTCCCACGTAAGCATGACCAAGTCCTCGGCCTGCCGGGTCGTCCGGTCTGGCGCCGCGAACCAGAGAACCGCGGCCAGCAGAATCAAAGCGACCGCTGCTTTTGCCAGGCGGGCCCAATCGCGGACCACGAACGGAGCCGTGATCGTCAGACCGGCCGCCGCCATCGCCCAGGCGCCGCGCGACAGCGACAGGCCGCAGGCGGTGAGGCAGAGCGTCGCACCCAATGCGGCGCCCCAGCGCGCCGATCGGCGCGCCTGGAAGCTCAGACAGACATAAATGATTACGCCCGCCGCCGAAAGGAAGCCAAAGCTCACCGGATCGATCAACGTACCCGTCATGCGGTACCCGCCGGCGCGGGCAAACACGTCCTGCCCCCAGCCCCGGTCCTGGCTGGAGAAGGCGATCACATCGAGCCAGTAGGCCGGAAAAGCGTAGCTGAGAGTCAAACCCAATAGCGCCGAAAGTCCGGCCAGATTGGCCATATGCCAGGAAATCCGCCGCGTCGATCCGGGAGACGGGGGCAGCATCAAACCCACCACGAAGAAGGCCATCGGCAGATAGGTCAGCCGTGCTCCGTACAGGCTGAGAATCCAGTCCGGCGCCACCAGGGCGTTCACCGCGCCGCAAACCAGAATCGCCGCGGCTCCCCAGACACTCTTCTCGGTCATCGGCAGCGGCTGCCTCCGGCCCGCCAGCAAGACCGCCACCAGGACGAGCGCCGCCAGATCCTGCCAGGCGCCGAGCACCGGCGATGGCAGGTGGAATCGGCTCATCAGTTCGTATCGCAGAACCGGATAGATCAACGCCACGGTGAAGAAGAGACACACCAGTCGCTCGGCCAGCGGAATCGTCCGCAAGCGCGGGTTCCGGGCGGCAATCAGCAGTGCCAGGGCTCCAACAGACACGACCAGCACAACCACGAGCAGGAGCGGCAGATACATGGTTTGAGTCCCGGACCGAGTCAACTCCATTCGACAAGTCCGGCCGAAGGGTGCGAGCGGCCCGGCGCGAGAAAAAGACTCGCGTGCAACGGGCCGCCCAAACCATGGATCGGTGTGCCGGCGGAAAAGGTTTAGATTAGCCGCGATGCTGTTCAGTTAACGGATCGAGCATCGCCCGGCAACTGCGGGGCGCAGATCTGGGTAGAGGCATGTTGTCTTCCAGCGAGTCCGATTGAATGTGGGTGTATTGGAATCTGAAAGGGCGACAGATATACGTCGCGAGGTGCCCCGCCCATGGCGAGAGATCCCCGTTCCGATCACATTCCGATCACAGCGCTTGACTCGCGTATTGGTTTAATCTGGGAGGTTGCGGCTGCCCGTGCGCGGGTCGCTGGAGGTCTTGCCAAGGAACAAGCGGTGGATTTATGCGGACCAGACGGTCGGCCTAAGAAGGTCGAGGCAGTTTGGGGAATGGAATGGAAGTGGCTGCACTCCAACGGTTTG
>Ga0326597_10003122_pt1 | contig 24169 bp, 20 predicted proteins | sample RVTome_12_FD_203789 | JGI IMG/M metagenome (GOLD analysis project Ga0326597, IMG submission 203789) | Soil microbial communities from uranium-contaminated site in the Upper Colorado River Basin, Wyoming, United States - RVT100D185 | ecosystem: Environmental > Terrestrial > Soil > Contaminated >... | reverse complement strand
ATGTAGTCGCGATGGGCGTCGCGGACCCCGAGCGCCTGGCCGTCATGGGCGGAAGCTACGGCGGCTTCATGACGTTCTGGACCGTCACACAGACCGACCGATTCAAGGCCGCGGTCGGCCACGCCGGTATCACCGACTGGTTCGCCTTCTACGGCCAGACCGACATTCCCCACCTGCTGCAGTTCGGATTCGGCGGCACGCCATGGGAAACGGCAAAGGTCTACGACAAGTACTCGGCCATCCGCTACGCGCAGAACGTGAAGACGCCGCTCCTCATCACTCACGGTGAAGAAGACCGGCGCGTCCCGATCACGCAGGGCGAGGAGTATTACCGCACTCTGAAGAAGATGGGCAAGCCGGTCGAGATGCTGCGCTTCCCGCGCGAGGGCCACGGCATCGCCGAACCGCTGCACCGGATCTTCCTGGATCAGGAGCAGGAGAAGTGGTTCGCGAAATACGTCCTCGGTGCGCCGCGCGCCGTGAGCGATGGCGGGACCGGCCGATAGGCCGGCTCTCGACGGAACGTCGTTCCCCGGACACAGGGAGAAGTCACATGAGGAATCCAGCCCGCACCGATCAGGATCGGATCGTGAATGGTGTAGCGGTGCAGAATCGCCATTCGGTCGTGCGTCCCTGCCCTGGACGCGGCCACGGCGCGCAGGCACGGAGGGTCGGCGCGGAACCGCACGGCAGCCGCCGCGTGTCACCGCATCCGGGATTCGGCGGATTCGTCGTCCTGCTGGCGGCGATCGCCGCTTCGGCCGCGGTCCCCGGCAGCCTCCGGGCTCAGGCGACGCAGGTGCGCAGCAGCGCGGAGACGCGCTCGATCGCCGCACGGGCGATGGCGGATCCGGGACCGACTCGCCTGCTGCGCGAACCCGCGTTGAGCGCGACGAGCGTTGCCTTCGAGTACGGAAACGACATCTGGGTCGCGCCGCGCGCCGGCGGCGATGCCCGGCGCATTACCAGTTTCCCCGGCCAGGAAACGGATCCGCATTTCTCGCCGGACGGCCGCTGGCTCGCTTTCAGCGCGCAGTATGGCGGCAACACCGATGTGTACGTGGTGCCGGCCGAGGGCGGCGAGCCCCATCGCCTGACGTTCCATCCCGGAGCGGATGCCGTCACCGGCTGGACGCCGGACTCGCGCCGCGTCGTCTTCGCGTCCGGCCGCACCGCCGCGCCGTCCGGCGCGAAGTTCTGGACGGTCGGCCTGGAAGCGGACTTCCCGCAGGCCCTGCCCATGCCGCGCGCGTACCAGGGACAGTACTCGGCGGACGGCCGTCGCTTCGCCTACCGCATGCTCGGATCGTGGGACGAGGAGCGCCGCAACTATCGGGGTGGGCAGAACCGGCCCATCTGGATCCTCGACATGGATGACTACGATCTCGAGCAGGTCTCTCCCTGGGACGGCTCGGAGGATGTCGATCCCGTCTGGATCGGTGAGACCGTCTATTTTCTCTCCGATCGGGACTGGGTCTCGAACGTGTGGGCCTGGGACACGAGGACGAAGCAGACGCGGCAGCTCACGAAGTACACTGATTTCGATGTGAAGAGCCTCGATTCCGACGGCAGGACGCTCGTCTTCGAGCAGGGCGGCTGGCTCTACACCCTGGACCCCTCCAGCCCTCAGCCTCAGCGCATCGACATCCGCGTGCGCGGCGATTTCCCCTGGCTCATGCCGCACTGGGAGGACATCGGCAACCGGCTCGCCAACGCGCAGCTGTCGGCGACCGGCAAGCGCGCGCTGTTCGAGGCGAGGGGCGAGATCTTCACCGTACCGACCGAAGAAGGCGCGGACTGGCGCAACCTCACGAACTCGCCCGGCATCGCGGAGCGGGCGCCTGCATGGTCGCCCGATGGCAAGTCGATTTCCTGGTTCAGCGATGCGATCGGCGAGTACAAGCTCGTGATCGCGCCGCAGGACGGACTCGGCGAGCGGCGTGAGGTCACGATACCCGATCCGACCTATTACTATACGCCCGCCTGGTCGCCTGACTCGAAGCGGATCACCTTCACCGACACCGACCTCAACCTGTGGATCGTCGACGTTCAGAGTGGAAAGCCCACGAAGATCGACACCGATCAGTGGATGGTGCCGACGCGCTCGGTCGATCCGGTCTGGAGCCCGGACTCGCGCTGGCTCGCCTACACGAAGCATCTCGACAACCTGTTGCACGCGGTCTTCGTCTTCGGCGTGGAAGACGGCCGCGTCCACCAGGTCACCGACGGCTATTCCGATGCGACGTCGCCGGCATGGGATGCCTCCGGGAAGTACCTGTACTTCTTCGCCGGCACCGATTTCGGGCTGAACACCGGCTGGCTCGACATGACGTCGTACGACCGGCCAAGCACACGCGGCGTTTTCTTCGCCGTTCTGAAGAAGGGTGAGCCCTCGCCGTTGCTGCCGATCGCCGGCGATGAAACGGGCGCGAGCGCCTCACCGCGCGACAGCGCGGGCGGTGGAAGGGGCAACGCGCAGGGGCAGGCAGGCGGCGGCCGGGGCAATGCGCAGGGGCAAGCCGGTGGCGGGAATGGCCGGACCGGTCAGGGCGCGGCCCGCGAAGTGCGCGTCGACATCGACTTCGACGGCATCGCCCAGCGCATCCTGGCGCTGCCGCTTCCGGCAAGGAATTACTCGAGCCTGCAGGTCGGCGCCGATGGCATGGTCTTCTACCTCGAGCCCGGACAGGAAGGCGGCCGCGGCGGCCGCGGCGGAGCCGGCGGGGGCGGCGCGACGCTCCAGCGCTACAACATCCATGAACGGGAAGGCGGCGCGTTCCTCAGCGGCGTCGCCTCCTACACGCTGTCCGGCGACCGGCGGAAGCTGCTCTATCGTTCGGGTCAGAACTGGGGCGTCGTCGACAGCGACAGGGCTCCACCCCAACCGAACAGCGGCCGGATCAACGTGGCGGCGGTGCGCGTGCGCGTCGATCCCCGCGCGGAGTTCCGCCAGATGTTCTCCGAAGGCTGGCGCTTCCAGCGCGACTATCTCTACGTCGAGAACATGCACGGCGTCGATTACGCGAAGACGAAGGCGCTGTACGAACCGCTGCTCGACCACGTCGCGCACCGTTCCGACTTCGGTTACCTGCTCGACTGGATGGGCGGAGAGGTGGCGATCGGCCATTCGTACGTGCGGGGCGGCGATCTGCCGGATGTGCCCAGCGTGAACGTGGGCCTGCTGGGCGCCGATCTCGAAATTGCCGGCGGCCGCTATCGCATCGCGAAGATCTACCGCGGCGACACGTGGACGGCGAACCGGAACTCGCCGCTCGGCGACCCGGGTGTGGACGTCAACGAAGGCGACTTCATCCTCGCCGTCAATGGCATGGATCTGCGCGCGCCGGCCAATCCCTACGCGTATTTCGAAGGGCTGGCCGACCGCCATGTCACATTGCGCGTCGCCTCCGATGCCGCCGGACAGAACGCCCGCAACGTGACGGTCGTGCCTGTCGCGAACGAAGGACAGCTGCGACAGCGCGACTGGATCGAAGGCAACCGCAGGAAAGTCGATGAGCTCTCGAATGGCCGCCTGGCCTACGTCTGGCTGCCCAATACCAGCCAGCCCGGATACAACGCCTTCAACCGGGACTACTTCGCGCAGCAGGATCGCGAGGGCGCCGTCATCGATGAACGCTTCAATGGCGGCGGCTCCGCGGCGGACTACATCCTCGAATTCCTGATGCGGAAACCGCACGGGTACTTCAACAATCCCGTCGGCGACCGCAAGCCGTTCACATCGCCGGCCGCCGGTATCTGGGGGCCCAAGGTGATGATCATCAACGAAATGGCCGGATCCGGCGGCGATCTCATGCCCTTCATGTTCCACTACTACGGCGTCGGTCCCCTCGTCGGGAAGCGGACCTGGGGGGGCCTCGTCGGCACCTGGGATACGCCGCCGCTGCTCGACGGTGGCACCATGATCGCTCCGCGCGGGGGCTTCTTCGACATCAACGGCAAATGGGCCGTCGAGAACGAGGGCGTTGCGCCGGACATCGAGGTCGAGAATACGCCGAAGGAAGTCATCGCAGGTCACGATCCGCAGCTGGAGCGGGCCGTTCAGGAAGCGCTCAAATTGCTGGAAACTCAGCGTTTCGACCGGAAGAAGGAGCCCGCGGCGCCCGACTGGGGACGCCGCCGCGGCAACGGAGGCTGACGGCGAACCGGCGCTGCGCCACGCGCCGGCATCCAGCCGGGCCCGGGTCTGCCACGGCCTCAGAGGTTGACCTGCCCTGCCGATACTGTAGATTGAACCATTGGTGCGAGGCCGGTTCGCCCCTTTCGGCGCTCCGGCCTCGTTCACAACTACCGGTCGTGCCTCCACTCGCCTCGGAGTGGCCCGGAACAAGAGGGCACCACTGCGGCGCGTCCCTCCTGGACTGTGGCGGCAAGACCGGTTTCCATATTCAAAGGACATATTTTGACGTTCGACACACTCGTTGAGGCACCCCAGCTCAGAGAGGCGATCCGCAGACTTGGCTGGACCGTACCCACACCCATTCAAGAAGCCGCCATTCCCGTAGCCCGGACCGGCCGGGATCTCGTCGGCATAGCCCAGACCGGAACCGGAAAGACCGCCTCCTTCCTCATCCCGGCCATCGAGCGGCAACTCGACCGCGAAGGGCTCACCACCCTGATCCTCTGCCCGACCCGCGAACTCGCTCAGCAGGTCGCCGCGGACGGCCGGGCGCTCGCGCAGGACGCACACCTGTTCGTCGGTGAGATCGTCGGCGGCGTGAAGTTCGGTCCGCAGATCCGCGACCTGCGCGCCGGCTTCGACATCCTCGTCGCAACACCGGGCCGACTGCTCGATCACATCGAACGCGGCAACGCCGATCTGTCCGGAATCGAGACCCTCGTCCTGGATGAGGCCGACCGCATGCTCGACATGGGATTCCGGCCCCAGATCGAGGCGATCCTGAAGCACGTCCCCAGAGAACGGCAGACTCTGTTCTATTCGGCAACCATGCCCAACGGCGTGCACGCCATGGCCCTGCGCATGCTGAAAGACCCGGAGTGGGTCACCGTCACACCCCAGGGCACCGCAGCGTCCGGCGTCGAACAGACGGTCTACTCGGTGCGCACGGATCGCAAGCCCGCTCTGCTCGTCGAGCTGCTCGAGCAGACGAACTGGGAGCAGGTCCTCGTGTTTACCGCGACCAAGTCAGGCGCGGACCTGCTCGTGGCCCGCCTCAAGCACGCCGGCGTCGACACCACCGTCCTTCACGGTGATCGCGACATGAAGGAGCGCGCGAAGGCCCTCCACAGCTTCGCCGATGGCCACGTTCGCGTTCTCGTTGCCACCGATATCGCACAACGCGGCCTCGACATTGAAGGCATCAGTCACGTCGTCAACTACGACGTGCCGCGCAATGCCGAGGACTACATCCACCGTATTGGACGCACCGGCCGCGCCGGCGCCACCGGCACCGCTGTGACGTTCCTCGCGGCCGCCGAACTCGGCGCCATGAAGGACATCGAGCGACTCCTCGGACGCACCCTCCCACGCCTGTCTCTGCCCGGATTCGACTACGAGAACGGCGCAGCGGATTCGACTCCACCCAGGCCCGTTGCCACCATGAATCGCACCGGCAACCGCTTCGGTACGCGCAATACGGCCGACCTGACTCCGGAACAACTCGAACAGCTGCTCAGGGTAGGCTGACCACAACCCGTAATGGAGCCGGTCCCCGCCGACCGGCTCTCGTAGTCTCTACAAGACCCCCGCAATGGACGGTTCGGCTTCAAGGCCTTATGTTAAGGCTACCCCCGACGAGCCCATTACCCCCAACGCATTCCATCCAAAGGGTCAGGGAATGAACTACCTGGAAGAGAAACCACGTGTGGATCCGGTCGATCGCGTCAAGAACATGGTCCGCCATTCCCTCGTGGCCAGTCCGACGGTCACCAACAAGGAATTGTTCGATCGCGCATTGGAAATCGCGCCAGCGGTCGTCGAGGGAATGTCGCTCAAACAATTCCACGCGAAGTTCAGACTGCCCATCACGCGTTTCGAAATGGGTTCCCGGCCGCGCAGCGAACGGAAGCCACGCAGCGCCGCGCGCAACAACGGAATCGCCGCTTCGTCCAGTGACGCTTCGGCCACGATCGGGGAAGCGAAGTCCGCACCGAGGAAGCGATCACGCTCGCGTCGCCTGAAGACCAACGGCTTCGCATCGCCCGCGAACAGCGCCACCCGCGGCCTCATCCGCACCGCAATCATCGACTTCGTCGTCGAACTCGAACGTGCTGAACAGAGGAGCGACCTCATCCAGGTCGTCAGCCGCGTGGACACCGTCGTCGATCGTATCCTCCAGATCACGACCGACGGGACCGCGGCCGCCGCTCCGATGGAAGCCGCAACGGCGTGACGACGAACGGCTTCGACCGGCTTTCCCGTCGAGGCTGATTCCGCGGACGTGGCCCTGGCCGCGGATCCGTGATCGGTCTGGCCGTCGGACAATCGGACACGACGCGCGACGAGCCGATGCGGCCGGCCGACCGCATGCTCGCCGGAAGCACCGGCAAGACGTTCTTCGCTTCGCGACGAGTTCACCCGTGACCTGACGGCCGACAGGTATCGGGTCTGGAAGCCGGAGGACCAGGTGGCGCACATCCTCGACACCGCCCCGCCGTTCGCCGCCGGCCAGGGATGGGAGCACTCCGACACGAACTACATCGTCCTGGCCATGATCAGGGAGCGCGTCACCGGCGCGAAGATGTACGACGAGATCCGCCGCCGGATCACAGGACCGCTCGGCCCTCGCTGGCGACTCGGGCGAAGCTTGCGGAGCGATCCGCGGTTGACCATGATCGGGCGGTTGGTACCGGAACCTGTCAACCACATGAGCTCTCTTGAGAACACTCGTGCTCTCTTTCGTTGCCGCGATCGTTGCCTCGAGTCAGGCTCGTGGCCAGACGGCGGACTCGCTCATGGTTGCGGAAGTGGTGGCCGGGTTCCATGCGGCCCTGGAGGCGGGAGACTCGGCCAGAGTTCTCTCGTTCCTCTCTGAGCACGTCCGTATTCTCGAATCCGGAGGCATGGAGAGCAGGTCGGAGTATCGCTCGCACCATTTGCCCGCTGATATCGCGTTCGCCCGGGCCGTGCCCGGTACGCGCACGATCGAGCAGATCACCGTGATGGGTGATGTCGCATGGGTTGTGGGTACCAGCCGCACGACGGGTACCTATCGGGAACGTCCTGTCAACTCGGCGGGTGCCGAGCTCATGGTGCTCGCTCGTGAAGGGAGTGTCTGGAAGATCCGGGCAATCCACTGGTCATCGCGCACGATTCGAGCGCCTCAATCAGGCGGTTGAGCTGCCGAGGGGCGCAGCGCCGGTTCACCCGGTGATTTCGGCAAGAAACAAACTCCGCGTGATTGCCGCGGTGACTGGCACCGGTTTCTGCACTGGCTCTCCCGCACACGCGGACGCTCATCGCTGCGCAGGTGATTCGACAATCCAAGCTGCACGCACGGTCGGAATCCTCGTATTCTGGAACGAACAGACGCACGGCGACCATGGTCGGACCCGGTGTCATTTCCACGACAATGGGCGAGAGCTGGATCAGCTTCGATCCCGCCGGCGTGCTGGCGGCCTTCGGCCGCCACGAGAACGCGGGCTGGAACCGTCACACCATCCACATCTCACGGCGGTCCTCGAACGACTGGTCCGCCCCGGTCGTGGCCCCATTCTCCGGGAGCTTCGAGGATCGCGGAGCCAGGTTCTCACCGGATGGGCGGCGCTTGATCTTCTCGTCCAACCGTCCGAGGCCCGGCGCGGCGACGTCCGCCGCCCGCAGAGATTTCGACCTGTGGATCGTCGAGAAAGAGGCTACGAACTGGTCGGCGCCGAGACTGCTGGCGCCTCCGATCTCATCGGACGACAACGACTTCCATGCCTCGATTGCCGGCGATGGATCGATCTGGTTCGCGTCCTCCCGACCCGGGGGTGCAGGACGATCCGACATTTACGTGGCCCGCGGCGTCGCGTCGGAGAATCCGGTCGTGGAGCGAATGCCTGCGCCTGTGAATCGGGCGCCACCCTCGAGCCGGTGTGGGCGTTACTGTGGATGCCGCTCTCGGATCGAGCGCGGAGGCAGGGGAGGGCGCCGGGTCCTGGTCGCGCGGAGACGCGGAGGGCGCGGAGTGGGGAGGGGGATAGGGGGTGACGGGCAACCGGGGTGAGGCGAGGTTGTGGGAATGGGGATGAAGGGAGGCAGGGGTGTAGTTCACCGGGGCGAAAGGTGTGGTGAGGGTGGGGCGCTTCCCTGTCGGTCGTGTAATCGCCGTGCGGGCGAGCGTGAGTGGATGGTGCGGGCTCTCGATCCGGTTGTCGATCGACTCGCGCCTCATGCGTGCGGCTTGACGGCTCCTTTCGCGGCCGCGTACTCTGGCTGCTCGTCCGGGCACCTTCCGGAACCACCGTTCCATACGAATCCTGACCACGAATCTGCGAGTCATGGCTGATCCGCCCCGAACCGGGTCGGCACCGGTGGGCATTGATGCCTTGAACGTCTACGGCAGCACGTTGTCGGTGGACACCGTCGTCATCGCCGATGCGCGTGGCCTTGCAGCGAAGGAAGTGGAGGTGACCGGCTTCGACCTTCGGTCGCTCACCCCGCCCTGGGAGGATGTCGTCACGCTCGCGGTCAATGCGGCGAGGCCTCTGGTCGAACTCGCGGGTCGCGATGCCTTCGAGCTGCTGATCGTCGCGACGGAGTCCGGCATCGACTGGGGCAAGCCACTCAGCTCGTACGTCCATCGCCATCTCCGCCTCGGTCCCCGGTGTCGCAACGTCGAGCTCAAGCACGCCTGCTACGCGGGCACGGCGGCGATCCAGATGGCGACGGCCTGGGTGCGGGCCGGGGAAGCGCCGGGGAAGAAGGCTCTGGTCATCATGACGGACGTGGCTCGCTGCCATTTCGGGGACCCGGGCGAGCTCACCGCCGGCAGCGGAGCGGTCGCAGTGGTGATCTCGGCGGAGCCGAGGATACTGGTGATCGAGCCGGTCAGCGGATATTCGTGCCGCGAGGTCTACGACGTGGCTCGCCCGACGACGACGGGCGAATGGGCTGATCCCGTTCTTTCGCTCGCTGCTTATCTCGACCTGATCGAGGACGCCTGGGCGAGCTACAGGCAGGCCACCGGGATCACGGTCGCGATCGATGAGCGCTTCCGGTATCTTCTCTTCCACACGCCTCTGGTTTCGCTCGTTCAGGATGCGCATCGGCTGCTGCTCGAATCCGACCGTGCTGACATCACTCGGATCGACGTTCGCGAGAGTTTCGAACGGATGGTCAGGCCGGCGCTGCGCCACGCCCGTGAGCTGGCCAACATCTATTCAGGCAGTGTCTACTGTCTGCTTGCGGGGCTGCTGGATGGCGACGCCCCGCTGGAGCCGGCCACGCGGATCGGCATCTGTTCGTACGGCTCGGGCTCGTGTGCCGAGATCTTCGGAGGCTTGATCGCCGGGACGGCGCGCGATGTGGTCCGACGCATGGGGATCGGAGAACATCTCGCGTTGAGGGCCGCAGTGGACTTCGCGCAGTACGAGCGCCTGGCGAGGGAAACCGAAGCTGTGCACACGTCGAGAGACTACGATCCCGATCGCCGCTTCGTGCCGGGCCATTTCGAGCGAAGCTACGCGACCCAGGAGCGGCTAGTGCTCTTGCGGATCGAGAACTACTATCGCGACTACGGCTGGTGCACCGATCCCGGTGGATCGGTTGAAGGTTGATGCCCGTCATCCGCCGGATCCGACGGGTTGACTCGACCATCGGAGTGACACGGTTTCCGTGGTGACGTGGTTGCGCCTGGCCATCCAGGACGAACGGGGACAACAACGGTTGAGCCCGGCGCTCGTGGAACGCCTGATCGCCGAGCTGGAGGCCGATTCCGACGCGTCGGCCGTAGTGCTGGAGGGCGGCGGCGACGCTTTCTGTGAGGGCCTGGATCTGAGCGCACTGGCGGAGCGCGACATCGAGGCCACGGCGGCGCTCGGTCGATTCGCGGACCTCCTCGATGCCATCGAACGGACGCCTCGCCCTGTGGTCGCCCTGGTCGATGGTGCGGCGATGGGTGGTGGCGTCGGTCTCGCAGCGGCCGCCGATCTGGTTCTCGCCGGGCCGCGCGCAACCTTCGGTCTGCCCGAAGCCCTCTTCGGTCTGATTCCGGCCATGGTCTTTCCGGTGCTGGCCCGTCGTATCGGCCATGCGCGGAGTCGTTGGCTGGCGCTGAGCGCGCGCACACTGACCGCCGAGGAGGCGTGGCGCATCGGACTGGTCGATGAGGTGGCAGACGATCTTGAGGCGGCGCTCGATCGCCACGCGCGGCGCCTCGAGCGACTGGACCCTCGGGCGATGGCCGCAATCAAGCGGATCGCCGCCCTCCACGCATCGACAATCGCGGCCTACCGGGAATCCGCGGCGGCCCTCTTCCACGAATTGCTCGAGAGACCCGAGGCCCGCGAGCGGATCGCGCGCTTCCTCGAGGGTCGGACTCCGTGGCCGGATCGTGGCATGACGTGACATGAGACTGGCGGGCAGGACGATCATCGTGACGGGCGGCACGCGCGGCATCGGCAGGGCCTGCGTACTGGACGCGGTGTCGCAGGGCGCTCGCGTCGCGTTCTGCAGCCGCCACGATGGACCGGAACGCCTCGAGGTCGAGGCCGCGGCCGCCGCACTTGGTGGCGCCGATGCCGCAGTGGGGCTCATCGCCGACGTTTCGGACGAGGCGAGCGTCCTCCGTCTCATCGTGAGCGTACGCGAGCGCTGGGGCGAAGTCCACGGAGTGGTGAACAACGCCGCGATCAGCCGCGAGCAGCTGCTGGTGACGGCGACGACCGGGGACTGGGACGCCGTGATCGATACGAATCTGACCGGCAGCTTCCTGGTCGCGCGCGAGGCGATCCGCCTCTTCCTGGCACAGGGGCGAGGCGGCAGAATCGTCACGATCGGCACGCTCTCGCAGTTCGGAGTAACGGGCAACGCGAGTTACTCCGTGAGCAAGGGTGGGCTCGCGGGGCTGACGCGTGTGATCGCGAGACAGTATGCGCACGAAGGGATCCATTCGATGATGGTCATCCCGGGATACATCGAGACGGCGCTCTCGGAGCGCATGTCGGAGTCGGCCAAACGCGCGCTGATCGACGGCTGTCCGATGCGCCGCGCCGGCTCGCCCGATGAAATCGCATCGGTCGTGACTTTTCTTCTCGCGGACGCGACAGGCGTGAATGGTGCAACGATCTTCGCGTCGGGCGGACTGCGGACCGTGCCGCTGTGAATACCGGCCTGTTCGCTGTCGCGCCGCGCGATGAGGGCGTTGTCTCCGTCCGGATCTCGACAGAGGAGGATCCGTACATCGGACCGTCCTGGGTCAACGGCCTGTCCGATGTGCTGGGCAGGCTCGCGGAGCAGCTATCGATCCGGGCCGTGGTCCTTGAGGGCGGCCAGCCGTACTTCTCCGCCGGAGCAAGCCGGTCCGCACTGGTCGAGACGAGCGGTCCCGGGATCCTTCCAGACTACGCCGCGCGCGCCGTTCAGGCGGTTCTCGATGTACCCGTGCCGATCATCGCGGCGGCGGCGGGTCACGCCATTGGCGGAGGGCTGGTCCTGGCCATCCTCTGCGATGCGGTCGTGCTGGGCGAGGAGAGTCTGTACGCGGCCAACTTCATGGGACTCGGATTCACTCCGGGCATGGGCGCTACCACTCTGGTCCCGGAAGCGTTCGGGGAGTTTCTCGGGCGCGAACTGCTCTACAGCGGGCGCATGCTGACCGGACGCGAGATCCGGCATGCCTGCTGCCCGCTCTCCCATGCCGTGCGGCCGCGAGCAGACGTCATGGATCGGGCATGCCGCGTGGCGCAGGATTTTGCCGAGGCGCCGCGTGATTCACTGGTTCAGCTGAAGCGGATCCTCACCGCTCGGCGGCGGGACTCACTCGAGCGAGCGTTGCAGGCGGAGCGGGCCGCCCATGCGCTGTTGCTGGCGAACCCGGCGATGCGGGATGAGATCGCCCGGCGTTACCCGCAAGCCGTGATCCGTGGAGCGGCCGGAGAAGCGTGACGACGATCCTGAACTTTGCGGGTGACGCCGTCATCGTCACCGGAGGGACCCGCGGCCTCGGTAAGGCGCTCGGCATGGAATTCAGCCGCGCCGGCGCCACCGTCTTTCTTACGCACCGCTGGGGGAGCGTGGACGAATCCGGGCTGCGTGCGGAGTTCGAGGCGGAGTCATTGCCGGCGCCGCACATCATCGAGAGCGATGTGAGCGATCCCCGGGCGACTCGCGCACTGATGAGCGAGATCGCGAGCCGGTCGGTCCGGCTTGCGGCGATCATCAGCAATGTCGCGTTCGCCCAGATCGTGGACGGCATTCGCGCTCTGGAGCGCAGCTCGCTGGAGTTGTCGCTGCGCTATTCGACCTGGCCGGTTCTGGATCTGGTGCATGAGTCGAAGCAGACGCTCGGCTACTATCCACGCTACGTGGTCGCGATTTCCAGCGATGGCGGAACGGTCTGTCACCCGGGCTACGACATGGTGGGCGTGGCCAAGGCCGCGCTGGAAGCGCTCTGCCGGTACCTCGCGCTGCATCTGCGGCGGGAGGGCGTGCGCGTGAACGCACTGCGCTGCGGCCTGCTCGACACCGCCGGGACCCGGTCGACGTTCGGAGACGAGGTGCTCGACGCCGATATCGTGCGCGAGCAGGGCCTGATCCTCGATCCGCGCTCGGTGGCGCGCGCGTGCGTGGGCCTGTGCAGCGGCCTGATGGACAGTGTCACCGGGCAGGTCCTCACGGTCGATGAGGGGCTTTCGCTCCTGAGCCCGGTCGTATTCCTCACGGGTCGCGGCTGGCCCGGGCCGCTGCCTCCTTCCGGAACCGACGAGCAGCGCTGATGCTGGATCTCGCACCGGAAGTGCGCGCGCTGATTCGAGCGGCTGGTCGCGGCGCCATGATCCCGGCGGCGGATCGTTCACGCGGTCCCGTGCTGAGTCGCGGTGAAGTTGAACGGCTTCTCCCGCATCGCGATCCGTTTCTGCTCATTGATGAAATCACGTTCGTGGACCGAGGCACACCGGCCATCGTCTGCCGCTGCGACCTCGAACGATCCGCGCCGACGTTCGCGGGTCACTTCCCGGGGCGTCCGCTCTGGCCGGGCGTTCTCCAGGTCGAAGCCATCGGTCAGGCCGGCCTGTGTCTTGCCCGCCTGCTTGCGGGATCACCAGGGGATCGCGACGCGCCGGGGTTCGCGCTGACCCACATTCTGGGCGCCGAGTTCATCCGACCGGTGCGTCCGGCCGGAGGCCTCGAGATCGTGTCCCGGCTGTTGCCCGATGGCCTGTTCACCATCCTCGTGGGCCAGTGCCTCCAGCAGGATGCGGTCTGCTGCGTCGCGGCCGTGCGGGGGATCAACCAGGAGCTCGAGTCATGAAGCGTGACGAGATATTCGCAGTCGTGCGGTCGAACATCATGAACATCCTCGATGATGTCGCAGCCGATGCGATCTCCGAGGAGGTCAGCATGCGGGATCTCGGCGCCGACTCGCTCCAGATCGTGGAGGTCGTGTCCCGCTCGATGAAGGAGTTGAGGCTGAAGGTACACAGAACGGATCTGGCGCGCGCCAGGAACCTCAGCGAGCTGCTGGATCTGTTCGAGAAGGCCGCCTCGGAACCGACATGAAGCCCGGCGAATGGCGGGATGCGGGCCAGCGCATCGTGATCACCGGGATGGGTGCGGTCACGGTCGTTGGCGACGCGCCCGACTCCTTCCACGACGCCCTCATCGCGGGACGCTCGGGGATCACGCGCTGGAAGCAGCCGAGGGATGACCGCCACTATTCGCGAATCGGCGGGGATCTCGGCGATTTCGATCTCGCAGCCCACCTGGCCGCCCAGTCCGGGCGCTATCCCGCTGCCCAGGTGAAGCACTGTCTTTCGCTCATGCGGGCGGCGCCGCTCGCGGCGCGGCTGGTCGCAGCGGCGGCACTCCAGGCCTGGCATGACGCAGGGATGCCCATGATGTACGAGCCGGAACGTATCGGGCACATCCTCGGCGGACACAATCTGAATGCGGGCTACATCGTCGAGAACAACCTGATCTTCCATCAGGACGACCCCGACTACATCGAGCCGCTGTTCGGTCTGTTCTGCCTCGACACCGATGTTCTGTCCGCCACGTCCGAGCTCCTGACCCTGAAGGGGCCGAGCTTCACGGTCGGCGGCGCCTGCGCGAGTGGCCACACCGCGCTCCTGACGGCAGTGGATCTGCTGCGAGCCGGCCGCGCGGATGCGTTCGTCGTGAGCGGCGCCCCGATCGAGTTGGAACCCGTAGCGGTCCACAGCTGGGCCCTCATGGATGCGATCTCGTTCCGTTCGTTCAACGATGCGCCCGAACGCGCGAGCCGCCCGTTCGACTCGCTGCGCGAGGGCTTCGTGCCGAGTGAGGGTGCCGGCGCACTGATCCTGGAAACCCTGCAGGGCGCGAGGTCGCGGCACGCACGCATCCACGGCGAACTGCTCGGCACGTCCGCCACGTCGGATGCGTCTCGGCTGACCCGGCCGGACCTGCAGGGCCAGCAGCGGGCGATCCGCCTGTCCCTGGAGGATGCGCGCATCTCACCCGATCGGGTGGACTACGTCAACGCCCACGCAACCTCGACTCCGCTGGGGGACAGCGTGGAGGTGGCTGCACTGAAGGCGGCGCTCGGCACGCACGCCGGGCGGATTCCGGTCAATTCGACGAAGTCCATGATCGGGCACTGCCTGTCCGCCGCCGCCATCCTCGAGCTCGTTGCCACACTCCAGCAGATGCGTCACGGCGTCGTGCATCCGACGATCAACCAGGAGCAACCCGACCCCGAGCTGGACCTGGATTTCGTGCCGAATCAGGCGCGCGCGGCGAGGATCGACGTCGCACTGTCGAACTCGTTCGGATTCGGCGGCATCAATTCCTGCGTCGTCGTCGGACGGCTGGACGATTGAGCCAGCTCCAGCGTGAAACGGACGGGCACCCACCGCTGCCGCTGGCAGGCGGGGCGGTTCTCGTCGCCGGTCCGGTGGCCGGGATCACCGACGCCCTCGCACGCGCCGCGAGCGAGCGGGGGGCACGCGTCGTATTGGCGACACCCGCACAGCGCGATCGGGTCGATGACGATCGAATCACGCCGCTCCGCGCGGGAATCCGGTCCGAGACCGATGCCGACGCGCTGATCGACTCCGTCGTCGACCTCATCCCGGCTATGGACACCCTGATCGCAGTCGTCGCGGTCGAACCGATCGGAGAGATCCATTTGATGGCCGCACCGGACTGGCGCCGCCAGGTGACCGACCCCATCCGATCGGTTTTCTGGCTCGTGAGACGAACCGTCGAGGAGTTCCTTGCCGCGGGCGTCGAGGGGCGGATCGTGCTCGTCGCCGGGCCCGTGCCGGGGGCGGTTGGAAGGAACGAGATCGCGGAAGAAGCGTTGCGCGCGTTCACGGGCAGCTTCGCGAAGGAGTACGGACGTCGCGCGCTTTCCTGCAACCTGGTCCTGACCGCACCCGCGGCGGGGCATCCGATCGGCCCGGACTCGGAGAAGGCGATCATCGAGAGCGCGCTGTTCCTCGCGTCCCGGGCCGCGTCCTTCATCAACGGCGAGGCCGTCGTGGTCGATATCGTGGGCCCGCACCCGGGGGTGGATCCTGCGCGACGCGCCTGACCACTCCGTCGACCCCGGCCGTGCCGCGGGCAGCGACTCGCATGTCCACGACGATCCCGCCGCCCGCGGCGATGATCTGGCAGCGGCGATCCACGGCAGCCTGGAGCCACTTCGCTTTTCCGAAGCAACGACTCCGGACGAGCGAGTCGAGTGCTTCCGGCTTCGTTACCGCGCAGTCGTCGAGTTGCGGCTGGCCGCGGCGGACGAGTTTGCGGACCGCCTCGAGCAGGACGAATACGATGACAGAGCCGTCCAGATCCTCGGTAGGGATGGAACGCGGGTCATCGCGACCTGCCGTCTGGTTCTGCCAATGCCGGACCGTCCTCTGCCCATGGAAGCGGAGTTCGCGTTGCGGTCAGCCGAGATCGGATCCGTGATCGAGCTGGGTCGGGTGGTCGTCGATCCATCGTATCGAGGCGACGGTCACAGTGTGCTCATGGGACTTGCCGGACAGGCCTGGCGATCGATGCGTGCCCGTGGGTTCACCAGGGCGATCGGCGCTACACCCATGCGGTTGATCCAGCTCTTCGACGCTCTGGGCTTTACCGTGACGCGGCTCGGCCCGCCGCGGCTCTACTGGGGGGAAGAACGCTACCCCATCCTGTGCGAAGGCAAGCCGGCGATTCCGGAGATCGAGCGCCGATGGATCGCCGGCGAAGCGGGAACCCCGCCGGCGACCGACCGGGCAGACCGCGAAAACCGGAATCAGTAGCCCAGCGTGCCGCCGGGCATGATCTCCGCGAGGGTGATCGCGAATTGCAGAGTCGGCTGTATGCGGGCGATCGTATGCACGACGAATGAGCCCGTTGCCCCTGCGAAGCGGCCGGTTCCGCCCGTGACCGCAACCTCGGCGAAGCTCTCGACGCCATCACCGTCGATGATGAAATCCATCTTGAACGCCTCACCGCCGGTGATATCGCCGAAGAGCTGGTCGCCATTGGCCGCTGTCAGGACGACCTTGCCCGTCGCCTGTACAGTCTGCTGGCAGTGGCCAGTGCCCGGATCGTAATGGAAAGCATGGGGATAGCCGCTCTGCTCAATGACCGGGGCGACGGGTCCGCTCGCGGGACCGACCGGCGTGTACCGGGGTGGGGTCTGGATCAGATGGCCGATGTCCCAGGCCGCCGACACGTCGACCGACGATTCACCGAGGTGCGTGAAGTTGCCCTTCCCGCCGACCTGGCCTCCGGCGGTAGCGGTTCCCCCGCAACTGAGCTCCTGGTCCTTGCTCACCGTCCAGACCGGGGCCATCTGGTGATGGTTGAGCGTCAAAGGCCGGGCGTTCGCCCCTGGCACAATGACGGCGGTGATCTGATCGACATCCAGTGCGGGAATGTCCGATCCGGCTTCCATGCCGCATCCGATCAATGCACCGAGACACAACAGTGCAGGAACATGGAACAGCCGCTTCGCTGTCATCTGCCCTCCGATGGACCAATGGACTGGCTCGGGACGTGGTATGCCGGACAAGGGGATAATGTCGCGGCGCCCTGGAGCCGTCAATCAGAAGCCACCGGCATCAGCCAGTCGCAATAGCTGACCCGAAGGCGGTCGGTCGCCGCCACAGCATGCATCGATCGGCAGCGGGTCGCGCGTTTCGGACCGCCCGGGCTCACCTCGATATGCCATCTACTTGATGCCTGCGGCCGTGTTCGGGCCGGGCTTCTGCCAGTAGAACGAAGCCTTGCGCTGCCGCGGCCACACTTCATCGAGCGTGTTGCCATTGTAGAGCCGCCCGTTCTTCATGACCATTCCGACGGTGTTGGTGTTGCGCAGATTCTCGAGCGGATTGGCATCCAGGATGACGAGGTCGGCGACCTTGCCCGCCTCGATGGAGCCGACATCCTTGCCGAGCCCGATGGCGTCGGCGCCCATCTGCGTTGCGACGCGCAGCGCTTCGTGATTGGTGAGTCCGCCGGAGGCGACGGACCACAGCTCCCAGTGATAGCCGAGACCCTGCAGCTGGCCGTGGGAGCCGATACCGGCCTGGCCGCCGGCCCGGACGAGATCCCTGACGGTTCCGCCGATCAGCTTGAACACGTGCTCCTCGGGGTGGAACCAGCCGGCGCCTCGCCGGCGGATCTTCGCCGTCAGTTCTTCGAACGGCGTGACGTACGCCAGCTTCTTGTCGCCGACGACATCTTCGGTCTCGTACCAGTAGTTCTCGCCCCACGGCCCGCCGTACGCGACGAGCGTCGTCGGCGTGTAGACGATGCCGGAGTACGCGAACAGGCGGATCATGTCGCTGTGCAGCGGGAACGTCGGCAGCGTGTGCTCGTGGCCGGAATAGCCGTCGATGGCTTCGGTCAAGTTCATCTCGATGTCGAGGGAGCCCTCCGTCGTCGGCATCAGCTTCAGCTCGTTCGCCGCCTGGATGATCCACTGCCGCTGCTCGCGGTTCCCTGCGACGTACTGTTTCAGTGTGTTCGTCTGGTAGTACTCGCTGTAGCGTTTGAGAACGCGGCGCGCATGGTCGAGGTTCTGGATGTTCTCGCCGCTGAACACGCCCGGACCGGTCGAGTAGATGCGAGGCCCGAGGATATCGCCGGTCTCGACCATGTCCCCGTAGGAAAGGACGTCGGTCGTGCCCGTCTGCGGATCGCGCGTCGTGGTCACGCCGTAGGCGAGGTTGGCGACATAGGACCAGCTTTCGGAACGGTGGATCCCGCGCGAGCGCAGGTGGGCATGGGTGTCGACGAAGCCCGGGATGACGGTCTTGCCCGCGACGTCGATGACGCGCGCGTTGCCGGGCGCCTGGACCTGGCCGCGCGCGCCGACCGCGACGATGCGGTTGTTGTGGATGTGGATGTCCGCGTTCTCGATGACTTCATCGCCGCGCATGGTAATGGCTCGGGCACCGCGCAACACGACATCGCCCTGCGGGATGTCACGGCGCGCCTGCAGCGTGATTCGCGTCTCGACCGGCTGGTAGTGCGGCAGATCACGCTGGTTGCCGCGGCCACCCTGACCCGTAGTTTCGCCCTCGTCCGTATTGCCGCCGCGGCCGGCGCGGCCGGGATTCGCCGCGCGGACGCTGTCATCGAAGGCCTTCGCCCGAGCGAGGTCGTAGGTGACGTGCGCGTTGCCGATGGCCCAGTGCACGGTTTTCGAGTCGGCGCCCCAGGCGGGGAACTGGCCTCCGATATCCGTCAGCTTGCGGTACGGGAACGTGCCGTTGTTCGAGTTCGTCGACGTCGGATTCACGTTCACGACCGGAACCGGGCCGCCGAGCCTGGGGACGGTAATGACGAACAGGTCCATGCCGACCTGCGCAATGGCCTGGTCGCCTTCGGGCGCCATCAGGATCAGCGAGGCGCCGCCGCCCCCGCCCCCGCCCCCGCCGCCCCCGGCACCGGTAGCCGCGACGCGCACGATGTCGCGAGCGTCGAGGCCGTCCCAGCGGAACGAGACCAGACGCCCGCCGCCGAATGCGTAGATGCGGTCCGGATCCTTCGTGAAGTGCGGGTTGCCGCGCCCGTTGGTGTCCGCAATGCGCGTGGCCTGGCCGCCGTTGGCCGGGATCCACACGAACTCGGATTCGCCTCTCGTCGTTTCGTCGACATACTGCTCGGCGGGCGAGCGGACGGCCACGATGCGTGAGCCATCCGGCGACCAGGCGAGTTCCTGGTACAGCGAGGCCGCCGATGTCGTGAGTACCTGCTTCTGCGGATTGCCGGTCGAGCGGACGCGCACGATCTGGCCGCCATTCCGTTCGTCCCACGTGACGAAGGCGATGGACTGCCCGTCCGGCGACCACGTCGGTTCGAATTCCACGACCTCGTCCTGCGTGAGCCTGTGCGGCGCAGCCGTCTGCTGGGTGGCGCCGTTCTGGTCGCCGTCCGACTCCGCGTCCGTCGTGGGTGACGCGATGTCGGTGACCCAGATGCGGTCGAGCGCGACGAAGGCGAGCCGCCGGCCGTCCGGCGAGGGCATGCCGTCGCGGACCTGCCGGACGGCAAACGCGGGCGAGTCATCGATCGGATAATCGAAGGCGACGTGCGGGCCCATCGGAATGCTGACATCGACGTCGAACGGGATGTTCTTCGGCGCACTCCCGTCGACCGGCATGCTCCAGAGCTTGCCGCCGTAGAACGCGATCAGGTTCTTCGAATCCGGCGTGAACGTCATGCCGGGATAGGCGTCCAGCGTCGCACGCGATTCCTGGTCGTCGCGCTGCACCGGGTAGGCAAGCCATTTTTCCGCGCCTGTCGCGAGGTCGCGTATGACGATGCCGGTCTGGGCGTTGTAGCGCGTGCCGTAGACCAGCGACTTGCCGTCGGGCGACAGGGTGGGGCGGAACGCCGAGCCCCAGCGAGACGTGCGGACGGACGTCTCACCCGTCTCGCGATCGTAGACGGCCAGCTGGTAGTCCGGCAGTGGCGTGTTGTACTGCCACTGGCCGCGTCGCTGGGCGAACCAGACGTACCGGCTATCGGGTCCGAAGGCGGCGCCTATCTGGCGCAGCGGCTGCGCGTTCGCACCGCCACGGCCGCCGCGGCCGCCGGCACCCGCGCTGTCGCGCACGAGCGCCGTGCCGGTTCCGCCATCGACGTGAGCGATCTGCAGGCTGTTGCCGCGCGTGAACAGCACGTACTTGCCATCCGGTGTCCACTCCGGCGAGTCGTACTTGTCGGACTTGCCGCGCGTGATCTGCACTGTGTCCGTCCGATCGAGCGTCATGATCCATACGCCCTCGCCACCGTTGCGATCGGAGGTGAAGACGACGCGCTTGCCGTCCGGACTGAAGCGGGGCTGCCCATCGAGCGCCATGCCGTGCGTGAGCGCCGTGGCCTTGCCGCCGGGCGCGGGCATCATGTAAATGTCGCCGAGCAGGTCGAAGACGAGCATCTGACCGTCCGGACTGACATCGACGGACAACCACGATCCCGTACTCGTCGCGAACTCGAGGGTCCGCGCCGGTGTGAGCGGCAGACCTTCCTGCAGCGGGTTTCGTCTCGCATTCGCCGAGTCCCGGTTCGCCTGCGCCGAAAGGCTCAGCGGGAGCAGGACCAGAATGGCGGCGGTGGCCGCCGCGCTGCGATGCATCGCACGGAACGGCATGGGGGTCTCCAACGGTCGGGGTGAGCTTCACACGGCGGACAGCAGGCAATATAGGCGTGGGGCCGGGTGGCGGTCCAATGGCAGGCTCGCACTGCGACCCGGGCCTGCCGGCAATGCGCCGAATCCGTGGCGGGCCGCGTGAGGACGCCGCCGGCGAGCACGGTGTACCCGGAGCCTCGCAAACGGGCCAGCGGCCATTTCGGCGGCGTCCATGTCGAGGTTAACCTCAACCATCACCGACCGAGGCGGATACGCTTCGGAGATGGTTCGTCCGACCGGGCCCATGAACGAAAGCAGCCATTCCCTCATCAGTCGATCCGCACCCGGCTTCACCCTGGAAACCGCGGATGGCCAGTCCATCGCCCTGAGCGACCGGCGAGGCCGTCCCGTCGTCGTGTTCTTCGCCCGCGAGTTCACCTGACATCAGTGCCTCGGGCACGCCGCCCAGTTGGGGCGGATGAAGGACGTACTCGATTCACTGGGCGCGACGGTCGTCGTTGTCGGGAGCGGGCCGGTCCTCTCGCTCAGGCTGGCCACGCGCTGGCTGAAGCTGCCGTGGCCCATCGTGCGCGACCCGGATCGGAGTGTGTACAGGAAGTACGGCCTGGCCCGCCCGCTCGGGCTCATTCAGCAGAGCGGCTCCTTCGTCGTCGATCGTGATGGCATCCTCCGATACGCGCACGGGGGTCTGAATCCATGGGACGCGCTGCGGCAGGACGAGGTGGTCACGGTTCTGCGGCAACTGAAGACCTGAAAAGTAGCGTGATTTCGGGATCGCGTCGAGTTCGACGCGCCCGCGCTGCCGCTCGATCTCCGCGAACCCACGGATCCGCTGTGCGCATTCCCTTATCGAGTGGTGACGCAGCGGGCGGTGTGGGGCTGCATGGTCCGGATTCGCGAGCGACTCGCTGGCCACGTGGAGATCGAACACGCGCATCCTCCCGTCCGCTGCACGCGGGCGGGCCAACCCGGTAATGTCCCGCCCCATGTGCAAGAACCGGGGACCTCGTCGTCATCCACGGCAGAGAGGAAAACCCGAAATCACCGTGGAGGAACGATGCGACGCCTGATCAGCGGGCTACCGGCCCTGCTTCCCGTACTGGTGCTGTGTCTGCCTGCGCCCGCGAGCGCGCAAGGCTGGATCGAACCGCTGCCTGGCCGGCGCGACCCGGGCGTGGTCAAGGTGCGAACCAGCGTCACGGTTCGCGTCACGGACCGGATCGCGCAGGTCTCGGTCGAGGAGTGGTTCCGCAACCAGGGCGGCGGCCTGGGCGAAGGCGACTACATCTACCCGCTGCCGGGCGAGGCCGTGTTCAGCAACTTCTCGCTGTTCCAGGGCGACCAGGAGCTGCGCGGCGAGACGCTCGACGCGCATCGCGCTCGCTCGATCTACGAGGAAATCGTCCGGCGCAAGCGTGATCCCGCGCTCATCGAGCTGGTCGGGCACGGCATGGTCCGGGCTCGCGTTTTCCCGATCGGCGCCGGCGAGACCCGGCGCATCACCATGCGTTACACCCAGGTCCTGAACCGGGCCGGCGACGCCGTGCAGTTCAGGTACGCCGCGGCCGGCCGTTTCGCGGGTATGCTCCCCGAAGGCCGCGAGCGCGGCACCGGCCCGCAGAGCGTCCGCGAGGATGCGCCCATCGCGTTCACCCTGATCGCGGAGCAGGGCGAGCTTTTCCGCGATGCATTCTCGCCCACGCACGAGGTCCGTGTGACGCGCGATGACGGCCGCATGACCGTGCGCCCCGTGCGTGCGCTGGAAGGCGATTTCACGCTGTTCCTGCCGTTCGCCGAGAGGCCCGTCGGCCTGACGCTGGCCACGCACCGGCCGGCGGGTGAAGACGGCTACTTCATGCTCACGCTGTCGCCCGGCGATGTGGCGGGCTCGCACGTCGTGCGCGATGTGACCGCCGTCGTCGACGTCTCCGGCTCAATGTCGGGCGAGAAGATCGAACAGGCCAGGGCCGCGCTGCGCCAGCTGCTGCAATCGCTCGGCCGCGACGACCGCTTTCGACTCATCCGATTCAGCAGCGGGGTCAGCACCTTCGCCGCGGGCTGGACGCGGGCCGACCCGCAACAGATCCGCGAGGCCATGCGCTGGGTCGATGAACTGCGGGCCGAGGGCGGCACCAATATCTCCGGCGCACTGCAGGAGGCGTTTTCCGCGGCATCGCCCGCAGCGCGGCTGCCCGTGATCATCTTCATGACCGATGGCCTGCCCTCGGCGGGGGAGACGAATATCGAGCGGATCGCGCAGATGGCAGAGCGCGACGCCGGCCGCGCCCGCGTCTTCGCGTTCGGCGTGGGGTACGACGTCAACACGATCCTCCTCGACCGGCTCGGACTCGCCGGCCGCGGCAGCGCGCAGTACGTGCAGCCCGGCGAAGATGTGGAGCAGGCCGTCGGGACGCTGGCCACGAAGATCCGGCACCCCGTGCTGAGCGATCTCCGCATCGATGGCGCGCCGGTTCGTCTCGACGAAGTCTATCCGCGGCGGCTGCCGGACCTCTTCGCCGGCGAGGATCTCGTGATCTTCGGGCGCTACGCCAGCGCGGGGCGCAACCGGGACGCGAACGGCGATCTCATCCTCGCCGGCGAGCGCAACGGTCGAGCCGAGCGGTACTCGCTGCGGGCGAGCTTCACCGCGCACGAGACGGGCAACGACTTCATTCCTCGACTGTGGGCGAGCCGCAAGATCGGAGCGCTGCAGCAGGAGATCCGCCTGAACGGCGCGAATCCCGAGCTGGTCGATGAGATCCGCGCGACGGCATTGCGCTACGGTCTGCTGAGCGAGTACACGTCGTATCTCGTGCAGGAGCCCGATTTCCTGCTGGCGAACGGCCGGTTCGATGCGCGCGCCAGCCGGCCGGCGACGCCGCCGGCGGCGAGCGGCCAGGCCGCGGTGGTGGCCGCGGAACAGGCGAGGCGCAGCCGCGAGGCGAAGACGCTGGACGATGTCGGACGGGTGCAGGCCGCGGCCATGGATCGCGTTGTCGCGGGTATGGAAAAGGACGAGGCCGCGCCGGTCGTCACGGTGGCGGGCCGCACGTTCCGGCAGGTCGGCGACGAGTGGCGCGACGCTGCGCTCGGCGCGAAGGTCCAGACGCTGACCGTGGAAGCTTACAGCGAGGTCTGGTTCGCTCTGTTGCGGAAGCTGCCGGAGCTCGAACCTTACTGGAAGCGGTTCGATCGGGTCACGGTCGCGGGACGCGAGATCTCGATCCGTGTCGCGCCCGGCGGGCGCACGACGATCTCCGTCGGCGAACTCGACTCGATCGTGTCCGCATTCCGCGCGAAATAAGTGAACCGTTCCGCGGCGGGGGCGGCGTCATGGCGGCGCCGTTCCCTGCGGAACCCGTTTCGGGTGATCGTGAGCGCAGACTGGGCGGACGTGTACCGGACGACCT
>Ga0326597_10003121_pt1 | contig 24177 bp, 20 predicted proteins | sample RVTome_12_FD_203789 | JGI IMG/M metagenome (GOLD analysis project Ga0326597, IMG submission 203789) | Soil microbial communities from uranium-contaminated site in the Upper Colorado River Basin, Wyoming, United States - RVT100D185 | ecosystem: Environmental > Terrestrial > Soil > Contaminated >... | reverse complement strand
GCATGCTGTCGACGGCGGCCTGGAGATGCTCGGGAGCACAGGCGTCGGCGCGCGCGGCCGTCAGCACGATGCCGGTGCCGAGCGGCTTCGTGAGCAGCAGGACGTCGCCGGGACGCGCGCCGCCCTTGCGCATGATCGCGTCGGGGTGGACGACGCCGGTGACGCAGAGCCCGTACTTTGGCTCGGCGTCGATCAGCGTGTGGCCGCCGGCGATGACGCCGCCGGCCTCGGCGACGCGCTCGGCGCCGCCACGAAAGATCTCGGCGAGCACCTCCGGCGGCTGGTCTTCGGGGAAGCCGGCCACCTGCAACGCGAGCAGCACCTCGCCGCCCATGGCGTAGACGTCGCTCATGGCGTTGGCGGCGGCCACCGCGCCGTACGTGTACGGATCGTCGACGACGGGCGGAAAGAAGTCGACGGTCTGGACGATCGCGAGGTCGTCGCTGAAGCGGTAGACCGCCGCGTCGTCCGGCCCCTCGATGCCAATCAGTAGATCTGGGAAATCGGCCGCGCGGAACGTGTCCTGGAGCGGCCGCAGGACCTGGGCGAGCGTGGCGATGCCGGCCTTGCCCGCGCAGCCGGCGCAGTTGGCGAGCTGGGTGAGCCGGACCGACGCGTGCTCGGCTATCTCTCCAGTCATCGTCTCCTCTTTCTCAAGGCTCCCATCCTACTATACCTGTCATTCGTCTGCTCTCGAACGCCTAGTATGGCGCTTGAGGAGAGGGATCAGGTCTTCCTTCCCACCCGTCCACCCTGAGAGGAAATTGAATCTGGGGGACCCTTCGCTTCGCTCGAGGGCAGGGCACCCCCAGACCCCGGCCCTTCGCTTCGCTCAAGGGCAGGCTCCGGGACTCCGCCCCTCTGCACTCCCCGCGGGCCGCTTTCCGGTTCCTCGTCTGTGAACCGCTGTTACACATCCGAAACGACTTCCAGCCCCTTCCGGCCGTACTCTAAAGCAGGAAGCGAGACCAAAGGAGGCACATCGAATGAACTGGCTCAAGAGCATCGTTCGCAGCCCCGTCGCCCTGGGCGGCCTGATCGCCGCAGGCATCGTCTTCGCCGTCGCCGGCGCGGCGATCGTCACGGGCGGCTTCACGCAAGCCCAGGAGACCCCCGCCCCCACGGACACGCCCCCAGCCGGCACCGACGCGCCGGCGGCGAACAAGCTCGAGCGGCTCGACGCCTTCCTGGACCGGCTCGCGGTCGAGCTGGGCGTCACGCGCGAAGCGCTCGACCAGGCAGTCGAGAACGTCGGCCTCGACCTCGTTGACGAAGCCGTCGCCGACGGCCGCGTCAGCGAGGAGGAGGCGGCGCGCATCCGCGAGGCGATCGAGAACGGCAAGGCCCCGTTCTTCGGCCCGCCGGGCGTCCACCACCGGCCGCACCGCGGCGCGCACGCCGTCGGCGAGGTCGCCGAGTTCCTCGGCATCGAGCCGCAGGTCGTGCTCGAGGGCCTGGAGAGCGGGCAGAGCCTGACGCAGATCGCCGAGGCCAACGGCAAGACGCGCGACGAGCTGAAGACGCACCTGCTCAACGAGATCGAGGAGTACACGGCGCGCATGGTCGAGAACGGCCGGATCACGCAGGAGCGCGCGGACGAGATCCTCGCGAACGCGCCGGCCCGCGTCGATGAGCTGATCGACTATGAGGGACTGCCGTTCCGTCCGTTCCGTAACGGCCACGACGGCGCGGCGCCGGACGGACTGATGGAGGAAGCGCTGGGCCTGCCGCTGCTATAGCGTCCACCTCCCCCATCGAGGTGTGCGAGGCGAGGGAGGCGAGGGCCTCCCTCGCCGGGCGCACCGGGGAGCGGCCAAGGAAGGAAGACACATCATGCAACGACAACTCATCGTAGGAGCGATGGTCATCGCCGCGGCGCTGAGCGCCGTCGTCACGTTCGTAGGCATCGAGGCGTTTGACGATGACGGCGGCGGCGCGCCGAGCTCCGCCATCTCGCAAGCCACCGTCACGCCGCAGGACGCGCCGTCACCGCCCGTGGGCGCCCTCGCCGGAGAGGCCTCCCGGTCTGCGTCCGAGATCTACGCGGACCTCCGGCCCGCGGTCGTGGAAATCCTCGCCCGGTCAACGGGGACGACGCCGTTCGGGCTGCCGCGGAGCGGGAGCGGCAGCGGCATCGTGATCGACGAAGAAGGACACATCCTGACGAACAACCACGTGGTCAGCGGCGCCGACGCGATCGAGGTGCGCTTCGAGGACGGCACGCTGATCGACGCACGGACCGTCGGGAGCGACCCGAGCAACGACCTGGCCGTGATCAAAGTCGACCCGACCGGGCTCGATCTCACCGTCGCCCAGCTGGGCGACTCGACGGCGCTCCAGGTCGGCGATCCAGTGCTCGCGATCGGCAACCCGTTCAACCTGGAGGGCACGCTCACCCAGGGCATCGTGAGCGGGCTGGACCGCACGTTTTCGTCCGGGGGCAACGCGCGCCCGATCCGCAACATGATCCAGACCGACGCGCCGGTGAACCCGGGCAACTCGGGCGGGCCGCTGATCAACTCCCGGGGCGAGGTCGTCGGGATCAACACGCTGATCGAGAACCCGACGGGCGACAACGTCAACGTCGGCATCGCCTTCGCCGTGTCGAGCGAGGCGGCGAAGCGGTCGCTGCCGGAGATGCTGGCGGGCGCGACGGTGGCCCACCCCTGGCTTGGCATCGCCGGCCAGGAGCTGACGCCGGCGCTGGCGCGCCAGCTCGACCTGGGCGTCGAGCGCGGCGTGTACGTCACCGTCGTCGCGCCCGACAGCCCGGCCGAGGCGGCGGGGCTGCGCGGCGCCTTCGCCTCGCAGGAGGAGGCGGCGCAGAGCGAGCAGCCGGCGCCGGGCGGCGACGTCATCGTCGGCGTGGACGGCCGCGATATGTCCGGCATCGAGGATCTGGCTGCCTTTCTCGATCAGAACAAGAACCCGGGTGATACGGTCGAGCTGCGGGTCGTGCGCGGCAGCGACGAGCTCTCTGTGGAAGCGACGCTGGCCCAATGGCCGTCCTGAGGCTCGGGCGGGCGCGGCCTGCCGATATACTGGATAGGAACATGTCTGCTCCTAACGACGCCGCTGCCATCCTCGTCGCGGACGACGACGCGCACATCGTCGAGCTGGTCTCGCTCTACCTGCGGCGCGCGGGCTACCGGGTGGAGACGGCCTACGACGGCGACGAGGCGCTGCGCAAGGCGCGCGACCTGCAGCCTGCGCTCCTCGTGCTCGACGTGATGATGCCCGGGCCAGACGGCCTCCAGGTCTGCCGCCAGCTCCGGCGCAAGGGCAACGTGCCGATCGTGCTGCTCACGGCGCGCAGCTCCGACATCGACAAGATCGCCGGGCTCCGCCTCGGCGCGGACGACTATGTCACGAAGCCCTTTAACCCGGACGAGCTCGTGGCGCGCGTCGACGCCGTCCTCCGGCGCGCGGGCGACGGATCGCAGCCTGCCGCGCCGGAGCGCATCGCGGTCGGCGACATCGAGATCGACGTCGATGGCCACAGCGCGACGGTGGGCGGCCAGGACCTCGCGCTCACGCCGAAGGAGTTCGACCTGCTCGTCACGTTCGCGCGCTTTCCCAACGTCGTGCTCGCCCGCGAGCGTGTCCTCGATCTCGTGTGGGGCACGTCGTTCTACGCGCTGCGCACCGTCGACGTGCACGTCGCGCGGCTGCGGGAGAAGCTGAAGAAGAGCCGGCTGCGCATCGAGACGGTGTGGGGTACGGGTTACCGGCTCGCCGCCGAGGGATGAGTGGTGACCGCGGGGAGCGCCCTCTTTAGCCTCCAGAGCAAGCTGATCGCCGCGTTCGTCCTCGTCGTGCTCGTGGCGCTGGTCGTCGCCGGGAGCATCTTCGTCGTGTCGCGGCGCGACGAGCAGGAGGAGCAGAAGCTCGACCACGTCATCGCCGCGTCGCCCGCGATCTACACAGAGTTCAGTTTCCTCCAGCGGCGCGGCGACCCGCCGTCGGTCCTCGCGGAATACGTCCAGCTCGCCGGCGACGCGCACGACGTGCGCATCCTCCTCGTCCACCGCACCGACGGCACGATCGCTGATGACACGGAGAGCTCGCTCGCGGGCGAACGCCTCGTCCTCCCGGACGAGTTCGAGGTGGCGCGGCCGGGCGTCTTCCGGCCCTACGTCTCGTGGCGCCCGGAGAGCGGCACCGCGGGCAGCGATCTCATCCTCGTCTCCGCGATGCCGAGCAGGATCCGCGATTTCGACAACGTGCCGCCCCGCGGCGCCGAGCCCTACTGGCTCGTCCTCGCCGTGCCGGAGACGTCCGTCACGCGGGCGTGGCTGGGCCTGCTGCCCGGCCTGGGCATCGCCACCGCCATCGCTTTGCCGGCGGCCGTGCTGCTCGGCATCCTGGTCGCGCAGTACATCACGCGGCCGCTGCACCACCTCACCCTCGCCTCGCAGCGCATGGCCGAAGGCAAGTTCGACGTCGACGTCTCCGTCGACCGCGGCGACGAGGTCGGCCGCCTGGCGCGCGCCTTCTCGCTGATGGCGCGTCGCGTCGGAGAGACGCACGACCAGATGCGCGGGCTGATCGCCAACGTCTCGCACGACCTGAAGACGCCGCTGACGTCGATCCTCGGCTTCTCGCAGGCGCTGCGCGACGGCGGCGCTGCGGACGACGCGGAGGTGCGGCGCATGGGTAGCGTCATCCACGACGAGGCGGCACGGCTGAGCACGCGCCTGAACGACCTGCTGCTGCTCTCCGAGCTGGAGTCCGGCGAGGCGCTCCTCCAGCGCGACGAGGTCGATCTCAAGAAGCTGGTCGCGTCCGTCATCGACCGCATCGAGCCGGACGCGACGGCGCGCCACGTCCGCCTGCACACCGAGCTCGACGGCGAGGTTACGGTGAGCGCGGACGGCGCCAAGCTGGAGCGCGCGATCGAGAACCTGCTGGACAACGCGCGCAAGTACACGCCGGAGCGCGGCGTGCTCCGCACGCGCCTCTACCACGAGAACGGCCACGCCTGCATCGAGGTGGCCAACACGGCGCCCGACATCGCCGAAGAGGAGCTGCCGCGGCTGTTCGAGCGCTTCTACCGGCGCGACCGCGCGCGCGCGCAGGGGGGCGGCTCCGGCCTCGGCCTCTCGATCGCGCGCGAGCTGGTCGAGCTGCACGGCGGCACGCTCGACGCCGCGCTGCGCGACGGGCAGCTCGTCTTCACGCTGCGCCTCGCCACCTCCTGACGGGCGGTCGCGCGCGCCGCTCTGCGGCACTTGTGAGCGCTGCCCGAGCGCGCTACGCTCGGGACGGCGGGCACGAGAACGGAGGCGGCTCATGTCGCAGCAACGCACCTTCGGCTGGCGGGACCTCTTCGGCGCGGTCAACCTGCGCGACTTCGCGCACATGGTAGGGAACGAGCTAACGCAGATCGGCACGTCGCTGGGCCTCGCGCTCCGGGCGCTGCCGCGGCTGCCCTTCGGCCCGCTGCTCTTCCTTCTCGGCCTGCTGATGGCGCTGTTCCGCCTGGTGCTGCTGCTGCTCGTCGTGATCGCCTTCGGGACGTCGATCCTCGTGATCAGCGGCGTGCGAGGCCTGACGCGCCTGCTGCGCGGCGGCCAGCAGGAGCCTTGATCGCAGACGATGTCCCGCGCCGCAGTCGACCATCTCCAGTTCCTCATCGGCGAAGCGTTCGAGACGCTGATGGCGACGGTGCGCTCGCTGGAGGACGACGACTGGGAGTGGGTGCCGCCAGGCGGCGGCCGCCACATCGCCGGGATTCTCGGTCACGTCGCGGGCGGCAAGCACATGAATATCGCGCACTCGTTCGACGGCCAGACGCCGGACTGGCAGGACGCCGAGTTCGCGCGCCAGCGCTCCGCGCCGGAGATCATCGACTGGCTGCGCGAGGGCCAGCAGCGCCTGCTCGACCGCCTCTCCGCGCTCGAGGACGCCGACCTCACGGAGCCGCGCACGATGCACTGGGGCCGCCAGCGGGAGACGCGCTGGCTCATCGCGCAGATGATCACGCACGACCTCTTCCACGCGGGCGAGATCAACCACATCCGCGCCCTCCACCACCAGGACGACCGCTGGGAGTGGGAGGAGTAGGGCGCGGCCTCTGGCTTCGCTCTGCCACCGCCAGCACGCCGATGCAGACCGCCACGCTCCGTGCTGGCGTCACCGGATGCCCGCCTCGCTAGCTACCCGTCGCCGCGGCTGTGGGTTCTGCTGTCGCCGGAGTGAGTAACGTGAAGGTCCTGGTAACTACGTTGAACGTGTACTTCCCTAGAAGTAGTTCTCCATTAAGCACGCCCATGATCGTAATCCCGCCGTTGGAGAACGGTGGCTTCACGATCTCCCAACCGGCAAGCGGGTGCTCCGTCCGATTGTCTAGACAGGCCTCATCTGCATGGCACGGGTAGAGTGCGATTACGCCGGCTGCCCTTACCCCATTGGCGTCGACCTTGCCGAGTGTTGCGATCACCCATGTCCCCTCGAAAAGAACGCAGTTCCGAATCTCTCCGTACTGGCTGGCAATGGGTCCATCGGCTGCTGCCGCTGGCCAGTCGCCGCAGGCATTGGGGGCTTCGCCGGCAAGCGTAGGTAGCGGTGCTTCGGTCTGGGCGGGGGTAGCATCAGGCCCTGGCGTTCCGCCAGTGGGTGTGGCTGTGGAGTCGCTCCCGTCCTGCTGTGCCGTCACAGCCGCGTACGCGCCTAAGGCTATGCCAGCGAGCACCGCCCCCGCCAGAACCACCATCACGATTCGACGTTGCATTGCGTAGTCACCCCGGGCGCCGCCTTCGCCTGAGAAACGCTCTGCGGCAAACTCTAAGGGAAGATGGCTCGAATATCAAGGGACCAGATGGCCGGACGGCCGTCAGCCGGCTCGCGCGTTCAGCTTCAGCTCCCCTTCCGCAGCTCGCTCACCTTCCGCCACACCTCCGCGTCCGACTTGAGGAAGCGGAGGAGCTGGCTCGTGGTGATGCCCAACGCCCGCGCCGCGCGCGCGTAGCTGCCCGCCGCCGCCGCCAGCGCATCGAGCGTCGCCGCCACCACGACCGGATACGCGGCGTTCTTCGCGTTCACGCGCAACGAGCCGTCGCTGCCGCGCCGCTCGAGGAACTCCGGCGGCAGCGACGGCGCCTCGAGGTCGAACGGCGCGCGCACCTCGACGGCGATGCGCTCGCGCAGGCGGCGCAGCGCGCGGCGGCGGTTCTCCGCCAGCGAGCGCGACTCGTTCGCCTTCACCTCGACGCCGCTCGGGCCGTGGCGGAGCTTGACGGCGGTCTCCACCTTGTTGCGCCGCTGGCCGCCGGGGCCGCTGGCGCGGTGGCGCTCCTCGCGGCCCTGGCGCAGGAGCGCCGCGTCGTCGAGGCGGAGCCAGCCGTTGCGGTTCACCTCACCATTCTGCCACGTCCGTGCTATCCTTGCCTGGCATGGCGAAGCGAGCGGCCAAGGGCGCCCGCCTTTACATCGGCACCTCGTCGTGGACCGACCGCAACCTCGTCGCCTCCGGGCGCTTCTACCCGGAGGAGGCGAAGGACACCGAGGCCCGCCTCGCCTTCTACGCCCAGCGCTTCAACCTGGCCGAGGTCGATAACACCTACTACGCCTTCACCTCGCGCAAGAACACCGAGCGCTGGGCGGGTGCTGTCCCCGACGGCTTTCGCTTCAACGTGAAGGCGTTCGCGCTGTTCACGCAGCACCCGACCCGTCTCAGCTCGATCCCGAAGAGCTTCCACGAGGCGCTGCCGCCGGCCGTGGCGAAGAAGGCGCGCGTCTACTACAAGGACGTGCCGCAGGAAGTCTCCGACGAGCTGTGGCAGATCTTCCGCCGCACGCTCGACCCGATGCGGTCGGCGGGCAAGCTCGGCGCGATCCTGGTCGACTTTCCGCCCTGGTTCGTGCCGTCGGAGGCCAATCGAGCGTACATCGCGCACGCGCGCGAGCGCCTGCCGGACGACAACGTGCTGATCGAGTTCCGCAACCACCTCTGGGTGGCCGACGACGCCAGCGCGGCCGCGACCTTCGACCTGCTGCGCGAGCTGCGCTGCGGGTTCTGCTGCGTCGACGAGCCGCCCGGGCTCAAGACCAGCTTCCCGCCCGCCGTTGCGGTGACCGCGCCCGTGGCGGCGGTACGCTTTCGCGGCCGCAACGTGTCGCGCTGGGAGGACAAGGAGGCGTCGATGGACGAGCGCCTCGATCACCTCTACAGCGACGCGGAGCTCTCGGAGTGGCTGCCGCGCATCGAGCAGCTTGCGGGCGGGGCCGAGGAGGTTTACCTGACGATGAACACGAAGCAAGCCGATCAGGGCGTGGTGAACGCGGCGCGGCTGCAGAAGCTGCTCGGCCGATGAAGCGCATCGCCGTCGTCGTCGCGCTGGGTGTAGCCATCGCGGTGCGAGGCGCGTCGGCGCAGGAGGAGGGCTGGACCGTCCGCTCGTTCGACGCGCAGATCGTGGCATCGGATGACGCGGTCCTCACCGTCACCGAGGAGATCGTCGTCGACTTCGGCAGGCTGGAGCGCCACGGCATCATCCGCGAGGTCCCGTACGAGTACGCGTACGAGCCGCCGCCCGGCACGGCCGAAGACGAGGACATGAACCGCCTGATCACCATCACCGTCGAGCGTGTCGACGATGGCACATCGCCTATCCAGTACGAGACCGACTACTCGAACTCTACGCTCCGCATCCGCATCGGCGACCCCGACGTGACGGTGAGCGGCGAGCAACGCTATCGCATCGGCTACAGCGTGATCGGCGCGTTCAACCCGTTCGCCGACCACGATGAGCTGTACTGGAACGTCACCGGCAACGAGTGGACGGTGCCGATCGAGCAGGCCCGCGCCAGCGTCGAGCTGCCGGGCGCGCCGCTGCTAGTCTCGTGCTTCCAGGGGCCGTTCGGGTCCACCGCCGCCTGCATCGCCGAGCAGACGTCGAGCGGCGGCACGTTCACGGCGACCGGCAAGCTCGGGCGCGGTGAAGGGATGACGGCCGCGCTCTACCTGCCGAAAGGCCTCGTCGACGTGCCGCCGCTCGCGCTCGTGCCGGCCGGCGGCGGCGCGTCGTTCGATGTCGCGGAGTTCATAGGCGTCAGCCCGGTCTCGATCGCGATCACGCTGGCGCTCGCGGCGATCGTCCTCGCGGCGCTCGCGCGCGTCTGGTGGCTGCACGGGCGCGACCGCTGGTACGGCGATACCTACTACCTCAGCCAGGACCGCCCGCGCGAATCGACGCGTCCGATGTTCGCGCACCAGACCATCGTCGTCGAGTACCAGCCCCCGGAGTTCAGCAAGCGCCGGCTGCGCCCTGCCGAGATCGGCCTGCTGCTCGACGAGCGCGCCGACACGCTCGACGTGAGCGCGACGATCGTCGACCTGGCCGTGCGCAAGTACCTGGTGATCAAGGAGCTGCCCAAGGAGGGCGTCTTCGGCATCTTCACGTCGCGCGACTACGAGCTGGAGCGTCTCGACGAGCCGAACACGGAGCTGCTCCCGTACGAGCGCACGCTCCTCAACGCGCTCTTCGACGGTAGCCACGCCGTCCAGCTCAGTGAGCTGAAGAACTCGTTCTACAAGGACCTGCGGAAGATCAAGGACGAGTTGTACGAGGAGTCGGTCAAGCAGAACCGCTTCTTCCCGCGCGACCCGGAAGCGACGCGCGACTACGCGCGCTACGGCGGCATCGGCCTCGCGGCCGCGGGCGGCGTCGCGCTGTGGCTGCTCGGCGTGGGCGCGGGCGCGGGCATCGTAGCGGTCCCGATCATCGTCGCGGGCATCGCGCTGTTCCTGATCGCGCCGGTCATGCCACGGCGCACGGCGACCGGCTGGGAGATGTACCGCCGCTGCCTCGGCTTCCGCACGTACATGGTGACCGCCGAGACCGACCGCCAGAAGTTCGCCGAGGAGGCGCACATCTTCCACGACTACCTGCCCTTCGCGATCGTCTACGGCTGCGTGCAGAAGTGGGCCGAAGCGTTCGAGGGGCTTGGCACCGAGCAGCAGCCGGACTGGTACATCGGCACGCATCCGTTCGTCGCGATGGACTTCGCGAACGGGCTGCACAGCTTCTCGACGAGCCTCTCCGGCGCGATAGCGTCGACGCCCGGCGGCTCGGGCGGCAGCGGCTTCAGCGCCGGCGGCGGCTTCTCGGGCGGCGGCGTCGGCGGTGGCGGCGGGAGCAGCTGGTAGGGGCACCTTGAGGTCGGGAAGGATGGTCCCGCGGGTTGAAACCCGCGGCTTCGAGAGGGCAGGCGCGGGTCGACGGACGCAAGCGTGCGGTCGAGAGCCACGGTAGGGGCACACGGCCCCGCCTACGGCGGGCAGGCGTGCGCCCCTACTCTGCATCCGAGCGAGACGTCTCGGCAACCAATCCGGGCCGGACATGCGCTATCCTCCCCACGACATGCCAGCGCCGCGCAAGGGTGTACCGACACGCAAGCCCCGACGGCTTACGCCCGCGCGCATCATCGAGCTGCTCGACCGCGAGTACGGGACGCTCCCCTGGCGACCGCACGGCGACCCGGTCGCGGAGCTGGTGCTGACGCTGCTCTCGCAGAACACGTCCGATACGAACTCCGGACGCGCGTTCATCCGCCTGCTCAGCGACTTCCCCGACTGGCCGTCGCTCCTCGACGCGCCGGTCAAGCGGATCGAGCGCGCGATCCGGCCCGGCGGACTCGCGCCGACGAAGGCGCCTCGATTACAGGCGATGCTGCGCGAGGTGCACCAGCGTCGCGGCTCGTTCGACCTGGCGTTCCTGAGCGAGCTGCCGCTGGAGGAGGCGCGCGCGTGGCTGCGCAGCCTGCCCGGCGTCGGGCCGAAGACAGCGGCGTGCGTGCTGCTCTTCTCGCTCGGGCGGCCCGCACTGCCGGTCGATACGCACGTCCACCGCGTCGCGACGCGGCTCGGCCTCGTGCCGGAGAAGACGACGGCGGAGCGCGCGCACGAGGTGCTCGAGGCGATGCTGACGGCGGAGCAGGTCTACCCGTTCCACATCCATCTGATCCGGCTTGGCCGTCGCACCTGCATCGCGCAGCGCCCCAGGTGCCCCGCGTGCCCGCTGCGCAAGCAGTGCCCTTCCGCCGAGGCGTTCATGCTCGCCCGTCCCGCCGCTTCCCAAGCGCGCCCCACGCGGCGATCGCGCCGCAGGCCGCCAGCACGCAGAGCATCGGAATGATCGGGAAGTGGTAGCGGAAGTCCGGGACGAACAGCGCGTAGACCAGCGTCCACGAAACCGAGAACCAGAGCACCACGCGCAGCGGGCCCCTCACCCGCGGCCACCAGAGGGGCGCCGAGAGGACCGCCCAGCCCGCCACGACGTAGTAGTACCAGTTCGAGAGCGCCGTCCAGCGGCCGGCCTCGGCGTCGGAGAGCGGGGGGTCCTGGTAGTAGATCTCCAGCCAGCGCGCTCGCACGTAATGCATCGGGTCGTCGCGTTCGAACAGGTCGTGCAGCTTCTTGCCGCCGACGACGGCCACCTGCCAGGGCTCTCGCGCGTAGTCGCCGGCGATGGCCCCGAAGCCGTCCGGGGCGAGTTGCTCGTTCTTATACTGCTGCCACTTCTCATAATCGACGCTCAACCCGATGCGAATGACGCGCGACGGATCGCTCTCGCCGCCGCGCAACAGGATGAACTCGTCGAAACGGGCGTAGTTGCGCGCCGTCCAGGGCGCGATCACGAGCGCCGCGCCGAGCAGCAGTAGCGGCGCCGCGCCCACCGCGTTCCGCCACGAGACGCCCGAGAGCAGCCAGAGCGCCGGCACCGCGCCGAGCAGCAGCAGCGCCTCGGCGCGCACGAGGCCCATGTAGCCGAGTAGCAGCCCGAGCGCGACCGCTTGCCAGGCGCTCACGCCGGCTCGATCGCGCAGCCAGGCCGTGAGCGCAAGCACGAGCACGACCGAGAGCGCCACAAAGAGCGGCTCCGTCATGACCAGCGCGGAGAAGAGCACCTGACTCGGCCACACCGCCATCAGCCCGCCCGCGAGCAGGCCTGCCCGCCGGTCCGCGACGCGCGCCGCCAGCGCGTACACGAGGACGGCCGTGAGCGCCGAGACCGTCACGTTGAGCAGCTTCGCGACGAGCAGGTGCGTACCGAACACGACGAAGAGCGGCGTCAGCGCGAACGGATAGCCCGGTGGAAACAGCGAGGTCAGCTCGCCCGTGAGCGGGTCGCGATAGGCTTCGCCGGCGGCGAGAGACGCGGCGGCGAAGTAGTAGAACACCTCGTCGCCGAAGAGCAGCGGGTTGGACGTGAACACGATGTCGTCCGGGTAGCTGTGCCGCATCCATGCCACCCGCAGCCCGAACGCCACAACGAAGATCAGGAGTACCGGCAGCACATGGCCGGCCGGCCAGAGCCGGCGGGCAGCGGATCGAACGTCTCTCGCAGCCACCACTTCGGCACAGTATACGGCCTACGAGAACTGTGGAACCTTTGAACCATGGAACCAACGCGCCGTGCTAGGTGGTTCCAGGGTTTCATGGTTCTGATGGTTCCGCCGTTCAGCCGTCTGCTATACTCGAACCCTATTTCTCACTCCAGGGGCATCAGCGTGACCCGCGTCGGCATCATCAACGTCACCGGCTACATGGGGGCCGAGGCCGCTCGCATCTTGCACGGCCACCCGGCCCTCGAGCTCGTCTCGGTCACCGGACGGAGCGCGGCGGGCCAGCCGCTGGCCGACGTCTTCCCCCACCTCGCGCCGCTCGGCCTCACCATCGAGGAGGAGCTGGGCGACGTCGACGCCGTCGTGTCGGCGCTGCCGCACGCCGCCAGCGCCGAGGCGCTGCTGCCCTACATCGAGCGCGGCCTGCCCGTGCTCGACCTGTCGGCCGACTTCCGCATGCGCCGCGCCAGCGAGTACGAAGCGTGGTACGGCCCCCACCCGAGGCCGGAGCTGCTGTCGAAGGCCGTGATGGGCATCCCGGAGCTCCACCGCGACGAGATCGTGAACGCGAAGCTCGTCGCCGGCGCGGGCTGCCACTCGACCGCGGCGATCCTCGCGCTGGCGCCTGCGGTCAAGGCGGGCCTGATCGAGAACGACATCATCGTCGACAGCAAGAGCGGCATCTCGGGCGCCGGCCGCACGCTCGGTCTGACGTACCACTTTTCGGAGGCGAACGAGGACGTCGCGGCCTACGCGCTCAACGGGCACCGCCAGCTCCCGGAGATCACGCAGGAGCTCGGCGCGCTCTGGGAGGCGCCGGCGCCGCGCGTGCTGTTCGTCCCCCACCTGATCCCGATGACGCGCGGCATCCTCGTCACCTGCTACGCGCCCGCGCGCAGGGACGGCTCGCTGAGCACGGACAGGCTGCGCGCGATCTACCGGGACTTCTACGCCGGCTCGCCGTTCGTGCGCGTCGCCGACAAGCCGCCGGCGACGAAGCAGGCGCTCGGCTCCAACGACTGCCTGCTCTACCCGGCGTTCGACGAGCGCAGCGAGCGTGTCGTCGTCGTCGCCGTGCTCGACAACCTGATGAAGGGTGGCGCGGGGCAGGGCGTCCAGTGCCTCAACCTGATGCTCGGCCTGCCAGAGGACGCCGGCCTTCAGAGCCTGGCGCTCTACCCGTAAGATGGAGGCGCCGCTCATCGAGGTGCCGGACGGCACCGTCACCACTCCGACCGGCTTTCTCGCCGGCGCGACCGACGCGAACATCCGCGGCAACGCGCCGGGGCGACTCGACCTCGGCCTGCTCTACTCGGAGCAGCCGTGTGCCGCCGCCGCCGTGTACACCACGAACAAGCTGCCCGGCGCGTCGCTCGTCTCCACGCGACAGCGCCTCGCCGACGGACGCGCGCAGGCGCTGATCGCGAACAGCGGCTGCGCGAACGCGCTCAACGGCGACCGCGGCCTCGTCGACGCGGAGGAGATGGCGCGCCTCGCGGCGGGCAAGCTCGGCTGCGCGGCCGTCGCCGTCGCCGTCGCCAGCACCGGCGTTACCGGCACCTTCATGCCGATGGACCGCGTCCGCCGCGCCATCGAGCACATCAACGTCACGGAGGACGGCGGCGACGCCTTCGCGCACGCGATCATGACCACGGACACCGTCGCCAAGCAGTGCGCGGTCCGCTTCGAGCACGGCGGCCGCGTCTACGCCGCCGGCGGCTGCGCGAAGGGCTCCGGCATGATCGACGTGAACATGCGCACCATGCTCGGTTTCCTTACCACCGACGCGCCGGTCGGGCCGGCCGCGCTCCAGACGCTCCTGCGCGACGTCGCCGACGTCTCGTTCAACATGCTCACCGTCGACGGCGACACGAGCCCGGACGACACGGTCCTGCTGCTGGCGAACGGCGCGGCGGGAGGTGACACGATCGACGCGGGCCATCCGGCGCTGCCGCTCCTGCGCGCCGCCGTCGAGCGCGTCGCCGTCACGCTCACGCGCAAGCTGGCGCGCGACGGCGAAGGCGCGACGAAATTGATCGAGGTGCGGGTCGACGGCGCGGCGAGCAGCGAGGACGCCCGGCGGGCGGCGAAGGCCGTCGCGCGCTCCGCGCTGGTGAAGACGGCCGTCTACGGCAACGACCCGAACTGGGGCCGCATCCTGGTCGCCGTCGGCTACTCCGGCTGCTCGGTGGAGGAGCAGAAGATTGCGCTCTCGATCCAGGAGGTGGACGTCGTCCGGAACGGCGCGCCGCTCGCGTTCGACGAGGCGGCGGTCTCGGCGGCGCTCAACCACCCGGAGGTGCGCTTCCGCATCGAGCTCGGCCTTGGCGACGCGAGCGCGACGGCCTGGGGCTGCGACATGACGCCGGAGTACGTGCGCATCAACGCTGAGTATACGACGTGATTGGCCACAGATTGGCACAGATGAACACGGACGACATCCCAAGCGTCCTCTATCAGTGTCTATCTGTGCATATCTGTGGCTGAGTGAACCATGGTCCGCACCACCGTCGTCAAGATCGGCGGCAGCACGCTCGGCCAGCACGACACGTCGCTGGACGACATCGCCGCGCTGCACGCGGAGGGCCGGCCGCTCGTCGTCGTGCACGGCGGCGGCGCGACGATCAGCGAGTGGCTCGACCGCTACGGCGTCGAGTCGCGCTTCGTGCGCGGGCTGCGCGCCACCGACGCGCGCACGCTCGAGGTCGTCGTCGCCGTCCTCGCGGGGCTGGTGAACACGCAGCTCGTCGCGGAGCTGGAGGCGCGCGGCGCGCGCGCGACCGGCCTCTCCGGCGCCGGCGCCGCGATCCTCCGCGCGCGCCGCTACGACGAGGAGCTGGGCTACGTCGGCGAGATCGTCGCGGTCGACGCGGACGCGCTGCGCGCGCTGGCGGGCGAGAGCGTCGCCGTGCTCGCGCCGATCGCCATCGAGGCCGCGGGCGGACACCTCACGTCGCAGCTCCTCAACGTCAACGCCGACACCGTCGCGGGCGAGGTCGCCGCCGCGCTCGGCGCCGAGCTGCTCGTCTTCCTCACGGACGTGGCGGGCGTGATGGACGCCTCGGGCGCGGTCCTGCCCGCGCTGAGCGCTCCGCAGGCGCGCGAGCTGCTCGCGGGGCGGGTCGCCAGCGGCGGCATGGTGCCCAAGATCGAGGCCGCCCTACGCGCCTCGGCCGCCGGCGTGCCGACTGTCATAGTGGACGGCCGCGAGGCGGGAGCGCTCCGCGCCGCCCTCGCCGGGGGGGGCACGGGGACGCGAATCGGCCCCGGCCGGGGCGAAGGGTGAACTCAGGATCAGGCGACAGGGGCCAGGAAAGCTTGTACAATATCCCTTGCCAGTCTTAGCAACTGCTAGATTACAGCCCTAAAACCTGTCGCGCCGAAGCAGGCGCCCAACGAGGAGGCCACGTCATGGTCAAGCCCGAGATCCTGGAGCAGCTCCGCAAGGAGACCGCCGGCGAGGACCTCGATCTGTCGTGGATCGATCACCCCGCCGCCGAACGCGGCATCCGCGTCGTCCCCGGCAAGCGCGGCCTCACGCTCGAGGACATCTCCGTCGGTTCGTACGGCAACCCGCCAGAGCGCACCGAGAACCAGAGCGGCCGCATGCGCGGCTCGGCGGCGCGCAGCGACGCGCAGAACATTGGCTCGCACTGGATGAAGAAGTCGGAGTCCTGGTCGGACTCCGCGATGATGCTCTACGAGGAGGCGCTCCAGCGCCAGTGGAGCTCCGCCACGGATGTCCCCTGGGAGGAGATGCCCGACCTGGACGAGGACCTCGAGCTGGCGATGTCGCAGCTCTGCACGTTCCTCACGCAGGTGGAGTTCATCGCCGGCGATGTGCCCGGCAAGTTCGCGCCGGCCATCAGCGCCGACCACTTCGAGACGGGTCTCTTCCTCGCCTCGCAGATCATGGACGAGGCGCGTCACCTGGACGTCTTCCGCAAGCGCGCGCTGGTGAACGGCATCGGCCTGCTGCAGGCGGGCCCGGGCGCCGTCGGCCTGCTGACCGCGCAGAGCTTCCTCGACATGACGGCGAGCCTGCACCTCGTCGGCGAAGGCTTCGTGCAGTCGCTCTTCCGCATGGGCGAGATGATCGCGCACAGCGAAGTCGACAAGAAGATCTTCCGGCTGGCCGCCCAGGACGAGAGCCGCCACGTCGCCTTCGGCGTGATGCACATGAAGTATCTGCTGGAGCACGAGCCGGAGCGGCGCGAGGAGGTCCACACCTACCTCGACCGCATGGAAGGCCTCGTCGGCACGACGCCGAACCAGTCGGGCCTCACGGGCGGCGGCGACACGAGCGAGGCGCTCGCGATCCTGCTCGGCGGCGGCAAGAGCGAGGCGCAGCTCAACGAGGGCTACAACAAGCTACTGGCGATCCGCCGCCGCCAGTTCAACGAGTACGTGCACCGGCTCGACGTCGTCGGCCTCGGCGACCGGCGCGAGCGCATGCACCCGCGCGCGCAGGCGTTCCTCGACCCGCCCAAGAACTAACCGAGGCCCCCGCGAACGGAGCCCACGGAGACGATGCCACAGCCTTCAGGCTGTGGGAGGAGCAGACACGATGGCAGAGACCGCAACGTCCAGCAGACTCGACCTCGCCAGGCAGTACCTCGCGTTCCAGCAGCAGCGGAAGATCGATGACCTGCTGGCCCTGGTGGCCGACGACATCACGATGATCCTGCCGCTGGTCGGCACGGTCTCCGGCAAGGCCGCCGTGGAGAAGCAGCTCCGCGCGCGGCCGGGCGGCGGCGGCAACACGGCGTGGCAGGAGCCGGCCGAGGAGGGCGGCAGCGTGGCCGTGACGGGCACCGCTCCCTTCGGGCAGGTGAAGGTGCAGTTCGCGTTCGACGCGAGCGACAAGATCAAGACCGTCGAAGTGATGCTGGGCGGCGCCGCCGGTGGCAGCCTGCCGGTCCCGCCGCTCAACATGGCCTGGGCGAAGGTGCCCACCGAGCGCCCGCCGCGACCGAAGGACCTCGGGCCCGACGGCTTCACGCTCAAGCTCGCCGACAGCGGCTCGTACGCGTGGGTGCCTGACCACTGGCCGTACCAGAACGACACGCCGCGCGGCGCCTGGCCGGCGGCCGAGGAGAACCGCGGCCTGGCCGCGCCCTACACCATCTATAACAAGGACGAGGTCTGGGCCGACAACGCCGCCGAGCTATACGAGCTCGCCATCCGCGAGCGCTGGGCGCCCGCCACGCAGATCTCCTGGGGCAGCATCGAGCCGCTGGAGGAGCACGTCGAGGCGGCGCTCGACCAGATCTGCACCAACATCTCGGAGCAGGCGTACAACTCCAACCAGCTCCTGATGGGCTGGCTGATGCAGATCTCCTACGGCTTCCACGAAGTGAAGCTCTACCTGGCCACGCAGGTCTTCGACCAGGCCCGCCACTGCGAGGCGTTCCGCAAGCGCGCGCTCTCGAACGGAGGCGGGCTGGGCGTGCAGACGCCGGGCTTCATGAACCGCACCGTCTACGCCACGTTCAAGTTCACCGAGCTGGTCACCTACGTGAACATCCTGCGCGGCTCGTTCCTGCTCGCGCTCTGCGAGGCCGGCGAGCGGCTCGGCCGCTCACAGGCCGATCGCCAGCTCTTCGAGCACACGGCGAACGACCTGCGCCGCCACCTCGCCTTCGGCGTCGAGCACCTCAAGTACTACGTCCGGCACAGCGGCGCGAACCTCGCGCGCGCGCACACCTGGCTCAGCCGTGGGGAAGCGATGTACGCCGCCGACCTCCAGCGCGACACGCCGCTCCGCGAGGCGTTCGTCCTCGCCCTCGGCGACACGGTGCAGGAGGGCAAGGCGCGGCTCAAGGAGCTGCGCCAGGCGCAGCTCCAGAAGTACCTGGCGATGCTGGACGCCGCCACCATCTACAACCACGAGGCGGACCTCATCCCCGACTTCCGCGACGTGATCGAGAACCCGTAGGCGCACCGCACGTACGGCCAAGGCGAGTAAGGGCGGTTCGCGAACCGCCCCTACCTTCGTCCACCAGCCGCTTTTCTGGGCGCACTGCGCCGATGTTCTTCTCACAACGTACGTTCGGGCAGTAGGGATGAAGCTAAAGCTTCGTCCACACCCTGGACAGAGCTGAGGCTCTGCCTCTACCGTCGGCTCGATCGGGGAGCTTGAGGGGGCTTCGCCCGCTCGAAAGGAGCAGCGCTGGGCGGGCGTGTGGGAACCAACGGCGTTGCTGCTGGGGACTGTAGCGGCGGGTTTGAGACCGCCCCTACCTGATTTGGCGAGGGGGTGCTACCATCGCCACAGGATGGGCTCGTTCCGCTTCGGGCCGCCAGACGAAGGCCGAGACCTCGGCCCGCCGCCGGGCGTCTTCCGCTTCCCGCGACGTCCTCGCTGGCGGTTGCCCGGCAGCCTCCTCCGCTGGGCCGCCCTTGCCGGCGCTCTGATCGTGCTCCTCATCATCGCCAGCATCGGCAAGGGCATCTACGCCGACTGGCTCTGGTTCGAGAGCGTCGACTACCTCTCGGTCTACAAGCTGCGCATCGCCACGCGCATCTGGCTGTTTTTCGCCGGCGCCGGTGTCTTCCTGCTGTTCTTCGGAGCGAACGTCCTCGTCGCCGCGCGCGCCGCCGGCCTGCCGGCGATCGCCATCGGCGAAGCGGACCCGGCCGCCGTCCGCCGCGTCGCGCTGGTCGGCGGCATCTCGCTGGCGTTGTTCACGGCCGTTATCTTCGGCGTGCAGGCGGCGGGCCGCTGGCAGGACGTCCTGCTCTACATGAACAGCCAGCCGTTCGGCCAAGACGACCCGGTCTTCAACCAGGACATCGGGTTCTACGTCTTCCGCCTGCCGCTGCTGACGTTCATCGCGGGCTGGTCGCTCGCCGCCGTGATCCTCACCACGGTCGCCGTCGCCGCGCTCTACGCCCTCCGGCTCCTGTTCGGCGACGCCGGCCGGCCGGCGCGCTTCGCGCGGCCGCACGTCTCGCTGCTGCTCGTTGCGGTGATCGCGCTCTTCCTCTGGCGCTACTGGCTCGGACGCTACGGGCTGCTCTACTCGGAGCGCGGGCCTACGCTCGGCGCGTCGTACACGGACCTGCACGCCTCGCTGCCCGTGACCTACGTCCTCATGGGCCTCGGCGCGCTCACCGCCGTCGCGATTCTGGCCAGTCTGTACCGGCGGCAGCTCCTCGTCCTGCCCCTCGGCGCGACCGCGCTCTGGGTTGTCGCGGGTATCGCCGGCGGGCTGATCTACCCCGCCACCGTCCAGCGCTTTCAGGTCGAGCCCGACGAGCTCTCGCTCGAGCGCAGATACGTCCAGCGCAACATCGACGCCACGCGGGCCGGCTACGGCCTCGACGTGATCGAGGACCGTCCCTTCCCGGCGCGCGCCTTCGTCACCGAGCAGGAGATCGACGCCAACCCGGAGACGATCCAGAACATCCGCCTCTGGGACCACCGACCGCTCCTCCAGACGCTCGATCAGATCCAGACGATCCGCCCGCTCTACGACTTCCTCGGCGTCGACGTCGATCGCTACGTCATCGACGGCGACCTGCGCCAGGTGATGCTTGCCGCGCGCGAGCTGAACCCGGACCGCCTGCCCGAAGACGCCCGGAGCTGGGTGAACCGGCGCCTGCAATTCACGCACGGCTTCGGCCTCGCCATGGTGCCCGTCAACGAGGTGGTGGAGGAAGGGCTGCCGGACTTCTTCATTCAGGACATCCCGCCCAGCGGCGAGATCGAGATCGCGCAGCCGCGCGTCTACTACGGCGAGATGCCCGAGCACTACGTGCTCGTCAACTCGGATGAGACGGAGTTCGACTATCCGATCGGCGAGCAGGCGGCGCAAACGACGTTCTCCGGGGAAGGCGGCGTGCGGCTCAGCTCCTTCTGGCGGCGCCTGGTCTACGCCTGGGAGTTCGCCGACACGAACATCCTGATCAGCGGCGCGCTCAACGACGAGAGCCGGGTGCTCTACCGGCGCAACATCCAGCAGCGCGTTGGCGAGATCGCGCCCTTCCTGCGTCTCGACTTCGACCCCTACCTCGTCGTCGCCGACGGCCGCCTCGTCTGGGTGCAGGACGCCTACACCACCACCGACCGCTACCCGTACTCCACGCGCAACGACGGGCTCAACTACATCCGCAACAGCGTCAAGGTCGTCATCGACGCGTACGACGGCTCGGTCACGTTCTACCTCGCCGACCCGGACGACCCCATCGCCCGCGCCTACGATGGCATCTACCCCGACCTGTTCACGCCGCTCGACGAGATGCCGCCGGCCCTCCGCGAGCACCTGCGCTACCCAGAGCAGCTTTTCCGCATCCAGGCGCAGCTCTACGGCGCCTACCACATCCGCCAGGCGAACACGTTCTACAATCGTGAGGACCTCTGGGACATCCCGACCGAGATCGTCTTCGCCGACCAGCGGCAGCCCGTCGAGCCGTACTACGTGATCATGCGCCTGCCCGGCGAAGCCGAGGAGGAGTTCGCCCTCATCCTGCCCTTCCGCCCGGCGAACCGCGACAACACCATCGCCTGGCTGGCGGCGCGCTCCGACCGCGCGAACTACGGCAAGCTGTTGAGCTTCCGCTTCCCGACCGAGACGCTGGTCTTCGGCCCGTCCCAGATCGAGGCGCGCATCGACCAGGACACCGCCATCTCCCAGCAGTTCAGCCTCTGGAACCAGTCCGGCTCCCAGGTGATCCGCGGCAACCTGCTCATGATCCCGATCGGCGAAGGCAACCTCTTCGTCGAGCCCGTCTACCTGCAGGCCACCACCGGCCAGCTCCCGGAGCTGAAGCGCGTCGTCGTCGCCAACGGCAACACGATCGCGATGGAACCGACGCTGGGACGCGCGCTGGCCGTCGTCCTCGGCGAGGCGCAGCCGTCTCTGCCAACCACCGAGGAGCCATCGCAGCCGTCGCCCACGCCCGGCCCGGGTGAGACGCCCGCGCCGGCCTCGACCGCGCAGCCTACCTCCGAGCTGCCCGACGACGTCGCAGCGCTGATCACAGAGGCCAACGGCAGCTTCGAGCGGGCGCAGCAGCTCCTCCAGCAGGGCGACTTCGCCGGCTACGGCGAAGAGATCGCGCGCCTGGAGGACATTCTGCAACGCCTCGCCGAGCTGACGGAGGGCGGGTAGTGGCGGAGCGCGACGGCGAAGTCCGTCTGAGCGACGGCCGCCGCCTCGCCTACACGGAGTACGGTGACCCGAACGGCAGGCCGGTGCTCCACTTCCACGGCTTTCCCAACTCACGCGTCAACGCCGCGCTCGGCGAGGAGGCAGCCCGACGCGCCGGCGTGCGTCTGATCTCGTTCGACCGGCCCGGCTTCGGCAGGTCCGACTACAAAAAGGGCCGCACGATCGCAAGCTGGGTCGACGATGTCCTGGACGCCACCGGCCAGCTCGGCATCGAACGCTTCGCTGTGATCGGCTACTCGGGGGGCGGGCCGTACGCTGCGGCCTGCGCCGAGCGCATCCCCCAGCGACTCACCGCCGTCGCGCTGGTGAGCGCGCTGGCGCCGCTCGACATCGCCGCGGCCGTCCGCGGCTTTCCGCTGATCACGCGCCTGTTGCTGCGTCTCTGGCGGTTCTGGCCGTGGCTGACGCGGCCGGGCATCTGGCTGATCGGACGACAGGTCCGACGCGATCCCGAGAAGGCGATCGTCGGCGCGGGCCGCACGGCGCCGCCGGCCGACCAGGCGGTCCTTGCTCGGCCGGAGGTGCGCGCAGCCTACGCGCGCGACCTGACCGAGTCGTTCCGGCAGGGCAGCCGCGCCGCCGCGGACGAGTTCAGGCTGTACCTCAACCACTGGAACATCAGCGAGGCGAGCATCACCATCGAGGTCCGTCTCTGGCAGGGAGAGGCTGACAAGGTCGTGCCGCCATCGATGGGCCGCTACCACGCGCAGGTGATCCCCAACTGCCGGGCGATCTTCCTGCCGGAGCAGGGCCACTATTGGCTCGTCGATCACTTCGACGAGATCCTGGCCGCGCTATCGGCCGGGGGCTGAACGCGAGCGGCTCTGCGTGACCGCCGCCGGCTCGCTCATCGGCGCGCGCAGGCGGCGCGCCTGCCAGAGGTGCTCCAGGTCGTGCTCGCTCTGCTCCCGCACGAGCTGCGCGACCGTCACCGCGCCGCGGTACGGGTGCACCCCCGCGCGCGACCAGCCGTCCTCCATCCACAGCAGCCGCACCGAGCGCTGCCGCAGCGACTCGAACTGCTCCAGCACCTCGTAGAGGTCCGCGCTGCGGTAGTCGCGGTCGAGCACGAGGGCGTCGGCGTCGAACGCGCGCAGGCGCGGCTCGTCGTTCGAAAAGATGAGACTCAGCGCGCTGAGGAAGTACTCCTCGCAGTCGCGGAGGTGCGCCGCGATCTCGATCAGCGACAGCTCGTCGTCGGATGGCCGCCGCCGCAGCTCCTCCTCGTCGAGGCCCCAGAGCTGCGACTCCAGCTCGTGCGCCGCCTCGCGCAGCGCCTTCAGCAGCCAGCTCGGCTCGTCGTACTCGTCCGAGAAGCGCGCTGCCATGGGAACTCGACGTTATTGTACCATGGCATGCAATGCCCCGGATCCACCGTCCGACGTCGAGCATCGAGCTTCGAACAGCGAGCTTCCCTCGTCCTGACCTCGCCCTCTCCGCACTCGCCACGCGCGTCCGTGCCTGCTTCGCGTGCGCCTCGATGCACCACGTCCACGTCCTGAGCCCGGCGAACGGCCCCCACGACGCCGAGGTCCTCTTCGTGGCCGAGGCGCCGGGCCGGTTCGGCGCCGCCCGCACCGGCGTCCCGCTGACCTCCGACGTGACGGGCCGCCGCTTCGAGGCGTTCCTGGCGGCCGCCGGCCTCGTCCGCCGGCGCGTCTTCGTCACCAACGCCGTCCTCTGCAACCCGCTCTCGCCGGCGGGCAACAACCGCCGGCCCTCCTTCCGAGAGGTCATCGCCTGCTCGAGCTTCCTCGCCGAGCAGCTCCGTCTCGTGCGCGCGCCCGTCATCGTGGCGCTCGGCAACGTCGCCCTCGACGCGCTCCGGCGCATCGAGCCGCACGACGCCGTCCTCGCCCGCGACGCCGGCCGCGCGCTGCCGTGGCGCGGCCGGACGCTGGTGCCGCTGTACCACCCCAGCATCCAATCGACCCTCACCCGCCCCCACGGCCAGCAGCTCGCCGACTGGCGCCGGCTGGGCCCGGTGGTCCGCACGTAGAGGCGCACAGCTGTGCGCCCTGTCCGCCGGAGGCGGACGTCTCTCGCTTCCCGCCTCCCGCTTCCCGTCTCCAGCCGCTACCATCACAGCGCTTTGAACCTTGACGCGCTGCCGTACACCGTCCTGCTCATCCTGGCCGAGTTCAGCGCCGGCAGCCTGATCGCGGTCCTCGTCGCCGACGCGAGGGGGATGGTGGCCGCGGGCTACGTCAGGCTGTCCGCCGCGATCGTCTCGATCGCGGCGCTGCTGGCGCTGCTCGCCGCGCTCAACGTGAGCGCCGCCGATCTCGAGGGCTACGAGCTGGCCGGCGATCTGTTCACGCCTATCCGAACCGTCCTCGCCGTGTTCCTGGCGCTGGCGGCCGTCTACACGCTCCTCGTCCTGCGCGGCGGGCGACAGGCCTCGCTGGCCGCGGGCGCGCTCGCCGCCGCGACGGGCCTCGTCGCGCTCGGCCTGCTCGCCTATCAGCTCAGCCCGCCGACCTGGGGCTTCGCCGGCGCGCTGCTCAGCCTGATCGCGGGCGCGCTCGCGCTCGGCTTCGTCAACCAGGCGATGATCCTCGGCCACTGGTATCTGGTCACGCCCAAGCTGCCGGAGCGGCCGCTCCAGGAGCTGACGTTCCTCCTGCTGGCCGTCATCGCCGTGCAGTGCGTC
>Ga0326597_10003120_pt1 | contig 24178 bp, 22 predicted proteins | sample RVTome_12_FD_203789 | JGI IMG/M metagenome (GOLD analysis project Ga0326597, IMG submission 203789) | Soil microbial communities from uranium-contaminated site in the Upper Colorado River Basin, Wyoming, United States - RVT100D185 | ecosystem: Environmental > Terrestrial > Soil > Contaminated >... | reverse complement strand
CACCATCACCATCGCGTCATAGGCTTCCGCCAGATCGCAGATGCCCTGCAGATTGGCGATGACCCCGTCCATCGAGAACACGCCGTCGGTGGCGATCAGCCGGAACCGCGCGTCGGCGGCCTGTTTCAACTGCCGCTCGAGCTCGGCCATGTCATTGTTGGCATAGCGATAGCGCCGCGCCTTTGACAGCCGGACACCATCGATGATCGAGGCGTGGTTGAGCGCGTCCGAGATGACAGCGTCCTCCTCGTTCAGAAGCGTTTCGAACAGGCCGCCATTGGCATCAAAGCACGAGGAATAAAGGATCGTGTCCTGCATGCCGAGGTGGCGCGACAGCCGCGCCTCCAGGGCCTTGTGCTCGTCCTGCGTGCCGCAGATGAAGCGCACCGATGCCATGCCATAGCCGTAGCGGTCCAGCGTTTCCTTGGCCGCGTCGCACAGCTCGGGCGAATTCGCCAGGCCGAGGTAATTGTTGGAGCAGAAGTTCAGCACCTGCCGCCCGCCAACCTCGATCACCGCCGACTGGGTCGAGCTGATCACCCGTTCGTGTTTGTAGAGTCCCTCGGCTTTGATCTGCGCAAGGGACTGGCGAAGGAGATCCTCCAGTGTGGGCGTCATGGTTTTCCTACCTCAAGCGCTGCTATCCGCATCCTGTCCTCTGGTGCATGTCCTGCAAGGTTCGCGCATGTGCGGACAAAGCGATAGGCAAAATCGCCGCCGCGCGCCGGTTGACGAAGCGGTTCAACCGCCCGTCGGCTGAAGGGTGGCGATCAGCCAGGCTTTGACCGCCTGCTGAAAGGCGCTCATGCGGCCGTGGGGCGACATCATGACAATGGCAATCCCGGTCTTGCCACGCATCGCATGCTCTGCCGCGCTGCCGGTATCGCCGCTGGTCGCGCCCAGGATGTTCAGCGTCTCTCCTCGGCGGGCCAGTTCATACTCCAGCAGATTGCCGAGCAATTGCATGGCCACGTCCTTGAAGGCCAGAGTGGGGCCATTGGACAGTTCTGCGATGTGCAGACCCGGCTCCAGAGCGCGGACAGGAACGATCCTGTCCGACCCGAAGACCTCGGCCGTGTAGGTCCTGGCGCAGATCGCCCTCAGATCGGCGGGCGGAATGTCGTCGATGAAGAGCGACAGAATCTCGAAGGCGAGCTCCGGATAGGCCAGGCCCCGCCAGCCGTCGAGTGTGGCGGCATCAACATGCGGGTAAGTCTCGGGCAGGTAGAGCCCACCATCCGGCGCCAGACCTCCCAGCAGGATTTCGCAGAATTTCCGGCGCCTGGGGTGGCCGCGCGTCGAGATGTAATACATGGGCTGCTCTTTTTTCTGGCCGGGATCGTTCAGCCGGGATCACCGGGGCTCTTGGTCAGGCACCCGCCGGCTCTGACAATCAGCGGCGGGTCTTCCACCAGGCGATCCGATCCTGCACGGCGTATCCCTTGATGATGGCCGGCATGAACCAGGGATTGCCGCGATAGAACGGAACTGCCGCAGGGGGCTGGAAGTCGAAGGCGCTGCGCGCCTGTTCGACATGGCCCATCAGCTTGTGGGCGGCGCGCATCCCTACCCAGGGTGCCCAGACCACGCCGGACCCGCAGAACCCACTGGCATAGAGCACTCCATCCTTCTCGAAAATGCGCGGGATCATGTCGCGGTTCATGGCCACATTGCCGAACCAGCTATACGACAGGCGGACTTCTTTCAGCTCAGGGAAGATTTGCGCCAGCCCCGCGCTCAACCGATGCGTCGGCTCCGCCGGATCGCCAGCGCGCGAACTGTCCCGGCCGCCCAGCAGGATGCGGCTGCCATCGGGCGAGGGGCGGTAATAGAACCCCAGTTGCCGACTTTCGCCCATCATCATCCGCTTCGGCAACAGCCGCGCCATCATCTCTGGGGGGAGCGGCTCGGTCGCGATGATCCTCGCACGAACCGGAACCAGACGGCGGCGAAGATAGGGGGCGGCGCCGTCGGTATAGCCGTTGGTGCAGACCAGCACCTGCCGTGCCTGAACCGTTCCGGCCGAAGTGGTGACGCGGAAGCCATCGCGCTCGCGCGTGATCGTGGTGACAGGCGTGTTCGCATGCACCGTCAGCCCCGCCGACAGCGCAACCCGCAGTAGCTCGGCATGGAATTTGGCCGGGTGCAGGCCGCCGATATCCATCCGCACGGCGCCGCCGCGGTAGAAATCGCTGCCGATGTAGTCCCGTTGTTCGGCATGTGGAACGGCGTAGGATTCGATGCCCAGCAGCTTCGCCAGCCTCTCAGCGCCCCGGGCCATTTTGTCATACTGATCGTAACCGAGCGCGCCCTTGAAATTGCCCACCAGCTTGAAGTCGCAGTCCAGCCCTTCCGTCCGGATGAAATCGTAAAGGAACTCGCGTGCGGACTTGCCCTCAAGCTCGACCGCCATCGCCCGCTCTTCGCCGAATCGCTTGCTCATCGTCGCATAATCGGGGCGGATGGTTCCGCTGGTGACACCGCCGTTGCGCGACGAGGCCCCCTCGCCGGGATGCATGGCGTCGAAGGCCGCGACCGAGCGGCCCGCGCGCGCCAGGACCAGCCCGGCCGACAGGCCGGCATAGCCCGCGCCCACGATCACCACGTCAAGTGTCTTGGCCAGCGGTTGACGAGGCAGCGGCCTGACGGGCGCAGCTTCCCACCAATACGGCGTGTTCTTTTCAGCGACTGTCTCGGGGTTCATGGCAATGGCTTCCGGATGCGGTCCCTGGATTGGCGTCGGAGCAAGGCAGCGTGCGCCGATCTGACGGCCAGTTTGCAGGGTTTTGCCTCATGGAAGTGTCGAAGCGTTGCCCCGGAACGGCAGGATCGTCTGTAGTGGCACCCCGATCTGGCATTTCGCTCTGTCGCCCTTCGGCCTGTCGGCAAACAGATGAATGCAGGCGACCGCTACCCCGCACGGGGCCTCGTGCGGGGTGGCGCAGGACAGGCAGCTGCGCCTAGAGTCCCAGCGCGGCGGCCAACCCAGAAATATCTGGTATCTCAGTATAGCCGTAATGGGGATTGGCGGGTTCGTGGCCGCGGTTGACCCAGACCTTACGGGTGATGCCAAGGTCATGGGCCGTCATCAGGTCATAGCGGAAGCTGGACGAGACATGCACGATGTCCTCGGGCCCGCAGCCCAGCGTGTCGAACATGTATTCAAAGGCCCGCATCTGCGGCTTGTAGCATCCGGCACTTTCGGCCGTCAGGACATGGGCGATCGGCGCGCCAAGCCGGGCGATGTTGTGCGGGATCTGCACATTCATCGCGTTGGTCAGCGCGACCAGCGGGATCTCCTTGGCGACCTTCGCCAGACCCGGGGGCACATCGCCATGCGGGCCCCAGCCCGGAATGCGCGAATAAATCTCGGCAGCCACCGCCGGATCAAAGGCGATACCGTGGCGCTTGCAGGTGCGCTCGACCGCGTTGTGCACGACCTCGGAATACGGTTTCCAAGCGCCCAGCACCTCGTCCAGCCGATAGCCCGAGAAATCCCGGATGAAAGCTTCCATCTGGGCGGGCGACAATTGCGCAGCGTAATGGTCGCGGGCGGCACCGGCCATGTTGAAGAAGATCATGGTGCCGTGGCAGTCGAAGCTGACGAACTTGGGGCGGAAGGTCATTGTGGTCTCCATTGGACGATGATGACCCAGCATCGCCTGTTTCGCGGGACAGTCCTTGCCGCCTTTGCCCGGTCAAGCGCAGTAAATTGCGTATCGACGGGCAAGAGCAGCACACCCTGCCGTGCTGCCACCTCTTTCGGTGCTGATTGCGGCGAGGCTCGAGGCACTTTCAGACAAGATCACCGCAACAAGGACATACACCCGATGACCACCATCGTCCCGATCAACCCGAACCCCGATTCCGCCCCGCGTCCGGGCGCCCCGCTGCCGGAACGGCTGATCGAGGGCAATCCCGTTTTCAGCACCTGGGAATATGACAGCACCCCCGCCCGTGAATCGAACTGGAGCAGGGTGCTCACCGGCGTCTGGGAAGCCACGCCGGGCCTGACCCATTCGATGAAGGGTACCACGCTGGAATTCTGCCACATCATCCACGGCCGAGCGGAAATCACCTCGGTGACAGGCGAAAGCTGGGCCTTTGGCCCCGGCGACAGCTTTGTGATGCAACCGGGCTTTGTCGGCACCTGGCGCACCATCGAGACAGTCCGCAAGATCTATGTCGTCGCCCAGGTCTGAGCGCCCGGATGACGCCTGAACCCCTGACCCCCGAGGCCATGCTGGCAAGGCTGGTCGCCTTTCCCAGCGTGGTCGGCCGTCCGAATGGCGCGATCGTCGACTTTGTCTGCGACTGGTTGGCGGCGCATGGCGTGGCCTGCCATGTCCTGCCGGGGCCCGAGGGCGACCGGGCCAACCTCTTTGCCAGCATCGGCCCTGCCGACCGGCCCGGCTATGTGCTGTCGGGGCATCTTGACGTCGTGCCGGCCAGCGAACCGGGCTGGCAGGCGGACCCTTTCGTTCTGCGTTCGCTCGGGGACCGGCTGATCGGCCGCGGCGCCTGCGACATGAAGGGCTTTGTCGCGGCGGCTCTGGCCGTGGTGCCTCAACTTCAGCGCCTGAACCTGGCCACGCCGATCCATCTGGCGCTGTCCTATGACGAAGAGGCCGGATGCCGCGGCGTGCCGCATCTTCTGGCGGCGCTGCCGGGACTCTGCGCGCGCCCTGCCGGGGCGATCATCGGCGAGCCGTCTGGCCTGACCCCGGTGCTGGCGCACAAAGGCAAGCTGGCCATCCGGCTGCGGGCAACAGGCGTGGCCGGCCATTCCTCGCGCCCTGACCTTGGCTCGAATGCGATCCACACGCTGCTGCCGGTGCTGGCCGAGGCCGTCAGGCAGGCCCGCGCCTTGCAAGACGGGCCACAGGATGCTCGGTTCGCGCCGCCGTGGTCCAGCCTGCAGATCGGCACGGTTTCCGGCGGCTTGGCGTTAAACGTCATCCCCGACCTGGCCGAGGCAGAACTGGAGGCCCGTGCCATCGCCGGGGTAGACCCGGCCACGCTGCTGGGCCCGGTGATTGATGCCGCACGGGCTGCCGGACTTGGCGTCGAGACCCTCTCGACCTATCCCGCATTGGCGCTACCTGCCGATCACCCGCTGGCCGTGCTGTTCGCCGATCTGTCCGGCAAGACCCCGCTCGGCGCGGTCAGCTATGGCACGGAGGCGGGCCTGTTCCAGGCCTCGGGCATTCCGGCGGTGATCTGCGGCCCCGGCGACATCGGGCGCGCGCACAAACCCGAGGAATACCTGACCAGGGACGAGTTGCAGGCCGCCTGCGCCATGATCCTGCAGCTTGGCAACCGGCTCGCGGGCTGACGGCATATTCTGCGGCCTCGTTTCGGGCGATTGGCGCAAACTGCCGACCGCCCTCGCGAACTGAACGAAGATGCTGGACGAGAGGGCCTAATCTCACCGGGAACAGACAGGTATGCCGTCATGACAAGAATCAACGACCCTTCCCTATCGGCGATTGAACTCATATCGCTGACAGCCGACCATCTGCCTGCAGCTCTCGCACTTTCGCAGGCAGCAGGTTGGCCGCATCGTGTCGAGGATTGGGCGCTGACCCTGTCGGTCTCGAAGGGCGTCGCGGCCTTTGACGGCGGACGGCTCGTCGGCACGGCGATCTGTTCGGATTTCGGGCCGGTTGCCGCGCTGAACATGGTCATTGTGGCACAAGACAGGCGCGGTCAGGGCCTTGGTCGGAAACTGATGGAGCGCGTCATCGCTTTGGCGCCGGGGCGAGAAATGCGCCTCACCGCTACCGAGGACGGGCTGCCGCTGTATTGCAAGCTGGGCTTTGCCGAACGGGGCCACATCGTCCAGCATCAGGGGCAGGCGCAAGCCATGCGGCCGGAACGGCCTGTCCGTTTCGGACCCGCCGACATCGAGACGCTGGCAACCATGGATACCGCCGCCAGCGGGCTGGAACGCAAGGCCCTACTCGCCCGCATCGCCGCAACGGGTGACACGCTGCGCACCGACGGCGGCTTTGCCCTGCTGCGGGCCTTTGGGCGCGGTCATGTTCTGGGCCCGGTGGTGGCACGCGATCCCGGCGCCGCGCGGGCGCTGATATCGGCGGCCGCTGATCGTCTGGCCGGGCGATTTCTGCGCATCGACCTATATAATGCGCGCGACCTGTCATCCCATGCCGAGGCCTTGGGCCTTGCCCAGGTCGGCGGCGGCACAACGATGGTGCACTCACCCCGGCCCCCCACCCCATCGGATCACCACAGCTATGCCCTGATCTCGCAGGCATTGGGCTGAACTTTCGGAGCAACCATGTTGACCACCCACTCCCCCCTTGCCAATTCACTGACCGTGCTGGACCGTCAGCATCTCGTCCATCCGGTCTCGTCCTTTCGGGGACATGAAGCGCGCGGCGTGCGTCTGCTCAGGTCGGCCAAAGGTGCCAGGGTGACAGACGCCGATGGGCGCGAACTGATCGACGGCTTTGCCGGGCTCTGGTGCGTCAACGCTGGCTACGGACAGGAGAGTGTGGTCGAGGCCGCCGCTCGGCAGATGCGCGAGCTGCCCTATGCGACGGGCTATTTCGACCTTGGCGCCGAGGCCCCCATCCGCCTCGCCGCTGCCTTGGCCGAGCGGGCACCGGGCGATCTGAACCATGTCTATTTCACCCTTGGCGGCTCGGACGCGGTGGACAGCACGATCCGCTTCATCCGCTATTACTGGCACGCAAAGGGCCAGCCCGGTCGCGATCAGTTCATCTCGGTGGCCTCGGGTTATCACGGCTCGACCAGCATGGGGGCGGGGCTGACGGCGCTGCCGCTGTTTCATGACGGCTTCGGCGTGCCATACGACTGGCAGCACAAGATCGCCTCGCATGACCTGTATCGCAATCCTCTGGCCCATGACCCGCAGGCGGTGATCGCCGCTTCGGTCGCCGAGCTGCGGGCCAAGATCGGGTCGATCGGCGCCGCGCGGGTGGCAGCCTTTTATCTTGAGCCGATCCAGGGTTCGGGCGGGGTGCTGGTGCCCCCGCCGGGCTGGGTCAAGGCGATGCGCGACATCTGCAGCGACTACGGCGTGCTGTTCGTCGCCGACGAGGTCATCACCGGCTTTGGCCGCACCGGCCCGCTCTTTGCCTGCGAGGACGAGGGCATCGTGCCCGATATGATGACCTTGGCCAAGGGTCTGACATCGGGCTATGTGCCGATGGGTGCCGTGCTGATGGCCGACCATGTCTATGAGACCATCGCCGAGTTCGCCGGGGCCAAGGCGGTCGGCCATGGCTTTACCTATTCGGCGCATCCTGTGTCGGCGGCTGTCGCGCTGGAGGTGCTGTCGCTTTATGAAGGTGGGCTGCTGGAAAACGGTCGCCGCATGGGGGCGCGGCTGCAAGCCGGATTGCGCAGCCTGTCTGACCATCCCCTCGTCGGCGATGTGCGCGGCCGCGGGATGCTGGCGGCGCTCGAACTGGTGACTGACAAGCGGGCAAAGACCCCGCTTCCCGCGGCGCTGCAGGCCGCGACCCGGCTGTTCGACCGGGCCTGGGAACAGGGGCTGGTCATCCGGTCCTTCGCACAGGGCGTTTTCGGCTATGCCCCGCCGCTATGCTGCACCGAGGAAGATATCGACGCGATCGTCGAACGCACCCGCAAGGTTCTGGATCTGACACTACAAGACCCCGAGATCCGGGCAGTCCTGAGCTGATGGCTCTGCTGTTTCTTTCCACGCCTGAGCGGGCGACGGTCTGGCGGAGGATCCTCACCGAGGCCGGTGAAACGATGATCGAGGGCGAGGGCGCCGTCACCGACCCTGCGTTGGTGACTACGATCGCCTGTTGGACGCCTCCGGCAGGCCTTGGCCGCTATCCCAATCTGCGCGCCGTCATCTCGGTTGGGGCCGGGGTCGATCACCTTCCGCCGATGCCGCCCGGCGTCCTGCTGTCGCGCACCCTGGCACCGGGAATCGAGGCGATGGTGCGCGACTGGGTGGTCATGTCCACCTTGATGCTGCACAGGGATCTCCCGGTTTATCTGCGACAGGCCCAGCAAGGCCTGTGGCGCAGCCATCCGGTGCGCGCGGCCGCGGCCCGTCGAGTGGGGATCCTAGGCATGGGACGGATCGGAACATTGGTGGCGGACAGCCTGACGGCGCTCGGCTTCGACGTCGTGGGCCTGTCGCGCACCGATGGCCAGACCGCCGGAGGCGTGCCGGTCTTTGCGATGGACAAGCTTGCTGCGTTCCTTGCCCGCACCGATCTCTTGATCTGCCTGCTGCCTTTGACCGACGAAACCAGGGGCATTCTCGGCAAGACTGCGTTTGATGCACTGCCGCGAGGTGCGGGCCTGATCCATGCCGGGCGGGGAAAACACCTCGACATCCCTGCCCTACGCGAGGCGCTGGACTCTGGCCAACTGTCGGCAGCGGTTCTGGATGTGACCGACCCCGAACCCCTGCCGCATGACCACTGGCTATGGCGCCACCCGCAGATCATCGTCACCCCGCATGTCGCGGCGCAGACCGATCCCGAGGAAGGCGCGCGGCATGCTCTGGCTGTCGTCAGGGCCTTGCGTCAGGGTGCCGGGGTTCCCGGCCTTGTCGATCAGGTCAAAGGTTATTGAGACAGCGGTTGCCTGCAAGAACAGCGGATCAGTAGCGGTCGGCAAACAGCCGGGTCAGTGGAATATGCTGCTTCACGAAAGGCGTCTTCAGAACGACAAAGCTGAAATACTTGTCCACCCCGACATTGCGGTCGATCAGCCCTTCGACCAAGGCCTGATAGTCGCTGATACTGCCGGTGACGAATTTCGCCAGATAATCGTAGCCGCCCGACACCAGATGGCACTCGACGCATCCGTCAATCTTTTGCAGCGTCTCCTGAAAGCGGGCGAAGTCGATCTGTCGGTGGTTCTTCAGTGTGAACTCGGTAAAGACGGTCAGTGTTTCTCCCAGACGAGCCAGATCGATCTGCGCGGAATAGCCAACAATATAGCCCGCCTGTTGCAGCTTCTTGACCCGCATGAGACAGGGCGAGGGTGACAGGTTCACTTCCTCGGCCAATTCAACATTGGTGATCCGACCATTTCTCTGAAGAACGGCAAGAATCTTGATGTCGATCCTGTCCAGTTTGTACGGAGGCGTCATGGCTCTGTCCTGAAGGTGCGCACTGCTCCGCAGTTTCTGCAGGTATAGGGCGCGCTCCGGCCCTACATCAATCGAAATCCCCCGTGCTTTCAACAGAAAATGCCGAAGCTACCGGTCAATCCGGAACAACGCGCGGCATTGATCCGACTAGGGTGCAATAGGTCAAAGGAGCCCAGCATGCCAGCCCCCCTGCATCTCATCGAAACGCCCGGAACCTTGCCAGCGGCCGCTGATTGTGTGGTCATCGGCGGTGGCATTGTCGGCGTGTCGGCGGCCTATTGGCTGGCGCGGGCAGGGCAGAAGGTCGTCTTGCTGGAAAAGGGGTCGGTGGGGGCCGAGCAGTCCAGCCGCAACTGGGGCTGGTGTCGTCAGCAGAACCGCGATGCGCGCGAACTGCCGCTGTCAACCCACAGCCTTCGCCTCTGGGAGGAGATGGCAGCCGATACCGGCGACAGCCTGGGCTTCTCGCGCTGCGGGCTTCTGTATCTGTCGAACTCGGCCGAAGAAATCGAAGGCTGGGCCAAATGGGGCCGCTATGCGCGGGGCGTGGGCGTCGATACACGGATGCTGACCGCCGCCGAGGCCGCCGAGCGCGGCACGGCAACCGGCCAGCACTGGGTGGGTGGGGTCTGGTCTCCGTCCGACGGTATCGCAGACCCATCGCGCGCCGCGCCGATGATCGCCAAGGGTATCTTGAAACATGGCGGCCATGTCATACAGAATTGCGCTGCCCGCGGGGTCGAGCTCGCCGCGGGTCGTGTCGCCGGCGTCATCACCGAGAAAGGCGTCATTCGTACAAGCGCTGTCGTGCTGGCGGGGGGTGCCTGGGCGGGCAGCTTCCTGCATCAATTGGGTATCTTCTTTCCGCAGGCCTCGGCGCGCAGTTCAATCCTCGCGCTTGCTCCCGGCGCCACAGGCATTCCCGACGCGCTTTACACCGCGGGCATTTCGGTGACCCGGCGGGGCGACGGCGGGCGCACGCTGGCCATTTCCGGGCGGGCCTGCCTCGACCCGACCCAGGGCGCCTTGGCAGGCATCCGGCATTTCCTGCCGATGTTCGCCCGGCGGTGGCGCTCGTTGCGTCCCGGCGGCATGCAGGCCTGGCAGGCCGGGTTTGAAACGCGCAGCCGCTGGGCGCTGGACCGGCCGACACCGATGGAGCGCACACGCATCCTCGATCCGCGCCCTTCGGCCCGGATCATCAGGGAAACCCTGGCCCGGGCGCGCAGGTTGGTGCCCGGGCTGCGTGACAGCACGGTGCAGGCCACCTGGGCCGGTTACATTGACAGCACTCCGGACGGCGTTCCGGTGATCGATGCCGACATCGGCATTCCCGGCCTCGTCCTGGCCGCGGGTTTGTCGGGCCATGGCTTTGGCATTGGGCCGGGTGTTGGCCATTTGATCGCGGACATGCTCCTTGCCCGCCCACCGATCGCCGAGATCAAGGCTTATCGCCTGGCAAGGTTCGGCCAGAGTCAATGGGGCAAGGTGGCCGAGTTCTGACCCTGGCCGAATGGCGCGCAAAATCTTCTGTCGCGTGGCGGCGGACAACGACGGAATCTGCTGCGTTCCGGCGCCAATCGACAGCATACACCGCGATCTGCCCGGCATCTTGCCCCAGGGATATCCGAGGAGACCGCCATGACCACTCACACCCTTGCCTTGATTCCGGGAGACGGGATTGGTGTCGAGGTGACAGCTTGCGCAGTGACGGTGGTGCAGGCCGCCGCACAAGCTCACGGCTTTGCCGTCCAGACGCAGACCTTCCCCTGGTCCTGCGCGCATTACCTTCAGACAGGCTCGATGATGCCGCCGGACGGGATCGAGACGCTCCGCGGGTTTGACGCCATTTTCCTCGGTGCCGTTGGCTGGCACGCCACCGTGCCGGATTCCGTCTCGCTGCATGGGCTGTTGCTGCCGATCCGCAAGGCATTCAACCAATATGCCAATATCCGCCCGCACCGTCTGTTGCCCGGTGTCGAGGGGCCGCTGAAGGCCGTTGGCTTCGACATCCTCTGCATCCGCGAGAACACCGAAGGCGAGTATTCTGGCGCTGGCGGAAGGGTCCATCAGGGCCGCGACAACGAGGTCGCGGTCGAGACCGCGATCTTTACCCGCGCCGGGGTCGAACGCATCCTGCGCTTTGCCTTCGAGCAGGCGCGGAATCGTCGGCGGCATGTCACCTCGGTCACCAAGTCGAACGCGCAGAGGTTCTCGATGGTCTTCTGGGACGAGATCACCGCGCTGGTTGCCGCCGATTACCCCGATGTGGCCGTGTCGCAGATGCATATCGACGCCATGGCGGCCCGCATGGTCATGGCTCCCGAAAGCCTCGATGTCGTGGTCGCATCGAACCTGTTTGGCGACATCCTGACTGATCTCGGTGCGGCGATCCAGGGCGGGCTAGGCTTTGCGGCCTCGGCCAATATCTGCCCTGACGGCTCTGGTCCCTCGATGTTCGAGCCGGTCCATGGCTCTGCCCCCGACATCGCCGGCAAGGCCATCGCCAATCCGATCGCTGCCATCTGGTCGGCGGCGATGATGCTCGACCACCTGGGCGAGGCGGCGGCAGCACAGGCGATCATGGCCGCGATCGGCACCACCACCGCCCGCGGCATCGGCGCCACGCCGGGCCGCCATTCGACCGACGAGATCACAGCGGCAATTCTGGCCGCGCTGGAGGAAAGACCATGAAGCTGCAAGATCCCGACCTGTTTCGCAACGCCGCGCTGATCGACGGCCAGTGGCTCGCCCGCGCCGAGATGGAAGTCACCGATCCGGCGACGGGCGCGGTGCTGGGGCGCCTGCCCGACTGCACTGCGGACGAGACCAACACCGCGATTGTCGCCGCCGAGCGGGCGATGGCCGACTGGCGCAGCCGCACCCATCTGCAGCGCGCCGACATCCTGATGCGCTGGTATCAACTGATGCTGGACAACACCGAAGATCTGGCCCGGATCCTGACCGCCGAGCAGGGCAAGCCGCTGGCCGAATCGCGCACCGAAGTCGCCTATGGCGCCAGTTTCGTGCGCTGGTTCGCCGAAGAGGCGCGGCGAATCAACGGCAAGATCATCCCCTCGCCGGTGCCCGGCAAGAAGATCTTTGCCATGAAGGAACCCGTCGGCGTCTGTGCCATCATTACGCCCTGGAACTTTCCCATCGCGATGATCACCCGCAAGGTGTCGCCGGGGCTGGCGGCTGGTTGCACGATGGTGGTCAAGCCGTCGGATTTCACCCCCTATTCCGCGCTGGCGCTAGGGGTTCTGGCCCAGCGCGCCGGGCTTCCGGCCGGTGTACTGAACATCCTGACCGGCCGTCCTGAGGCCATCGGCGCCGCCTTCACCTCCAGCCCGGTGGTGCGCAAGCTCAGCTTCACCGGCTCGACCCGGGTGGGCGCGCTGCTGGCCGGGCAATGCGCGCCGACGCTGAAGCGGCTCAGTCTGGAACTGGGCGGCAACGCGCCCTTCGTGGTCTTTGACGACGCCGATCTGGACGCAGCGGTCGAGGGCGCGATGGTGTCGAAGTTCCGCAACGGCGGGCAGACCTGCGTCTGCGCCAACCGGATCATGGTGCAATCGGGCATCCACGACGCCTTTGTCGCCGCGCTGGCCGCAAGGGTGGATGCGCTGCAGGTCGGCCCCGGCACCGAGCCCGACGTGACCATCGGGCCGATGATCAATGCCGCCGCCATCGACAAGATCAACGCCCATGTCAGCGATGCGCTGGACAAGGGCGCCACCCGCGTCACCCGCGCGCGCAACCTGCCCGAGCAATTCGCCGACCCGGTGGTTCTTGCGGGTGCACGGCCCGACATGCGGCTGGCCGCCGAAGAGACCTTTGGCCCGGTGGCGCCAATCTTCCGCTTTGACACCGAGGCCGAGGCGCTGGCCCTCGCCAATGGCACGCCCTTTGGTCTCGCCTCGTATTTCTTTACCCGCGACATGGCCCGCGCCTTTCGCTTTGGCGAGGCGCTCGAATTCGGCATTGTCGGGTTGAACACCGGCGCGCTCAGCCACGAGGTCTCGCCCTTTGGCGGCGTCAAGGCCTCGGGGCTGGGCCGTGAGGGGGCGCAGGAAGGGATCGAGGAATACCTCGAAACCAAGGCGTTCCATTTCGGCGGGCTCTAGGGTCGAACCCCAGCCGAGCCCCATTTTCTGCGGGATAGGATCGGACACGGCGCGGCGAAAAAACGCTACCCTTGTAAGTGGGATGCGTCCGGGATGGCCAGGCTCGCTGATGCCTGACGCGAATGCCCCGGGGAAGACCTGCCTTCCCCGGGGCATTCTGCGAGCCTCATTCGCGCGTGCGGCGGCGTTCGGGGTCATGGACCGGCATACTGACAACCTCGCCCACCACGCCTTCGGCGCTCAACTCGGTGCCTATGACCGCAAAGCCCCACTCGATGCGGGCCAGGCCCAGCATCCTTCCCTGCAGAACCGGCGAGACGGCCGCCATGCTGACATGCCCGACGCCGCGCCCGGCCACGATCAGTTCCGCACCGTCAAGGCCATCGGACCCTTCCGGAAAGGCAATCGAGACGATGGTTCGGCCGGCAACGGCCCTTGAGTCGCTCGGCGCCTCCTTACCCTGAAAATCCGGTTTGGCCAGATCCACCGCCCAACCCATCCGATATTCCCACGGGGTCGATGTCTCGTCATATTCGAGGTCGCCCATAATGAGCCCGGCCTCGACCCGCGCGGTTATCAGGGCAGCCCCCCCGGCAGGGCGCAGCCCCAGCGGAGTGCCGGCCTGGACCAGCGCCGCCCAAAGACGTGGCGTCGCCTCGATGGGAAGCAGCAGCTCATAGCCAAGCTCGCCGGTGAAGCCCAGCCGACTGATCTGCATCGGGATGCCAGCAATCGGAACCCCACCGCGGAAGTCGCAATGGGGCAGCGCCTTGTTTGAGAGATCCGCCTCGGTCAGCCCTTGCAGCAGGGTGCGGGATTTCGGCCCCTGTACTGAAACCAGCGCATACTCGGCACGGCATTCGCGTACGGTAACACCGGGTCCGGCGGCAGCCGCCAGGTCCTCCCCAGCCGCAGATTGGCGCCCATGACCATGATCCGGTCCGGCCCGCGAAAAAAAAGACCGCACAATCGTCGATCATGTGGCCGTCGGGGGGCAGTCACATCATCAACGCCCCGCCCAGGCCTCAATGTCGTCAAGGTGGCGCATTGCGGTCAGGATGGCGCTGTTCATCCCGTCGAGCCAGCGGACCAGTCGTTCGGCCGGGGTCCCACCTGCGCGCAGGCCCCCTGCCCCGCACATGGCCAGCGGTGCGAAGACCGCGCCTTTCCCTTCATCGGCGGCGATCCGTGCCGCGGTGACGGCGGCCCCCATCCGGTCGCCGTGCTGGCCAAGGCCCGCGAGGCTCCACAGGTGGTAGCCCAAGCAGGCGCGGCTGATCGGGTGCAGATCTGCTGCCTCGACCAGTGCGAGCCGGTCTCGCCAACCCTCAGGACCGCGCCGTAGCCGGTCATCCAGCACGCCGAGCCGTCCGGCGACACGCGCCAGACGTGCGGCCAAACCAGCCTCGGCCCGCATTCAGTCGGAAAGAACCGCGGTCTCGGCCGGCTCTGCCCGCGGGCCGGTGGGAGGAAATCCCGCTCTTCGTCCATGGGCCCGGGAAGGAACCACAGGTCCTCTTTCGAGGTGGCCTCAGCATGCTCTACAGCACCAGAGCCCGCGTTGTTGCCGCCCCGGCGCGGATCCGGCCCCCCAGGCGGGAGACCGCCTGCAGGCAGCCGATGCGGATGAACGGCTGCTTGCTGGTCTTGACCCGGCAGAAGCCGGGGACTGCTCAGGCGACGAGCAGCGGCTCGTAGCCGGCGGCGCGGATGGCGTTCGCAGCGGTCTCTGCGTCGCCCGTCACCATGACCTCGCGCGCGCCGACATCGATGGCAACCGGCGTGCCCGGCATGAGCTGCTCGAACGCCTTGCGAATCGTCCCGGCACAGTGGTTGCAGGTCATCTCTGCAACCCTGAAGCGGGCTCCGGCAACCGCTGCGTCCTGCACTTCCGTGTCGTCGTGTTGATGTTCGCCGCACATGGTGAAACTCCTTCTCTGGTTGATCGTCGGCGCACTCTCCTGCTTCCAACGGTTGGAAGGTCAAGCGTTTTTTTCCCTGCCCGAGAGAATCGCGCGGTGCGGCACGACGACGCTACAAATATAGCGAAAATTCCTCTTGACCTTCCAACCGTTGGAACCTTTATCCCCCGAGGTATCGCAGAAACAGGAGATCACGACATGGATTCGGCAGCGGCACTTGCCGGCGAGAATGCCCTCGGTACTGGCAAAGCGACACGGGTCGACGTTCATATCGACGGCATGAGCTGCGCCTCGTGCGTCGGTCGCATCGAGAAGGCGATAAGTACCGTCCCCGGCGTGCTTTCGGCCGGCGTGAACCTCGCGACGGAGCGCGCCGACATTCGATTCGGCGGCACGCCGGATCTCGAAGGCGTCGTCAAGGTCGTCGAGGCGGCAGGTTACGACGTCCGAATCGAGAGCGTGGAGCTCGCGGTCGAGGGGGCGACCTGCGCGTCATGCGTCGGCCGCATCGAGGCGGCGCTGAAGCGGGTGCCGGGCGTCGTCGAGGCGACGATGAACCTCGCCACCGAGCGCGCGACGGTGCGGATCCTCTCCGGGGCTGTCGGGTCGGCCGACCTGCAGGCGGCCGTCGAGCGCGCGGGATACCAGGCGCGGCCCGCGCCGTCGGCCACGGCGGGCGACGCCCGGTCCAAGGCCCGGGAGCGCGAGGCGGTTCGCCTCTGGCGCGCCTTCCTGTTCGCCGCAGGGCTGACCCTGCCGGTGGCGGTGCTGGAAATGGGCACGCACCTGGTTCCGGCCTTCCACCTTTTCATCATGAACGATGTCGGCATGCAGACGAGCTGGTACATCCAGTTCGCCCTCGCCACCGTCGTGCTGTTCGGGCCCGGCCTGCGGTTCTTCCAGAAGGGCATCCCGGCACTCCTGCGGCGCGCGCCGGACATGAACTCGCTCGTCGCGCTCGGCACCGGCGCCGCCTGGGGCTACTCGGTGGTAGCGACCTTCGCCGCGGGTGTGCTGCCCCCCGGCACCGCCAACGTCTACTATGAAGCGGCGGCGGCCATCGTCACGCTGATCCTGCTCGGGCGCAACCTTGAGATGCGGGCCAAGGGCCGCACGTCCGAGGCGATCAAGCGGCTGATCGGTCTCCAGGCCAAGACCGCGCGGCTCATCCGGAACGGCGAGACCGTCGAGGTGCCGCTCGATGCGCTCCAGGTCGGCGACCTGCTGCTGGTGCGGCCGGGCGACAAGATCCCGGTCGATGGCGAGGTGGTCGACGGCTCGTCCTACGTCGATGAATCGATGATCACCGGCGAGCCGGTGCCGGTCAAGAAGGGCGAGGGCGCCACCGTCGTCGGCAGCACCATCAACAAGACCGGCGCCTTCAGCTTTCGCGCCACCAAGGTCGGCGCCGACACCGTGCTCGCGCAGATCATCCGCATGGTCGAGCAGGCGCAGGGCGCGAAGCTGCCGATCCAGGCACTCGTCGACCGCGTGACCGGGTATTTCGTGCCGGCGGTGATGGCGGCCGCAGCGATCACCTTCCTGGTCTGGCTGGCGTTCGGCCCGGCCCCCGCACTCACCCTCGCGCTGGTGAACGCGGTCGCCGTGCTGATCATCGCCTGCCCCTGCGCGATGGGCCTCGCGACGCCGACCTCGATCATGGTCGGCACCGGGCGCGCCGCCGAGACGGGGCTGCTCTTCCGCAAGGGCGAGGCCCTGCAGACTCTGCGCGACGCCGAGGTCATCGCCCTGGACAAGACCGGCACGCTGACGAAGGGCCGGCCCGAGCTCACCGACCTCATCACCGCGGCGGGCTTCGAGCGGGACGAGGTCCTCGCGCTCGTCGCCGCCGTCGAGACCCGCTCCGAGCACCCGATCGGCGCGGCGATCGTCACCGCCGCGACGCGCGCCGGCCTCACGCTTCCCGAGATCCAGGCCTTCGAAGCGACCCCGGGCTACGGCGTGCGGGCAGAGGTCGCCGGCCGCCGCGTCGAGGTCGGTGCCGACCGCCTGATGGCGAAGCTCGGGCTCGACGTCGCGGCGTTCGCCGATGCCGCCGAGCGCCTCGGTAATGACGGCAAGAGCCCGCTCTATGCCGCCGTCGACGGCCGGATCGCTGCCATCATCGCGGTCTCGGATCCGGTCAAGCCGACGACAGCCGAGGCGATCCGCGCCCTGCACGCGCTCGGCCTCAAGGTGGCGATGATCACCGGCGACAACCGCAAGACCGCCGAGGCGATCGCCCGGCGCCTGGGGATCGACGAGGTCGTCGCCGAGGTGCTGCCCGACGGCAAGGTCGCGGCGGTTAAAGAGCTCCGCCAGGGCGGGCGCCGCGTCGCCTTCGTCGGCGACGGCATCAACGACGCGCCGGCGCTCGCCGAAGCGGACGTCGGGCTCGCCATTGGCACCGGCACCGACGTCGCAATCGAGAGCGCCAACGTCGTGCTGATGTCCGGCGACCTGCGCGGCGTGCCGAATGCGATCGCGCTGTCGAAGGCGACGCTCAGGAACATCAAGCAGAACCTGTTCTGGGCGTTTGCCTACAACACGCTGCTGGTTCCGGTCGCGGCCGGCGTACTCTACCCGGCCTACGGCCTTCTGCTCTCGCCGATCTTCGCCGCCGGCGCCATGGCGCTCTCGAGCATCTTCGTGCTCGGCAACGCCCTGCGCCTCCGGGGATTCCGGGCGCCGATGACGGTCGAGGCGGTCGAGGGCAAGGACCGCCTGGTGCCGGCGGAATGAAACGCGGAGGCCGGGCGGCCCGCTGCCTGGCCTCCCCCAGGAACTCAAGAGGGCTTCAACGTGGCAAACACCGTCAACATCCTGCAGGCGAACCGCCCGATCGTGGTCGCGCCGGGGCGCACGATCCTCGAGGTCGCGCTCGAAGAGGGCATCGCCTATCCCCACGGCTGCCGCTCCGGCCGCTGCGGCTCCTGCAAGACCCGCCTGATAGGAGGCGATGTCGATCTACTGCCGCACACACCGTTTGCGCTCACGCCGGAGGAACGCGCGAGCGGCCTGATCCTTGCCTGCCGGGCGCAGCCGACGACCGACGCGACCGTCGCCTGGCTCGGGAAACAAGACGGCGCTGCCCATCCGGTTCGCTCCATCCCCGCCCGCGTGGTCGCGCTCGACGACGCCACGCACGACATCCGGCGCGTCCGGCTCGCGCCCGAGAGCGCGGAGCCGCTTACCTTCAGCGCCGGACAATACGCGCGGCTCACGTTCGACGGTGCCCCGACGCGGGACTACTCGATGGCGAACCAGCCGGGCGAGGAGGTTCTCGAGTTCCATATCCGCCGGGTGCCGGGCGGCGCCACGAGCGAGCGCGTGGTCAGCGATCTTGCGGTCGGCGAGCCGGTGTTGGTGCAGGGGCCATTCGGCAGTTCGTTCCTGCGCCACCGCCACACCGGGCCGGTGCTGGTCGTCGCCGGCGGCTCGGGGATGGCGCCGATGAAGTCGATCGTGGAGACCGCCCTGAACCACGGCTTCCGGCAGCCGATCCACTTCTACTTCGGCGTGCGTGAGGAGCGCGACCTCTATCTGGACGGGCATTTCCAGAATCTCTGCGCTCGCCACCCGAACCTCAGCTTCGTGCCGGTGCTGTCGCAGGCGGATTCCGCCGTCCACCGCACCGGCTTGGTCACCGATGCGATTGCCGAGGATCTCGAAGTCTTGCGCGGCTGGAAGGCTTACATGGCCGGCCCGCCCGCGATGACGGATGCCGCTGCTGCGTCGCTGCTCGAACGCGGGCTGCCCGCCGAGGACCTGCACGTCGACGTCTTCTTCACGCCAGAAGCGACGGTGCCGACGGACCAAGAGGAGGCCGTGGCATGATTATCGGAGACGTCGCCCGCAACTCGGGCGTCTCGGCCAAGATGATCCGCTACTACGAGCAGATCGGCCTGATCCCGCCCCCGGACAGGACCAACTCGGGCTACCGCGTCTACACCGAGCGCGACGTGCACACGCTGCGCTTCATCCGGCGGGCCCGCGACCTCGGCTTTTCGGTCAACCAGCTCCAGGAACTGCTCGCGCTCTGGTCTGACCGCAACCGCACCAGCGCCGAGGTGAAGCGCATCGCCACCGAGCATATCGCCGAGCTCGAGCTGAAGATCAAGGAGCTCCAGGAGATGCGCGAGGCGCTCGTCCATCTCGCCAAGCACTGCCACGGCGACGGTCGCCCCGAGTGCCAGATCCTCGAGGATCTGGCCGGACCGCCGGCCCGCAAGCATCCGCGGGCGGACCTGACGCGCTTCGGTGCCGGCGGCGCTAGCCCGCACCGGAAAACCCGCATCCAGTGACGGGCAACCGCTCGGAGTCCCAGCGCAGCGCCGGCGGGATGCCGGCCGCTCAAACAAAGGAGCCAGCCAATGCCGCACCTCTCACGCCGCAGCTTCCTCGCCTCATCTGCCGCCGGCGCCACCGCAATGTGGCTACCGGTGGGCCCGGCGCTCGCCGCACCGGCGACGGCCTCGTGCCAGTGCTCGACCGGTAGCTGGCTGTTGACAATGGTGGAACCGCGGCCATGGCGATCTTCGAGGATTTCGAGCAGATCGCGGCGCTCTGATGAGGAAAGGGCCGCGAGAACACAGTCATCGAGGATGAGCAGGTCAAGCTTGGCGATGGCCTTGAGCATGCGGGCATGGCGGCCGTCGCCGCGTGCGATGGCCAGCGCCTCGAACAGGTGCGGGACGCGGTGATAGACCACGCTGCGGCTATCGCGGCAGGCCTTGTGGCCAAGGGCACAGGCAATCCAGCATTTGCCGAGGCCGGGCGAAACAGCTTCATGCTGCCGGCTAACAGGGCGGCACCGTGGCGATCATTCGCTACAGCTTTCGTCCTCGCTGCAGTGAAGCGGTGGTTATTACCGGTTGCCAGCGATATCGCGGGTCGGTGTCGTTCATCGTCCGGCAGTCGGACGGTACACTGGCAGCGGTGCCAGCCTGGATGATGGAAGACGGCGCGGCGGCGCAGGTCTTGCATGATGTGCCGCGGCTACCGCTTTCCTGCCTGCGCGATCTCCGTTCCGAGCTGGAGACCTGCCTAAGCCTGAGCTTTCCGCACAACGACTCACGTCGCGGAGGAGGCGAAGATGGAGAGCAGGCAAGCAAATCACCGTCAACTGGATCTGTTCGTCGCGGAGTAGCCCTCGACGCCGATACCAATCGAGCCGCCTCGATGTCTAGCCGGAAACTGCTCGCCGTCCAGCCTTCGCCGCGGCCAGCTCGCCCACCCGCATAACCAGCGGCCGGGCATGCTGGTCCATATGGTGGTGATCCTCGGCATGATCGCGGCAATGGTCGTGCCGCTGCTCGCCATCGTGGCCCTGATTGGCGTCTAGCGCGCAGGCCCGACGCTCGTGCTCCCAATCGATCTCCACTGTCGAATGGGCGATGCCGTAGGCGGAGGCGAGCTTCGCCTTGATGTCGCGGACCACCCGCGACGGATAGGCACCGTCCTTGATCTGCACTTCGAGGGTGGCCGACGGCTTGCCCGACGTGATCGACCAGACGTGGACGTGGTGCAGGTCGACGACCCCTTCGACCTCGCTCGTCAGCGTCTCGCGCATCTCGGAAACCACGACCCCCTGCGGGGTACCCTCCATGAGGATGTGCAGCGTCGACTTCAAGAGCATCCAGGCGCTGCGCAGCACGATCGCCGAGAGCAGCAGCGACAGGATCGGGTCGATCGGCGTCCAGCCCGTGAAGTAGATCGCTATGGCGGCGGTGATCGCCGCGACCGAGCCGAGGAAGTCGCCGAGCACGTGGAGCATGGCGCCCTTGATGTTCACGTGGTGGCGGTCGCCCTGCATCAGCATCCAGAGCACGCCGGCGTTCACCACGAGGCCGAGACAAGCGATGACCAGCATCGGCCCCGCGAGGATCGGGGCGGGGTCGAGGATTCGCATCACCGCCTCGTAGGCAATCCATGCGACCAGAAGGAGGAGCGTCAGCGCGTTGACGAAGCCGGCCAGGATCTCGAAGCGCAAGTAGCCGAACGAGCGCTTTTCGTCGCTCTTGCGCCGGCCGAAGCGGAAAGCGGCCCAGGCGAGCGCCAGGGCGGCGGCGTCGGTCAGCATGTGGCCCGCGTCGGCAATCAGCGCCAGTGATCCGGAGATCAGGCCGCCCGCCGCCTCCACGAACATGAAGGTTAAGGTGATCAAGAAGGCGGCGAGGACGACCTTCTCGTTCTTCGGCGTCACGTCTGGAACATGGTGATGGCCATGGTTGTCATCGTGGAGGTGATGCCCGTGATCGTGCCCGTGATGATCGTGACCTGCTAGGCTCATTGGTCTCTCCTTTGTTGAGTTCGTGCACCGCGCCGGGCGGCAGTGGCGGTCAGGCGTGTTCGGCAACCGCCGCGAATCGCGTCGGGCGGAAGAGAGCGAGTTCCTCGACCGGCCCGTCCAGGATTTCGCGCGTCGCGAGTTCGCCGACCCAGAGCGCCTGCGTGGCGCCGCTGTGCATGACGGCGGCATAGAGGTTCGGCCACGGATCGAGGAACCCGATGATCGGCTTGCGGTCGGGCGGGACTGGGCGCATGCCGACCCGCGCGGCCTCGGCAGGGATGCCTTCGGTGCCCGGGTAGAACTCCCTCAGCCGCGCGAGCAGCATCTCGATGACGGTGGGATCGACCCGCCACGCCCCTGCGCTCGTCTCGAGCTCTTCGCGGCTGGCGCCCTCCCGCGGCAGGAGCGTCGCATCGGCGGCATAGTCGTGAAGGCAGATCCGGCCGGCGCCGTCCGGGCGCAGGTTCAGCCGCGGGCTGTGGATCACTCGGCCGAGCATCACGGCGACGGGCACGGTGTAGACCTGGAAGCCGGGCTCATTGGCAAGCGGCAGGTGGCAGTTGGCCTCGGCCGCCAGCGCACCCGCAGCCGGCCCGGCGCAGAGCGCGAAGACATCGGCCTCGACCCGCTCGCCTCCTTGCAACCGAGCCGCGATGATGCGGCCGCCGGCGGCCTCGAATCCGATCACCTTTGCCCGAGCCCGAACGGTGGCGCCGTTCGCGCGTGCTTCGGCCAGTAGTCTGGCGATCAATGGTGCGCCGTTGATCCAGCACTCGGCGGGAAAGAAAGCGACCCTCGCCCCTCGCACCACCTCCGGCGCGAGGTCGGGCTCAAGACGCCTGACCTCGGTCTCGGTCAGCCAGCAGGAGGGGCAATCGAACCCGGCCAGCCCCTGCATCGTGGCTGCCGTCCGCTCTGCCTCGTCGTCGGTGAAGCAGATCCGCAGGTTGCCGCCGCGGTGATACCAGGGGGCGTGCTCGTGTCGCTGGGCGTATTCGGCGTGCTTTCGCATGCCGTTGATGTTCATCAACGTGTACTCCACCGGCGGCTTGCCGGCCGCGTTCAGCCAGGAAAGTGAAGCGGCACTGGTGTCGCTGCCGAGTGGACGATCGCACAGAACCTCGACCCGCCCACCGGCCGTCGCTAGTTCGGCGGCGAGTGAGGCGCCGATCAGGCCGGCTCCAATGATACACACTCTCGGCGGCATGGCTTCTCCTGCGGCTGGACGGCCCGGCGCCGGTGATGCGCCGGGCCGTCACTGAGCGCTACTGGATGTCGAGATCGACGCCCAACACGTAGTAGTTCGACGGATGCGGCGTGTAGCCGGTGAGGCGCGAGGAGGCGGCGTCGAAGACGGTTTCGTTCACTAGGAATACGGTGATTGCCTGGTCGTAGACATGCTGGGCGAGTTCAGCGTAACCCTGATAGCGCGCCGCGGGATCCTCCTCGGCCGCCGCAGCCTGCAGCCTGGCGTCGAGGCCCGGATCGCAATGCTGCGAAATGTTGAACGTGCCTTCACAGGAATAGTCTGCGGTGAGGAAGCCGATCGGCTCGGGCACGTCGGTCAGGTAGCCGCGCGACATCAGCGCCATGTCGTAGTTGCCGCCCATCAAATCCGCCTCGATCGAACCGTAGTCGGCGATCCTGACGCTGACGGTGATCCCGAGTTCGGACAGCATCGCCTGGATGATCTGCGCGATGTCCCGTTGTTCGGTCCTGGTGGTAATGCCCAGGATCTCTAGGTCAAGCGATGCGGGATTGACGCCGGCCGTCTCCAGCAGTTTACGGGCCTTCTCCAGATCCCGCTCAACCGCCGGCGCGTCCGGGGCGTCCCACGGTTCGCCGGAGCGGAAGGGGTCGCCTGCTGGCGGGCTGGCCCCTTCGGAGATGGCCGCTGAGATCGCAGCCGTGTCGATCGCGTACTTGATCGCCTGCCGCACGTTAACGTCGTTGAACGGCGGGCGCGAGTTGTTGAGAAGCAACTCCGTGATGCGAGGCGCATTGACCTTCAACACGTCGGCACGGCCGCTAGCGGTGATCTGCGGAACCGCCGTCGAAGGTACCCGAAGCGCGATCTGCACCTCCCCCGTCCGCACCATCGCCGCTCGTGTGTTGGTGTCGGGGATAAAGCGAACCTCGGCTCCGGCCAGCTTCGCAGGACCGCCCCAGTAGCCGTCGAAGCGCTTCAGTGTCACGGATTGCTGGGCGTCGAACTCGGTGATCTCGAAGGGCCCCGTGCAGGTACCGACCGGATTGATCCCCCTTCCGCCATACGCTGCAGGCGACAGAATCGCCGCCGCCGGCGCAGCAAGACGGCCCGGCATCGCAACGATCGGCTCGACAGTCTTGATGGTGACGGTCATTGGGCCGCTGGCCTCGACCGAGGCAATCGCCGTCGGAGAAAATGCCCTCGCCGGGATCGGTGCATTCAGGAGCTGCGTGAGTGCATTCGCGACAGCTGCGGCGTCGAGCGGCGCGCCATCCTGGAACGTCACGCCCTCGCGGATCTGGAACTCCCACGTCGTCGGGTCGACCTGGCTCCACCCGGTCGCGAGCGCGGGTTCCACCTTGAGCTCGTGCGAAACCCGCGTGAGCCCCTCGTAGCAGCCGGCGCGCGAGGCAGTGTAGGAGTCATCCGAGGCCATCTCCCAGTTGGACATAATGCCAACGTGCTCGGTGTACGTGACGTGACCTTCCTGTGCCAAGG